>Ga0315268_10003450_pt1 | contig 17413 bp, 22 predicted proteins | sample C1_top_MG_FD_204535 | JGI IMG/M metagenome (GOLD analysis project Ga0315268, IMG submission 204535) | Sediment microbial communities from Yellowstone Lake, YNP, Wyoming, USA - C1_top | ecosystem: Environmental > Aquatic > Freshwater > Lake > Sediment | place: USA: Wyoming | collected 2017-08-01
ATGCTTGACGACATGTTGAATTATTCGAAAACAATCAGGGATCGTCCTGTCTGGTCTCACGCCCCTGAGAGGGTCAAGGCACATTTCAGAAAACCCCTCCCCTCAGACCCTCAAGAACCCTCTCGCATATATGAAGAATTCAAAGAGTATATATTGCCCTACCCGATTGGATGCATCCATCCACGATTTTGGGGATGGGCTTTCGGCACAGGAACTGTGATGGGTGCCTACTCAGAACTATTGGCTTCCTTTATGAACACTAATTCGGGAGACCTTGCCCACCACAGCGCCATTCATGTGGAAAAGCAGGTTATCGCCTGGCTCAAGGAAATGTTAGGGTATCCTTCCTCTGCAAGTGGTCTTCTCACTACAGGCACTTCAGCTGCGAATTTGATAGGGTTGGCAGTCGCCCGCAATGCGAAAGCCGGATTTGACGTGCGCGGGAAAGGCATGCAAAATTCACGACAAAAGATGGTGCTCTATGTGTCTGAGGAAACCCATAGTTCTATACAGAAAGCAGCAGAGATTTTAGGATTGGGCAGCGAGGCGATGCACTATGTTCCCGTAAATGATTATTTTCAGATTGACACAGAAAAACTCAGGGCAGCTATCAGACGGGACCGCGAGCAGGGTGCTCTGCCATTCTGTGTCGTCGGGACTGCGGGAACCGTCAACACGGGTGCGATTGACGATTTTTGCGGGCTGGCGGATATCTGCGAGAAAGAAGGGCTCTGGCTCCATATCGACGGTGCCTTTGGCGCATGGGCGGTCCTCGCTTCAGGGGTGAGGGAAAAGGTGCGAGGCATTGAGCGGGCGGATTCACTTGCATTTGATTTACACAAGTGGATGTACATGCCCTACGAAATCGGTTGCGTCTTAGTGCGGCATGAAAAAGAACATCGGGCGGCGTTTTCCCTGATACCCGCCTACCTTTCTCGCCAGGACGAAACACGCGGTCTTGCAGGAGGTGACCAGCCCTGGTTCATAGATTACGGATTCGAACTCTCGCGCGGGTTCCGGGCTTTGAAGGCATGGATGTCTCTCAAGGAACATGGCATCCGCACATACGGGCGTCTGATTCAGCAAAACATAGACCAGGCTCATTACCTTGCAGATTTGATTGATGCTTCACCAGAGCTGGAACTCATGGCACCCGTCACGCTCAATATCGTGTGCTTCCGATACATACATCCAGGTCTGGATGGTGAATTCCTTGATGCTCTCAACAAGGAAATCATAATCGAACTGCAGGAACAGGGAATCGCCGTGCTCTCCGGAACGATAATCACGGGCAAGTACGTGTTGCGGGTTGGGCATACGAATCATCGCAGCCGCAGGGAAGACTTTGATATTTTAGTGCGCGAGGTAGTGCGAATCGGCAGGGAATTGGCTGATTTCGAAAGAATCGCAGGAAAGTGAAGAAAACCCAGCATGCCCGCTCAATACCCGCAAGGATTCCTCAGTCTATCTTCCAGCGCGGTCCTTCGGGTGTGTCCTGGATGGCGATGCCCGCCTCTTTTAGTCTGTCCCGTATGAGGTCTGAGGTGGCGTAATCCTTTTTCTTCCTGGCGTTCTCCCGTATTTCGATTATTATGCGCATGAGCCTCTCTGAGACATCGGATATACTCTTACCAAAGGTGAATCCGAAGATTTCTTCCACATCACGGAAGAATTTTTGTGCCTCTTCAAGGGATTCCCTGTTAGTCTCGCCCTCCAGATACTTATTGAGTTCCCTCACAAATTCAAAAACATGCGATAATGCATCTGGGGTATTGAAATCATCCTTCAGTGCTTCTATAAATGATGATTTGTATTTCTCCACCACAGAAATGAATTCCCTTTTTTCTCCTTTTGCCTTGTCAAGAGAGGAGGAAAGTAAATCATACGCATTAGAAAGCCTCGAAAAGGTCTTTGACGATTCGCCGAGTGCGGCCTCAGAGAATTCGAGAGGCTTTCTGTAGTGGTTGTAGAGGAAGAAATAGCGCACGGCATTAGCATCGTGGCGTGTGAGAAGCTCCCTCATGGTGATGAAGTTCTTGAGGGATTTGGACATCTTCTGCTCGTTCAGGTTGAGCAGACCCACATGCATCCATAGATTGACGAATTTCTTTCCCGTGAGGCTCTCCGACTGGAGAATCTCGTTCTCATGGTGCGGGAAAATTAAATCCTGTCCGCCGCCATGTATGTCAATTGTATCTCCCAAAAGCTTTTTGGACATGACAGAGCACTCAATGTGCCAGCCCGGCCTTCCTTTACCCCATGGTGAATCCCAGGATATCTCCCCTTCCTTTGCGGATTTCCACAAAGCGAAATCATAGGGGTGCCTTTTTTTTGGGTCAGGTTCCACCCGGGCACCTGCCCTCATGTCCTCCAGGCTCTGCTTGGTGAGTCTTCCATAATTCTTGACTTTCTCCACGGAAAAATAGACGTCTCCATCCACCGCATAGGCATATCCCTTCTCAACGAGACCCCCTATGAATTCAATCATGTCCCCGATGAATTCAGTCGCCTTTGGATGGAATGTGGCTTTCCGTATGTGGAGCGCGGATGCATCTTTGAAGTACTCCTGTATGAACCTCTCCGAGAGGTGCAGGGGATACTCTCCCGTCTCAGCCGCACGGGCGATGATTTTGTCTTCCACATCCGTGAAGTTCATGACGAACCTCACCTCGTAGCCGATATGCTCCAGGAATCTTCTCGCAAAATCGAAGAAGACGAAGGTGCGTGCGTGGCCTATGTGGAAATGGTCATACACGGTCAATCCACACACGTACATATTGATCTTTTTATCATCAATGGGAACCAATTCCTCCTTCTTACCCGATTGTGTATTGAATATCCTCAATCTATCGCCCTCCGGGCAGCCATTATGTTCTCGTGAGGCGTCGCGGGGGGAATGACGCATCCCGGTCCCACAACGAGACCGCATTCTACAGACTGCATTGCATCCTTTACTTCTCCCTTTATTTGGTTTGGGGTAGCGGCAGGCAATGCCTCTTCGTTTATGCCCCCGAGAAGGCATTTTTTTGTCTTGCGCCGGGCTTCATCGAGGGTCGGACTCGTCCTTCTGTCATGCCAGTTAATGACATTGTTGGGATAGTCGAGCAGGCCATCGAACATTATATTTTTGCCATGCAGATGGAGGACAACAATTTCCGCCTTCTTCGCCCTCTGCAAGACCTCTGAATCATACCTTCTCCCAAATTCATCGAATTCCCTTTTTGAGAGAAAATCAAAGGAGGCAGCCTTTGTGGCAAAGAATATGCCCGTGGCTCCCGCGTCCAGCGAACGCTCAAGATAATCTATTGTCGCATTGGTCACTGTGCGTAATATTTTATGTACAGGTTCGGGATGTGTTCTCATATAGGAGAAGACGGCATTGTCTGTCATGTACATGAGAGTCATCAAGGGGGAAAAGACAGTCTGCAGGAAAGGTGCCTCTCCATCGAGTCCCTTACCAATCAAACGTATGGCTTCGACCATCTCTCCGAGGAATCCTGAGGATGCATCGTGTGACTTTATCTTCTCGAAGTCTTCCGGCTTTCTCACGAGGGGCTTTTGGAGCCGAGGTGTCTCGAATCCATTCCTCGGAAAGACAATCTGTGCCCCGAAATCTGCAACACAGTGCAGCGCGAAAGGACAGACCTTTACCATGTCTAAATCGTAGTGCCTATAATATTCAATCGTCACGTCTGCAAGACTCTTTGCCTTATGGTCGGCGAAGGGATGATGCTGCCAAAGACTGATGGGTGGTCTGTCGGTCTTGTTCCCTTCCAGGGTGTCTAAAATTCTTTCAAATTTATCCATAGCATCCCTCCCTGACGAAAGGAAGCATGAGGAGTGCGGTGACAGACAGAACGGCGGAGAATACGAATGGAGCGCTTGCGGCAACGTTCTCCCACAAGGCACCGGCGATAAGCGAGGCGGGGAAGGCTGCAAGACCCACTATCATCTGAAATGCCCCTAGAGTGCTTGCCCTGAATCTTGCGGGACAAAGTTCTGACACAAATGCCTTCTGCACCGTCTCCAGACCGGCTTTATGCACACCATAGACGATGAAGAGGAGAACGAAGACAACGATGGAATTGGCGAACATGAATCCAACACACATTGCACCAAAAAGGAGATATGATAGGGAGAGTATCGCCCTTCTGCCGAATCTGTCGGATGCCCTGCCCAAAGGATAGCATGCGAGGCTTGCGGCAACTGTGAACACGAGATAGAATACAGGCACCGTCGTCTCTGCAAATCCCCACTTTCTCGTGAAGACGAGGAGGAAAGAATAGCTGAAACTTGCCAGAGAAAAGATGGTACTTAAAAAAAGGAAGAGTCTGAAATTCCTGTCCAGGTCTCTCAATGAGAGCCCCTTATAGATGCCTTTCGTTTTTGCCTCCTTTATGAATAATAGTATGAGAAGTGCTCCTATGACGGAGGGAATGGATGCCAATAAGAATAGGTTCCTATAACCGAGCATGCCAAGGAAAAGCAAGCTCGTCGTTATGCCGCAGACCGCGCCGAGGTTGTCGACAGATCTCAGAAAGCCAAAATTGGCACCCCTGTTTTCCTCCGTGGATAAGTCTGCCACCATGGCATCCCTCGGGCTACCCCTCATCTTGCCTGTTCTGTCGAGAATCTTGAAGGGAATGAGCCATATCCAGCTTTTCGAGATTGCATATCCTATACGTGAGGAGGCTCCGAACAAATACCCGACCCATATGAAAACCTTCCTCTTCCTCAGCCTGTCTGAAATGTAACCCGAGACTGCCTGCGAAATGGAGACGAGTGCCTCGCCCAATCCGTCTATGAATCCGAGCACTACCATGTTTGCCCCCAGAAAGGATGTGACAAAGAGGGGCCAGATTGGATAGATGATGTCTGAACCGAAGTCGTTGAGAAAGGAAGCGACGGCGAACACCCATAATGTCTTTCTTGATTCCTTCTCCAAACTCTCACTCCTCCGATATTTCAACAAGCTTCAGTTTTATCTCCCTTTTTTCATCCTTGAGGGAAAGTATGAAGTATTCTCCCCCCGCAAGCCCCAGGCTCTCACGTATGGGTTTGGGTATGACGACATAGTAGGAGGTCTTGTCAGGGCGCATGTACCCTTTTACAAGGATTCGTCTTTCATCTTTGGACATTTTTCCACCAGCATACCTAACATGTCAGGCATACTCAACATACTTATAAAGTTTTCTATAGAAATCGAGAAAAAAGGGCCGAGGGGGGGATTCGAACCCCCATAGACCGATCTGCAGTCGGTTACATAGCCGCTCTGACACCTCGGCGCAAAGACAGTTCATCCCCCTATTTTATAAGGGTTGCGGTTGGGGCAAGATGATGGTTACTCCCATTCATTAGGATTCTTAAATTTCATATATTCAAGAGGAGGATATTCGATAAAATGCTCTCTTGTTGGACCCCATTCATCATGGAAAGCATATATGTGTATTAATAGAGAAATCATATCTTCATCGTTGACATATATTATTGCTTCAAGTGCCCACTTCACCAATTCATCCTTATCAATCTTACTCTCAAGGAAGGAATCTATCTTGTCGATTAATTCCTTCAGGCTTATTTTTTCAATCCCATTTTGAGCAATTTTAAATTCCAAACTATGATGGTGAATAATCTCATCTTGTTTGTTTTTCACTATGTGCTCCAGAATTCTCATATCTGCAGATTCATGGAGTCTAATGATAGACGTGGCTTTTTCACCTCTGGGATGTTCAAGTTGAATTTTAGCTCCACCTAATCGTGATAATGTTCTTTCAATTTTCTCATCATGTTGTTTCATGTTCAATCGTTTCATGTTCAATCAAATCTCTATTTTTCCACTCTTAAATTTCCTGTTCGAATATCAATTTTCTAATCCTCTCAATCTTTTTCACTTCATTTCTTTTCTATTTTCTCGATTCTTTCAGTTAGTTTTGATATCTCATTTCCCAAGCGAATATAAATTCCTAAAATGAATGGGATTATTCCAAATACGATACTGACTTTCCCTGATGCTTTATCTAGATTACTGACGCTAAATCCAAGAATCCAGAATCCAACTGTATAACATATTATCTCTATTAAAGGAATTACTTTTCCTGGAATTATCATTTTCATTTAAATTACCCTCATTCATTCTCTAATTCCTGTTTTTCCTTATAATCTTTGTCCCTTATAGACGAGTCTCTTCACTCCTCCATTTTATAAGGGTTGCGGTTGGGGCAAAGGATGGATTATGAATAGTCATTTCTTCTTGCTTTTATGATAAATTTACTAATAAGAATACTATGGTATGTTAGATACAAAATAATAAGTCCGATGACAAGGAATTTTCCAATGTATGGAATAAAAAACAAAACTATTCCTGCCCCAATAAAACATGAGCTAACATATGTATATTCAATCCCACCTTCTCCAAAAAGGATGGTGAAGCCAAACCATTTCCAATAGATTTTCCACCCTTGAATTAATGCTTCTTTCCATTTTACATTATAGACAATAATTAAGGGAGAGGAAAAGACTAATATCCTCTGATAGAAAATGAAGATAAGGATAACAAATAGGATTAGGAATACTAGGACATCCATTAGTGTTGAGAGAAAAAGAATAGAAATGAGTGTAGCAAGAAAAATGAGAATGGAGATAAAGAATAATGATACTTCTGTAAGCAGGCTCTTAAGAGAGAATTCTTTTAGAAGTATTGTGCCATCCTTCTTTTCAATCACTCCATTTTCCTGAATCTTAAGTGATATGGAAATTAATAAACTAATAAAGAATTGAAATAAAAAGAGAATAGACAAGATGATGAAGAACCAAATCATATACACATCTCTTTGAGAGAAAGGAAGATATAGTTTAATGACCAGAATTGTGAATAATACGGGAATCGTAGAGAGAATTACCAGGAAAGGATTATTTTTGAGGGTAGCAAATGATTCTGCGAAGATTCCACTTACCCTTAAATTAATATTTAGATTCATTTTGTCACTCCTGCAATTATTCTTATATTTTTCTCCTTTTATTTCTACTTATGATTGCTATTAATCCAATCGGAAAAATGATGATTAGCAGCAGACTGATATAGAGCAGTGATTTTTCATGTGTTAAGGGGAAAAAAAAGAGTCCCACTATACCCGTCAGGAATCCAGCAAGTGATATGAATCCTCCTCTCATCTCAATACCTTTTATTCCATTCCAGCTTTCGCCTTCATCAATTTTGTGTTCTCTGATATAGCCATATCCTACTTCTGCTAAAGACGCGAGAAAAACAAGCGATAAGAAGAGAAATCCATAAATCTCTACCCCATCTTCTTCCCTCAATATTCCATTATAAGTCAAATAAATCAAAAAGGCAGTTATCAAAAATAAAGGAATTAACTGCGAAAGATAATACATTTCTCTGTCCCCGATTTTCATTTTACCACGTCTATAAATTCTATATGTTGTTTTTAAATCTTATGATTGAAAACCATCTCCTTCACCCTCTCAATCTCCTCCTCGGTGAGCCCGATGAGTGGTGTGTAGATGGGCTGCGTTCTCTCTTTCATGGATTCAAGGTCAAGAGTTGCGAATCTGTCTCCTGTGACAACGCCCATCGTCTCTTCTCGTCCTCCTTTTCTGATTTTGTGATTGGGGCTGAATTCTTGAAGCAGACTCTTCAAATCCTCCCTGCCGTCATAGACGAGTGTGCACCCTCGCTTGAGCATGAAGAAGGCTGCGACAGCATCCTCTTCTTTTTGCAGATCCGTGAAGACGGGACCCTGCACGCCCACGGGTATGCCTCCGGGCCCGGAAATTTTTTCTGTGAATAGGTATGCTTCTTTTTCTAATTCTATGCCTACCTCAACGTCGAATTTTTTGAGAGAAACGCGGGAAGGTTCACTTTTCAATATATGTTCCCCAATCATAGTATTTACCTCCTGTGATTTTAGGGGAAAATTCTTGGAGAGTCTACGCGCGGTCACCCTGAAGGTCGGAATGTCTTTTTTCATCCTGAGTTTCTCCTCTACAAAAATCTCACGCGCCCTCTTTTTTATTGCATCTATATCCGCCTCCATCCTGAATGCGGGAGAAAAGGATGTCACGCCAAAAACGATTCCCAATTTTGAATAATCCACGATTCCTTCCACAACGATTCTTCCCTCTATCCTCCTCGCCCTGCATTCCCCCAGGGATGCCCTTATGTTATTCACGAGCATTTCTTCCCAGTGCCTTCGTGTGGGGCGGGCTTTGGTGCCTATCTCCCCATACCGGACGAGGATGCAATCCATACTTTCTATTCTACCTCGATTTAAAAGTGTTGGCGGGTCGAGAATCGGAACCTTTATAAATCAATTTAATACATTCTTTTGAGCATTTGTATATTTTTTATACAAATGTTTGAATTCAGAGGAAAATTTGGTCAAATTTATGAAAGAATAAGGTGGTGCAATGGCAGAGGAAAAAAACAAACTCACCATGATCGTCCTCTCAGGCGACATGGACAAGGTGATGGCCGGCTACAACATAGCCACAGGCGCAGCCGCGCAAGGCATGGAAGTTGTCATATTCTATACCTTCTGGGGATTGAAAGCCATACAAAAGGGCAATCTCACGGGCAAAGGGCTTTTCGGAAGAATGCTTGGCTTGATGAACAGAGGCGGCATAGATACAATCGGACCGTCCCGTCTCAACTTCATGGGCATGGGACGCTGGATGTTCAAGATGATGATGAAGTCGAAAGGCATCACCCCCCTCTCCGAACTTCAGAAACTCTCATTCGAATTGGGAGTTCGACACCTTGCCTGCCAGATGAGCATGGATGTCATGGAGATTGCACGGGAAGACCTTTTAGATGAAGTCTCTGATGTTGCGGGAGTTGCCACGATGCTCGAACATGCCTCCCAGTCGAAGGTCACACTCTTCATATAGGTGATGCAAATGGATGAAAAACCAGAACTCGTATTAGATTTGAAGGGACTACTGTGTCCAATGCCAGTGGTCAAGTTGAGCCAGGCAATAAAGAACATTTCTGTGGGAGGCCTCGTCGAGGCGACAGCCACAGACCCTGGAGTCCTCGCAGACATACCTGCATGGACACGGAGCACGGGCAATGAGCTTGTGAAAATAGAACGGCAGGAGAAGGTCATACACTTTCTCGTTCGTAAGAAAAAGTAGGTGGAGACATGCTGGGCTGGATTGTCATACTCTCCTTTCTTTTTTGCATTTTCATGCTTTTACAGAGGACTGTCTCCTTCGTCAAGGTTCAAAATAAGAGAGAACTCGCACCACCGAAATTCAATCCGCTTTCAGGAATACTCTACTCATTCACGCTCGGAATGGCTCCCTGGGCAAAAGAAAGCACGAGGAGACACTGGATACTCTATGTGAGAGGAATCTTGTTCCATGTAGGAATCTTTGCATCCTTCTTTGTGCTTGCCATAAGCCCCTGGATTTCTCTTTTAGGTGATTGGAGATACCTCTTCTCATTCACAATCGGCGTAGGGTTTGCGGGAGGGGTTGCGGGATTCTTCATTCGTATGTTTGGGAAAGAAAAGGCACTGAGTACGCCTGATGACTATGCCTCTCTCGCGCTCATCACTCTCTTTCAGCTCACCGCCCTTGCGTTCTCCTCAATCGATGCGTGGAGTAATGCGTTTTACATTATCACAATCATAATGTTCGTCTATATTCCTTTTTCCAAGATACGCCACTTCCTCTACTTTTTTTTCTCGCGATTTTTCTTCGGCGTGAAGTATGGGACCAGAGGAGTTGCAGGATTTCACAGGTGATGTCATGGAAAATGCTACCTCTGTTGCAGAAGAAATCTTGAAGAAACAGATGACGCAGCAACTCGTGTCGGCTCTGGAGGTCTGCGCACGTTGTGGCATATGTGCCGAATCGTGCCACTATTACGCATCGGAGCCTGAGATGAAACACATACCAGCGACACGTGGCGAAGCGTTAAGAAGAGTCTATAGGGCATTATTTGACCCCATAGGACGCATATTCCCCAAATGGGTGGGTGCCAGCAAACTCACGGAGGAAGAATTGAACGTCTGGGTGGAGATGGCATTCGCACGCTGTACCCTTTGTGAGCGCTGCACACTCAACTGCCCCATGGGCGTAGATACCGCAGCCATGATGCAGACTGTGAGGAAAATCCTTACCGCCACAGGCAAGGCACCGGAGATCCTAGTACAGCTTGTTGACGCTGCAATCGAGCGCGGGAAGAATCCAGAGCTTTACCGTGAGTTCTTTTTAGAGCAAGTTGCAGAGCTGGAAAAGGAGTTGCAGGAAATGACAGGTGACCCGAAGGCGCACATCCCTGTTGAAAAGGTTGGCGCTAAAATCATGTGTGTTCCATTGTCCGGTACTCACACCATCTTGCCCGCAGCGCATATAATGCACAAGGCTGGGATGGACTGGACTTTAAGCCTCTTTGAAGCCGCAAACTATGGAGTCTTCTTGGGAGACATCACTCGGGCAAAAGAGGTCGCCCAACGCATTGTGGACGAGGCAAAAAGGCTTGCGGTCAAAGACATTGTCATCGTTGAATGCGGACACGCATACACGGCACTCCGCTGGGAAGCCCCCAAGTGGTTCGGCGGACCGTTTCCCTTCAGGATACGCAGTTGCATTGAGATGATAGATGAGCTTATTGCGACCAAGAGAATTGAGGTTGATCCTTCCGCCAATAGTGAACCTATTACCTATCACGACTCGTGCAATCTCGCCCGAAAGGGTGGGTTGCTCGAAGAACCGCGTCGCATACTCGCCTCGGTGGCACAGGATTTCCGTGAGATGGTACCAAACAGGCACGAGAATTACTGTTGCGGGGGAGGTGCGGGTCTCGTTGCGGTGGAGGAATGGAGGGATATCCGGCTCAAGGCGGGAAGGATGAAGGCAGACCAGATACGAGCGACGGGTGCCCGAATTGTGGCAACCTCCTGCGACAACTGCAGGCTCCAGATAACGGATTTGGCAGAGCACTATAGCCTCGATGTCAAGGTGATGAGCCTCGCCGAGCTCGTCGTCCGAGCGCTTGTCAAGAAGGAAAGAGATGCCCCCTTACCTCTGATGACGCAGGAAGACAAGGCACACATCTCACCCATGCAAAAAGGTTAAAACATGAGATACATTCTGGAATCAATGCTCTCAGAATTGGAAAAGGAAATCATAAGACTACTGCTCGAGGACTCTCGAAAATCTTTTAGACAGATGGCATCCCAGTTGGGTGTGGCAACCTCCACCGTCATCGCAAAGGTTGCTGACCTCCAGGAGAAGGGCATCATCAAGGGATTCTCCTGTAATATTGACTGGGATAAGCTCGGATATTCATATTCACTCTGCCTTGCCGTGCTCACCGCACCCGATGCACACATAAAGGAAGTGGGAGAGCAACTCGCTTCAATACCGCAAGTCTTCCAGGTCTTCAATATCACAGGGGATGCAGATTTCTCGGTGCATGTGAAGTGCAGAACCAATACAGAAGCTTCAGACGTTCTTGAAAGAATCAAAATCATCCCCGGCGTACTGCGTGTGATTCCCCATACGGTACTCAATACTGTCAAAGATGGTGTGAAGAGGGAAATTCCCTAAAAATGATGTTTTCTTCGATACGTTTCATGGTGCACCAAAATCCTTCAAGATTTTTTTAGGGGATGGCTCTGCCCTTGACTTTGTATGCCGCACAGGAATTATGGCAATGAGGTTTACGCCTTCGGGCAGCTTCAAACAGATCCTATCGATGCCTAATAATCTCCCTCAGATGGAATTCCCTTCAAGTTGTTTGAGTAAATCCTCCCTCAGAGCATGGGACACACCAGCATCTTCCATTCCCCTGCGCACGAGATTGACATCACATCCATACCCTCTCAAGTATTGAAGTATGGGAGCATATCTGTCAAGGCGGTTCCTGTACAACTCCGTCGCCAGACGCAATTCGAGCGACACCGCCGGCACGGAATAAGGTCCACATGAAATGAAAGAGAAATGCTCCCATGGACCTCTTCCAATCGTTTCGAATGCATCAGAGTCCGTCTCAATCTCCACGGTGCTTAATCCCACCTCGACTCCGCCGACTTCATAGTTTGCATAGTACTGACGGGCATCCTCAAGCCATGATGCAGGTTCGATGCACCTGAAAGATTTCAGGGTTTGGCAAAATGCCTCCACACCATCCTTTTTCTTCATGAGAATATCAATGTCCCCTGCTGGCAATTCTACTCCCCGCAACAGTGCAGCCCCTGTACCCACGAGCCTATACTCGACATCGGCGCAGGCAGGCATGGCGTGATCCAGAATTGTGATAAGCGTTTTTATAAGATATTCCCTGGTGAGGAGGGGATTGGGCTGCCTCGATAAAGGTATTCCTTGATCGGTCATTTTTTATTCTCCTGGAGATTCCAAATGAAATTTATAATATACTATTATTCTCTGCCATGCGACAGAAAAATGTTTACTTTCCTACCTCAACGATTGCCTTCAATAATTCAGGGTCATCCTGGAGCAAGCCGGCAGCGGGAAGTCTGCGCACAAGCTCTCTCCACACAGGCTCTTTCCTGAAAACATCCTCGAGGATGGGTCGCGCTTCCTCCAGATTTCCCGCTGAGACAAGCGATATTGCCTGCCAGAAGGAAAGCTCAACTATCTCCGGCGCAAGTTGTGCCGCCATCTCATATTCTCCCTTCGCCTCAGAAAGGTTTCCCACCGTCGCAAGATCGTCTCCCCTGCCTGCATGCCGATAAGCTCTCGAGAGGCGGAGTAACCTGCGCAATTCTTCAAGCGGGCAAGAATGGTCCTCGACGCGAATATCAATCAGTCTGTCTGCCCATGGTTTTCCAGAAGGGATTCCTTTGACCACGAGCAGAGCGGCAGATTGCCTTCCGCGGATGTCCCCACCCTCTCTCTCCGCGGCTTCGAGTGCCAAAAGTAATTTCTCGGCAAGATCCCCCGACGCATTCTCAAACGCCTTCCTCATTTCGGGCCATACGTTCCCGTTTTCCATCATGTTTGCCTGGCAGGAGAATCCCTTTCCCTCTGTGTGCCCTGCCGCGGCGATGCAACGCAAACCCGTGTGTGCGGCTGTGCGCCCGCTCGCGTCTACCATAGCAACCTGCCGGGTCTCGCTATCCTTGTCCGCCACAAGAAGGGCGGCAAGCGCCTCGGGTGCGGATTTTCCCGCCTTCATGAGGGCAAGGCCGAGGGGACCGTAGGATGGTTCGACAAAGGATTGTGTCGCCACCGCACCGACACCAGATTCAGCCCACGACACCATGCTTCCCACGGAGAACCAGTGGGACTGCACGGCGACTCCAAACTCCCCGATTTCCGAATCGCGGGCGACGATGGAGTATGTGGAAACGGGGCGTCTGCTTCCTGCTTTTTCTGCCATAGGATTTTTCTTTAGTATCAGGATTTAAATGTTGTGGAACCCTGAATTCAGCATGATGTCTCATCTTTATTCTGTGGACAATATTTCAAAATCGAGTCTTTCAGAGACTGAGGCGACTCCCATGTGGATCTCATAGTGGGGATTGGTGCTCTTTTCAAAAATTATAAATTTTGCCTCCATGATTTCTGCATCTATTGACATACACGCTTGATAGCTGCGTGGGTGAGATGCCCCTCATTAATCCGAATTTGATTCAATACGCAAATCCTTGAATTTTTCGGTAATTGAAGCAATCTGCCTGAACGACTCCATCACCTTGTCAAACGGTTCCCCTTTCCGATAGGTATCTTTATCCAGCCTGCCTCCGGGGTCAAGCTCACCTGAGACATTCACCTGGGCAAGATTAGGATTTTCATGGCGATAGGGCCACAGGCGCAGTGAACCTCCTGAAATCTCGTCTATGAGGTGCACCTCGCCTCCGATGAGACCATATTCCAGCTTCAGGTCTATGAGCTGCACGCCAAAATGGGCAAATGCCTGTTCTAAGCGGTGCAAAACCGCCTCATTAATCTCTCTCATGGCGACCCATTCGGAAGCCCCCTTCTCCCCTTCAAGATAGTGGATGAATCCCTCATCCAGCATCGGGTCATGCAGTCCGTCGTCTTTGTAGTGGAACTGGGTTGCGGGTGGGTCGAATCTTACTCCCTCCTCAATTCTCCCCCACTTAAGGATGGAACCCACAGCTATCCTTCGGCTGACAACTTCGAGGTTTATTTTTTTATCTAGTTTCTTGACCAGTGCCACCAAGTCCTGAGGGCTGGAAATGTAATGGGTGCGAATGCCACGACGATTGAGAAATTCAAAGATGTCACGGTTTATTTTCCAGTCCAGAAAGGCTTTGCCTTTTATTATATCATGTTTTCGCCCGTTTCCCGCTGTAATGTCGTCTTTGAAATACATGAAGACGGTTGCGGGGTCGTGCGGGTTGGCATAGATGATTTTCGTCTTTCCCTCATCGATTTTCTCAAGCGATTCGAAATCAATCATTCTCGCACCTCCTCACCTTCAGACATGTTCTTTATAAATTTTGGGTACCCATCAATTGCCGCGAAATCTGCTTCGCGTGCTATGCGGACCATGACTGCAATTCGATTATATTGCCCTCAGGATCTGTAACATAGCAGAAGGTGACCTTTCCCCTGCCTTCTATCGCGAGAGTCACGATTTCTCCCAGAAGATTCCCTCCGTGAGTCACCACGATATCACGGGCTCTCACAACATCGTCGACGAGGAAGGCGATGTGAGCATACCCTGGTCTATTGACGGCTTTACGCGATTCCTCCCCGAAAACATTATAACTGAAGATTTCTAGGGTGGGCCCCTCCTCGCCATATCCGGGGAGTCTCAGGTGCATTCCGCGGATGCGTGCACCCACAATGCCTGTTCCTGCCTCCAGTTCTTCTCCACTCAAATCCCTCTCAGGCGGCACAGGCACGCATCCGAACACCTCCTCATAGAAATCGCAAAGCTTCCTCCAGTCTTTTGCGATGAGATTCGTATGAACATATTTCGCCTTTATCATGGCTGGAAGAAGAAGGGTAGCCTATAAAACTTATGCCCTGACCGCAAGAGTCTCCCCTTCGAAGGCAATGCCGAGTGGTTCGATTACAACTCTTTTTTTTCCCCTCGAAACGACCCCGCACACATAAGCCTTCAAACCCTTCTTTCCTGCAATCCTTGCCACTTTGAGGGCATCCTCCCTCGCGACAAATGCGGCAAACCCCGCCCCCATGTTGAACGTCCCATATGCGTCTTTCAATCCCATGCCGGCTTTTTTGACTATGAATCGAAGCACGGGTGGAACAGGTGGAACTTGGGTGATTCTGTAGGTGAATGAAGAAGGGTGTCTCATTATCTTGCGCCAGCCATGACCCGTTATATTTGACATGTAGTGGATGTCTACACCTTCTTTGAAAAGAGCCTCTGTCACCTGCGAATAGATGATTGTGGGAGAAAGGAGGGCTTCACCATATATGCCCCCTTCCACATTGCTCCTGTAACCTTTTTTTAATCTGTGTGCGAGCGTCCGCGCGAGCGTCAATCCATTGGCATGTATGCCACTGCTCTCAAAAAGGATAATCGCATCACCTTCCTCAAGCTTCTTTCCAAGCGTCAATCGAGACTTCGGCTTCACAATGCCCACACAGGAGGCAGCCAAATCGATTGCACCCCTCAAAACGATGCCAGAGAGGCTCGGTGTCTCCCCCCCTGCCCAGGCTGCACCCGCAATATCGCATGCCTTCTTCCATCCAAAAACCAGATCACGCATTTTCTTTTCATCGGAGAAGAAATCGCTGCCGCCCACCGCCCAATATGCATGAATGGTGAGGGGTCTTGCGCCTACCGTTATGATGTCGTTCACCGCCATGGCTATGGTGTCCTGGGCTATTCTGTCATAGTAGGTCTTTCCCGTTATCTTCCTCACCTCGTCTGCGACGAGAGACTTCGTGCCCAGGCACTCCGTGATGGAGGCGATGTAGAAATCACCCACATCAAATACATGGGCAGATTCACCCCTGCTCTCCTTAACCTCTCTGAACCCTGCCCGTGTGAGATTCCTCGCGGTTGCCCGTGCTGCCTTCTGCGCCTTAACCTTTAAAGGGTCGATGCGCGAGTAGTCGACGCCCGATTGTGTATAGGTGAGCCCTGTTTCCTTTTTCATCCTGATGCACTCCCCAAGGATGATATTTATAATCATTTGGGTGGAGATTCTTCAATTCAAGAATTATTCCACAGTGCCCCTCTGCCTTTCCCAGTCTTCTTTAAGGATAGAAAACATCAATACATCAACAAGCCCACATCGCCAACACCCATATTTTCTCAAGAAGCCCTCCATCGTGAATCCCACACTCCTGAGTGTTCGAGCTGACCTGATATTTTCCCAGTGTACCGTTGTCTCTACTCGCACTATGTTCATTCTTTCAAATACATAAGGCAGGGTGGCTTTTATGGCTTCGACCATGTACCCCTTCCCCCACTGTGCCCTCGCAAGGTCATAGGTGATTTCTGCACGATGGGAGCTGCCATCTTCCTCTTCTTTTTTGACATAGTTGAGCGTTCCCGAAAAAGTACCGCTTTCCCTTTCCACTATGCCCCACAATATGCCGGATCCATTTTCGAAAATCGTTTTCCCCCACCGTATGACCCTTTGAGCTTCTTCGATGCTTCCTATGGGTCCGAAGTTCATGTACTTCAACATTTCCCCATCCGAGAAATGCCTTACGATTGCCTCTGTATCCTCCAATGAAATTTGCCTGAGTACCAGTCGTTCCGTTTCTATGTGAGGGAATTCTGTCGTATGAGCCATCATATCTATCAGACCGAAAATGAATCGTACCCTAACTGGAACGCCTTCACATTCGCCTCAATCGCCTTCTCGGGCACTCGTTTCTTTATTGCCTCAAGCAGAGTATCTGTGCCGAAGGGCAGGCTTGAAACCCGCGCGAGCGTTCCCAGCATGACTGTATTCACGGTGAGGGGATTGCCGGCATCCATGGCAAGCTTCTCCGCGTTTATCCTGTATATTGATTGTGTGACCGTCCTCATGTTCTCCTCTATACTCTCAATGGTAGGATAGGTTCCCCCTTTCTGAAAAACACCGGGCGGAATGACGGGGTTCTCGTTCATTATAACTATGCCGCCAGGTTTCAGGAACTCAATGTATCGCAGGGTTTCTGCGGGCTCGAATCCTAGGAGAACTTCCGCATTTCGCAGCGGAATGAGTGGCGCTCGCACATCCCCCATGCGCAGGTGGAGGGAAACTGAACCTCCCCTCTGTGCCATGCCGTGGGCTTCCCCTGTGACGACGTGTATCCCTGAGGCGAGGGCAGCCTCTGCGATGAGGTTGCCTGCGAGTATGACACCCTGACCCCCCACACCCGATATGAGTATGTCGAATTTCATTTTACCACCTCTATGGTATGGGTGGGACACAGCTGGGCGCAAACGCTGCAGCCCGTGCACATCTCAGGCACGATGTAG
>Ga0315268_10003451_pt1 | contig 17410 bp, 13 predicted proteins | sample C1_top_MG_FD_204535 | JGI IMG/M metagenome (GOLD analysis project Ga0315268, IMG submission 204535) | Sediment microbial communities from Yellowstone Lake, YNP, Wyoming, USA - C1_top | ecosystem: Environmental > Aquatic > Freshwater > Lake > Sediment | place: USA: Wyoming | collected 2017-08-01
TGAAATACCCGATATCCAGCAGATTCCAGAAACTCAGAACAAGTGGATAGAAAAACAGAATCATTGTCTGCTAGCAGTATACTTTGATGTAGCATAAGAGGACCTCTTTGTAAAATTAGTCTTGCTGGAAACGCCTTCTAGTACCTGTTCGAACAGCTTGGGCTAGTGTCTCAAATCCACCAGGGTTGAATAGATCCACCCATTGTAGCTCTCGTAACTTTTCGTTGGTTATAATACAATCTTCTAATCTAGCCGGAATCATATATATATCATCCTCAAGTTGTTCGTTCCAAAATTCTAAAGCGATACGAATCTCTCTTTGCATGAATCCTCGCCGGTTAACTGATTTATTTGAAAGGCAAACTATAAAGAAATCAGATGCTCGAATGGCCCTGCGGATGGCAACCTCCCACCTTTCTCCGCCTTGAATATGCCTCTTATCCATCCATGGAGCGAATCCAGCAGCAACAAGGGAATCATACAGAGAAAAAACTCTCTCTCTGTCAGGCTCGGCATAACACAGAAATATACGGGCCTTCGTTAATATCCGTTCAATCGCATCCATGAGTTTCTCAAGCCCTTCCTGCTTCACGACAAAATCCACGGCGATTGCTCCCACCTTGTCTGGTCGCAAGGAATCTACAGCGTATTCATAATTGTCAAATCTAGTCAAAATAATTTTAGGCACCTGGATATTTACAGTTTCTCGTGCCAATTTTATTCCGCTCTTATCTCTTACATCGTCATCATCATTAAGCCGAATATCGATAACCGCGAGGGCAATTGGCATTTGTAGTAGAATCTCTCTAGCTTGTGCAGATGTAGTAGCACAAATTACATGATAGCCTCGGCGCTCGATGAACTCGCAAGTATTATGAAGGAATACCTCATCATTGTCTGCTAGAAGAATCGTAGGAATTGACATAGTCCCTTTCAGAGCTTCGTTCACCGTTGTTTAGTTAGAATGGCCTTGAAAGTCTCTAAAAGCGCTTCCTTATCTAATGATTTTCGTAAATAATCAGTTGCGCCTGCTAGGAAAACCTGTCTAGCTCGTTGCCATGTCGGAGATGTTGTTACCACGATAATTGGAATATCTGGTTGTTGCTCACGAAAAGAGACGATAAGCTCACCAATATCTTTCGGGCCAGCAGCATCGACAATAATCAAGTCATAGCGCTTCTGTTGAAGTTTTTCATTTGATGCAACCTGCGCCACTATGTCTAATTGTCCAATAGTGGATAGAGCACTCCCGAGTATTTCGGACCACGCCGAGTCAGAGTATCCTCCAACCAAGAGGAATTCTTTTAACATGAATACCTTCTTTTGTAATCTACACTAGGGCGCTAATGTGCAATCGGAAGGGAAATAACGAAGGTAGTTCCATTGGATCCACTCCTATCTAATCGCGCATCACCTTTGTATGTTTGCATGATCGCCTGGACCATTAGAAGGCCCATTCCAAAGCCTTTTGCACCTTCCGGTTTTTCTATAGGATCTCTAAACAACTTTTCTTGTAATTGCGGGGCTATACCTTTTCCAGTATCAGAAATGAAAATCTCAATTTTATCTTCTACTACTCTTGAAGATACTGACAATATACGGATCAGCGAATCGGACATTGCATCAACAGAGTTATCAATCAAGATGTCCAATACTCGACGAAACCAATCGGGACTTACCATGACTTCTACATTGTTTGCATCTAACTCCAATTGAAGTTTGATACTACGGAAAATTTCGTCCTCCCAAATTTGTGTAATGCGCTCCCTAACTAGATCGCCGATCAGAATCGGCTCAACACCTTCTTCATTTGATAGGGGTGGCGTAAGTGGCTTGTCCAATATTCTGATTGCCTGTCCATCAATTACCTCAAGCCTGCGCCCAAATTGCATCCGTTGCTCTTCAGTTAGGTCATGCTTTTGGATGTCTTGTCGCATTAATATTGTCGTATTACGAATATTTATTGCATAACCTTCAATCTTATGTCTCCATATACTGTTAGCCATTCCCATCCAAGCCAAGGCCGTACGTGAACCTACAAGTCCCTTTGTTTTTTTCAATTCATCATATTGACGCGCATTATCTATAGCCACTGCAACTTGAGCCGCGAAAACCTTACAGAGATTTATCTCTTCCCTTGTAAATATGCGCGGTTGCTTCATAACATCTAGGCCCAAAGAACCAAGTATTCGTCCCTTGCTCACAATTGGCACAATCAATAACGAGCAAGTTTCGAGTTCAGTAAGAAGAGCTCGAACAGGATCAAGGCCGCGCTCCCCGTTAACGTCAGAAATAACAATTGGTTCTTGGTACGTTATCAATTGTTCTTCAATAGGCACGCCCTGGACGGGAAAGCTTAGACCGGCCGTGCCAATCCTTGGATACTCGGCATAAACTTTTCCGGTCATGAGGTTTTCACTAAATAGAACAAGCCCGCTGTGATCCACTTTAAGTAAATCTACTACAGCTCGACAAGCGGCTGTAAGAATGAGCTCTAGATCAAGTGAAGAAATAGTTGTTTGAGAAACCTGAAGGATAGCATCAAGATTATCTGCGCGCTGTTCTGCCGCTTTAAACAGACGAGCATTCTCAATCGCCACCTCCGCTTGATTGGCTAACAAACCTAACGTGTGAGCATCTTCATCAACAAAGGCATTGTATTCTGGATGTTCGAGACTTAGAACTCCAATCACATGGCCTGACTTATTGATTGGGACGGATAGTTGGGACTTTGTGAGTTCGCTAGTTTTAATATAGTCTTTATCCTTCGTTACATCTTTTACGTTTTGTAGCTCTCCCGTCCGCACTGCACGACCTGCAATCCCTAGCTTTGTATCTCTGTTAAAATCAATCTCAAATTTATTCTGTAATTGTGGAAGCATTTCTTTGGGAAAGGCAGCAACAAAAGGTAGCTTGCCCTCATTCAGCAATGCAATATGGCTAAAGCATCCCTTTTGTTGATAGCCTGGGCCCAAAATCAGTAAGGCTTCTTCGGCTATTCGGTCAAGTATATCTTCTACGCTCAATGAGCTTGTTATCGCCCTGCCAGAATCATAAAGTGCTCTTAGCGTTTCCACGCGTTTCTGAATCTCAGTATGCAACTGCGAATTGCTAATTGCTACGGCGGCCTGGTTTGCGAACAATCCTATGTTTGTTAGTTCGTAAGCTGTAAAACGGTGTAACAAACGATAATTGACAAACATTACTCCCACTTTTCTCTCTCTAACTCTTAGTGGAATAGCCAAACAAGATTCGATACCCTCATCTTTCGCAAATCTTTTACCTTTAAACAGGTGATCCTCATTGATTTTCTCAACAATATATGGTTTATCGAGTTGCAACATTTCAAAAACCAGAGAACCTTTTATTACTTCCCCATAACGCATAGCTTGATTAGGGTGATTTACACCAACCATAACCGGAGGATGAATTAATTTATTAGCACCTTGATCATATTCAAACAGGACAACTGCATCACTACCAGTAGCATCTTTTGTTTCTGATGCGACAGAAAACAAAGTTGCACTTTTATCATCAAGTACTGTTGCGTTTGCGACAAGCTTAGCTGCGTCTTGTGCTCCTCTCAACTGCTCCAATAACCGAGCTTTCTTAAGAGCCGTAGCTGCATAATAAGCAAATGTTTCTAAGGTCTCTCTATCCTCCCCAGTAAAGTTTCTAGATATACTGTAGTTTAGATACAAAACACCAAGTCTTTCCTCGCCGACCTTCAGTGCTATTCCTTGGAAACTTTTCGCCCCGATGCTTTTTAAGAGCTTTAGAGTTGACGAGCCCATAAAGTCATATTGTGGCTTCGAAATATCCGTGACACCTAGCCAGCCCATTGCCATAACTGTATCCGCTGTTCCGCCTATTTTGGGCTCTTTCTTTCGAAATCTCTCAAGCTGTTCCTTAGTAATACCATGCGAGGCTAGTTCAGCCGGAAAAAACTGATTACTGACATCATCGTACGACCAGATTGCTGATGAATCTGCTTCTAATACCTCGCACGCGCTTTTCACAATCTGTTGAAGAACTCCGGGCAATTCCAGCACTCCAGCAATCGATTTAGCAGCTTGATGCATATGTTCCAGTTCATTCATTTTCCGCACATTGTCATAAGCAATTGCAGCTTGAGTAGCATATATCTTAAGAGATTCAATTTGAAAAGGAGAGAACTGATGCGGCTGCTTGTAATGGATCCACAAAGCACCTATGACATCCTCTCCGAGACAGAGGGGTAAACATATTGCTGCTTTGACACCATCACGAATCATAAAAGGATTTAATTTATCTTTTTGTGTAGCAGCATCTTCAACTATGACAGAATCACCAGTTCTCATTACGGCCATTGATATGCCATCTGGCCTTATGGAAGAGGATACTTCTAATTCCTTGTCAAACCCAGTAGTTGCAAGACGGTGAGGTTTTTTACTCCTATCAAGTAAGACTGCAGTCGCGCGCCAGCCATCAACAGCTTCACAAGCTTTTTCTACAATAAAGTGCAATGTTTGATCGGGATCCAATGCCGAGCCAATTTTGCTGCTTGCTTCGTAAAGACGATTCAGTTGTGCAAAGTCTTTTTCGGATTGTTCTTGTAACCTCATCCTTGCAATAAACCCAGCAACTTGACTTGCCATTGCCTGATATAGTCCCACCCGCTCTAATGTATATGAACCGCGTTCCCAATCACGCCTTTCTCCCAAAGTAATTACGCCAAAGACTTTTTCTCCCACAGACAAAGGTATGAGAACCGCTGACTTTAGATTCCCTTGGAATCTTGTCATCTTCGCCAAGCTCAAGAGTTGGCCTGGATTTTTTTCCTTTTGAAAAATTTGAGTTTGGCCTGTTTTTACGGTCAGAGCCTCTTCCGGTGAACTCGCAATTAGATATTGTTTTCCAATTTCTGGTTTCCATTGTAAATCTTTTTTAACCGAGTAGGCTGCCCTGATTCTAAGGGTCTTGTCAGAGTCGTCTAAAATTGTAATTAGGCAGAAAGTCGTTGCAGAGAGGGATTGGATCATTAACTCTGCCAGAGTTTGCAAACATTCATCCAGATTCCTTGATGATAATATCATTCTGCTTGTTTCAAGCAAGAGTTGTCGTTCTTGAAATAAATGAGCAGATATTACAAATGCACCAGCATGGTTCGCAAGCAATCCTAGCAGTTTAGTTTCTGTTTCAGAGAAGAGGTGAGGGCGGGCATATGTAACCCACATTACACCAACATTCCTGCCTTGAGATTGCAGAGGGAGACAGATTGCAGCCTTTACTCCACTTTTAATCATTCCTGGGTTTATTTTTATAGTTGCCTTAGAAACATCAGGTACGACACATGGCACTCCGGTCGCCAACACGATAGTCGATAGACCGTTATGTCTAACTACTCGTTTTTGCTCATCGTATCCATCGTGAGCTTTTTCGTAAGGTCTTCCAGCAGTATCAAGGGCAGTTATGCTAACGCTAAGTGCCCCCATTGCATCTTTTACACTTGCTGCGATTATTTTTAATGCTTCGTTTGGTGAATGTGTAGGGTATAGCTTGTTACTTATCTCATAGAAGTTGCTGGCAATATTAAGATCCCGTTGCGATTGTTCGAAAAGTTGCGCATTCTCGATAGCAATTGACACCTGGTCAGCAAAAACAGAAAGAAGGTCAATATCATTAGGTGTAAACGCGTTGAATATTGTAAGATTATCCAAAGATACTGTTCCAATTACTTTACTTTTCACCCTAAGTGGCACACATATTGTGGATTTTTGTCGTGTTACTTCTGGATGATCAATAGAAACATTGATCTTGCTGAATCTTCGATCTTTTTGGGTATTTGCGATCACCAATGGCGTGCCATGTTTATAAACCCATCCGGCGCGTCCTTCACCAATTTCAAAAGATGCTGCTTGAATGACTTCTGGACTATAACCTATGCTAGCCATCACCACCAACTTGCCAGTTTCTTCTTCGTACAAATGAATTACTCCTTTTTCTGCAACGGGAAAGGCTGTTAAAGCAGATACCATAATATTTTGTAAGACATCATTGAGTTTAATACTTCCGCTCGCCGATTGAATAGCTTGAGCAAGGGCATACAATCTTTCATCAATCAATCTCGTATGCAAAAATCCTGCTTGCCCAACTTCATTGCCATTGTCATCTTTAATTGAAATAGCGGAAAGAAGGATTGGGATTTTAGTTCCATTTTTGTGCACTAAAGTGATTTCTCGGTGCGCAATTTCGCCCTCGTCGTGTATCACCTTCCAGATGCTTCTCGCATCTCTGATATCACTATATAATTTAACAATGGGTTGGCCTTGGATTTCAAACGCAGTGTATCCGAACATCTCCTCAGCTTTTTTATTAAAGATTGTTATATGCTTTTGAGCATCAATGAATATCACGGCATCCAACGAGCTAGACACTAGCCCATCCAATTGTCCCCGTGTTTTCACCAAAGAAGAGAACAATTTCGCGTTTTCAATTGCACCGGATACCCGCTCTGCCAACAGATTACACAATTTGATTTCTTGGGTCGTAAATTTTCGATGATCTGTACAAACATCTAGGCTGAAAGATCCAATCACTCGCTGTTTGATAGTAACAGGAATAACCAGAACAGATTTTATGCCATGTTGAACAAGAAGATAACTTGCAGACCCTAATGCAGTTTGGTCGGCGACATCAACTATCATCAGAGGCTTTTTGGTTTTAATCAGTTTTTCTTCATCTGGCACACCCCGTAATGGGACAGTTTTTCCCCGAAGATCCCAGTCGGGAAATTCTGCTTCGACTATTCCTTTCACATTGTCTTCATCGAATAGCACTAATCCGCTATGATCAACTCCAAAGACATCTACTGCCGTTTGGCAGGTTTTGAGGAAGATTTCTTTCAATTCCAGAGAGGAATTTAAAGTAGCATCAATATGTTCAAGAGCTAACGGAATACCAAGACTGATCTTTCTTGCTGCCATAATTTATCATCCTATTATAATGGCCGGATAAACCTAGAAACTAAAAGTTGTCATGTTCAATATGAAAAATTATTCTTAGCAGCGCTCATCTAAGCAAATGCGACGAATCGCTAATAAGAAATCTGTTTTGCAGTTTCCATCAATCTGCCTGCAACTAAATATCATTTTATTAGTATTTGTATTTTAGTTAATATGACAATTTTCTCACAATTTTCTTTCAGCTGCTTCAATCCCGAAGGTGAGAGTGCCTAAAAGTGTGGACTTTTAGAAACTTGCTGTTGAGCAGTAAGTCAAAAATCCACTTAAATGTTTACATAAACTCTGTGAGAAACGAATTGAAAATTTAATTAAATGTAATGATGAGTGCCCCCACGGGTATTCGAACTTCGAATATCGCCTGAAAGAATTCGGCATGCAACTTTCATGACCGCCTCAACATTAGCAACATGACGATCAGCCAGTATATCCAGTTGTTAGATTCTTTCAGTACACTCCACAGGTAGTGATCCGGGAGCGAGGTTACCAATTTTGAAATAGACAAGCTACGACTAATTTACTTGAATTCGCTAAAACCATTCAAACTTTTTTTGCGATACCAATTTAACCATTCAAAGTCAGTTGGGAAGTAATACAAAAATAACCTTGACAGCACTACTAATTTTTCGACCAGTTCTACATCCATAATTTCTCTTGGGCATACTTTTTTCTCTAGTTTGGAAACTATTTGAGAAATTCCCATATAGAACTCGGCAGTCCGCCAAGCAAAAACGATTAATTCGCCATCTAGTTCCAACTTTTTGTCTAAGTTAATAATGTCATCCAGTTTTACTTTGTCGTTCATTCTTGTTTCAAGCGCTCGTAATGCTGGATGGGTCATGTCGATGGCTTTGGCTTGTTCCCGTAAAGATATTTTCTTTGATAGTCTTAATTGTTTTATGTAAAAACTAAGATCTTGCATGATAAACACTCCCCCATCCAGGTAGATTTTGCGCAACAAGTTTGGGTCTAGCTCCATTGGATAAGCAAAAGAAATGTGCGCCAATTCTTTAGGCAGGCCTCGAGTAGTTTTTATGGTATTACCCAAATACGAATATAGACCCTTTGAAAGATGTGTAAGCCTATCATCCCCTAACTGTAATTCAAATTTTTCAATGAACATTTTCATCAGAGCAACAACGATCTCTGAGGCCTTTCCCGTCTTTATTAACCCGGAGGCTGTTAGTGCGTCAATGTCAGCAAAATTTAGACATTCTAAATTGGAGGGTTTTGCATTTTTATATATTGGGAGACCTCTTGCCCTTTCATCGATCAACCCTTCAGAAAACAGGGATGTCCAAGATAAGTTAAGCACATGCATGATCCGGACAGTGGAAAACAGTGTCAATGATGAAGAGCCAGTTTCCACTCGACTTAGTTGCCCATTATTGATACCTGTTTTCAGCGATAACTCAGTTAGGGTCAGATCCTGACGTTTTCGGTTTTCTTTCAACCAGTCCTTAATTTCCATAGCTGTACCCTTGATTTTTTACGGAGATATGGTATATTCGCGAAATGGTTATTATGCACATAAATTCCATTCCTTCAATTAATAATAAACCTGTTCTCCGAGGCCGTCTAAAAGGTGACAAGCTTCGAAAACTGGCAGGTTTGTTGGACATGTTATACACACCAGCTGAGCTAGCAATGGCCATTGGTTTTACTCGTCGACAAGTCTACCGAGCATATCTACCTCTTGGTTGTCCTTGCGTAAGGGATGAGACTGACCATGTCTTCATCAACGGGCATGCGTTTCGCGATTGGTACAAAGAGACCTATAAAAAGCTAAAACTTAAGGAGAATGAAGTTTATTGCTTATCTTGCAAGAACATTGTTCCACTAATAAACCCGGCGAAAATGCAAAGCGGAAATTATCAATATTGGTCGGCAGATTGTCCCGACTGCGGTAAAAGAATCTCAAAAGCTATTACAAATCGGAGAGGAAATGATCCACAGGCATAATAAAAAATTAGTCGATGAATATTTGACTTTTCGGAAGGAGCATCACAAACTTGACCATAAATCTATCCGACTGGAAAGGTCAATTTCTGTTCATTACTTGACCTGGTGTGCTGAAAATGATTTCAGCAAGGCGCCAAGTCTCATACCCAGTTTTGTTGATTATGTTGAGCAACTAGATTGCTCGCAGCATTATAAAAGGAAACTAATCAGCTCAGCCAAAACCTTTTTTATGTGGGTATCTATCCACAAGAAGGGCTATCGCACAATTACTCCGGCATGGCTACATTCGTTTAGATACAAAATGTATCCAGAAGAATTTAACGATGAAAAAACAATTTCCGAAGATGAAATCGCTGTAATTTCAAAGTTACCGGCAGAGACATTGATTGAAAAGCGAGTACGGGCAGGTGCTTGCTTCCTGTTTTTATCTGGCATGAGAATTAGTGCCTTTACAACTATGCCAATAAAAGCTGTTGACTTACAGAAATTAGATGTAAGACAATCACCGGCTTTAGGAATGATCACCAAAAATAAAAAGGCTGCTACCACCTATCTATTGGATATTAATGAGCTCAGCAGGATTGTTCGTGAATGGGATGACTTTATCCGTTCCAAGCTCCCTGCAGAGGGTTACTGGTTCGCACCCTTATCATCAAAAACAGGCGAGATAGATCAGAATCCAGCTAAAGCCAATGAAAATCGTTCCAGTATTTTTAGGACGAATCTGCGCAATTGGCTCAAGAAGAACCAATCTAACTCTCATTCTCCACACGATTTTCGCCGAGGTCATGCAAATTTTCTCTTCGATCGCGCGCAAGATATTGGCGATTTGGACGCAGCAAGTAAAAACCTGATGCATGAAAACCTAACTACAACGGAACTTTATGCACGTAAGCGAAAAGCTCAAGTCAAGAGCCGTATTCAAAATATGTCAACTCAACGAGTAGCTGTATTGGGCAATCAGGGTTTGAACGAAAAGATAGCCCGTATAGAAAGTCAATTGACCCTATTAACCTCAGTTTTTAAGGAGCAAAATGAAAAGTAATCAATTGATGGCACAAATTACCTATCAAAATTTGGTCAAATATGGGCCCGGCTGGATTCGAACCAGCGACCAAGCGATTATGAGTCGCCTGCGCTAACCACTGCGCCACGAGCCCGTCTCTTCCATGCTCCCCTGTGCATACAGTGACCAGTACCCAGCCGCCGGACCTCCGGCAGCTGAGTACTGACATCCGCCACCAGTATAACGATCGCCAAACCAGAGCGGGAGACGGGATTCGAACCCGCGGATATCAGCTTGGAAGGCTGATGCCTTACCACTTGGCGACTCCCGCAAAACGAACACGATTTTACCCCAGAAAACAACCATCCACCCGGATCTTCAGGAACTCAATGACATAAAAACCACCAAGGCTGTTGCCTTAACGTACAGGATAATTATATTGGCCTTTTGCCCTTTGAGCAAGGCGAATACTTTTTCCACTGCATGGCTTTCTCAAAGTCGGGGAAATGAACCGCGAAGTGTGGAAGAGCGCGAAGAGTTCTTGTTTTTTTCCTTGCGTTCCAAATTGGATTGATAAATGAGCGCAAAACCCGTCCGGTTTCATCGCCCTACTTCAAATACAAGTCTCCGTCCATGGCATCCAAAGTGAACGTGGTCGCAGATTGCCCGGTGGCGGCACTGCGCCTCGGATCGGAGAATACTACAGTGATTTTCCCATTCCCCATTGGGTTATAAACCACCGTGCCGCCTTCAAACTCACGCTGGAACGCACCATCGGGTCGTTTTATCATGGCCGCCAGCGGTTTACCCAGGGTCTTGTCCCAGAATGGATACCAATTGTGAAGATGGTCTTCGCCGGGCAGGTCATTCGGACCTGCAAACAGGGTGTACCCATTGGAGTGCGTCAGGGCCAGTGTGGTGGTGGCCCTCATGCGGTTGAGGTCATCGCGCGAATTTACATACCAGGTCTCCAATGCGTTGATGTGAGGCTGCCGCAGGTTGGCTTCAGCCCACAGCAGCGTGTCGGAGGTTTCCTGCCACTCCTGAGGAGTGAGAGGCATCAGACACACCGGCTTTTGAGGATACCAAAAACAATCCTCCATATAGATACCATTTATATACGGTGCTGAATTGGGGTCCTTATGCCAATTGCTGTTTACAATGATCAGCTTATCTTCCCCGATGGCGCTTCTTATTTCCTTCACCAGGCTGATGCGGTCGGGATCGCTATCATCCCACCAATCCAGCATGACCCCATCGAAATCGCCGGTGTCGATCAGGGCTTTGGCCTGGGCAACCACCTGGGCCCGGAACGAAGGATTGTGCGTGTCAAGCAGGTAGACTCCATACTCCGCCGGACCGCTGGTGCGGTTCCCTTTTGCATCGTGTGCCCACCAGGAGCTGTCCTGCGGAAGCCAGTTTGGCTGCGCGTCCCGATATTGGACCGCCGCCAGCAGGATAAGATTGGGGTTATAGCCGAGCAGGGTTTTTCGCGTCGACTGTGCAACCAGCAAACTGGCAGGCGTAAAGGAGGCTGCCAGGCCTGCGTATGGGTTGTCCCATTCCAGCCCGAGCTGCTCTGCAACATACCAGACCAGGTCATGGCGGGCCACCGTCTTGATCGGAAGTTCGTTGGGCAGGTTATCGGCCTCGCTCCACGACTGGAAGACCGAAGGGAACGAGCGATCGGCAATTCGCTGGGCAATGGATTTTATAACCGGGGTCGGCGTCAGGGTCGGTTGGATCGTCGGCGCAGGGGGAAAGGTCGGTGTTTGAGTTGGGGCGGCAGTTACCGCCGGGACGCAAGCGGAAAACACAAGAACAAATAGAAAGCCCGCCCATATTTTATTCATGACCCGGCTGCCCTCTTTCCAGGCACAAAACTTATGGAAAATTATTTCCATGGCACACCCGGCGCATCCAATTTAATATACTGCCCGCCGTTCAATTCCAATATTTGCGGGTTGCCCAAAATTCCATACCCATAGATCCTGGCCGCAGGGTCCATGACGGTCATCATCCATTTTACAGTCGAGTTTTCAACATATATTTTCCCGCTCTCGGCTGTGGTAAGCTGCTCTATCTTCGAATTATAAATTTCCATGGTCGCGGATCCGTCCCAAATTCTGGGGTCTGCCAGGTTTGAATTCGATATCTTCAAATGAACATTCCCCGAGACGGAGGTCCAGACTTTTTCGAGACGCGAATTTTTTAAGGTGACCGAGGAGTTGATACAGGGCAGGTCCCATTTCATTTCTGTATACAAGACGCCCGTATCGCTGTTTGGATCACCCAGGTTATTAAGTTCGCAATTAATATAACCGGGTGTGATCTTGCCCATCCCCCAACCCATGCCAAACCCATCCGTCGCATCCACAATGGTAAGATGCGTATCCTGCCCGGCATCCATATCGACCTGATAAAAATAGGAGTGCTTTACATCCAAAATGGTATCCGGCCACAGGTCGGTGATCTTCAAATCAGACCAATGACGCTTCGCAGGCGGGGTGATGGTATGGTCTCCGGGCGGCGGGATGATCTCAAACCATATGGTATGGGCATCGGTTACTCGGATAACGCTGTTATGGATATTTTTCGCCAGGGTGAACCTTACAGAAGAAAAATTTACTGCTGTGAAGTTCACAGATCCCTGAATGGAACCCCATGGGTCGCCGATGAAATGGTCGAATGAAATGGTGGATCCATCCAAAAAGTCCCAATTGTTCTCATATTGGTTGGCGGAAAAGGCGGAGGAATTTTCAATAATTAATTTGCCGCCCTTGTTTATCCGCAGCCTGGTTTCCTGGTTTTGGTCCTGGTCCCACAGCAGCAGTGAATTCTTAATGATCAACGTCCCATAAATATCGATGTCCGCCCTTTGATGAGGTTTTATGCGCACGATCTGGTTGTCAAATGTAAATGTATCGCCCCCCTTGACCGTAAACGTCTCGTCTATGGTCACTTGTTTTCTGGGATCGTTGGGGGAATTCGTGAAGCCCTGGGTCTTTGGATCATTTTGAGGCGCCAGCGGGTCCCTGCCGATGAAAAAACAATATACGCAATCGTCCTCATATTGAGCGAGGGGATCGGGAGTTGGCAGTAGAGCGGATTGACTGTCTCCCGCGGCAGCCGTCGGTGTTACTGCCGCACCCGCTGCAGGCTCGACTGAATTTGGATGCGTGCCCGGGCCGCAGGCAGCCACCAGGCTGACAAGCAGGATGCCCATGATCCATCGGTGTATTTTCACTGCCAGCTCCGCATGCTTTGATGATGATGGCGAAAGTAGATGGGGTGATTTTGGAATTTATTGATTTTACGCCAAGTCAGCCGTTTCCGGCACCGGGAGCTGCCGGGTAATTGAATTTGGCCGGAAAATGTTATATAGTATGTAGGGTCTGCCTTTTATGGGTCCGTCACCGGGCGGCAGGGCAGGCAAAATTTTCGCAACACGAGGAGACACATGGCCACTAAAGCAAAGCCCAAATCCAAAGCAGCTTCCGCAAGCAGGAGCGCAGCCGCAAAAGTTAAGACCGCCCCCACGCCCGTCACCCCGGCAGTTTCGAATCCCCCTGCCAAACAGGCGGCTTCTTCCGGCTTCCGCTTGAACCCGCCCAAAATGTCGACCTTCTGGGCCTCAATGACATTGGGTGTGGTCGGTCTTTTGGTCTACCTGTTACACATCAGCAAACTCCTTTCATTCACCTGGAGTTCCCCGCTGGCTTTTGTATTGATGCTCCTGGCCTTCGTGCTTCTTGTGCTGGGGCTGCTGGTCAAGGGCTTCTAACCTTTTGGGGAACACAAAACCGCCTGCAGGAAGTTGGCTCTCTTCCGCAGGCGGTTTTCATATACCTGTATGGGCAATCCCGGTTCCTTACCCTGATTTTTCCTTGACCTGACCCTGATTCTGCATTAAAATCCCTTTTCGCTAATGCCCTCGTAGCTCAGTGGATTAGAGCGCTTGCTTGCGGAGCAATAGGTCGCGTGTTCGAGTCGCGCCGAGGGCGCCATCAGAGAAGCGGATCACCCCGCTTCTTTTTATTACCCAACCATGGAAAAAAAACAGATCCTTCTCACCAACGATGACGGCATCCGCTCGCCCGGGTTATGGGCCGCAGCGCGCGCCCTCGCCTCACTCGGACATGTAACGGTCGCGGCCCCGAAACTGCAGTCCTCCGGGATGGGCCGCAGCCTGCCAGGCACCTCCAACGGCATCATCCACCAGGAACAGCTTGAGATCAACGGCCAAGGCTGGACTGTCTATGCGGTCAACGGCTCCCCCGCCCAGGCGGTCCTGCACGCCATCCTGGAGATCATGCCGCAGAAACCCGACCTGGTCGTATCGGGAATAAACTACGGGGAAAACGTCGGACTGGGCATCACCGTCTCAGGCACGGTCGGTGCGGCCATGGAGGCCGTTTCTGAAGGTTTCCCCGCCCTGGCCATGTCCGTCGAAACACACCAGCAGTATCATCTCTCCTATTCCGAGGAAGTCGATTTTTCCGCAGCAGCCCATTTCACCGCCGTCTTCGCCCGCATGCTGCTCGAAAAGCAAATGCCCCCTGATGTGGACCTGCTCAACGTCAACGTCCCCTCCGACGCCACACCTCAGACCGCCTGGCAGGTCACGCAGCTTGCTCGCCAGCGATATTACGAACCGGTCGCACCCAGGCGCTCCTCCTGGAGCGAGGCCGGTGTGGTCGGTTATCGGGAGGCCGCCATTCTGGACGGGGAGAATGGGGACAGCGATGTGATCACCCTGCGCAAGAAACATCTCGTATCGGTCACACCCATCAGCCTGGACATGACCTCGCGCGTGGAGTTGAACGGACTGGAAAAACGGTTGAGGGAATAAGGTTGATTGGTCTGAATCAAAAACGGGTCCCGAAGGACCCGTTTTTGCGTCTAGATATGCGGATTAACTTTTGCCACCAGCTTATCCTTGGGCTGGTAACCGGTCACACGTTCCTTGACCTCGCCGGCTTTGAACAGCATGAGCGTCGGGATGCCCAACACGCCATACTGCATCAGGACGCCCGGGTTTTCATCGGCATCCAGCTTGACGACCTTGACTTTGCCATCCCATTCCTGTGAAAGCTGCTTGACGATCGGATCGATCATTTTACAGGGCTGGCACCAGGCGGCGGTGAAATCCACCAGGACGGGTTTATCCGCATTCAGGACTTCGGCCTGAAAATCTGATTCGGTTACATATTGTACTTCTGCCATTTTGGTCTCCGGCGATCTTGATGCGTTGTGCTTTACAGATATTACGTTGACTACTGCACTTTGCCATGATAGAATGCAGTCCGCTTTACCGTTCAAGGATGGGCGCGTAGCTCAATGGCAGAGCAGTGGCCTTTTAAGCCATTGGTTGAGAGTTCGAATCTCTCCGCGCTCACAATTTATCAGCCGCCGGCAGGGCGGCTTTTGATTTAATACCCGAGGGGGAGGCTGCCCGCTCCAGCCCGTTCAAAAAATTCGGCGGTTGTGGATGGGGCTGTCCATTCGGACCATGCATCGGCATGGTTCCTATTCTATCAGATCGCCGGCTTCGACCATCTCCAGGAACTGCAGGGCGATCTGTGGATCGAAATATTTGCCGGTCTGTTCACGGATATATTCCAGCGTTCTGGGTTTGGACCAGGCCGGCCGGTAGGGTCGGTCCGAGGTCAGGGCATCATACACATCCACGATGCTGAACAAGCGCGCATTGAGCGGTATTTGCGTCTCTTTTAAGCCGTGCGGGTATCCCGTGCCGTCCCACTTCTCATGATGGTAATGAGGGATGTCCAGGGCCGGGCCGAGATAGGAGATCGGCGACAGCAATTCGTAGGCATAGCGCGGGTGCTGGCGGATGATCTGCCATTCTTCAGAAGTAAGCGGGCCGGCCTTCAACAGGATATTGTCAGGGATGCCCATCTTGCCGATATCATGCAAAATGGCGCCGCGCTGAATATTAACCAGGTCGGCTTCACCCACACCCAGTTGGCGCGCCAGATTGAGGGTCATCTCGGTCACGCGCTTCGTGTGCCCCTCCGTATCACGATCTCTCAACTCGAGAGCCCGCGACCAGCCTTCAATGGTCGTATTGTAGGCCAGGGTCAGGTCAAAGTTGGCGCGTTGCAGCTCCTTGAGCAATATTGCATTTTCAACAGCAATGGCTGCCTGGCCTGCTAATGTTTCCATGAACTCCAACCAGTCTGCATCGGGGACAAGCGCTGTGCGGTTGAAGATCTCAAGCACGCCGAGCACATGCCCTTTCGCAATAAGAGGAATCCCATAATATGCGCAGAACCCCTCGCTGGAGAATTTCGGGGAGCGAAGGAAACCCGTCTTGCCGTGTTTCAAGTTTGGGACGTTGATCACTTCCCGCTTCGAGACCGCCGCCCCGGCATAGCCTTCCCCAATCGAAAGGAGCGTGTGCTGCAGGGCATTGGTACGGAATCCGATGCCGTTCGCAAATTCCAGCACATGGGTCTGCGGATTGAGCAGCAAAATATCCGCCGCATCCACATTCAGCTGGGCGGTCACCTGATTCAACACCACCGAAAGCGCCGTGTTAAGGTCGTGGCTGGATGAGATCGCCAGGTCAATGGAACGCAGGGCGGCCAGGCGCTTGAGCTGGCGCCGTATCTTTTCCTCGGCATTTTTATGCGGGGTGATATCCCGCACGATGACGATCACGTTGGATTGCGTCAGGGGCACAAGCCGCGCCTCGAACCAATGTTCCGCATCGGCAAGCTTTAACGAATATTCAAGCGGCGAGGCGTCTCCATGTGTTCCCATCCGCCCAAGAGCGTTGGAAATATTTTGCGCCACTTCCGGCGGCAGCACGCCCTGCAGGTGCCTTCCGATAAAGGCATCTGGGGTGATCTGGAATGGAGCCGGACTGCCGGCCTTGTAATCCAGGATCCTTCCCTCACGATCCACGATAAAAAGCAGGTCGGAAAAAGTCTGGGAGATCGCGTTTATTTGGGTTAATGCACCGGGCAGGTTCTCAAGTGACATATTTACCATTATCGTGTATGAGGGGACGCGGGACACGGCGACTCCCTCATCGCCGCGTCCCCTATCCACCGCGTCGCTCCGGTAAATTCCAGGTTCATGGTAATCGAGTCGTTGAGCACAACTGCAGAAGGCAGATGGCTATTCCCCAACGGTTTGCACGATCTGTTTGGCCAGATCGGTCAGGGACTTTGCATTGATCGAGACGATCAGCAGCGTTTCTTCACGACTCAGGGCAAAGTCTCTTCCCAAATACCCGCGCTGGAGCGCGGTTTCGGGGTCGCTGAGCAGCATTTCCCGAAAACTCTGGTTAACCACCGCGGCGGCGAATACACTGCTCAAGCCCGCGTGGGATTCCTGTACATCGGTTTTGAAGGACAAATTTGTTGCGAACGTCTTATTGGATGTGATCAAGGTGGACCCTTTCCAGGGGCAG
>Ga0315268_10003453_pt1 | contig 17408 bp, 14 predicted proteins | sample C1_top_MG_FD_204535 | JGI IMG/M metagenome (GOLD analysis project Ga0315268, IMG submission 204535) | Sediment microbial communities from Yellowstone Lake, YNP, Wyoming, USA - C1_top | ecosystem: Environmental > Aquatic > Freshwater > Lake > Sediment | place: USA: Wyoming | collected 2017-08-01
ACGGACTGAGACGGCCCCATATCTTCTTTTTTCATTTTTCATTGTTCTTTGTTCTTTCTGGTTGCGCCGGATGTCCCTATTCCTTCACGGGCACCTCGGTGCCGCCGCACCTCAAAACGATCGCAATTCCGCTCGTGGAGGACCAGAGCGGCTACGGTGATCCGACGTTGCGGGATGAATTTTCCAGTCAGCTGCTCCAACGGTTCGTGAACGACAACACGCTTCAACCGGCTGACCGGAAGTCGGCCGACTCGATTCTGGAGGGTGTTATCACTTCGGTGAAAGATGTACCGGTCGTCGTGGAAGGGGGGGATCAGGTCGCCACGCGCCGCGTCACGGTCACCGTGCATATGGCCTTTGAAGACCTGAAGCTTCACAAGAAGGTGTGGGAGAAGGATTTCACCCAATGGGGAGACTATCCCTCGGGTGGGGGCTTGACCCAGCGGAACGAGGGGATCGCAGAAGCAGTTCGAAAACTCACAGAAGACATACTGAACGAAACAGTCGCAGGATGGTAACCGAGTCATGACAATCGCTACAGTTCTTTTCCGCCAGGAGATTTTCCAGAGTCCGTACTTCACGGATCTCGTGCTCTATATCTACTTCTTTTCACTCCTCATTCTTTTCACCTTCGGCGCGCACGGGTTCGTGATGGTGTACCACTATCTGAAAAATCGTGGCAAAGAGGCAGCGCTCCCCTCATTGGACCGGGAGCCGCTCGTGACGGTCCAGCTTCCCATCTACAATGAATACTATGTCGTCCAGCGGATCATCGAATCGGTCTGCTGCCTGGACTATCCAAAAGACAACCTGGAGATCCAGGTCCTCGACGACTCGACGGACGAAACCTACGAGGTCGTCGCCAAGACAGTCTGTCACTATCAGGAGCTCGGGTACGACATCAAGCATATCCACCGTACCAACCGGGCGGGATTCAAAGCGGGTGCGCTGAAAAACGGTCTGGAGACTGCGCGCGGCGAGTTCATCGCCATCTTCGACGCGGATTTCGTTCCCAACTGCAGCTTCCTGAAAAAGACCCTCCCCTATTTCTACCAGAATGACCGCATGGCCCTCGTTCAGACACGGTGGGAGCATCTGAACAGCGACTACTCCCTCCTGACACGGGCGCAAGCGATGGCATTAGACGGTCACTTTGTGATGGAGCAAGCGGTCCGGAACAAGGCAGGCTATTTCATCAATTTCAACGGGACGGGAGGGATCTGGCGAAAGGCCGCCATCATCGACTCGGGCAACTGGCAGTCGGATACCCTCACGGAGGACCTCGACCTGAGCTACCGCGCACAACTGAGGGGCTGGAAGTTCAAATATCTCGATGACGTAACATCCCCTGCCGAGTTGCCGGCTGAGGTGAACGCGCTGAAGACACAGCAGTTCCGCTGGACGAAGGGCGCAATCGAAACCGCGCGCAAGATCCTGCCCGAGGTCTGGAAGTCGGATATTCCGCTGCGCCTCAAGATCCACTCCACGTTCCACCTCACCAACAATATCGTCTTCCCGTTCATTCTCCTGGCGGGGATCCTGAACGTGCCTCTCATCTTCATCAAACATCGGGGGGGACACGAACTCTACTTTGCTCTGATGTCGATCTTTGTACTCGCGTTCATCGGCTCCTTCCTCTTCTATATGTTCTCTCAGAAGGCGGTCTACCCAGACTGGCGAAGGCGCCTCCTTCTGTTTCCCTTGTTTATGGCCGGAAGCATGGGGTTTGCGGTCAACAATTCACGCGCTGTGTTCGAGGGCCTCTTCAAGAAGAAAAGTGAGTTCGTTCGAACGCCGAAATATCGCATTGAAGGCAAAAAGGACTCGTGGCTGGAGAAGAAGTACGTCCCCGTGAAGTTCAACTGGGTCGTTGGAGTGGAGATGCTGCTTGCCATTTACTGTTTGTTTGGCGTCGTTTCTTCGTTATATTACCTGGAGATTGCAGCTGTGCCGTTCCAGCTTCTTTATTTCCTTGGGTTTTCATTCGTTTCGACGCTATCTGTAAAGCACGCTATCGAGGCACGCAAGTTACGCCAACATTAGTCGGAGAAACCATGGCCGACTTCTTCCACCAGCGGATCAGCTCGCTCGAGGAGCGATTATCCAAGGAGCCGCAATCCCCGCTCTTCGCACGGCTCGCGAGCCACTACCTCCAAGCAGGACGAGCCGAGGACGCTCTGCGCCTCTGCGATGAGGGGCTATCGCACTACCCCTTCTATTCGACGGGCCACCTCATCAAAGGAAACGCCTTGCTCGAGCTGAAGATGATGGCAGAAGCGAAACGGGAGTTCCAGGTCGTCCGCGAGCTTCTGCCGAACAACGAAGCTGCCGCCCGGCTGTACGCCAGTATCGACCTCGGCCCGTCTGCCGACATGCGTGTAACGGCGGAAGCAGAAGCCGCTCCAAGCGCTGAGGCTCCTCTCGTCGAAGCTGCCCCTCCTGAGGAGACAGCTGCACTTGTGGAATCTCCGGCGGCAGTGGGTGAGGAACCCACGCCCCAGGAGGCTCTTGCTGAGGAGCAACCTACCGCTCCAGCGGAAAAAATACAGCAGGAGGAAACGTTCGCCGCGGAACCCGCTGTCGCAGAGCCCCAGCCCTTCCCGTCCGAGACTCCCCCTTCCGATGACTTTTCCTCCTTCGGTGAACCGTCAGCCGCCGCAGCTGAAGCCCCTGAGACCGCATTCGGGGGACAGCCCCAGGCGGAGGCGGCAGACTTTGGTTTTGGAGCGACGGTCGAAACACCGCCTCAGGTCGAGCAACCAACGGAAGAGGTCCCAACTACCCCAGCGGAGTCGCCGGCGGAATTCGGCGCGGAGCAGCCGGTCGCTGAAGCCCAAGCTGAACAGCCTGCAGGCTCGGGAGCGGGGGTCTTCTCAACAGAGACTCCCATGGGGGAGGCAGAGCAAGCACCAGGCTGGCAGGAAGCATTCGGTCAACTGGAGCAGCCTTCGCAGGGGGCTGAGGAACCGACCGTAGGTGAAGGAGTGCAGGAAGAGAATCCGTTCGCTGCGTTTGGCGTGCAGGAGCCGACAGCTGAGGGCGCCGCGGAGGAGGAGCCGTTCGATGTGTTCGCCGCACGCAAGCGCATGGAGTTCTTCGGGAGCGAAGACACCCAAACGCTTGAGGAATATCTTGGCTCCAACCCGGCGGGAACTCCGTCCAGTGGGGAAGCCGACAGAATCGAAGAGATTGCAGAGAAGCTCAAGACGCCCAAGAAGATCACGCCGGTAATCAATTTCACCGAGAAGGCGCCGCGCCCGGCAAGCGAGGCTGACACGCCGGCGAGCACCGGTTTCGTGACGCCTACGCTCGCTGAGATCTACGTCAAGCAGGGATGGTACGATGATGCGATCAAGGCATACCGGACGCTCGCGGCCAACAAGCCCGCTGAGAAGAAGAAGTTTGACCAGAGAATCGCTGAGATTGAGGAGCTGAAGAAGCAGCAGCGGTGAACTGGGAGGGCAGCAACATTCTGGGTCTATTCCCCAGAAAAATCCTCCGTTATTCAGACCTCACCCTAACCCTCTTCTCGGAGGAGAGGGGATGTTTCACCGGAATTTCGCTGTTGCCACAAGGAACAACAAAGTAAACACGTCCCTCCCCTCTCAGGGGAGGTCAGGCGGGGTCTCCAAAAAGATTACTCTCTGATGAGACCTCACCTCCCTTCGGGACCAACACTCTCCTAATCCCGAAACAAGACGTCAGCTACGTTCTTGATTCGGCACTGGCAGTAAAAACCCCGATCTTGCGGTCGGGGTTTTTCATTTTCCTCGGTAGATGTTCGAGTTCTTTCCTCGCGCATCCCGCGAGAAGTCGGACATCTCTTTTTGCAGCATTACTTCATTCCGTTCACCAGCTTCGTGAGCCTCGACTTCTGATTTGATGCCGTATTCCTGTGAATGACCCCTTTGGCAGCGAGCTGGTCGAGCGTCTTCACCGCGATCTTCAAGGCTGCGGCGGCTTGTTCCTTGTCCTTCGCAGAGCGCACCTTCTTTATCAACGTCTTGATCTTCGACAAGTTGGCTTTGTTGCGGGCGTGCCGGCGAGCGCTTTGCCGAGCACGCTTTTCTGCAGATTTGTGCTGTGCCATCCTTTTCTCCTGTGTGATCCTGCTTATTGGCTGAATCTTCTGCCGATAAGATAGCGAACAATCCTCAAATTCACAAAGCTTTTCGTACTGTGATAATTTGCGCGGGCTGTCACGGTCCCGCGCGTAAGTATGCGGGGCGGGCACACCGTGACAGCTCCTGAAATTTCTTTGTTACAGTCACGAAATGGTTCCCCGTAAGAAGAAACGGGGCAAGCGTGACCGCCCTGTGAGTTTCAAAGCAGGACGCCACAAAGCACTTCTCAGCCACCCTCAACTCGTAGCTGAAGAGACAACTAACCTCACTGGCGGGATCAAAGCGCTTGCAGGAACGATCGGATCATCGCCGCCGTTGCGCCCCAAATTTCATGTTCTCCGTACCGATAGAAGTACACGTCATGAAGCTTCCCCCTGATCTGCCTTTGCTCGACCCGCTCGTTCGCGCTGCTCGCGAACAAAGCTACGGGGACCTCCAACGTCTCGGTCACTTCGATCGTGTTGAGCTTGAGCTGAGGGAGTTCCGGGACGTAGCCAACGACTGGCGTGATGGCGAATCCCGACGGGGTCTCATAGTCATCAAATAAGCCCAGGACCCGCACAACGGTCCTTGGAAGACCGATCTCCTCCTCGCTCTCCCGCAGGGCCGTTTCTATGATGTCATGATCGCCCGCATCCTCCGAGCCTCCGGGAAAGGAGATCTGACCTTTGTGATGCTCGACGTCCTGGGTCCTTCGAGTCAGAAGGAAATGAAGCTCCTCGCCTTTTGAGAACAGAAGAATCAACACGGCGGCGCGCCTCAGCGCGGGATTTCGGATCTCCCGCCGATCGTGGCTCGACAAGACCGCGTTGATTTGCTCCGCTGTGATCATTGTGAGTCTTCTGGCTACTGTTCCGGCCGGCAGAATACGCTCGGCCGATCTATCTTCTCTTCGAAATCACGATCCTTCCGATCGCGATGTCCTCAAGGAGCGAACGAAGAAAACCGTGCCATTCCGGGCTCGCCAATGTTTCATCCGGCCTCGACTCCAGTTCATAGATGAGATCCCTCAGGAACCCAAACGTCGGCCCCTTCCATCGCGGGCTTGACGACCGAAGGACGACGTACTGATCGTGCAGCCGATAGCACACCAAGAGGAGTTCGTCAGCTGCCTTCTTGACCTCGGCTTCGGAAGAACCCTTCAAAACCTCGAAAAGTGCCCGAACCTGCGGGAGGATATCGTTCTCCTCCTTCTGCTTCAAATTGACAGTCAGCCTCCTTTTTCGTACACTGCCGCGGGGTGTGTGAACAATTAACAACTTTTTGGAAGGGAGGCAAGCATGGCGACGGTCCAACGTGTCAAATACTTCAAAGCCAACCTGGAGAACAAGCCGGGCGCCCTTCTGAAGATCGTGAGCGAACTGAAGGCAAAGAACCTCGGATTGTCGGGACTCTGGGGGTTCGCCACACAGCCAGGTAAGGCGGAGCTCTACGTAGTACCCAAGAACCCTGACAAGCTGCGAAGCCTCTGGAGTGCTGCGGGCTTGCTCGCGGATGAAGGTACCGCCTTTTGGCTGAAGGGCACCGACCGAACCGGCGCGCTGACCAAGAGCCTCGAAGCGCTCGCCGCCGTGAACGTGAACATTGAATCGATCGATGCCGTCGCGGTGAGTGGACGGTTCGGATCCTTCATCTGGGTGAGCCCCGCCGAGATCGACAAAGCCGCCAAAGCCCTTGGGGCGAAGTAGGTTTCAGGGAGAAGACCGTAGATGACCGTCATCTCTCCTGTTTCATCCAAGTCAGATGACGGTCATCTCTCCCTCAGCGCGGCTTCTTCTTCCAGAGCTTGTTCAGCCTCTCGCGAATCTCCTTCTCTTTGCCGATCTCCGTCGGCCGGTAGTAGATTTTGTCTCTGAGGTTGTCCGGCAGGTATTGTTGCTCGGTGAAGTGCCCTTCGAACTGATGGGCGTACTTGTAGTCCTTCCCGTAGCTGAGATCCTTCATCAACTGCGTCGGGGCGTTCCGGATGTGGAGCGGCACGGGAAGGTTCGGTAGGTTCCGTACGTCATCGATCGCCTCCTCGATCGCGACATAGGCCGCATTGCTCTTTGGCGCGGAGGCAAGGTACGCTGCCGTTTGCGCCAGGATGATTCTCGCCTCAGGCATGCCGACGTAATCGACGGCGGTAAAGCAAGAGGTGGCCAGGGGGAGCGCCATCGGATCAGCGTTGCCGACATCCTCGGAGGCAAGGATCACCATTCTCCTCGCGATGAACTTCGGATCCTCGCCGCCATCCAGCATCCTCGCCATCCAATAAATGGCCCCGTCTGGGTCGCTTCCCCGCAAACTCTTGATGAAGGCCGAGATCGTGTCGTAGTGTTGGTCGCCAGTCTTGTCGTACAGCGTGTATTTCCGCTGGAAGGCTTCCTGAATCTTCTCCTTGCGGATGATCACGGAACCATCTTTCTCCGGCTTCGTCAGATGCAGAGCGGTTTCGAGCCCGTTCAGTAACTTGCGCGCGTCGCCACCGGAGAGCAAGAACAGAAAGTCCTTGTCCTCAATTTTGACCGACCGTCTTGAGAGAACCGCGTCGGTGTTGAGGGCACGCAGGAGGATCGCGTCGAGGTCGACCGCCCCGAGCGGGTCCATCATGTAGACGCGGCAGCGGGAGAGAAGGGGTGAGATAACCTCGAACGACGGGTTTTCGGTCGTCGCACCGATGAGCACCACCACACCCTCCTCCACACTATGGAGCAGCGCATCCTGCTGTGCCTTGTTGAAGCGATGGATTTCGTCGATGAACAGAATGGTGCGGCGCTTCAGATGCCGCAGGTTCCTTTCCCCCTTCGCGATCACCTCCCGCACGTCCTTCACCCCGGAGGAGACCGCATTCAGTTGAAAGAACTCCGCTTTGACGTGGTTGGCAATCAGGCGGGCGAGCGTGGTCTTGCCGATGCCGGGCGGCCCCCACAGAATCATCGAGTCGAGCTCTCCGCGTTCGATCATGACTCGAAGAGGCTTTCCTTCACCCAGCAGATGGTTCTGACCGACGAATTCCTTCAGTCTCCTCGGGCGCACTCGCTCAGCAAGGGGAGCGTACGTCGCCGGCCGCTTGGCTTGCGATTCTTCAGGTGAAAAAAGGTCGGACATGGCGGTCTCTCAAAGTGCGGGATGAGCAATTATGTGGAGGGTTGAACATGGATCAGGACTCCGCCAGGAACCGCAAAGACAAAAAAGCCAACATTAGGTGACTAGTACTAATGTTGGCTTGCCATCTTCATCGCCCTGGCCTTAAGACCAGGACCGTCTACATTCTCCATACTCCCTACTGCCCATTCCCCTTCAGTTTTTCTTGACCTTATAAACGGTCTCTCCTGGCCTCGCCATCCCATATTTCTCGCGGGCAACCTTCTCAATCGTTTTCTTGTCGCCGTCGAGCGCTTTAAGATACGCCTGGAGACGCTGGTTCTCCTCCTGCGCTGCCTTGACCTTCTCGATCATCACCTGGCGTTCGTGCTCGAGCCGGATGCGAGCAATGATCCCGCGGTTGTTGAAGAGCACGTACGAAAGGATGATCACGCCGCCGATGATGATCGCCGCGCGGCGCCTCGTCTTAAAGACCCTTTTCGTGATTCCCCCGAGCCATCGCGGCTTCCGGGCTTTCCTGAGAAATTGGCCGTCCATCGGGACAAAGGTAACTGGAATTTCCCCGTTCCGCAAATTCGGTACTGCCGTGCCTCCCTGGGCTGTCACGGTCCCCCGCGTACGCATGCGGGGCGGGCACACCGTGACAGACTCTCAGATTTCGTTGTTACGGTCACGTCCGAAGTCCCGAAGGGATGGCTGCGCCAGACCCCTTCGGCGGAATGGTCCCCCGCACAAAGATAGGGGGCAACCGCGACCGCCAGGACTTTTGTTGTACGTGAGGCACCACAGCAAATCACATCAGCGCTTGTACCACTCCACTTTCGGACGATACGTCGTTTTGAGATTTACCCTTGCCCGGTGGCGCTCGAGGGCGAGCTGGATCAGCCGGTCAAGCAGCTCCGGATACGAAAGGCCCGACGCCTGCCAGAGCTTCGGGTACATGCTGATGGAGGTGAAACCGGGGATGGTGTTCAGCTCGTTCAGATAGATCCTGTTCCTGCCCCTTGTCACCAGAAAATCGACCCGTGCCATGCCGGAGCAGTTGAGGACCTTGAATCCCTCCATCGCATGCTGCTGGACCTTCCTGGCAACGGACCGGGGAAGCTTCGCCGGGATGACGGAGGTCGACTTTCCGTCGACGTACTTCGCGTCGTAGTCGTAGAACTCATTCGACGGGATGACCTCACCGGGCACCGACGCGATGGGGTCCTCGTTCCCCAGGACGCTGCACTCGATCTCGCGAGCGTTCTCGATCCCTTTTTCGACGAGGACTTTCAGGTCGTACTCCCCCGCCAGCTGAATCGCCGCTCGCAGCTCGTTTCGATTGTGAGCTTTGCTGATGCCGACGCTGGAACCGAGGTTCGCGGGCTTCACGAAGCAGGGATAGCCGAGCCTTCGCTCAATCGAGGCGATCATCCTTCGCTGGGCGCGGAGGAATTCTTCGAGGTAGAACCAAACATCCGGCGTCACCGGAATCCCCGCCTGGCGCAGCAATTGTTTCTGCACGACCTTGTCCATTCCCAGGGCAGAGCCGAGAACGCCTGAGCCGACGTAGGGGATGTCGGCGAGCTCAAACAACCCCTGAATCGTGCCGTCCTCGCCGTACGTGCCGTGCAAGACTGGAAAGATGACGTCCACAGGATGAGAGGAGACTTCAGCGGAGGAGTTGTGGAGAGGAACAAGCCCTTTCTTCCGTGGATCGGGAACCAGAATATGCTCGGGGAGATCGTCGATGTTCCCTCTGTCCTTCAAGAGCGCCAGAGCCTCCCTTGAGCTCAACCAGCGGCCCTCGGGCGTTATGCCGATCGGAAGAATGTCGTACTTTTCTTTGTCGAGCGCGTTGATCACCGATGTGGCGGAAACAAGGGAAACCTCATGCTCGACGGAGCGTCCGCCGAAGATAACGCCAACTCGGATTTTTTGGGGCATAGGCAGTCGGTGCACGCGGAGATACGTTGAGACTATGATCCCTTCTTCCCAAACGCCGTGATGAGCTTCGCTACCTCGTTCGAGGATAGTTCTTGCCCGCCACCGAGCATTCTGGCCACGAACGCAATATGCGCCACGTGCTCGACTTTCTCCATTTTGAAGAACGCGTCATCCAAATCCGCACCGTACGTCACCACACCATGGTTCTCCAGGAGGATTGCCGTTGCTGTGTGGACAAACGGAGCGATCGACTCCGCAACTTCCGGTGTCGAGGGGGTCGCATACTGTGCAAGGGGGATACTTCCCAATCCAAAGATCACTTCGGGGAGAAGGTTTTTGTCGAGCGGGATTCTTGCCGTGGCAAAACCGGTTGCAAAGGGGGGATGGGCATGGACAACCGCCCCCACATCGCTCCGCTCCCGGTAGATGAACAGATGCATCCCCAGCTCCATGGAAGGCTTCCGATGGGTCCCCACCGTTTTCCCTTGCAGGCTGACCTCAACAAGATCGGCCTCTGTGATCCTTCCTTTGTTGATCGACGTAGGGGTGGTGAGGATATTCCCGTTCCGCAATCGTGCGCTGACGTTCCCGTCCGTCGCAGTCACGAACCCCTTCTCGTACAGGGAGTGACAGACATCAGCGACCTGGCGCGCGATCTTCGATTCGTTGCTTAACATCGGGGCAGAACCATCCGTTCTCGCGTTCAAGATAGAGAAAAGAGCTCTGAGGTTCAAGCAACCTCATTCCGAGAGGAGCAGGTAGGAGAGGAGCGCGAAGCTGATCTGAGTCACGACCAGTGAAGCTGCGGCCCCGCGGTCAAGGCGGCGGGTCGAAGCAAGGAGGGCCGGATCTCTTGTCAGGAGGAACTGATCGAACTTCCGGTTTGCCTGGTCTTTGAGATATGCCGAGACAACGCCTGATACGATCATCGCGGAGCCCGAGGCGTACGTGAGCCAGTGACTCGGCCCGACCATTCTGCTCTCCGCAAGAACCTCGGGAGCGGAAAGATTGGTCGTCGCCAACTGCGGCTGCAGGCGCGCGGCGAGGGTAATGTTCTCGTTCTCCCCGATCGCCAGACGCTGCGGCACAAACCCGTCCTTCTGGACCACGATCTCCCCCCTGAGCTGAGCAGGACTGGCGAGAAACAGCGGAGTAATGCCCAGTTCGTTTCCTCGATACAGGACGCTCCCCCCGTCCGGGACGGACTGAATGCGGAGGACCGTCCCCAGCTGGTAGACCTTTTCGCTCCGGCCCTGGGATGAGATGCTGACCGTATCCTCTCGCGAGAGTGCGTCCCAGGCGAAGACGGAGGGATAGTAGATCTTCAGCCGATAGGATCCTTCAGGGAGGGCATATCCCCGGATCGGCGTCTTTCCCACATAGAGCGAGTCGAGATAGACGTCCGCGCCACTGGGATTGCTCGAGACGCTGAGCACGCCGAGCGAGTCGGCCGGCGGGTGAGCCCGGCCGATGGCCACAAGCCAAGTGAGGGCGAATAATATGAGATGGAGTGTCTTCATTGAGCTGGCTTGAGAGCGAGAACGAACTTGTCCTCGCACGTCAGGAGGAGCATCGACCCCCAGATAACGGGCGGAACCCTGATGCGGCCCGGCGCATCGAAGTGCCAGATCTCTTCTCCGGAACTTGCCCGCAGAGCATAGAGCGTCCGGTCAAGAGAACCGACGTAGAGGACCTGCCCCGCGACCAGCGGCGCGCAATCGATGACGCTCTGAGCCGTAAACATCCAGGCCTGCGCTCCGGAGTCGATCCTCAGCGCATGGAGGGTGCCGTCGGCGCAGCCGACATAGACCAGAGCTTCGTCGGCCGCTGCTGCGCCGTAGATCTTCGACCCTGTGTTGTGCTCCCAGACCAGATTCCCCCTCACCACATCGACCGCGTACACCGTACCGTCGAGGGAACCCACGATACACTTCCCCTCAGCGATGATGGGTGTAGCGAAGATGCTCGCGCCTGTCTCGTACTTCCATCGCAGCTTACCGGTTGTGCGTTCCACCGCATAGATGCAGCCGTCATCCGAGCCGAACACAATGACCGCTCCATCCGAGGCGGGGGAGGAGCGGATCGGCTTTCGCCTGGCCTCGTCGGATGTCTCGAATCTCCAAACTTCGGTCCCGTCCAGCTTCTTGATGCAGTACAAGATTCCTTTTAGCGTCGTGACGTAGAGGAGCTCCCCGTAGAGAAGGGGCGACGACTCTATCGGTCCGTAATTCATGACCCACTCGCGCTTCCCATTTCGCAGTGCTATCCGGACCAGCGTCTCCGTCCCGGATGCGCTCGGCACGTAGACGTGAATTCCATCCCACACGGGCGTCCCTGCGACCGCTGATTCGAGCACGATGTAACCCAACCGATCGCCCGTTGCGAGGTGTACCGCCTGGAGCTCGCCATTGAGCGTCCCGACCAGCATCAGACTGTCCCGCACCAAGGGCGTGCTCGAGATACCTGCGAGAGCGTTGTATTCCCAGAGTTCCTTCAACGGCGGATGGATGGTCGAGAGGACGTAGTTCGCACGCGCCGGAGTTCCGCCGTACATCACCCAATCCCATGGACTCTTCGCGATCGGCCGGTTGATACGGATGCCGGCGCAGCCCGGGACACAGCAGATCAGTAGGACTACGATCGAGAGCGCGCCGAGAGCCGTCACCAAGGATCGGGTGCCGACTGGCCTGCCGTTCGGTCGAAGGTCGCGACGTGAGATCATCAGAAATCCCAACCGAAGAAGAATTGGTAGAACAGGCCACGCTGCAGTTTGCTCATGTTGTTCTCAATCCGCTTCCCGATGTCGTAGCGAAGCACAACCACACCCCCCAGGTTGAAGCGGATCCCGGTCCCGATGCTTCCTTTCGTGTCGATGTACTTCGCGTCCCATGCCCCGCCGGCATCGGCATAGAGAGCGCCCCGGATGGAGCCGAAGGTGAGCCCCGCAAACGGGAAGCGAATCCCGAGCTGGTCGATGAACGGGAACCTCAGCTCCTGACTTGTCAGCCACAACTTTTGGCCCCGGATCGTCCACCGTGGCCAGCCCCTCAGGTCCCAGCTCCCGCCCATAAAGAACCGGCGAGCCTCCTTTCCCTCGTTGTACCAGAGATTCACCCGCGAGGCAAACGCGCTCCGGGTCGACAGCCGCAGGTAGTTCCGGTAGTCTGCGATGACCGTGTAGTAGCTGACGTTCGAGTGCTGGATGTCCGTCGTATAGGCAAGCGTGAGCCTCATTCGGTTGCCATCCAGAGGGCCGGTCGGTCCCCAGAGCGAGTTGTCATCGATGTACGAGAACGATGTGGAAACGAGCAGCGCCTTCCTGGTCGGCAATCCTCCGAAGATGTCCTTGTCCGAGTTCGTGACCGTGACACCCGACTCGATCCGGCGGAAGAGGGAGAGCGGGTAGCTCAGGACGAAGTATCCGCCGAACGCGCGCTCGTAGTAGAAGAGGTCGGGGTCAGTCAGATCGTATCGATCGCCCGCGAAGTGGAAGATACCGTAAGCATAGTTTGTCCGCTGGCCCATCGAGATCCTTGATATCGCAACGTTGAAGTTCTCGAGAAACTGTGAGCTCGTTTGCGCCGTGTTGTAGATGAGGAAGTAGTACTGGTCGTTGCCGAGCACGTCGCTCATGGCGACCGCCGCGCCTCCCGCCGTTCCGAAGACCGGGTCGGTCGACACTTGACTCTGTGCAATGTCGAGCCGGTAGTCGCCGGTGTAGCGGACATCCGATAGGATGGACGATCCATCAAGCTTCGGCGCCTCCCAGAGCTTCTTATTGACATCGAAGCGGAACGAGCGGACGGTGTGCGAGGAATCGATCAGCGGTCCGACACGGAGGATTCGCTTGATCTGGAAACTGAAGTTCTCGAACGTCGTTAGAACCATGTCGTTCTCTCCGCCCCAGCTCGGATCGAATGCCCCCGTTGATAACGACGTCAGCTTCTTCATGACGCGCTCGCGCGGCGGGCGATCCATCTCCATCACCCATACGTTCTGCGCACCGTCAATATCCGATGTGAAGGCGAGCCGTTTTCCATCCCTCGACCACTCGGGCGACATGAAATTGGAGTCGCCGATCGTGAGGTATTCTATCTCAGAGGTATCGAGATGATACAGGAAGAGGTTCGAGGTTCCGTCCTTCCCCACGGGGCCGCGGTCGGAGCTGAACGCGATCACCTTGCCGTCGGGTGACCAGGCAGGGTCTCGATCATCGTAGAAATCGTTGGTCAGCCGCGTAAGGGAGCGCGTTGCGAGCTCCAGGATATACAGATCGTTGTTCCCGGCCTTGTCCACCGAGGAGAACGCGATCCGTTTCCCGTCCGGCGACCACGACGGGGAACCAATAACGACGAGGCTGCGGAAGCGGAACGTGTCCTGAAGCTTCTTCTGTTTCAGGTCGTAGATGTGCAGGACGTCCGTCTCCCCGCTTTTCGTGACGAACGCGAGCAAGCCATCCTTTGAAATGTCGAGCTTGCTCTGGAAGAGGTGGAAGGCCTCGAACTCGTTGCTCTTCTCACCTTCGACCACGATCTCCGGTTTCGGCTTCTCCTGGCCCAGATCGACGCGGTAGATATCGGTGTATCCCGTGTGGTTCCCGATGAAGTACACTTCCCTCTCGCCGTCGTGCTCGTACACAATCGGCTTTGCGTTGAATCCTTCGCTGACGACGTTCTTCGTGACGCCGCTGGGAAGGTCGCTCGAGCTCATGATCGGGTAGTAGCGCTTCTTCAGGTAGTACAACCAATCCTCGTCGAACTCCTTGTACGTCTTGCCGATGGTCTCCTTCATCACGTTGCTGAAGGAACTCTCCTTCCAAAAATTCTCCATCAGCAGGAGGATTTTCTCTCGCCCGTAGTGCTCGGAGATGTGCTGCAGGATGGCCTGCCCTTCTTTGTACATCAGGAAGGATCCGTAGATCCGGTCCATATCGTCGAGGGGCACGACGTAATTGTTCAGCACCGCATCGCGCATGACCATCTCGGCCTGCGTATCCCATCCTGTGGACCAGTACTCCGCGAGCCCCTCCGTGAACCAGAGCGGAGGGGTACGGTCCTGGGCTTGTCGGTGATCGAGCAGGACACGATTGATCTTGCTGTGCATGAACACATGGACGAGCTCGTGCCGGATAACGTGTCCGAACTGGTACATGGAACCCTCAAAGGGTATGACCACGCGCCCCTTGAGGTACTCGAAGAATCCGCCGACGCCCTCGGGGATGAACCCCGCAGTGACATTCGTCTGCTCGAAATGCAGGTGGGAGCTGTAGAAGATGAGGGGGACGCGATCGCGAATGTTGTGGTTGAATTTGTCCTGCAGCACTCTGTAGCTCTCTTCGGCGAAGTACGCGCCTCGCTTCGCCAGCTCCGTCATGTCAGTATAGTAGTAGATGTCGAAATGCTCGGTCCGCAGCACTTTCCAGTCGAACTCCGTGTACTGGACCTTGTTGCGTCCGAAGTAGTAGAACTGCCCCCAGGCAGGCTGCACGAGCAGGCAGACCAGGAGAGAATATTTGAGGAACGACCTCATGGACAGAATTTCGGCTTCATTCCCGAGCACCCACTGACGAGACACCGCTCATGCCGCGTTCGGCACGACGAGGCGCGGAACCACTCTGTTCGACAGGGAGGAATTCAGATCTTTGCAAGCTCCCCCTTCAATTGCTCAATCACCATCACCGGGGTGGGGTCTTCGTTGTTGAGGATCGCGAGGTAGAAGCTCACCCAATCGCCAACATAGATGAGCGAGAACATCCTCGCCAGGAGCGAACGACCTTCGCTCCAGACCTCCGACACATGCAGGGCGTATCGACTGATGAGCTCCTTTGTGATCCGCTCGCGCGCCGCGATGCGCTTATGGGTCTTCCGGTCCCGCAAGAACACTACTTCCATCTGCCGCATGGTCTCCGCACCGATCTTCCATCCGACCAGCTCGTTATGATTCATCTCGGGGATCACGTGACCGAAGGCGAGCTTCTTCGCATTCTCACAGATCTGCTCTCTCCAGCGAAGACCGACGGCTTCGAAGTACTCCGTCGCCGAATAGATGATCGGCAAGGTCCCTTTCAGCTGACGAGCCAGCTGGAGCACGGGGTTGTTGGATTCATCAGGCTCGCCGTAGAGGCGAGCCTTCGACCGCAGCAACCCGATCGTTTCGCGGATATCCCTTCCCCTCTGCCTCGCGAATCCGAGGCGCGCCAGAGCAATCAGCAGCGGGAAGAACGAGTAGCCGAGCGCCGCGCGCGGCTGAAAGCCCCCCGGGATCTTGATGATCGAGTGGCGGTGCCGCATGGCGAGCCGCTCCGTCTCGCCCCCAGTGGTGATGCAGAGGATCCGCGCGTTCCGCTTCATCGCATCGCGGTACGCTGCAATCGTCTCTTCGGTGTTGCCCGAATAGCTCGAGACGATTACGAGACTCCTCCTGTCGACGAACCCTGGGAGCGCATAGTGGCGGTTGACGACAAAGGGAACCCTGAGCTCATCTGCAAGATACGATTGGAGCAGGTCCCCGCCGATGGCAGATCCACCCATGCCCGTAAGGACGATATTCGCCACACCTTTCACGCCCAGCGTGAGGGATGCTCCCTTCCCGATCCGCACGGCGTCTTCGACCTGAGAAGGAAAGTCGAAAAGCCGGTTGTACATTCCGGACTGGTCGATTCGTTTGATATCATCCAGTGTCATTGAGCTTCTGGTCTTCAACGACTAGTCGATCGGGATGTCGGGAAACTTCTTCTTCATGACCCCTTTGAGATAGTCTTTGATCTCATCCTCCGTCTGCATGGTCAGAACCTTGTTGGCGATCTTCTTCGCATCCGCGTACTTGACCGACCGGATGATCTTCTTGATCTCCGGGAGGACATTCGGGACCACGCTGAACTCATCCAGGCCGAGGCCAAGCAACAGAATCGTCGCCAGCGGGTCACCAGCCATCTCACCACACATGCCAACCCAGACATCTTTTCGTTTGCCGCGCTCGATGATGCGCCGGAGGAAACGGATGACGGCCGGGTGGAATTCCTGATAGAGGTCCGAGACGATGTCATTGCCCCGATCAACGGCCAGAAGGTATTGGATGAGATCGTTCGTTCCAATGCTGAGAAAGCTGACCTCCTCAGCCAGGTCCTCGGCAGTGACCGCTGCCGACGGGACTTCCACCATCACACCGACCTTGATCCTCGAGTCGAAGGAGACGTTCTCCTTGCGGAGCTGGTGTTTCGCCTCCTCGAGCAGCTTCTTGGCCCGCCGAACCTCCGTGATGCTCGAAACCATCGGGAACATCATCGCCACGTTCTTCCTCGTGCTGGCCCGCAGGATGGCGCGCAGCTGCTCCATGAACAGATCGGGCTTGTCCAGCAAGACGCGGATCCCCCGCCACCCGAGGAAGGGATTGTTCTCCTTGACCGGATCCAGCACCACCTTGTCGCCCCCGATGTCGAAGGTGCGGATGATGACGCGCTTGGGATACATCGTCTCCGCGAGCAGCTTGTACTGCTGATATTGTTCCTCCTCCGATGGGAAGACTTCCTTTCCGACCAGGAGATACTCGGAGCGGTACAAGCCGATGCCGTCGGAGCCCTGGATCTTGATGAACTCGAGCTCTTGTTCGAACTCGACGTTGACGGAAAGCTCGACGCGCCGTCCATCGAGCGTCTCCGCCGGCATCTCGCGAAGGCCCGCCAGCCGGGCTTCGAACTCGTGATAGCGCTCGCGCTTCGTCTCATAGCGCTTGACGCTTTCCTCCGACGGGTTCAGGATCACCGTGCCGCTGTACCCATCGAGGATAACCCGATCCGCATCGTGGGCCACATGCGACACGTTGCGCAAGCCGACCACGGCGGGGATCTTCAACGCGCGGGAGAGGAGCGCGGTGTGAGAGGTGATGCCGCCGATGTCCGTCGCATATCCGAGAACCTCATTGCGGCTGAGGATCATCGCATCAGCCGCCGTCAAATACGAGGAGACGATTACGGAGGAGCCTTCAAGTCGCGAGATCAACTTCTGCTCCTGAAGATTGCGCAGGATTCTGTTGCGCGCGTCCTCGACGTCGTGCGCCCGCTCCCTCGTGTATTCATCCTTCGAGGCCGCCATCAACCGGTGGTATTTCCCGATCTCGTCTTGGACGACATATTCGGCATTCTTGAGCTCCTTTCGGATGCGGCTGTAGATCGCATCGAACAGAACGGAATCCTCCAGGATCATCAGCTGCGCTTCGAAGATCTTGACCTTGTCGTCTCCGAGCTTCTACTGAGCAAATTCAAGAATTTTC
>Ga0315268_10003454_pt1 | contig 17406 bp, 17 predicted proteins | sample C1_top_MG_FD_204535 | JGI IMG/M metagenome (GOLD analysis project Ga0315268, IMG submission 204535) | Sediment microbial communities from Yellowstone Lake, YNP, Wyoming, USA - C1_top | ecosystem: Environmental > Aquatic > Freshwater > Lake > Sediment | place: USA: Wyoming | collected 2017-08-01
GCTCTAATTCCTAGGTGAAATCCAAGAACGCCCCCGACCAGATCTACGTTTGGTCCGGGGCGCTTCTTTTCGCCCTCGTCGTCGGCGCCCTGAAATGGCTCCAGGCCGCGCGCCTCCAGAACCAAGCCTTCGACCTGGGCATCTACGCCAACGTCCTCTGGAACACCGCCCATGGCGCCTGGTTCCACGACTCGGTCAAAGGCATCAACTTCCTGGGCGATCACTTCTCCCCCGGACTGATCGTCCTGGCGCCGCTCCTGCGCCTCTGGCCCGACGCCGTGACCCTCTCCCTCGCCCAGAGCGCCGCGCTCGCCTTGGGCATACCCGCCGTTCATCGCCTGGCCTGGGATAAAACTCACGACCGCGCCGCCGCCGCCGGCTTCGCGTGGCTGTACGCCATCTCGCCGTTGGTCCATGAAGCATCGCGTTACGACGTTCACGCCGTGACCTTCGCCGTGCCCCTGCTCCTGTGGGGATTGGCGCTGCCGGGAAGCCCCGGCCGCGTCGCGTTGGCCGTCGCCGGATCGCTCCAGGAAGATATTTGGCTGTGCGCCGCCGCCGCGGCGTGGCACCGGAAGGAACGCCGCGCCGTCATGGTGTATATCGCCGTTTTCGTTTTTGCCCTGATCATGATTCGCGCCATCGGCGGCGCCTTCGTTCCCGCCCACTGGTCGTTCTACGCCCCCGCCGGCATCGCCGCGAGCTTGTTCACCACCACCCGCCTGACCGGCTTGGCCCGGCTCCTCTTCCCGTTGGGCGCCCTGCCCCTCTTGGGCGGCGCTCCCGCCCTGCCCTTGCTGATCCCGCTCGGCTACACCTGGCTGGGCGCCAACCCCCACCAAGGCCTGCTCGATCTGCAGTACGGCGCTCCCTTGATCGCCTTCGTGTTCATGGCCGCCGTCGCCGGCTGGACAAAACTCAAGCGCAAGCCGCTGTGGGCCTTCGCCGTGATGACCGGACTCTCGCTGCCGTGGATCAAGCCCTATTCCCGTCCCTTGCCCGAGGCGAAAGCCGCCGCCGCGAGGGAAATGCTCGCTCTTGTCCCCGCGGACGCCCCCGTCAGCGCCTCGTTCAATCTGGTCCCGAGGCTGGCCGCCCGGCCCCATCTCCGGCTGTGGTTCCCCGGCCTCGATCCGAAGGGCTGGTGGCTGGCCCTGGACGCGTCCCCGTTCGCCTTCGGCCCCGGCGCACTGCAAAGCGCCCCCGCCGTCGTGGCCCTTGCCAAGGCCCATCCCGACCGGATCGTTTATCAACAAGAAGGATTGCTGCTTCTGAAGCCCGACGCCCCGTTTGATAGAATCGCCCCATGAAGAAATATCTGATCGTCGGCTCCGGATTCCAAGGCCGCGCCTGCGCCTTCGACATGCTGCGCAATCCCGCCGTCAGCGAGGTCGTCCTGTGCGACGCCTCCGCCGAGAACCTGGCCAGCGCCAAAAAGTTCCTGGCCAAGGTCTCCAAGGGCCGCGCCCAGTTCAAGCGCATCGACGCCGCAAACCCCGCCGCCGTCGCGCGCGCCGCGAAGGGCTTCGACGCCATGGTCTCCTGCGTTCCCTATTTTTTGAATTTGGCCCTGGCCAAGGCCGCCATCGCCGCGCGCGTCCACTACGTGGACCTGGGCGGCAGCACCGACATCGTGAGGAAGGAACTCGCCCTTCACGCCGCGGCCAAGAAGGCCGGCGTGTGCGTCCTGCCCGACAACGGCCTGGGCCCCGGCATGATCTCCACCTTGGCCGTCCACGCCATGTCCATGCTGGACCGCACGGACGAAGTCATGATCTACGACGGCGGCCTGCCCCAGCAGCCAGTCCCTCCACTGAACTACATGCTCACCTTCTCCGAGCACGGCCTCATCAACGAGTACGCCGGCACCGCCGTCGCCCTGAAGAAAGGAAAGATCGTGAAGGTCCCCGCCTTGTCCGAGCTGGACGTCTTCGACATGCCCCCCTTCGGCCGCGTCGAGGCCGGCCACGCCGCCGGCGGCCTCTCCACCTTGGCCGAGTCGTACCGCGGCAAGGTCAAGACCATGTTCAACAAGTTCCTGCGCTACCCCGGCCACATCCCGACCATGGAGTCCATGCGCGCCATGGGCTTCTTCGACCTGGAGCCCATAGAGGTCCGCCCCGGCGTCAAGATCGCCCCCCGCGAGCTGGCCGTCAAGCTGTTCCGGCGCCATTTTTACCGCCCCGGCGACGAGGACATGGTCGTCATCCACAACGTCGTGCGCGGAATCAAGGACGGCAAGCGCGCCGAAGTCGTCCACGACATGGTGGACCGCTACGACCGCAAGAACAAGATGACCGCCATGATGCGCACCACCGCGTTCCCCGCGTCCATCGTCGCCCAGATGGCCGCCAACGGCCTCATCAAGCCCGGCGCCTACACCGTGGAGGCCGGCGTCCCGCCCGTCCCCTTCATCGCCGAGGCCCGCAAGCGGGGCTTCGCTTTGTCCTGGAAGTTCCGCTGGCTTTAACGGTTCTGCTCGTCGAGCTGATGCCCGAGACGCCGGAGCGTCAGTTCCGCGCCAACGCCTATCCGTATCTGGCGGGGCTGGCCAGGCCTCTCGGCTGGCGCGTGTCGTGGCGCGCGCTGGGCGTGCGCTATAATCCGACCCTCCGCTACACGCTGGAGCCCGACGACCTGAAGCTCCTGCTCGCCGAGGCGAAAAGGCTGAAGCCCGACGTCGTGGTGGTCAACGAACGCCTGGCGCCCCGGCAGCTGGCCGCCCTGAAGGCCCGCGTCCGCTATTGCCCGCTCGGCGAGGACTTCCCCGCCCACTTCGCCGCGTTCGTCAGGACCGTCGATCCCGCGGCCCCGGCCGCCGTCCTGGACGACCCGGACCTGCTCGAGACGATCGAGCCGGAGTTCCCGCGCGAGGTCCTGAATTCCGCGCCCTGGGCCGCCCATCCCCTGATGCGCGTCGTCGCCGGCGCGCGCTGCTCCTACCAGACCCTCGCCGACGACAATCCGTTCTATCGCGGGCTTAAGCTCCCCGCCGCGGCCATGCCCTGCTCCTTCTGCGGCACCCCCGCGCGCGACGAGGGCGTCCGCGACCCCGTGGCCTTCGCCGCGCGCCACATCGAGGCCGCCGCGCGGCGCCGCGGCGCGTCGGACGCCGAGCTCCGCTTCGAACTGATCGGCGCCCGTCTGTGGCGGCGCTTGGAGGACTTCGTCGCCGAGCTGGTCCGGCGCGGGGTGCGCGGCGCGGAGCTCAGCTTCATGCCCCGGATCGACGAGATTCTGGAGGCCCGCGAGGTTCTTCGGCGCTGCCTGCCCGCGCTGGCCGAGCGCGGCCTGGCCCTGCGTCTGTACGGCGCCGGCGTGGAGAACTTCTCCCCGGACGAGAACGCCCGCCTGAACAAGGGGATCACCGCCGAGCAGGTCCACGAGGCGGCGGCCTTCATCGCCGAGACGAGAACGCGCTGGCCGCACGCGTTCCGCTTTCCCGACGGGAAGCTGAGCATGATCCTCTTCACCCCGTGGACCACTTTGGCCGACCTGCGCGTCAACATCGACCACATCGAGCGCTGCCCGCTGATCTGCGCCCGCGCCGTCCTCGGCAGCCGCCTTCAGCTCTTCCCGGGCCGCCCGGTCGCGCTCTTGGCCGAGAAGGACGGGCTCCTCGCGAAGAAACGGAAGGACGGCTTCTACAACTCCGGCTGCATCGTCAGCGCCGACCAAAGCGAGATTCCCTGGCGCTTCGCCCGTCCCGAGGTCGGACTGCTGCACGAGCTCGGGCGCGGCCTGGTCCAGCACTATTACGGTGAGCGCCGCGCCGACGGCCCCCAGGCCCGCGCGCTCGCGGCGGCCGCGGCGGCGGCGGAAGCCCGCTCGCCCAAGCCCCTCGCCGCGTTCCGCCGCGCCGTCGAGACGCTGGAACGCCGCCCGCGGACCCGTTCCCTGCCGCAGCTGCTGACGCTCATGCTCCAGTCATAGGCGAAAGCCCCCTCGCGGCGCGTCGCCCCCTTGGTTCGTTGCTTTAAAGACAATTTTGTCCCGTTTTTCAGTGATAAATTGCTTTTAAAGCAACGAACCACCACGGGCTCACCAGAAGCGCCGTTTCCCCGTGCATAAGCCCTCGTGACGCCGCTCGCGGCGGCGTTCGGCTTCTTCCGACAGCAGCTCCGCGGCTTCCTCGCAGAGTTCGATCGCCTCGAACGTCAGCCGGTAGCCCAAGCCCTCGAACAGCTTGGCCCAAGTGGACAGCCGCGCGTCGTGCCCGCGCAAGGCGCGGCTGACCAAGGACGGGTTCACGCCGGCCTCGTCCGCCAGCTGGCGCTGGGACACGCCCCGCTCCCGACGCAATTCCCGCAGAAGCGACGCCGCGCGCGAGCCCGCCCCCTCGAAATCCATCCCTCCTTACGTTTGAAGAGGCGCAAAAGTTCCCTGGATTTGTTTGATAATCGGGGCTACACTCCGGTCATGAGCCGGAGCCCCCTCGCGTCCGCCCTCGCCGTGCTTCTCGCCCTCCCCGCGGGCGCGGCCAAGGTGTCCGTCGTCGTCGAGACGACGCTCCCCGCGAGCAGCGCCGGTCAGGCCGGTTCGGCGGCCGTCGCCGCTCCGCTCGCCGCCGCGCCGCTTCTCCCGACCGCGCTGATCGCCGCCCCCGCCGCCGCGCCGCTCCCGGCCGTTCAAACGTTGAACCAAACCGCCGCCCATCTTCTCCCGCACGCCGAGTCCAAATCGGACGGCGCTCCCACGCTGCGCGCGCTCTACGACGGCGGCCCCGCGCCGTCGCGGTTTCCGACGGTCCGCGGGGAAATCAGCTGGAGGGAAGCCTGGCGCCTGGCCAATCCGGCCAGCGACGCCAACACCGTGCGCGCGCCGGTCAAGTTCGCCGCGGAGCGCGAAAAGGAAGCCGCGATGTACCGGCACAACCTGGGCTATCTGTTCGGCCTCCGGCCCCATTCCTTCCATAAGGCCGAGGCGCTGGCGCGCGACGCGGAGCGCCGCCGCGTCCTGGCCGAGCGCGGCGCGCGCGTGCGCGCGGCCTACGCGCTGCCCGAGTTCACCAGCCTGAGCCCGCCCGCCGCCGCGCTCGGCCGCAAGCTCGGCTCCGGCGGGCAGGGCGACGCCTTCGCGTCGGCGACGCGGACGGGCTACGCCGTCAAGACGTTCCGCGGCGCGACCGGCGCCCAGCTCCAGGAGATGGCCGCCATCCTGAACGCCGTCGCCGACCAGGGACAGCCGGTGGCGCGCGTGAGACTCGTGAGCCTGGCCGGCGGCGGCTACGGGTTGGAGATGCCGGAGTACTCGCGCGAGACGGGCTGGAACTCGCTGGCGGCGTACGTCCGCGTCCGCCGCGGCTCTCCCGAGGCCCGCGCCGCGGAGCGCCAGGCCGAGGATGCCCTCCACGCCGTCGGGCGCGAGACCGAGCGCGTCCTGGGAGTGAACGCCGCGGACTGGAAGGCCGGCTTCGGCGGAGCGATCAGCGACGACCACCTGGAGAATTTCGCGATCAATCCGAAGACCGGCCGGATCGCCTGCTTCGACTGCCTGGTGAAATGGTGAGCGCCGGGATCGCCTTGAGCCCGGATAGGATCAAGATCAGCCCGCCCAGCATCGTTCCGCCGATCGCGAAGGGCACGCCCGCCGCTGCCGCGCCGAACAGGGCCTTGGCGCGCGCGGCCTTCGGCGCGTCGCCGTGCCAGCGCTCCTGCACGCGCTTGACCACCGCGTAGCACAGCCCGAACGCCGCCAGGCAGGACAGGACCAAGGACACCGGGCCCAGCTCCCACTCCAGGCCGAAGAAAAGCCAGTCGATGGCCAGTATCGCCAGCCCGCTGGCGGGGTGGAATAAAGTGCGGCGCTCGCTCACGGCGGCGTCGCCTTCGGCTTCTCGGACGCGGCGTCCAGGCGCTCCTTCTCGTGCGCCAGTTGGAGGAGAGCCATGTCCACGGCGCCGCGCATCTCCTCGTTCTGATCGACCGTCCGCTTCAGCGCGCGAGTCAGGTTGTCGATCAGGGAATTGATCGTGCGCACGGTCTTCGCCAGTTCCGGGTCCAGCTCCGCGTCCAGGTCCGCCTCCAGCTCGCGGCCCCAGCCGCCGTTGGCGATGCGGCTCAAGGTCATGCGCAATTCCAGGTTCTTCACGTGGCCCTCGCCCGCGCGCACGCGCTCGGCCATCACCGCCGTGAAGAAGGCGACCACGTAGAAGAACGCGAAGCGCAGCAGAAGGTTCGTCAGAGGCAGCCCCTCGGCCGTCTTTCCCTGGGACCACAATCCCGCGTAGACCAGGCTGGACACCGTGCCGACCAGGAAGCTGTGGCGGACCTGACTCATCAGCCCGGACATGAACATGATCAGGAAATACATCAGGTACAGTTCGTTGTCGAAGCCCTCGCTGGAGTACATCAAGGCCGAGACCACGCCGACGTCCCACAGGTAGGCCGCCGCCTGCGCGGGCCAGGTCTGAAGAACCGGCAAAGGGGCGCGCCACAGGGCGACGCTCGTGATCAGGTAGAGTCCGGCCAAGAAAAACGGCAGCCACTGGAATGACCGCTCCTGGCGCGGGCTGTGGACGAGAAGAAGCGCCAGGGCCAGGAAAATGACGAAGCGAAAGGCGAAGACGGCCGCTTTGTCGTCGAGAGAGAACGAGCGCATATCGCCAGTGTGACCCGCAAAGCCCGCCGGGTCAAGGTTTGGATTGTCAGACGGTGTCGGCCGATGTCAGCGCTTCCCCCGCGCGCCGAGAATCTGTTAGACTGGCGCCATGAAAACTCGCGCTCTCGCCGTCTTCGCCGTGCTCGCCGTGCTGACCGCCGTCGGCTGCGACAAGAAGTCCGCCGACGGCGCCGCCTCGACCGCCGCTCCCGCTCCCGTGCCCGCCGCGGCTCCGGCCGCCGCCGCCAACCCGGCCCTGCTCTCGCCGCAGACCGCGACCGAGAAGGCTCCCGCGGTCTTCAAAGCGAAGTTCTCGACCACGAAGGGCGACTTCGTCGTCGAGGTCCACCGCGACTGGGCCCCCAACGGCGCCGACCGCTTCTACAACCTGGTCAAGCTCGGCTTCTACGACGGCTGCCGCTTCTTCCGCGTGCTCGACGGCTTCATGGCTCAGGTCGGCATCAACGGCGATCCGACCATACAGGCCAAATGGCGCGACGCGAACATCCCCGACGACCCGCCCGCCGGCCACTCCAACTCGCGCGGCATGCTGACCTTCGCGACCGGCGGCCCGAACACGCGCACGACGCAGTTCTTCATCAACTTCAAGGACAACTCGTTCCTGGACAATCAAGGCTTCCCCGCGTTCGGCAAGCTCGTCGAGGGCGAGGCCGTGATCGACCAGCTCTACCGCGCCTACGGCGAGGGCGCGCCGGGCGGCCCCGGCCCCGATCAGACCCAGATTCAGACCCGCGGCAACGCCTACCTGTCCGAGCAGTACCCGAACCTGGACGCGATCAAGACCGCGCGAATCGTTCCCTAGGCCTTTCGGCCCAGGCGGCGAGTAGGCCTGATTGCTAAAATGACGGGGTGATGAGACCCCTCTGTTCCGCGCTGCTGGCGGCGGTCCTGTTCGCTTCCGGGGCCGCCGCCGCGCTCTCTCCGGCGGAGTTGGGCGCGCTGTTCGACGGCAGCCGCGCGGCCGCCCCCGGACGCGACTCGGCCGCGGTCTCGGCGCCGGCCTCCGGGGACCTGGACTCCTGGCTGGCGCTGGAGCGCCGGATCGCGCTGCTGAAGATGAAGGCGAACATCTCCCCGGCGGGCGCCGCCCCCGGAGCCGTGGCCGCGTCCCCCTCGCGCAAGGACCCGGACTATTTCTTCCACTGGCGGCGCGACGCGGCGCTGACCATGCAGGAGATCGTCGTTCTCTACGAGCAGTCGTCCGACCCGGACGAGAAGGCGTCCTACTTCAAGATGCTGACCGACTACGCGGGCTTCGTGAAGAAGACCCAGCACGCGTCGTCGCTGACCGGCCTGGGCGAGCCGAAGTTCAACATGGACGGCACCCCGTTCAACGGCGCCTGGGGCCGCCCCCAGGACGACGCGCCCGCCGAGGAGGCGAGCACGCTCATCGAGTTCGCGAGCGCCCTCTTAAAGGAAGGCCACAAGGACCTCGCCCGGGAACTGTACGGCTCCTTCGCCGACGGGATCAAGGGCGACCTGGAGTACGTCTCGCACCATTGGCGGCAGACCAGCTTCGACGTGTGGGAGGAAGTCAAGGCTCACCACTTCGACACCGAGACCGCCCAGCGCCAGGCGCTGCTCGAAGGGGCTTGGCTGGCCGAGCAACTGGGCGACGACGGCGCGCCGCAGTGGTACCGCGCTCAGGCCAAGCTGATCGAGGGCGCCATGGGCGGCCACTGGGACGCCGGCAAGGGCTACATCGTCTCCGCGCGCGACCAGGACGCGGGCCTGGGCGGCAAGGACAGCGGCCTCGACGCGGCCGTGATCCTGGCCGCGATCCACCGCCGCCCGCTCGACGCGCGCCTGGGCTCCGGCGCCGAGCGCGGGTTCTTCTCGGTCACGGACGCGCGCGTGCTGGCGACCGCGCAGGCGCTGACCGACCGCTTCCGCGCGCAGTACGCGGTCAACCGGCGCCCCGGCGAGCCCGGCGTAGCCATCGGCCGCTATCCCGAGGACTCCTATTTCGGCGGCAACCCGTGGGCGCTGCTCACCGCCGCCTTCGCGCAGCTCGACTACATGGCCGCGCACGATTTCCTGACGCGGGGCGAGATCCCCGTCGAGGACGCGGACCTGGCATTCTTCCGCGCGCTCGTTCCGCGGGACGAGCGGCTCCGGGCGGGCCTCACCGTGACGCGCGGCGAGCCTTTGTTCGACGCGCTCATCGCGGGCTTCAACACGCAGGGCGACTCGTTCTTCGCCGAGGTCCGCGCCCACGCCAACCCCGACGGCTCGCTGTCCGAGCAGATCGACAAGGACTCGGGCGTCATGACGTCGGCCAAGGACCTCACCTGGAACTACGCGAGCGTCCTGTCCGCCCTGCAGGCGCGCGACGCCCTGACGTCCGCGCTCAGCGCCCGTACATCCCGATAAGTTCGGCCGAGGCCGCCACGCGCCCCGTCATCGCCTTCAGGACCTGCGCCTTCGTGGCGCCCGGCTTGAGGCCGAGCGGCGCGTCCAGCGCGTAGAGCCGGAAGAAATACCGGTGCGGCTTGCCCGGGGGCGGGCAGGGGCCGTGATAGCCGGTGCGCTCGAAGCGGTCCACGCCCCAGCAGGCGCCGTGCTTGGCCCCGTCCAGGACAAGCGGCGTCTTCGGCAAGGACTCGGGCAGCCCGGTCAGCGCCGCAGGCAGGTCGTAAAGCACCCAGTGCACCCAGGTCCCGACCGGCGCGTCGGGGTCGTCCATGATCAAGACGAAGCTCTTCGTCCGCTCCGGCGCCCCCGCCCAGCTCAAGGCGGGCGAGCGGTCCTCCCCATCGCACGTGTGCTCCTTCGGGATTCGCGTCCGGTCGACGAACGCCGGGCTCGTCAGCAGGAACGTCATTTCTTGTCGAGCTTTTGGGCCAACGAGACCTTGGTCATCTTCACCGGCGTGTTGGGCCGGTCGCCGCGGTCGCGGGGGACGTCGCCGATCTTGACCACGATGTCCTGGCCCTCGATCACGCAGCCGAACACGGCGTGACGGTCGTCCAAGTGCGGCGTCGCGCCCAACGTGATGAAGAACTGGGAGCCGCCGGTGTCGGGACCGGCGTTGGCCATGGACAGGATGCCGGCCTTGTTGTGGCGCAGCTTCGGGTGGAACTCATCCATGATCGTCCAGCCCGGGCCGCCGCGGCCGGTGCCCGTCGGGTCCCCGGTCTGCACCATGAACTTGGGAATCACGCGGTGGAAGATCACGCCGTCGTAATAGCCCTTCTCGATCAGCTTGACGAAATTGGCGACGGTGTCCGGCGCCTCCTTCGGGAACAGCTCCACGGCGATCTTGCCGAGCGTAGTCTCGATCACGGCGACGGGATTGTCGGTCTTATAAGGTCGTTCGGACATAAATTCTCCTTATGGGGTCAGGCTTTAACTTAATCAACTTATTTTACGGCGGGAACATTTCGAGGGGGCAAAACGTATATATAGTATGCCTCGCCCACCAAGAATACATTATCCCGGCGCCGTCTATCATGCGATGGCCCGAGGCGTCGACGGCCGCGACGTCTTCATCAACGACGTGGACCGCCGCGATTTTCTCGCGATCGCGCTGCGTCTAAAAACCGAGACGCCCTACTCAATCTTGGCCTACTGCCTCATGGGCAATCACTTCCATTTCGCGATTAGGGTCGAGAGCACGCCCCTCTCAAAAATCATGCACCGACTTCTGACCACCTACGTTCTTGGATTTAATGCCCGCCGCGAGCGCGAGGGGCACCTCTTCCAAGCTCGATACAAGTCATTTCTCTGTCTCGACGATGCGTATCTAATATCGCTGGTTCGATACATTCATATGAATCCGGTCCGCGCCGGCTTGGCCCCGCGCCCCGGCGACTGGCCATGGTCAAGCCATCGGCAGTATGCCGGAAAAGCAGCGGCGGCCATCGCGGACACCAGGATTTTTTTCGACGTCGTCTCCCCGAGGGAGCCGAACGTCCGCGACTACGAGCGATGGTCGACCGGCGCGGATGACGGCTTCAAGCCGTGGCCTGAGACGGCAGCATCTCCACCCCTGCTACGTGCCGAACCGGATAACGTCAAGCCTCTCGACGAACTCGTTTCATCCCTATTCCCGGACGACGCGTCGGAACTCAAATCCGACAGCCGTCAGCGCGTGGTGACGCAAAAACGCAGGCTCATCGCCGAAGCGGCCGTGCGAAACGGGCATTCCCTGGTTGCTGTCGCCGGCTGGATGAACCGCACACCGCAGGCCATTCACCGCCTGTTGCGGCGAAATAAGTTGATTAAGTTAAAGCCTGACCCTAGCGTTTGAAGCAGCGGCGGCAGCGGGCTTCGTATTTGTCGGCGGCGCCGACGTCGATGACCTTTTTGCCGGAGGACAGGCGCTGGGAGCGGTTGGCGGGGTTGCCGCAGACCATGCAGATGGCCAGGTTCTTGGTCACGAACTCGGCCACGCCCATCATGCGGCTGGTGACCGGGAAGGGCACGCCGCGGAAATCCTGGTCCAGGCCGGCCACGATCACGCGGCGGCCGTCGTCGGCCAGCTTCTCGCAGACCTCGACGATCTCCTCGTCGAAGAACTGGACCTCGTCGACGCCGACGACCTGCGTGTCGGCGTGAACCTGGATCAAGATGTCGCGGGCGCGGGCGACCGCGATCGACGGCGTCTTGTTCAGGTCGTGGGAGACGATGTGGTCCTTGGCATAGCGCACGTCCAAGGCGGAGTTGAAGACCTGGACCTTCTGGCGCGCGATGGACGCCAGGCGCAGGCGGCGGATCAGCTCCTGGGTCTTGCCGGAGAACATGGAGCCCACGACGGCTTCGATCCAGCCGCCGCCGGTGTGGCCCCAGGACACGGGCGCGGCGGGACGATGGCCGTTGCGCACGACTTTTCCCTTCTTCATTTTCCCTTGTACGCCGCCTTGTAATACGCGCGGTAGCCGCCGCCGACCTTCAACGGACGCCACCACTGTTCGTTGGCGACGTACCACGCGATGGTCTCGCGCAGGCCCTTCTCGAAATCGTAGGCGTGCCGAAATCCCAGCTTCTTGAGCTTGGCGCAATCCAGCGCGTAGCGCCGGTCGTGGCCCTTCCGGTCCTCGACGCGCGTGACGAGGGACGCATCCTTGCCCATGAGCTTCAGAACCTTCGCGATCAGCTCCCGGTTCTCGCAGGTGTACGACCCGCCGATGTTGTACACCTCGCCCAACCCGCCTTTCTCCAGAACGAGAAGGATGGCCCGCGCGTGATCCACCACGTGCAGCCAGTCGCGCACCTGCTTCCCGTCGCCGTACTGCGGGAAAGGCCGGTCTTCCATGAAATTCGTGATCATCAGCGGCAGGGCCTTTTCCGGGTACTGGTAAGGCCCGTAGTTGTTCGACGCCCGCGTGGTCACCACCGGCGCCTTATGCGTCACGAAGTAGGAGCGAACGAGAAGGTCGGAGGCGGCCTTCGACGCGGCGTAAGGGCTGTTGGGTTCGAGGTTGTCGCCTTCCTTCGAGTAGCCTTTCGTCACGGACCCGTACACTTCGTCCGTGGACACGTGCAAAAAGCGGCGGACGCGATGGCGCAGCGCCGCGTCCAGCAAGACCTGCGTGCCGATCACGTTCGTGGTCAGGAAGGCGGACGCATCCAGGATGGAGCGGTCGACGTGGGTTTCCGCCGCGAAGTGAACGACGAGCCCGCAGCCCTTCATCGCCCGGTCCACGGCCTTCGGGTCGCGGATGTCGGCCTTGATCCACCTGTAGCGGCTCTTGACGTCGGCCAGGTTCGCGGGATTGCCCGCGTAGGTCCGCAGGTCGAGATTGACGATGGTCCACGACGGCCGCGCCTTCAGCGCCGCGCGGATGAAATTGGAGCCGATGAAGCCCAGCCCGCCGGTGACGAGAACTGTCTCTGATGCCATTCGCGGCCCATGTTAGCATTTCTTTAGGAAATCGTTGGGTCGCGAGAATTCGGGCGGCCTGCTATCCTGATCTCATGTGAAACAGTCGGACTCGGCGCGTGACGTAGGGAGCCCCGGTACTCGGCCGGGGCTCCCGCTTTTTAGGGGAGCGGCATCCAGGACGGCGGCATCCCGCCCAGGTCCAGAACCGCATCGTGGAAGCGCCGCAGCGTGAAGCGTTTTCCCCAGTCCCGGCGGCAGGCCGCGCGCAGGCGCAGCAGCTCCAGCTTGCCGGTCATGTAGCTCATCGGCTGGGTCGGCGTGCCGCAGTAGCGGTTGACCTCGGCCGCGGCGTTCTCGGGCTCCAGCAGGGCGTCGCGGACCAGCACGGCCGCGGCCTTCCCGGCGCTCCAGCCCTGGACGTGAAGTCCCAGGTCCACCCCGATGCGCACCGCCCGCCACAACTGATCCTTGAGCCGGTACAGGGCCGCGTGAGGATGGCGCGCGAACCCTTCCTCTTCCATCATCTGCTCGCAGTACAGCCCCCAGCCCTCCACCAGGACCGGCGTCGTGAACACGCGCCGGACCTTGGAGGCGATCATGTTCGCGCGCACCAGCTGGAGGTGATGGCCGGGGTAGCCCTCGTGCGGGCAGACGCTGGACAGCCCCGCGAAGCAGTGCCCCTCCAGGCGCTCGCGGCGCTTGGCCGCCGGCCACGCCGGGTCCACGGGCGTGACCCAGAAGAAGCTGCGGCGCGAGCGCTCGAACGGCCCCGGCGGCAGCAGCGCCGCGTACGGCGACGTGTCCCACTCGAAGCGGGGCGTCGGGATCACGTCCAGGCGCTCGCCCTTCGGCATCCGGGCGATATTCTTCGCCAGGACGAAGCGCCGCGCCCGCGCGGTCTCCGCGCGGTAGACGCGCAGGAGGTTCTTCAGGTCCGGCGCGTCCTTCTTGATCTTCTCCAGATCCGCCCGCCAGGTCGGAGACACCGCCTTCAGCTCGACGATGGTGTCGGCGACGGCTTTTTTTCCGACCTCGGCCAGCTCTTCCGGCGAGAACGGCAGGCCGTGCTCCTCGCGCAGCTTCAGGGCGAACAGCGCGCGGCCGGCCGGGTAGCGCCGGCGCGAGCGCGGCAGGACCTCGGCCTTCACCGCCGCCGCGTAGCCGGACAGCGCGCGGGAGGCCAGAGCCGCGCCGCGCGGGTCCAGCGGCGCGATGGCCTCGCTCAGGAATTGGATCCCGGACGCGCAGGCGCTCAGCGCCAGCTCGGCGTGGCGCGAATCCGGGCGGGTCAGGTTCTTCAGGCCCTGCGCCAGGTAGGACGGCGCCTCGCGCAGGCGTCCGGCCAGCGCGTCGAGAAGCTCCGCGCGCGGCATGTCCTTGGTCAGCAGCAGGTGGCAGGAACGCACCACGTTGAACGGGTACAAGGACGCGTCCCACTCGGCGCGCCGCCACCGCTCGATCTCCGCGACTTGGCAGCGCAGGTGTCCGGTCAGCACGCGCCGGTCCAGGCGCTCCCCCTCGCCGCGCGGCGCGGCGCGCGACAGCCGCGACAGAAGGGCTTTCTTGACCGTCAGGCGCTCCGCGATGAACTCGAGCGAGCACTGGCCCAAGGTTCGGTCCCAGCCGCGCACGCCCGCGTAGGTCGCGAGCATGGGCAGGCTCTCCCAGCGGTCGCGCAGCGCGTCCTCGACGATCCCGGAGAACCCGCCCGGAGCCGGGCTCAACGAGCTTCCCGCGACAACAGCGCGGCGCCGACGCAGCCCCAGTCGCGCTCGGCGGGCGCGGACAAGGTCAGCGCCGCGAACGGCTCGCGAAAAGGCTGGGCCGCGAACACGCGGCGCACCGGGTCCAGGATCAGGCGTCCCGCGCGCGCGACGCCGCCGAGCAGGAGCACGGCATCGGGGTTGAACATCAGCACCGCGTTGGACAGGCCCAGGCCCAGCCAGGTCCCGGCCTCGTCCCAGACCTTCTTCGCGCCGGGGACGCCCGCGCGCGCGGCTTCGGCCAGCGCCTTCGGGGTCAGAGGCGACGGCGGTCTGCGCATCAGTCGCCGCGCGATCCGCTGGAGGCCGTAGGTGCCGGCGTAGGCTTCCACGCAGCCGCGGCGCCCGCAGCGGCACAGGGCCCCGCCCGCGCGGACGATCACATGGCCGAGTTCGCCCGCCGCGCCGGTCGCGCCGCGGTGGAGCTTCCCGTCCAGGATCAGCCCGCCGCCCACGCCCGTGCCCAAGGTGACGCCGACGACGTGGCGCGGCTTGCGCTTCAGGCCGACGACGTAGCCGCCCCAGACCGCCACGTTGGCGTCGTTGTCGGCGACGGCGCGGATCTTCAGCCGGCGCTCGAACTCGCGCTTGAACGAGAAGCCGACCCAACGCTTCAGGTTGGGCGCGAACAGCAAGGTCCCGCTGTCCGCGTCCACGCCCCCGGCCAAGCCCAGGCCCAAGGTGTCGTAGCGCCAGCCGTCCAGCGCGCCGGCGACGCGGCGCACGAACTCGGCCGGGGCCTGGCGCGGGTCGGTCGGAATCTGGACCGAGCGCACCACGTCGCCCGCGGGCGTGACCAGTCCGATCTTGGCGAAGGTGCCGCCCACGTCGACGCCGACGGAGAGCCCCCTCACGCGCGCCCCCGCGCGAAGCGCAGCGCCGCGCCCGCCAGGTACAGAGAGCCCGCGCACACCGCGGAAGCCGGGGCCTTCCCGTCGCGCCGCCAGGCCGCCAGCGCCGAGGCCGGGTCGCTCTCGACGGTGACATGGGCGCGCGGCGCCGCGCGGCGCACGGCGCCGGCGAAGGCGATCGGATCGAGCGCGCGGGGGCTGGGCGGGCGGACCACGACGACGTCGCGCAGGAAGGGCGCCAGCGGCTCAAGCACGCCGCGCAGGTCCTTGTCGCGCATGAGGCCCAGAATCCAGCGCGCGGGGCGCTTCGACCACGGCGACGCGGCCCAGGTCTCGGCTAGCGCGCGGGCGGCCTCGGGATTGTGGGCCCCGTCGACGATCAGGGTCTTTTTTCCAAAAGCGATCGCCTCGAAGCGGGCCGGCCACTTCACGCTTGCGAGGCCTTCGCGCCACGCGGCTTCGGGGACGGCGAGGCCGGAGGCGTCGACGGCCGCACGCGCGACGGCCGCGTTCCAGCCCTGGCGGGACCCGAGGAGCGACACGCGGTAAGAACGGCCTTCCGGCGAGCGCAACATCTGGATGTTATGCTTCCAATCGACGCGGAGAGCCGTCCAAGGGCGGCGCACGGGGACCGCCGCGCCGCGCTTCAACGCGCGGCGCAGGACCGGCAGGTCGCGGAAGACCGCGGGACGGCCGGCCTTGAAGATGCCGGCCTTCTGAGCGGCGATGCGCGGCAAGGTCCGTCCCAGGTAGGCCTGGTGATCATAATCGACGGAGGTCACGATCGCGGCGAGAGGCTTGCTCACGACGTTGGTGGCGTCCAGACGCCCGCCCAGGCCGGTCTCCAGGACCATGACGCCGCAGCGGCGCTCGGCGAAGTGCTGGAAGGCGATGGAGGTCAGAAGCTCGAAGTAGGTCAGGCGCTTCTTCGGGTCGGCCGCGAGCGTCCTCGTCATCAGGCGCGCGAAATCCCGCTCGGAGATCGGGCGTCCGTTCACCGAGATGCGCTCGCGCACGCTCAGCAGGTGAGGCGAAATATACAGACCCGTCCGGCGGCCCGACGCGCGCAGGACCGAGGCCAGCATCGCGCACGTCGCGCCCTTGCCGTTCGTGCCGGCGACGTGGAAGGCCGGGACTGTCTCCTGCGGGTCGCCCAGGCGGGACAGGTGCTCGCGGACGCGGTCCAGGCCCAGCTCGATGCGCGTCTCCAGGCGCGCCTCGAGGGCCGCGACGGCCGCGGCGAAGGTCATTTCAGGCGCTCGACGCGGGCGCCGGCGCGCTCGAGCTTGCGCTCGACCGCCTCGTAGCCGCGGTCGATGTGGTACACGCGCGAGATCACGGTGCGGCCCTTGGCCGCCAGCGCCGCGATCAGCAGGGCCGCGCCGGCGCGCAGGTCGGAGGCCATGATCGGCGCTCCGGAGAGCTGCTCGACGCCGGCCACGACGGCGGCCGAGCCGGACACCGCGATCTGAGCGCCCATGCGGCCCAGCTCGGCGGCGTGCATGAAGCGGTTCTCGAAGACGGTCTCGCGCACCTTGGTAAATCCGGTGGCCAAGGTCATCAGCGCCATCCACGGCGCCTGCAGGTCCGTCGGAAAGCCGGGGTGCGGCGCGGTCTTGACCGCGACCGACTTGGGGCGTCGGTCCATGGAAATCTCGATCCAGCCGCGGCCGGAGCGGACCGTCGCGCCGGTTTTCTTGAGCGCGGCGATCACGGCGCTCAGGTGCGCGGCCTCGGCGCCCGTCACGCGGACCTTGCCGCGGGTCGCGGCCGTCATGATCAGGAAGGTGCCGGCCTCGATGCGGTCGGCGATGACGCGGTGGCGGGCGCCGTGGAGCTTGGCGCGGCCCTCGACGACGACGGTCGAAGTCCCCGCGCCGGACACCGTCGCGCCGAGCCTGGCCAGGAAGTTCCCCAGGTCCTCGATCTCGGGCTCGCGCGCCGCGTTCTTGATCACGGTGCGCCCGGGCGTGACGGCGGCGGCCATCATCAGGTTCTCGGTGGCGCCCACGCTGGGAAAACGGAGCTTGATGATGCACGCGTTGAGGCGCGGGGCGCTCATGATGATGTCGCCCTGGTCGGCGATGCGGCGCGCGCCCATGGTCTCGAAGCCTTTTAAGTGGATGTCGATGGGGCGCAGGCCGATGGCGCAGCCGCCGGGGATGGGCACGCGCACCAGGCCGAAGCGGGCCAGCAGGGGGCCGGCGGCCAGCACGGACGCGCGCATCTGCTTGACGATGTCATAGGGCGCCTGGGTCTTCAGCGAGCCGGTGGACTCGACGCGGACGGTCGCGCCGTCGACGGAGACCTTCTTGCCCAGGCTTTCGAGCAGGCGCACGGTGGT
>Ga0315268_10003455_pt1 | contig 17404 bp, 19 predicted proteins | sample C1_top_MG_FD_204535 | JGI IMG/M metagenome (GOLD analysis project Ga0315268, IMG submission 204535) | Sediment microbial communities from Yellowstone Lake, YNP, Wyoming, USA - C1_top | ecosystem: Environmental > Aquatic > Freshwater > Lake > Sediment | place: USA: Wyoming | collected 2017-08-01
TTTGACAACATCAATTTTAAGAAAGCTAATCTTGGCTGATAACTTAAGAAAAGGAGCCCCGTTTCAATGTCTGATCTTGATATTCGTGACCTTCACGTCAGTATCGAAGGGAAGGAGATTCTTAAGGGAGTTAACCTGATGATCTCTCGGGGTGAGGTACATGCCATAATGGGTCCAAATGGCACAGGTAAATCCACCCTTTCTTATGCCCTGATGGGCCACCCATCCTATCAAGTTACTGAAGGCGAGGTTATTTTTAGGGGTCAGAATCTGCTCGAAGCAGAACCAGATGAACGTTCTCGGATGGGAATCTTTCTGGCATTCCAATATCCCGTGGCAATCCCGGGAGTAACGGTCGCGAATTTTCTGCGCACTGCAGTCAACGCTCGACGAAAAGCAGTCAATCATGAGGATAAAGGGATCTCTGTTCAGGAGTTTCGAAAGATGTTGCGCGAGAAAATGGAATTACTCCGCATGGATCCCGCGTTCGCCGGAAGGTATCTGAATGATGGGTTCTCAGGTGGCGAAAAGAAAAGAGCCGAAATTCTTCAAATGGCAACTTTGAAACCAGAAATTGCAATTCTGGATGAGACGGATTCCGGATTAGATATCGATGCATTGCGGATCGTATCTGAAGGAGTAAATGCATTACGAGGTCCTGAATTAGGAATCTTATTGATCACCCATTACCAGCGGATCTTAAACTACATCAAGCCGGATTTCGTACACGTAATGCTGGACGGTCGCATTGTCGAATCGGGTGGTCCTGACCTTGCGTTGCACCTTGAGGAACACGGGTACGAGTGGGTACGCGAGAAATATGAGAACGAAACAGTAGCGCCTTAATGGTAATTGGAGAAAAATGAGCAATAATCCTCAAACAGATTTCCTGGAGAAGTTAGGGGATTACCGGTACGGGTTCAGTGATCCGGATAAATCGGTGTTTAAGACCTCAAAGGGATTGAACCGTGAGGTTGTACAGCAAATTTCTCATATAAAAGGCGAGCCCCAGTGGATGTTGGATTTCCGATTGAAAGCACTAGAACATTTCCAAAAACGACCGATGCCGACCTGGGGCGCAGACCTTTCTATGCTGAACCTGGATGAGATTTATTATTATGTGAAGCCGACTAACAAAGAAGGTCGTTCCTGGGATGATATTCCCTCCAATATCAAAGAGACGTTTGACCGTCTTGGAATACCAGAGGCTGAACAACGATTCTTGGCTGGGCTGGGAGCGCAGTATGAATCCGAGATGGTTTATCATAACATTCAAGATCATCTCGAAAAGCAGGGTGTGATATTTGTCAGCATTGAAGATGGGCTGCGGAAATATCCAGACTTGTTCAGGGAATATTTTAGTACGGTAATCCCGATTGAGGATAACAAGTTTGCTGCTCTAAATAGTGCTGTATGGTCCGGTGGCTCATTCGTCTACATTCCCAAGGGCGTCAAGGTGGACCTGCCGTTGCAGGCCTATTTTCGTTTAAATGTGGCCAATATAGGCCAATTTGAGCGTTCTTTAATCATAGCCGATGAGGGTGCTCAGGTACACTACGTGGAGGGTTGCACTGCTCCACAATATACAACCGACTCATTCCATAGCGGTGTTATTGAGATCATAGTGAAAAAAGGCGCCCGCGTTCGCTATACGACGATTCAAAATTGGTCGACTAATGTTTACAACCTGGTCACCCAACGAGCAATCGTACAAGAAGAAGGGACAATGGAGTGGGTGGATTCGAACTTGGGTTCTAAAGTTACTATGAAGTATCCTTCCTGTTACCTGGTCGGACGAAAAGCACATGGCGAGATTCTTTCTATGGCCTTTGCCGGGCCGGGCCAACACCAGGATGCAGGAGGAAAAGTATTGCACTTTGCTCCCGAGACCACTAGCAAAATAACATCCAAATCGATTAGCAAGGGTGGTGGACGTACATCATACCGTGGTTTACTCAAGGTGACTAAGGAGGCAGTCAATTCCCGGTCGAATGTGGTTTGCGATGCGCTCTTGCTTGATCCCCAATCTCGGTCGGACACTTACCCGTATATTGAAATTGATCAAGAAAATGTAACAGTGGGTCATGAAGCATCTGTCTCCAAGATTGGAGAAGAACAGCTCTTTTACTTAATGAGCCGTGGTCTTAGTGAAGAAGACGCTACTACAATGGTGGTATCTGGTTTTATCGAACCCTTGGTCAGAGAGTTGCCTATGGAGTACGCGATAGAAATGAATCGTTTAGTCCAGCTTCAAATGGCTGGTTCAATCGGCTAGGAATCCGAAATGAGTGAATCGCCAATTGTTATTACTCGAAGTCGCCGTACTGAATCGCCTGTTGAACTGAAGGATTTCCGTTTTACAAGGGAGATGATCCCTTGCTATACCAGTAATGACTTTATACGAGACTATCGTCTGAGTGGCTGGGAAGCCTTCCGAACAGAGCCTATGCCGACGCAGAAGGATGAGGCTTGGAGACGAACTGACTTACGTAGTTTTAAGTCTGACAGTTTCCATCTGCCTGGTGAAGGAGCTCATCTCGATCTACCGGCAGTTCCAAAAGCACTTCTACAACCCCTGGTAGCTGATCAACATGGTGGGCAAATGGTTTTAATGGCGAGTGGGGCGAAAGTGAGTGTTTCTCAGGACTTAAACGCTAAGGGTGTGGTTTTTTGCGATCTTAAAACCGCTGAACGGCAGTATCCGCATTTGGTTGAAAAAATACTCGGTAAAATCGTTAACCCGAAGGAGGGAAAGTTTGCTGCGCTGGCCGCGGCATTGGCCCAAACAGGTGCTCTGGTATATGTACCGAAGAATGTAACACTTGAAGAACCATTACACAGCTTACTATGGGGACCAGGAACCAATCTAGCTTATATATCCCATCTGCTGGTTTATTTAGAAGAAGGTGCTTCGGCCACCTACATTCACGAGGCTGCTTCACCAAATGAGGCCAGTGGGCAAACCCTGCATGCTGGGATAGTGGAAATTTATGTCGGTCCTGGAGCTCGCTTAAGGTTTGTTGAGCTGCAATCGTGGGGTGAGCATACATGGAATTTCAGCCATGAGCGTGTTCGGGTGGATCGGGATGGTAATCTGGATTGGATTTTTGGGGCGATTGGTAGCCACTTGACCAAGAATTTCTCCGAATTAGACCTGGTGGGTATAGGGAGTACTGGGAAAATGTCAGGGTTTTATTTCACGGACGGGGTGCAGCATTTGGATCATGATACTCAGCAGAACCACATGGCTCCTAATACTACCAGCGATCTTCTCTTTAAAGGTGCATTGCTTGGAGAAAGTCGTTCTGTATGGCAGGGCATGATTTACGTGGCACCTGGAGCTATGAAGACAAATGGCTACCAGGCTAACCGAAACTTGGTTCTGAGTCAGAAAGCGCGCGCTGACTCCATCCCAGGATTAGAGATACTAGCAGATGATGTTCGATGCACACATGGTGCAACAGTAGGCAAGATTGACGAGGATCTGATCTTTTACCTGCGCAGCAGGGGAATCCCGAAAACGGACGCCGAACGTTTGATCGTAGAAGGTTTCTTTGATCAAATTATGCAGCGAATCCCGTTTGAAGGGGTACGTGAGCGTTTTCAACAAGCTATCCAAGATAAGATGAAAGACTTGCAGGGTTAAGTTGCTAATTATTCTTGCTGTATGATAGAATTAATAGGTTTAGCAGAAGTTTTTGGAGATCGTTATATGGCATCTGTTCCTTTCATGAGACCACCCGAATCTGAATTGGGTTTTGATGTGGGGGATATTGTTGAGGTATATTGTGATCACGAGAAAAGTGGGCAGCGTATTCGCGGATGGCTTAAGGGGATTGTCGTCCAAGTAGATAGTAAGATGGTCGCGGTTCAGTTTCGGACGAATGTATTCCTAACAGACGGTTGGATGGTTCCGGACCACATACTCTGGTATCCAGTAAACTCCTCTAACCTCCGGCCTGCTCAGCGCCGGTTTAGAACTGAGCTTCCGCGAGCGGAATAATCCATAAGGGTCTCTGAATGCCATTAACAACTCATCCGGTGTTTGGGATTAGCCAGATCCGAAAAGACTTTCCAATTCTAATGCGGGAGATAAAACCCGGGATACCCCTGGTGTACCTGGATTCTGCGGCTACTTCGCAAAAACCCGAGAATGTCATTCAGGTAATGGACGAATATTATCGTCAATCGAATGCCAATATTCATCGCGGTGTTCATACTTTGGCCGAGGAATCTACCTCATTGTACGAGGGGGCAAGGAGCCGAATAGCGTCTTTTATTCATGCAAGGCATTCCCGCGAAATCATCTTCACTCGCAATACGACTGAAGCGATTAATTTAGTGGCTCATTCCTGGGGGCGAAGTCAACTAAAATCAGGGGATTTGATTGTGCTTACTGAAATGGAGCATCATTCCAATCTGGTACCCTGGCAGATATTAGCGCAGGAAATGGGAATTCGGTTGGAATTCATCAAGGTGACTGATGATGGGTTGTTGGATCTCACTTCCTATCGTCAACTACTCCTGATGGATCCCAAGTTGGTAGCCTTTACCCACATGTCAAATGTCCTGGGGACAATCAATCCTGTGAAGGAAATGATTAGTGAAGCACGCCAGGTAAAAGCAGTCGTACTCGTAGATGGGGCGCAATCTATTCCGCATTTTTCGGTGGATGTCCAGGATTTGGACGTGGATTTCTTCGCTTTTTCTGCGCACAAGATGTGTGGACCAACGGGGATTGGGGTGCTGTATGGAAAGGAGAAATTACTTTCTGTTATGCCATCATTTCTTGGAGGCGGTGATATGATCAGGAAAGTCACTTTACGATCCTTCACAAGTAATGACCTACCCCATAAATTTGAGGCCGGCACTCCGGCAATTGCTGAGGCGATAGGCTTTGGAGCAGCAATAGATTATCTGGAAGGTATTGGAATGCCGGCTATTGCCGCTCATGAACACGAGATTACGTCTTATGCTTTGGACCGTCTTTCAGAAGTATCTGGACTGAGAATTTTAGGTCCCTCAGAAGAGAAGAGAGGTGGAGTGGTGGCTTTTACCATTCAAGGCATCCACCCACATGATGTTGCCCAAATTTTGGACCGTGATGGTATTGCAGTTCGTGCTGGACATCACTGTGCTATGCCAATACACCAGAAATATAATATTCCAGCCAGCACACGGGCAAGCTTTTACCTTTATACAACCAAAGAAGAGATCGACCGTTTGATCGTCGGTCTTGACAAGGCAAAGCGCTTGTTCGGATAAGGCAAAGTCATAATGGATGACCTTTACCGCCAAATCATTATCGAACGATATAAAGACCCTCTTTACCGTGGAACTCTAGATCCGCATGATTTCTCATTTGAGGATGAGAATCCTTTATGCGGCGATCAAATACGAGTTGATGTTCGGTTGGATGCCGAAGGAAGAGTAGCTGATGCTGCTTTCACTGGACATGGATGTGCGATTTCACAGGCGTCTGCTGACCTTTTAATGGAATCGATCATTGGTAAAACGGTGGATGAATTGAAATTATTGAACCGTCAGGATGTACTAGACCTTTTGGGGATTGATTTAGGACCCGTACGGTTGAAATGTGCATTATTACCTCTAAAAGTGCTCAAAGCTGGAGTGTATGGACTCGGAGAAGGTGGCAGTCTGTTCGAGGAAGAGGTAGCATAAGTATGGACAGCCAATCGCTGGCAGATACCACGCCTTATCGATTTTTCCAGATTGTCAGTCAGGATTCACTACCAAACGGGGAACGATTATTTGTGGAGGTAGAGGGGCTACCTATTGTTATCCTGAATATTGGGGGAATCTTCTATGCAATTGATGATGTTTGTACGCATGATAACGGTCCCTTGGGCGATGGTGACTTAGATGGTCACACAATCATCTGTCCAAGGCATGGGGCGCGCTTTGATATTCGCAACGGCAAGGCACTCTCTTTACCCGCTTATAAAAATATTGACACTTACCCGGTGCGGGTAGTGAGTGGAATGATTGAGATAGGGGTTCCGGCTTGATCCTGGAATCTCATTACACCAATTCAACCAGTAATACAACCAAATTTTCCGATAATCCGTAATATATCGAAGCCTTCCGCAAAAGGCCTTTCTGCCAGCGCTCCGTGCCGGATCAGCGTGGCGCGAGTGATACTGGGATCAAGATAATACTTGCTTGCGTAAGTCTTGTATTCTGCAAGGGCAGATACTTTTTTTTCAACCTCTTCTTCAGTCACCTCAACCAAGAAGTGCGGAAAAAAACCATAACTGCTACGAATTACATCGAATCCAAGGACGGTTACGCCGCGAAAAGCGCGTAATACCTCTTCGGTTACCGTCTGGTGGTCCTGGTGGATATCGGATCTTGTATGCACGAAAACTATCTCTGGCCTGAAGGAATGGTTGATCTCAATCAAATATTCCAGGATCTCCTGTCGGAAATGAGGAAATCGTCGAGTTTCAAAGGTGCCAAGGTCAATATTCTTTTTCGAAACCCCCAATATAGCCATGCTACGGATGTGCTCAACCACCAGATTTAAGAGATCGGGATTCTTCTGGTTATCGGAGAGAGTGACACAACGAAGATCACATTGGTTGGCTATTTGGGCAATCAGCGCACCACAACCGATCTCGATATCATCCGGATGAGCTCCGATGAAGCAGATTCGGCGGCCTGAGAAAATCATTGCTTGGTCCATGGTCACCTACTTGGTAGCAATAAATCCGCCAACAACTTTGGTCATCACCAACCCATTTTCCTGCTGGAGACGGCGAGTGGCTTCAACAGTGATCTTAGCCATCAGTTGTTCAAAATCATCTTTGTTGTCAAAGAGTCCTGTCCACAGTTTCCGGTCTTCTGAAAGAGAAGCTCGGGTATAGGTGATAAACGGCTCAACCGATTGAAATGTCAAGGGATTCTCGAAAATCTTCACGTTCACATTGGTAAAGGTCTTGCGAATCGCATCCAGGATTAAAGTGCTATAACGCGAGCTACCCGGCATAGGTGGGATTGGTTTTTGAGTTGAGGTTTTAATAATGTCGTAAAACAATTGTTTATTGTTGGGCATCGGACCGGTGGTAAAAAGCCGACCACCAGGCTTCAGGATGCGATGCATTTCGCGAATTGTGAAAGGGATATCCTCAGCATAATAGATGGCGAAACAGCAAGAAACCAGGTCAAATGTATCTTGTTGAAATGGAAGCGGTTTATTGAAATCAAGATTATCTAAAAATTGGATGCGCTTTCCAGCTTTATCTTTGCGCGCCTGCTCTAGCAAAGCTTGATTGATATCACCTCCCGTGATGTCACAATTCCCCTTGAGATAATTGTAGAATGAGAAACATTGCTTTCCAGCACCACAGCCGATATCGAGAATTTTTATGCCTTCTTGTAGTGCGAGTACTTGCAGCATCCATTCATCGATGTCACGACCGCCAAACTGATTATGGATATTGATGCGAGTCATCAAGTCGTTGGTGGTTTCTTGATACGGAATCTTCACGTAATACCTCTTTTGAATGATTAATTTCGCATTCGATAATAATAGAGATCACCAATCACAGTGGAAGTGAAAATTTATATGGGTAGAATGGCAAGAATTATACCTTGAACCGTCAAGAAAACTCCGACCATAAGGGGACAACACCAAAACTTGATTTGGGTGTGTATATGATCAACACTCAACTACAATTTAGCAGATCCTTGGAAGTAATTCACCAGCCAAGACATCCAGGATTCTGGTGCCTCCAATCGGGGTATGAAGAAGCACGCGCGCTTGTGGATGAGGAAAGACAGTTCCAATCTGAGCGGCTTGATTGCCAAGGACGTTGTTGCGCATAGCCATAATAGCTGCATCTGCTTCCTCAGGCGGAGTAATGACGATCACCTTACCTTCATTGGCAATATAAAATGGGTCAAATCCAAGCATTTCACATGCAACCCGCACTGCCGGAAGAACCGGGACATCTTCCTCATTAATTTGAATACTTACATTGCTTTGTGTGGCAATCTCATTAAGTGTGGTTGCCAATCCACCCCGAGTCGGATCGCGCAGTACCCGAGTATGAGGGGCGGCTTTGAGTATTTCTTGGATCAGATGATTTAGTGGGGCAGTGTCCGATTGCAGATCGGTCTCAAAACCTAATTCCCCCCTGGCTGCCAACACAGCAATCCCGTGTTGACCTACAGACCCAGAAATTAATACGGTGTCACCAGGTCTGGCTTGTTCCCCGCCGATCTGGAATCCTTCTTGTAACCATCCGACACCTGTGGTCGTAATGAATAAGCCATCGGCTTTACCTTTCTCTACTACCTTGGTATCACCAGCGACAATCTGTACCCCTGCTTCTTCAGAGGCTACTTTCATTGAATGTACCACTCGCGAAAGAGTCTCGATTGGTAAACCTTCTTCAAGGATAAACCCGGCTGTCAAGTAAAGAGGAATTGCGCCGGACATGCTTACGTCATTGACTGTACCACAAACCGCCAGGCGCCCGATATCGCCTCCCGGAAAAAATAGCGGTGTGACGATATGGGCATCGGTCGAGACGATTAAATGGCCTTGCGAACCTATATTTTCAGGTAAATTTAGATTTGCAAAATCATTTCCTAGCAATAAAGGATCACTTGCAAAGGACGGTAAGAAAACCTGCCGGATAAGTTCCTGAGTCATCTGACCTCCGCTACCATGACCGATCAATATTTGGTCATTGTGACGGAGTGGAATTGGGCAGAAAGGTCCTTGCATGAAAGGAGTTTTTTGGTTTTTTTCCATGCTTTTATCAGTCTCTTCCATAACGATAGTAGGCAGCACATGTGCCTTCGGAGGAGACCATGGTAGCTCCAAGAGGGTTGGTAGGCGTGCACTGATTTCCGAAGGCATGACAATCCGTAGGTTTCTTCAGCCCTTGCAGGATTTGGCCTGCAATACAAAGTGGCGATTCCTGAGTGCGCAGATGACCAACCGGGAAGCGGTATTCGGCATCATACTCCTGCCATTCCGGTCTTAACCCCCAACCACTTTGCGGGATCAATCCAATACCGCGCCAATTCCGGTCGCAGGGTTGGTAAACACGTTGGATGATCGCCTGTGCTGCAAGATTACCTTGCTGAGTCACCACGCGTGGGTAGGCATTCTGCACCTCACAGGTACCTTTTTCGAGCTGTTGGACTGTCATCAAAACACCTTGAACCAGATCAAGTGGCTCGAAACCGGTTACAGTGATTGGCACCTGATATCTTTGTGCAATTGGCAGGTATTCCCAATAACCCATTACTGCGCATACATGGCCGGCTGCCAGGAACCCTTGAACGCGGTTGCCAGGGGAGTTAAGGATAACATGCATGGCCGGAGGGACACATACTTGTGAAACTAGCACAGAGTAGTTTTTCAATCCTAATGCTTTTGCCTGGAGAACACTGGTCGCGTTGGCAGGAGCTGTTGTTTCAAAGCCTATTGCAAAGAACACCACCTGTTTATCTGGATTTTCTTGAGCAATTCTCACTGCATCCAGAGGTGAATAGACTACCCGTATTTGACCGCCAGCCGCTCGCACAGAAAAAAGGTCACGTTCAGAGCCGGGCACACGCAGCATGTCTCCATAAGATGTGAAAATCACGCCAGGCAGTGAGGCGATTGCAAGAGCTTTATCAATCAGTTCCAATGAGGTAACGCATACCGGGCAACCAGGACCATGCACAAGCTCGATTTGCGGTGGCAATAACTCATCCAAACCGGAGTGTAAAAGGGCGTGTGTCTGACCGCCACAAATTTCCATAATGACCCAATCGTGAGTCACAACTCGAGCAATTTCTTCCAGTACCCTACGAACCAATCCTGAATTGCGGAATTCATCCTTAAACTGCATATCAACCTTCTTGTGAGCCAGAAGGATCATTAGAGTGGTTCATACCCAACTCTTCTTCTACTGCGGTGAGTTCTCGGAGTGCTGCCAGACTCTCTTGCGCTTCTGCTTCACTAAGAATGTTCAATGCAAACCCAGCGTGGATGATTGTGTAATCGCCTACTTTGGCGTCTGGAAGAGTCTCAATGCAGGCTTCTCGCACAACACCCCCAAAATCCACTTTACACATTCTGAGACCACTTCCATCATAAATCTCAATTATCTTCCCAGGTACTCCAAGACACATACCAATCTCTCTTTCTTCAGAATGGTCAACCTTTTGGGTTGGGTAAGGGCTGAACAATACCATTCTGATAATTCTTTGCAGCGATTAAAGCTTGCCCCAGGGCGATGGAACCGTCGTTTGGTGGGGTGCGTTGATGATAAAGTACATAAAAACCAGCGTCTTTCAAGCAGTGAAGGGTGTTATTTAGAAAATACATATTTTGCCAGACTCCACCGCTGAGCGCAACCACATTGCAGCCAGTCCGGTTACGGATTTCTTCACATATCTCAAGGGATAATTCAACTAGGCTGTTATGGAACCGGGTTGCCAGGATTGAAAGAGGAGCACCGGCGCGCCAATCACTCAGGATTCCTTGCCATAAAGGACCACATAATATTTCATCCCCCCGTATCTCGAACGGATAAAATCCACGCTCGTGCCAATCAACCAGAGCTTCCAATTCGATTGCTGCCTGGCCTTCGTATGTAGCTTTTTCACAAATGCCTAAGAGCGCTGAGACACTATCAAACAGGCGGCCCATACTGGAAGTCAATGGGGAATTTAGATGATGCTCAAGCTGTGCTCGTAAAGCCAGGCGTTCATCCTGGCACAGGTCCATTACTGGAGGGAGATCAGCATCCCACTCCATGCCAGCCTGCCATAGATGAGCTAGTGCCATGCGGGATGGTTTGCGAATCGCCAGGACACCGCCTGGAAGAGATACATTTGCCAGGTGGAACAAGCGTTGGTATTCTTTATATCCTCCCAGCAGGAATTCTCCTCCCCAGATTGAGTGATCGATACCGAGGCCTGTGCCATCAAAGGTAAGCCCGATGACGGATTCCTCACTTTCCCAGCCGTTGTCTGCCAGGCAAGCAGCCAGATGAGCATGATGGTGTTGAACTCCGACCAATGGCAGGGATTGTTCTCGGGAACGGTGCTGGGCATACCGAGTAGCAAGATAATCGGGATGCAGGTCACAAGCCAGGATTTCAGGCTGAACCCGGAAAAGCCGCTCGTAATGAGCGATGCCTTCTTCAAAAGAACGAAGCGTCTCATAATTCTCCAGGTCGCCTATATAATGACTGAGGAAAGCATACTTACGCTGTGTCAGGCAAAATGTATTCTTTAATTCAGCGCCCACTGCCAGGATTGGGGGGAGTTCTTGGGATAGCTGAAGTGGATCCGGGGCAAATCCCCTGGCTCGCCGGATCAGGTATGGAGCCGATGTCGTGCTGGTTATGCGACTAACCGAGTCATCGACGCGCATGTGGATTGGGCGATCATGGAATAGGAATGCATCAGCAAGACCTATCAATCGTTGGCGCGCTTCATCGTCTTGATAGGCAATGGGTTCTTCACTCAGGTTTCCGCTGGTCATCACCAACATTTCTGGAAAACCAGAGGCGGGTTCAAGAAGTAACAAGTGCAAGGGAGTATAAGGAAGCATCACCCCCAGAAGAGGTTGGTTGGGCGCTACATGCTCAGTGATGGGATTTTTTTCATCCGAACAACGTTGTAGAAGGACAATAGGGCGCTGTGGGGAGAGAAGTAAATCTTTTTCTGCTGGTGTAATCGAACAATGCTCCTCTATTTCTCCAATATCAAAAGCCATGAGTGCAAATGGTTTATCACTTCGTTTCTTCCTCATGCGAAGTTCGGCAACTGCGGTGGCATTTGAAGCATCACAAGCTAAATGGAAGCCTCCAAGACCTTTTATTGCCAGGATCTTGCCCATTTGTAACATTGCGCGAGCCAGCTGAATAGCATCATCGCGCTCAGCCAGATGTTCTCCATTTGACTCCAGCCAGACATGGGGACCACAGACCGGACAGGCTATCGGTTGGGCATGAAAACGGCGGTCCATGGGATTTTCATATTCTGCCTGGCATTCTGGGCACATGGGAAAATGCGACATGGTGGTCCTTGGACGATCATAAGGAATATCCTGGATGATCGAAAAGCGTGGCCCACAATTTGTGCAATTAATGAATGGATAACGATAACGACGGTCGGATGGAGAAAATAATTCGCGCCTGCAATCTGAGCAAATCGACATATCTGGCGAGATAGGAATAAACTCACCAGGTTCAAGTTGGCTGGAGATGATCTCGAAGGAACGATAACTATTTGGAATGCAGGACTGATAATCGAGTTGGTCAATGCGCGCTAGTTTCGGTGGGCTTTCCCGTAGCGCATTCAAGAATCGTTGCAGCGCATCGGGTTTCCCGTTAATCTCAATTTCAACACCACTCGAGGTATTCCGCACCCAACCTGTCAGATTGTTCAATTGAGCCTGGGTGTATGTGAAGGGTCTGAAACCTACGCCTTGGACAATGCCATGCACCCAAATTTTAAGCCCTGCAATTTCATCGGTCATTCTTTTTTAAATCTCTAACTCGCTGGGTAAGCCAGGATACCCAGGCATGGATACCTTCTCCGGTTTTTGCGGATACCGGAAAAGTTAGCAAACCTGGATTGAGGATTTCTACTCCCTGGCGAAAATAATCCATATCAAATGGTATGTATGGCAGCAGATCAATTTTGTTGACGATCAACACGTCCAAATTGCGATATATATTTGGATATTTGTAAGGTTTATCATCCCCTTCGGGGATACTCGCAATCAATACATTGGCATGCGTTCCTAATTTAAACGCAGCTGGACATACCAGGTTGCCCACGTTTTCAACAATCACTAAATCTAGCTGATCCAAGGGGAGCTTCTCCATGCCCTGGCGGACCATAATGGCATCTAGATGGCAATTTCCCCCGGTGTTTATTTGTACGGCTGGCATTCCAACCGCCAGAACTTTATCCGCGTCTATGGTGACTGGTGCTGTATCTCCTTCAATCACACCGATTCGTAGCAAGGATAAGAAACAAGCGTCTTTGCTGGAGAATTCCCGTAACACCCGGATGGTTTCCAGGATCAGGCTGGTCTTTCCAGCACCAGGAGATGCCATTAGATTTATAGAATAGACTTTTTTTGATGTTAATAACTGCTGATTCATCGCAGCTACCTGGTCATTGGCATCCAGTATTTTTTCGATAATTGGCACTCGCATAGATGACAAAGTATTTACTCCGTGTCTTTTTCGATGGCAATACTATCGAGGAAAAACTCCTCACCTGAGACAACTTTCACATGGGCATTATGGCAATTTGGACAGGCCGTCAGGTCGGTATCCAACGTGTATTCAGTAGCACAATCCAGACAAAGTAACTTGGCTGGGGTGCGCTGGAAGTGTAGTTCAGCATCTGAACAGAGCGTGCCTTCACTGATCATATCCCAATAAAATTGGACCGAATCATCTACAATCGTGGACAATTGACCTAGCACGATATATATATCTGTAACGCGGCTGGCGTTAGCCTGCCGGGCATGTTTCAACGCAATGGATAATATGCTTTCAGTAACGGCAAGCTCATGCATCAGGTAGATTATAATACTAAATGGATATGATTGGGTGAATTATAGTTCAGATACAAGGGTTCAGGAATGCCCGTTGGTTGATAATGGTGCATTTTGCATGATAATATCATAAAGATGCAAGCTGGTCGTCAGCAATTGGCTGGCCACAATATTAGCCAGTCTGCGGTGAACGACAAATCCAAGATCATGATCCTTTTCGCATAAGGAAAGGACTTCTTCGCCATTAAACGCTACCAACTGGCAATCTGAGAGGACCTGAGCAGTCGATGTGCGTTGGCGCACAATGGGTGTCAGGCTATCCCAGCCGATGATATCTAGAGGTTCTGCGGTAAATATTTTGACATCACTGTGGTTAGGGATATGTGTTTCAATCGAAACCTGTCCAGTTAATAATATGTAAAAACGATCCTTTCTTTCTCCTTCTCGGAAGACGACATCCCCTTTCTGGAAAGAATGAACCTCGGCAATCTGGGCTAAAAGGTCAAAACTACTTGGCTTAAGTTCCAGGAACCAAGGGATGGTATGTAAGGACGGGATAATATCGATTTTTAGATTCATAGATCCTTTTGTCAACTCAATAAGGCTGACACCTATTTTTTATCATCGTTATTCCCGGCTCAGAAGTGTTATCTATCCTTAATGCATGGGTAGATTGTCACCAAACCGATTGTTCATTGGTACTTGGCCGGTCATCAGCCAATTCCAGATTATTTGTGCTGCAATGATAGCCAGACGGTACGTCTCTTCGGAAAGCGATTGGCAAAAATTATATTGATAACCACGAACAGAGACTGAGAACGCCTGCGTTTTACATGAATACAAAGATTTTGCGATGGACAATAACGTTGCAGGTGTCATGTGGTGAGTCAGAGGAGAGTGTTGATATACCGGTTCTACCCTTTCTATATGGATTTCTTCTGGAATATTTCCGGTGTGGGAATCGATAAAACACACAAAGTCATATTGGGCAACTAATTCGGCTAACTCAGGGGTGATCTGAATCTGGAAATACAGTTCAATGGGATTTTCGGTAAGTTGGAATCCTTCTTCAGGCGTTATAGGCAATGGGTATCCCAGCCGGCTTGCCAGGATGGTTAGTATATGCCAAGCAACACCATCATCCTGGCGGTCAAAATTCCCATAACCTAAAACAAGTGTGCGCGACATAGTAGATTAGAATATTTTGCGGTTCATGAGCTTTCACCTTGGCCCATGAACCGCAGTCTAGAGTTGGAAAGCAAAAGGAAGGTTAAAGAATATGTTCTTCGCTTACATTGCGATGGATCGTCTGTATCAAGTTGCCCTGCATATCAACAACTTCCACGACCATTGGCATTTGTCCAATGGCATGGGTCGAGCAAGAGAGGCAAGGGTCATGGGCGCGGACGGCAGCTTCTACGCGGTTTAACAAGCCTTCATGGATTTCAGGTCCAGTAATATATGTCTTGGCTACCTGATCGACGGCTTCGCACATAGCCCAGTTGTTGTGGCCGGTCGATACAATAAGGTTGACGCGCTCAATCTGCCCGTTTTCTTTGGCCCAATAATGATGGATGAGGGTGCCTCGTGGTGCTTCAATCACACCCACGCCCATACCTTTCGGCTCGTGGTGAGTATTCAGTATATCTCTGCTGAGTATATCAGGGTCATCTAGCAATACTTGGACTTTCTCAACAGCAAAGAGGCATTCGATTAAGCGAGCATAGTGATAATGAAGGGTGTTTTCGACCGGTTTTCCATGACCAAGGGCTTTAAAGTTTTTCAACTCGGCGTTTGCTAAGGGGGTATCAATCTTCTCAGCAATGTTCAAGCGTCCTAAAGGTCCCACCCGGTAAACACCTTTTGGCCAGCCCATCTTTTTATAATACGGGAATTTCAGATACGACCAATTTTCAACATGCTCTGAAATATAGTCTAAATAGTTGCAGACATCGAATTTCTCAAGTTGTTTTCCTTGGGAATCGATCAATCGTATCTGGCCTTGATATAACTCTAGACCATTTTCGGGGGTTACCAAGCCAAAATAACCAGTAGGGAAAACCCCAAATTTATCGACATCTTCTTGGTTCTTAGTAATCCAGTCCTTGATGATGCTAATGCCTACCTGGGTAGTGGCGATGGCTTCATCGGCTCCAGCTAAAATGGTCTCTCGCTCCAGACCGGTGAGGGCTTTATTTACCCCGCCTGGGATGGCAAAGTTAGGATGTACTCGCCGGTTGCCAAGTGTGTTTATGATCTCCTGACCATATTTACGCAGGTTAATAGCTTTTAGAGTCAGTTCCGGGGCGGCTTGTACTAAACCGACAATATTACGCACAGCGGGATCAGTATCAAATCCCAAGAGCAGGTCCGGTCCAGCCAGCTCAAAAAAGTGCATCCCATGACTCTGGATGATCTGCCCCATATGCATCAGTTCGCGTAGAAGAGATGCCGGTCGAGGAGGAGGGCATCCTAGCACTTCATCTCCTGCTTTAGCAGAGGCAAGGTGATGGCTGACCGGACATATTCCGCAGATACGAGGGGTGATATAGGGCATTTCGAAAACCATACGGCCTTCGCAAAATTTTTCAAATCCGCGAAATTCATTGATATGTAAGTAGGCGTGGTCTACCTTACCTTCCTCATTCATACGGATGGTAATCTTTGCATGACCTTCAATGCGGGTAACCGGCTCGATTGTTATTTTTTGTGCAACCATTATTCACCTCAATTCAAGGACTAGAGTCAACTTGTTCTTATCTAATTCCATTGTAGATTGTCGCCCTTAAGCTCCGGAATCCGGCCCTGAGCTAGTTCGCTTAACGCATAATAAATGATATCTGCACTAGGTGGGCATCCGGGAACAAATACATCTACAGGGACCACTTCGTGCACGGCGCGCACCTTCGTGGGTTTACAGAGTTCTGGATCACTGGGAATCCTTCCTTCTGAATCGGTCGATTCAGTTTCGACATAAGCACGACGAAGCGATTCTTCAATAGTGAAAAAGTTACGCATCGCAGGTACGCCACCAAAAACAGCACAATCGCCAAGTGATACCAGGATCCGACTCCGCTTACGCATCCGATGCGCCTGTTCTTCATTAGCAGTGTTATTGATTCCACCTTCCAGGATACCTACATCGACACCGGTCACATCCGGTTGTTTAAGATCAGTAATTGGTGTTGCGCGCAGATCAGCAAGTTCAATAATTTTTAGGATGCGCTCGTCCATATCGAGAAGGGACATATGACATCCTGAACATCCAGCCATCCAATCGGAAGCAATTTTTGGTTTAGCCATGCTTTTCTCCTTTGTGTACCATTGGGCGAGAAAACTTTATCCTAATTGTAACAATCCTCAAATAATACAATTCTTAGTTGAGCTCTACGGTTGAAACGCGCTGGGAAAGCTGATCCTTCCACATCTTACCATCCACCTTAAAACCCAGAGTTTCTGCAATTTCTTGAATAACCGTTAGATTAGAGCGAACTTCCTCGGGAGGTTCAACCGATTTAATCGCTTTTTGTAGCTGGCCATCCATGCTTAGGTAAGATCCTTCTTGCTCAGACCAAACCGTGACAGGCAAGACCACATCGGCCAATGCGGTTAGTTGTGAAACATAGCTAGATTGCACGATCAGGTAAGATTTCTTAGCAAGTTTCTGGATCAAGCGTTGTGATGGTTCTTCGTCCCCGATAGCAATATATATCGCTGAATATCCTTCCACTTCAAGAGATTGATCTAATCGATATTGTGAGGCAGCTAGACTATTTGCCTCTCCCTTCAGGTTGATAATGGTCCCTTTGCAGGCATTAGCCAGATCAACCAGATAAGATAAAGCCTGGGTTG
>Ga0315268_10003456_pt1 | contig 17404 bp, 14 predicted proteins | sample C1_top_MG_FD_204535 | JGI IMG/M metagenome (GOLD analysis project Ga0315268, IMG submission 204535) | Sediment microbial communities from Yellowstone Lake, YNP, Wyoming, USA - C1_top | ecosystem: Environmental > Aquatic > Freshwater > Lake > Sediment | place: USA: Wyoming | collected 2017-08-01
CAGGAATGACCGCGCCGGGTCCGTCGTGGTCCAATAGTGCTTGGGGTGTAGCCAAGTGGTAAGGCAGCGGCCTTTGGAGCCGCCATTCCCAGGTTCGAATCCTGACACCCCAGCGAGAGCATCGCGCGGTTTCCCGGCAGAGTGGTGCAGAAGCAGTGCGTGCCGACTGGTAATGAATGAGGGAGACCTTGTAAAGCGGCAGATTGTTCACTCTGGAAGCGAGCGCACCCATGAGCGAGCTAAAGATTTTTTCCGGACGCGCGAACCCGACCCTGGCAGAGGCGATCTGCCGGGAAGCCGGGATCGCACCCGGAAACGTTGAGATTCGCAATTTCAGCGACGGAGAAATCTGGGTCAAGTACAGCGAGAACATCCGCGGAACCGACGTATTCATCATTCAGCCGACTCAACCGCCCGCGGAGAATCTGCTGGAGCTCTTGATTCTCATGGATGCCGCCAAGCGCTCGTCCGCCAACCGCGTGACGGCGGTTATCCCCTATTATGGGTACGCGCGGCAGGACCGCAAGGACCAGCCGCGGGTAGCGATCTCAGCGAAGCTCGTGGCAAACCTGCTGACGCACGCCGGCGCCGATCGCGTCATTACGATGGACCTGCATGCGGCGCAGATCCAGGGCTTTTTTGATATTCCGATGGACCATCTGTATTCGTCGGCCATCTTCATCGAGCATTTCCGGAAGAGGGGCATTGGAAACCTTGCAGTAGCCTCGCCGGATGTCGGCGGAATCAAGATGGCGCGGTCGTTCGCGAAGCGACTTGGAGCAGACCTCGTGCTGATCGACAAACGTCGCCCCAAGCCGAACGAAGCGGAGATCATGAACATCATTGGCGAGGTAGCGGGAAAGAACATTCTCATCGTCGACGACCTGATCGACACGGGCGGCACATTCGTGAATGCAGTCCGGGCTCTCAGGGAAAGCGGTGCTCGGCAAGTATTTGGAGCGTGCACTCATCCGATTCTCTCCGGCGACGCTTTGCAGCGACTGGAGGCATCGGAAGTAACCGCGATCGCCGTGACGGACAGCCTCCCCCTTAAGCGCCCGAGTCCGAAGGTGGAAGTGCGGTCAGCCGCGAAATTATTCGCCGAAGCGATTATCCGCACACACAACAACGAATCGATCAGCTCACTGTTTGACGTGGACAAAGACAAGGTTTAACGAGGAGATATCTCAATGTCAGAAATTACCCTGAGCGCCGAGATCCGGACAGAAACCGGAAAGAAAGCCAAGTCGCTGCGGCGGGACGGCAAGATCCCGGGCATCTACTACGGACACGGGATGAAGAATATTCCGCTCACGCTCCCCGAGCAGACGCTCAAGCCGCTGTACAGCACCACGGCAACGCATGTCATCAATTTGAAGCTCAGTGATGGTTCCTCGCACATCTGCATTCTTCGCGATGTGCAGTTCGACCCGGTGACGGAGCGGCCGGTACACTTCGACCTCTTCGGGTTAAACGAGAATGAAAAGCTCGCCATCGAGGTACCCGTGAAACTGACCGGCGGAATTCCCAAAGGTGTTCGTGACGGCGGCATCCTGCAGCAGGTCATGCACCGCGTGGAGGTCTCCTGTCTGCCCAAGTTCATCCCCGACCACGTCGAGGTGAACGTCGAGACGCTGGAGATCAACCACTCGATCCACGTCAGGGATCTCGCAATCCCGAACGTGACAATTATGGCCAACGAGAACAACACCGTCGTTGCGGTCGTGCCGCCGGCAGTGGTGAAGGAGGCCGAAGTCGTTGCGGCTGCCCCGACCGGCGAGGCTCCGGCAGAACCCGAAGTCATTGCCAAGGGCAAGAAGGCCGAGGAGGGCGCCGAGGAAGCCGCAGTCGAAAAACCCGAGAAGGCAGAGAAACCAGAGAAGAAAGAGAAGCCGGAGAAGAAATAAATCGGCGTCGCCTTCACTATGTATCTCGTCATCGGTCTCGGAAATCCGGGGCGGCAATATGAGGGGACGCGGCACAATCTCGGCTTCGCCATCGTTGATGCAGTGGCCGACGTCGTGCGATGTGAATTTCGACCGGGACGCGGCGACTACTGGGCCGCCACCTGTTCTTTGAATAACCGGGACGTCGCACTTCTCAAGCCGACGACGTTCATGAATGACAGCGGTATCGCGGTCGTGCAGGCCCTCGAGCACTACCAAGCGCTCCCCCGCGAGCTGTTGGTGGTCAGCGATGACTTCCAGCTACCTCTGGGGACGCTGCGGCTTCGGCCGCGCGGCTCTGACGGAGGACACAACGGCATGGCCTCGATCATCTATCATTTGCAGAGCGATGAGTTCGCCCGTCTGCGGTGCGGCATTGGTTCGGCTTTCATGCCCGGTGACAAGTCGTCCATGACGCAGTTCGTTCTGGATCGGTTCCAACCGGAGGAGCTTCCCGAGGTTCGCGCGTTGGTCCTGCGCGCCCGCGACGCGTGCATCAGCGTGGTCTCGGAAGGTCTGGGGCCAACCATGAGCCGGTTCAACACTCCGCGCGATCGAAATGACTCTTAACCCTGCTCCGGCTTCCCCGCATTCAGCGGGAGATGGTCCGGGGCCATGTACCACAACGTCCAAAGGGACAGTCCATGCTTCAGCAACACAAAACATACGAGACGACCTTCATCGTCAACGCGAGTCTCGATGATCCGCAGATCGATGCGGTAATCGAGAAGGCGAAGGACGTCATTATCAAGAACCACGGCGAGGTCGTCGATCTCGTAAAGTGGGGGCGCAAGCGATTCGCTTACCCCATTCGCAAGCGGAACAATGGATTCTACGTCGTATGTATTTTCCGCGGCGGCGGTGATTTGATCGCCAAGCTCGAACGCCACTTTCAGCTGGAAGAGAACATCCTCCGGTTCCTGGTGATCGCGCTGGACAAGAAGGCGCTGCAGGCCAGGGCTGCGGCCGCCGAAAAGGCAAAAGAGGCGGCAGCGTTGCTGGCGTCCACACCAGCCCCGGACGTACCTGCGCTCGTCCCAGCTCCGGCTCCTCCTTCGGCGGAGCCCAATGCCTGACCCGAACGGCACCAAAGACAACGAGATTGAATAAGGAGAAAGTCCATGCCCTATCCCCCATCACGGTCCCGATCGTCGTCCTTTCAGCGTCCGTCACCCGGCGGGCGTTCCTTTGGCGGCGGGCGGCCCTCATCCCGCAACCAGCAGCAGCGGAAAAAGCGAACGTGCCGGTTCTGCGACGCCAAAGAAGACTATATCGATTACAAGAATGAGAAGCGGCTGTCTCGCTGCGTATCCGAACAGGGACGAATCATCCCACGCCGGATCACCGGGACCTGCGCCCGGCATCAACGGCAGCTGACGGTTGCCATCAAACGGGCACGCCATTTGGCGCTTCTGCCCTTTGTCAACGATGCGGTGAGCTGAGCGCGAATCGCAGGAAGGAGGCAAACACATGAAGGTCATTCTGCGGAAAGACATGGAGACCGTAGGCCGCGTCGGCGACGTGGTCACAGTCAAAGATGGATACGCCAGGAATTTTCTGATCCCGCGGCAGGTCGCATACGAGGCAACCGAAAGCAACCTCCGGCAGCTTGAAGAGGAGAAGAAACAGCACATCCGTCAACAGGACCGTGAGCGGAAGAACGCCGAGACGATGGCAGTGGCCCTTGAGAAAATTTCCGTAACCCTGAAAATGAAGGTCGGTGAAGACGACAAGCTCTTCGGGTCGGTGACCGCCCAGATGATCGCCGATTCCCTCGCGGAAAAAGGGATTACCATCGACAAGCGGCATATCGAACTGGAAGACTCCCTGAAGGCCTTGGGAATCTATGACGTCCCGGTCAAGCTCGGCGGCGGCGTGACCAGCACCGTGAAGGTGTGGATCGTTCGCGAATAGTCCGCTGATTCGTTTCAGTGTGTCGGGCAGGGAGACTTATCGGCTTTCTGCCTTTTTTCCCCCTACAAAGGCCTTGACTTCAATGCCCCGGGGTATTAACTTGACCGTGGCAGAGATCCGGGCTCCCGCCCGGTGTGGGATTGGCGCAGTCGCTCCACGTCTTCACGCGTTTCCATTGTCGATCACTGAAGGGACAAGCTGATTGCGGGGTGTTCACCGCCGGCTTGGGCGTTTGTTCCTTTTCTTCCATCCTCCCGTGGGAGGTGGTCCTGACATGCAGTATTCGATGGTACTTCTTTCACTTACCACATCCATCACTCATTGCACCCGCCCTTTTCTCGAACTCACCATCATGAGGCAGCCATGAAGAAGCTTGTTTGCATGCTCGTGCTCGTTGCCGAGACGGCATGGGCCGGGACGACGGGCAAGATCGCCGGGAAAGTCGTGGACGCATCCTCCCAGCAACCCCTCCCGTCAGTAAACGTGCAGATTGTGGGAACCTCTATGGGGGCGACCACCGACGCGAACGGCAACTACTTCATCCTTAACGTTCCCGTCGGCACCTACTCCCTGAAGGCCTCCATGGTCGGTTATGCGGCCCAAACGATCTCGACGGTCAAGGTGTTTGTTGACCTGACCACAATGATCGATTTCCAATTAGAGACGAGCGACATTCAAATGCGAGACGTCGTGGTGACGGCCGAACGACCCGCCATCCAGCAGGACAGAACCTCGACAAAGCACACGGTCGACCAGGACGCCATCAACGCTCTGCCGGTAGATGATTTCCGCGAGGTCGTCCAGCTCCAGGCCGGCGTGGTCGGCAGCCATTTCCGGGGCGGGCGATTCAACGAAGCGTTGTTCCTGGTGGATGGCATTCCGGTCAAAAGCGCCGTCAACGGCTACACTGCGTACACCGGCGGACTCTCGATCAATATCCCCCAGCTCGGTGTTTCTGAGATACAGGTCACGACAGGCGGGTTCGAAGCAGAATACGGGAACGCCCAGTCGGGCATTATCAACACTCTGACACGCGACCCGTCGTCACGTCTCAGCACCAAGCTGAGGGTTCGAACCTCCGATTTCCCATGGACAAAAATGAAATGGCGCCCGAATGAGTTCGGCAATGGGCTCCCGGATTGGAAGAACTATGAAGCGTTCCTGAGCTCTCCGGCGATCACGCTGGGGGGCTTCCGCGTCGCCCTTTCAGGGTCGGCAGACATCTCGAAGTTGACCAGGGATTTTCTCCCGCACGAGAACTCGTTCCGGGAGTCGTATCAGGCAAAGCTGAGTTTTTCCAGCGCTGACAGCCGCATCATTCTCAGCGGCCTCCGCTCGTGGTCGACGGGAAATTCCTACTATCACCGGTATTCCAGGTTCGGGCCGTTGAGTGAAGGATACCAAAAAGATCTGTACCAGCAGATCACGACGATCAACGGGGTTAAGACGCTCGAGCAGTATATTTTTGTCCCCGACCCACAGAATTACCACAATGTCGGCGCGCCCGACTCTGCATTATACCTCTCCGACAGCACGTGGTATAAAAACGTTCGCAACATTTACCAGGCGGGCATGGAGAACAATATCTCGGTGCCGGTGAATCAGAGCTACAATATCGGTTTTCTCTGGACCCAGACGCTGAACAACCACTCGTTCATCGATGTGAAGCTGTCACAGTTCTGGACGAACTTCCGGGAAATCGTGCGCGACGTTAATGACCGCAACGGCAACGGGAGCACGTCCGACGAACTCTATTGGGGATTGAACGGCGGTCCCGGGGGATACACAGACCGCAAGTTTATGCTGGACTACTGGTACTTCACCGGTGATGAGGGATGGTACCTGAACCAGGTGGCCCGCACCACGTCGATGCGCATCGACTATTCAAACCAGTTCAACCAGACCAACCTTCTCAAGGCGGGGATGGAACTCAGCTACGACCAGGGGGATGTGGAGAAGGTGACATTTGAATCGGTCCTCTCGCCGCGATTTGACATCTGGAGGAATGAACTTGTCGACGTCGCCGCCTACGTTCAGGACAAAATTGAAGTTCGTGGCGGGTTCATCCTGAATGCAGGTATCCGGTTCGACTACTTCAATCCGAACGGATTCGGCCCGTCGGTGTACTATCCTGCGGATCCTGCGGAACTTGCAGACCCGGCTCGACGACAGGTGCTCACGTCAGCGGACAAAATCGAATCCCACTGGCAGATCAGTCCCCGCATCGGCGTTTCACACCCGATAACGGAGCGGGACAAGATCCACTTCTACTATGGCCACTTCTTCCAGCGGCCCGACATGCGCTACCTGTATGAGAACAGCAACGACCTCGTTCGGGCCTTTCGATACATCACAAACGTGGACATCGGCAACCCGCGACTACGCCCGGAAAAGACCGTTTCCTACGAAGTTGGATGGGAACACCTCTTTTCTGATTTCGTCAGACTGGAGGTGACCGGCTATTTTAAGGACATCACCAACCTCGTTGCCGCGAACGATTATGATTTCCCCGGCGCGGCGGCGCCGTTCCAGGCCTATGGAAATCTTGACTACGCCAACGTTCGGGGGCTCGAATTTACGCTTGAGAGCGTCGGAGTGCGGTCGATCGGCGGCATGATCAACTACACGTATTCGTTTGCCAATGGCCGCTCTTCATCGGTGTTTCGCGGCAACGGGGAGATCCTGCCGCGGCGGCTCGACCCGCTGGACTGGGATGTCCGCCACAAGATCAACGCAAATCTCTTGATTCGGTCTGCCGGGCTGATTGACAAAATCATTGGCGATGCGGAGGTCAATTTCGTCTTCACGGCCCAATCCGGCCTGCCGTATACGACCAACACACGCGATGTGTTTCCCCTGTTTGCTCTACGGAACGATGGAAGACTGCCGTGGACCAAGAACGTCGACTTGCGGTTCCGCAAGACATTCATGATCTCTATGATCGATCTGTCGCTCTTGCTGGAAGTACGCAATCTGTTCAACTGGATCAACGTCGAGTACATTGCCGGCGGGCGGGAGGGCCTCATCACATTTGAGCAGACCCGCGACACTCCCAACATTGACCCCACAGGCCCATACCATGACCCCAATGCCTGGAGCCGTCCGCGGGTGTACCGGCTCGGCCTGGAAATTCAGCTCTAAAAGGTGAACCATGAAACAACGAACCTTTCTTCTCATCTGTTTTGCGGTCATCTTCGCGGCAACCTGCGGCGCCCAGTACCGGCTTGACCCAAAACCAAGAAGGACATTCGTCCATAAGGTTGGCGCACTCTGGACCGCCATCACAAACAACGCCCACTGGGGGAATACTTACGCGGAGCCGAATTTTGAATGGCCGGGCGGCAGCGGCAACTACTACGGATGGCGGGCCTCTCTTTGGGTTGGCGCAATCGTCGACTCTGTTGGGTATGCCTCGCAGGGCGATGAAGAACACTTCACGCCGTTGGATTCTCTCTACGTCAAACACTCTCAGGATGGTTCGCTTTCTGCCGAGGACACGTATACGCGGTATACGGATGTGAATCCTGTGAGCCCGTCTACTCCCACGGCGAATCTCGGCGTGGAGATTGTCGAACGCACCTACGCCTGGGACCAATCGTACAACGATGACTTCATCGTCAGTGACTACTGGATCAAGAATATCGGAGACGACCGGAACAAGGACGGCATTGTCGACACCACAAAAACTCTAACGGGGGTGTACATCGGATTTCGAATGGATGCGGACGTCTCCGGGTTCAACGGCACCAGCACCGATTCGAGGCTTTGGGATCAGGATGACCTCGCCGGCTACGATTCGACCAACAAAATCGTCTACCTTTGGGATGCGAACAGCGTGGCCGTTGCCGGAGACGATACCGGCAATCCGGACCCCGTCACGGGCGTCCTCCGCTCCCCCGGATACATCGGTATTCGCTTGCTGTACGCCGACAGTGCGCACTTCGATAGCACCTACACGGGCATGCCGACCATGGCCACACCGTCGAACCGGTACAACGAGCCTTCGTCTTCACAGGCCGTGTATAACTTCATGAAGGGCTATGGGATTGCCGCGAATGCAACAGTGCCGCGTGATTATCGCGGCGTTATGGCCATCGGGCCGTATACAATTCCCGCTGGGGATTCGATCCGCATTGTTATTGCGTGGGTGATCGGAAACGGTCTAAAGGGCATGCAGGCAAATTCGCGCGTCGCCCAGTTCCTGTTCGACAACAACTACCAGAAAAGTGCGACATCGCCAGACGAACCGATTTTTACTCTGAACGATGTTGTGGTCAACGGGCAAAAGGCAGTTGCACTGCGATGGCAGTCCAATGCGGAGAGGAGCATTGATCCGATCTCGCGCACGATGGATTTTGACGGATACGCAATCTACAAGAGCTCCCGGTCCAATTCCACCGGTTTCCCGATTTGGGATACTCTTGCCGTCTTTGTTCGCGGAAGTCTTCAACCAACCGATACCCTCTGGGCGGGAAGGCCGTTTCTGAAGGCATGGCCTCCGTCCACGGTGGTCGTGGGAAGTGACACGTTGTACGAATTCACCGATCTTGATGTGGTCGATGGCGCAATCAGTGCATACGCCATCGCAGCCTTTGACAAGGGCGACACGATCGTAGGAATCGGCAGACTCGAGAATCCCATCGGCCGCTCAAAGCGGTCGACGCGGGTTTATATCCCCAATCTGCCGCCGACGCAAACCGTCGGCAACATCAAGGTTGTGCCCAACCCGTTCATGGGCTCGAGTCGATTCAACAATCCAAATCCCATCGACACCAGCCCCTGGGTCAACCGGATCCGATTTATCAATCTCCCCAGGGATGCAAAGATTTCAATCTTCACTCTCGCGGGGGATCTGGTGCGCACTATCCACAGCGGAGAGATCGTCCCAACGAGCCGCGACTATACGTTCACGGGAGATTTCACCGGCGTGGCCGAGTGGGATCTGACAACCAAGAACAACCAGGAAGTCGTCAGCGGCCTCTACGTTTATGTCGTGGAGTCCTCGGCGGGAACGTTCACCGGCAAATTCGTCATAATGCGCTAGAGGTGGTCTATGAAGAAGATCGTTCTACTCCTCATCGTCATTGCACTGCCGCTCTGTGCGCAGGAATTCGGCCAGGTTGGAACAAGCGGAGCGCAGCTGTTCAAAATCAACTTCGATCCCCGTGCGTCCGCGCTCGGGTACGCGGCGGCGTCGGTGGTTGACAACGCATCCGCCGTGTACACGAACGTCGCCGGACTTGAAAGGATCTCGACGACCGACCTGGCCTTTGCGTATGTCCCCTGGTTTGCGGACATCCGGATGATGTCGGTGGCCGCCGCATACCGGCTTTCGAACATCGGCGTGGTCGGCCTTCAGGCGACCGGCTTCAGCGCTGAAGAAGAAGTTACCACCGTCGAGCAGGAAAACGGCACCGGCCAGATGTACTCCATCAAGAACTACGTGTTCGGCCTGTCCTTTGCGCGCTTGATTACCGACCGGCTCGCCATCGGCCTACAGGCCAAGTACATCTACGAATCGTACTACGACCATTCCACCGGCGGTTTCGGATTCGACATCGGCAGCAACTACGACCTCGGCTTCAGCCGAGCACGTCTGGCACTTGCGCTGCAGAACTTCGGCCCCGACCTTGACCCCCTGTCTGGCAACTACCTTGACTACAGCGACAGCAATGTGGAGAAGGCTTTTTCACGGGTACCGCTGCCGGTGACATTCCGGGCGTCATTCACGATCGAACCGATCGTGAGCGAGAAGTACCGGTTCCGTCTCATCGCCGACCTCGTTCACCCGAACGATAACACAGAGCACTACAATGTCGGCGGGGAGCTGGAGCTGATGGAGATGGTGGCGCTCCGCGGCGGCCTGAAGCTCAACTACGACGACGAGACGTTTGCGGCGGGCATTGGGCTCAAAGGTGAGAAACTGCTCGGACAGAACATCCGGATCGACTACTCGTACGAGAAATTTACGATCCTTCCGTCCGTGCACAAAGTCGCCGTCGGCTTCGGCTTCTAGTCTTCATCCGGTCGACCGTCAGCCGCACTTCTTCTGATCCGGGAGCCTGGCGGACAGACGCTTTTCCGCCAGGCTTTCCTGTATGTGCGCTCCAATCCGCATACCGACCTACGCCATCCTCGCCTGCGTCTGCATGTGCACCCCGGTGCTTGCCCAGGACATCGTCATCGGCGGCACGGTCCTCGACCGCAGGATGGGTGGTCCAATCGCCGGCGCAACTATTCGTCTCGCGGCATTAGACGGACAGCTGATCGATACAACCTTCACCGACGCATCGGGCATGTGGTGGTACCGATTCGCTCAAACCGGAACCACTGCACAAGCAACTACGGCTCCAGCCCTTTTCACGCTGGAACAGAACTACCCGAACCCGTTCAATCCCTCCACTCACATTCCCTTCAGCATCGGGCGCAGAGGCCTCGTTCGCCTGACGGCGCACAACGTTCTTGGACAATTGGTCGACGCGCGTGAGCAAGAACTTGGCGCCGGAGATTATCGAGTCGAGTGGACCGCGTCCGGAAGCGCCGGCGTCTTGTTCTATTCCATCGAAACGGCGGGCCGGCGGTTGACCAGAAAAATGGTTCAACTGGACGGCCATGGACAGGGCGGATTCGGCACAATTCGGGGCGTTGCCGGAACAATAAGAGCGTTCCGTTGGTCCTCGCCGGCCGACAGTGTGCATGTCATCGCCTCCTCCCTGCTGTACGAACCGGACACTGTGCAGATTGCCCGCGTCAACGGCAGCCGGGCCGAGCAGCGTCTGACAACCGTGCATGACGCGGCGTTCCTGATCGATCTGCACGATGATGTTCTGGAGCAGATCGCCGGGAGCGGATTCACCTACCAGATCGGCGTCCGGAACTCAACCCACCAGACCGACATCCCGCGGCTCCGGGACGGCGGCGCCGATGCGATGTGCTTTTCCGTCTGGATCGATCCCTCCCTCACCCCGTACTATCCAACCACCGTGCGGTATCTCGATTCCCTCCTGTCGCAGTTTCGCGTCAACGCCGCCGATATCAGCGTGGCGACGACCGCGGATTCCATCGCGATGCTCCAGCGGCAGGGACGCATAGCCGCCGTGCTCCTGGTCGAGGGAGGACATTGCATCGAGGATGACCTCGAAAAACTGAAGGACCTCTATCGCCGCGGCATGCGGGTTATGACGATCACCTGGAACAACAGTACCAGCTGGGCGGTGTCCGCTGCCGACAGCCGGTCCGCCACGGTGGGGCTCAGCGAATTCGGCCGCCAGGTGATCCGGACACTCGATTCGCTCGGCGTGGTGATCGACGTCTCCCACGTGGGCAAGAAGACGATCGAAGACATACTTTCCGTCACGACCCACCCGATCATCGCGTCGCATTCAGGGGCAGCGGCCATCCGGAACCACTACCGCAATCTGACTGACGAGCAACTTCAGGCGATTGCAGCGACGGGCGGCGTCGTCGGCATCGATTTCTATCCTCCTTTTCTCACGTCAAACGGGACCGCAACGATCGCAACGGTGATCCAGCACATCGACTATATCCGCACGCTCATCGGAATCGATTATCTCGCCATCGGATCGGACTTTGACGGCTTTTCCTCTTCCCCCGTCGTTGGTCTTGAGAACGTTTCCCGCTATCCCGCCCTCACGGAGGCACTCCTGCGTCACGGTTACAGCCGCGAAGACGTGCGGAAAATTCTCGGCGAGAATTTTCTTCGCGTTTTCCGTTCAGTGGCGAATTGATCCTCTTCGCAGGTCTCGCCCTGAGGAACTCGAATCCCCCCAATCTGTTGACTGTCTCGTTGACGCACCGCCTTACCTTGCCTTTCCCCGCATATTTGGGTACCTTACAGAAGAGAGAAGATAGATTTCGTTCCCCAGAAACGGATTAACCCCGAATGTCCTCAAAAAGCACACAGAGCCTCGATGAAGTCACCATCCGGTTTGCCGGAGATTCCGGCGACGGCATGCAACTCACCGGGACGCAGTTCACAAACACCACCGCCATCCTCGGTAACGATTTGAGCACACTGCCGGATTACCCGGCAGAAATCCGCGCACCGCAGGGCACGTTGTTCGGTGTCAGCGGTTTCCAGATTCACTTCGGAAGCACAGAGATCAATACCCCGGGTGACACCTTTGACGTTCTCGTCGCAATGAATGCTGCCGCACTCAAGGTGAACCTGCTTTCCCTTGTCGACGGTGGCTCAATCATCGCCAATACGGACGGATTCAACGATAAGAACCTGAGGCTGGCCGGCTATGATGCCAACCCGCTGCGCGACGAATCCCTCGTGAAGTACCAGGTGTACGAAGTCGACATCACCAGGCTGACGACTCTCGCCCTCCAGGATCTCAATCTCTCAAGCAAGCTGGTCGACCGGTCGAAGAATTTTTTCGCCCTTGGGATGATGTACTGGATGTACAACCGGCCGCTGGAGCCCACGCTGCAGTGGATCGGCGAGAAGTTCGCCGGCAAACCTGAAATCCGCGAGGCGAACACGCGCGTATTGAAGGCCGGCTGGAATTTCGGCGAGACAACTGAAATATTCAAGGTGCGGTACGAGGTTGCTCCGGCAAAGCTCAAGCCCGGACGTTACCGGAACATCACAGGAAACCAGGCAACTGCCTGGGGATTGATGGCGGCCGCAAAGAAAGCCGGGCTGGACCTCTTTCTCGGAAGCTATCCGATCACGCCCGCCAGCGACATTTTGCATGAGTTGTCGGTCCACAAGAATTTCGGCGTGAAGACGTTCCAGGCAGAAGACGAAATCGCTGGCATCACCTCGGCACTCGGCGCCTCATTCGCCGGCGCGCTGGGTGCAACCACGACCAGCGGTCCCGGCCTCGCGCTGAAAACGGAAGCGCTCGGCCTGGCGGTGATGGTCGAACTGCCCCTGGTCGTCATTAACGTGCAGCGCGGCGGACCGAGCACCGGCCTCCCGACGAAAACGGAGCAGGCCGACCTCCTGCAGGCACTCTACGGACGAAACGGTGAAGCACCGGTTCCCGTCGTCGCGGCCGCCACCCCCTCGGACTGCTTCTCTGCCGTGTTCGAGTCGGCCCGCATTGCGATCAAGTACATGACACCGGTCATTTGCCTGACCGACGGTTATTTAGGCAATGGTTCGGAGCCGTGGCTCATTCCGGACGTCCAGAAGCTACCGGATATTGCTCCCTCATTCCGGATAGACCCGAAGGGCTTCCTCCCCTATCTCCGCGATGAGGCGACTCTGGCGCGTCCGTGGGCAATTCCCGGCACGCCGGGATTGGAGCACCGCATCGGCGGCCTGGAGAAACAGCACCTGACGGGAAACGTGAATTACGAACCGGCAAATCATGAGTTCATGATCAAAACGCGTGCGGAAAAAATCGAGCGCATTGCGAACGACATTCCTCCTGCCGAAGTCGAGGGAGAACGCAAGGGGACCGTACTCGTTGTTGGCTGGGGAAGTACGTACGGTGCAATAAAAACGGCCGTCATGAAACACCGCTCCGCCGGTCATTCGGTCTCACACCTCCATCTTCGCCATCTCAATCCGATGCCGAAGAATGTGGGCGAGATCCTGTCCCATTTCAAGCTGGTTCTCGTCCCCGAACTGAACAACGGCCAATTGGTTAAGGTGCTGCGGTCGAAGTATCTCGTGCCTGCAATCGGGCTGAACAAGATCCAGGGTTTGCCGTTCAAGTCGATGGAAATCGAACGAAAAATCGAAGAGATGTTGAGAAGTTACTGAGAGGAGTGTGAGGTATGGGAGAGTCGGCTGATCAGACAACGAAGGCAGCGACCATGCAGTCTCCAAAATACACCGTCAAGGATTTTCAGAGCGATCAGGATGTGCGGTGGTGTCCGGGTTGCGGAGACTATTCGATTCTGGCCCAGACGCAGCGTATTATGCCCGACCTGGGAATTCCGCGTCACAAGATCGTGTTTGTCTCGGGGATCGGTTGTTCAAGCCGGTTCCCGTACTACATGGAGACGTACGGATTCCACAGTATCCACGGCCGCGCTACGGCGATCGCCTCGGGCATCAAGCTGGCGCGTCCCGACCTTACGGTATGGGTCGTGACCGGTGACGGGGATGGAATGAGCATCGGCGGAAATCACCTCATCCACCTGCTTCGCCGCAATATCGATGTCAATGTGCTGCTCTTCAATAACCAGATTTACGGGTTGACGAAGGGCCAGTACTCACCGACGTCGGAACTGGGAAAGGTCACAAAGTCGACGCCATACGGGTCGCTGGATTATCCGTTCAACCCGGCCGCCCTGGCGCTCGGTGCCGGCGCGACTTTTGTCGCCCGGACACTCGATAGTGACCCCAAACATATGCAATCCGTCCTGAAGCGCGCCGCCCAGCACAAAGGGACGTCGTTCGTCGAGATCTACCAGAACTGCAATGTGTTCAACGACGGCGCCTTCTCCCAGTTCACGGAAAAAGAGACGAAAGATGACACCGTGGTCTTCCTGGAGCACGGAAAACCGTTGTTGTTCGGCAAGGGACGGGACAAGGGGATTCGATTGAACGGCTTCTCTCCCGAGGTCGTATCGCTGAAAGATGGGAAACACTCGGTCAACGACCTCCTCGTTCACGACGAGCAGGACACGACCCTTTCGTTCATTCTGGCAGACATGACGTACAATCCGAAGCTTCCTCGCCCGGTTGGAATCTTCCTGTCCATTGCGCGCCCATCGTACGATGCGGAGATGCAGCGGCAAATTGAGTTCGCAAAGCAGAAGCGCGGAGAGGGTGACATTGCCAAACTGCTGAATTCCGGCGAGACGTGGATCATCCAGTAAACCTGACGACATGCGGGATTGGAGGGTGTGGTTTCGCGGGCCGGGATCACACCTTTTCTTGTACATGCCGGCCCCGGACTCTCCGCCCGTGACAGCCGGAATCAAATCATTTCGCCGCCTTGTTGATCGCTCATCCCGGTTCGTGTTGACGACGCACTTGAACCCTGACGGGGATGGAATCGGCAGCGAGTGCGCCCTTGCACTTTTCCTCGCCTCGAAGGGAAAAGAAGTTGTTATCCTTAACCCGCACGAGACACCGTGGAACTACAAATTTCTGGAGTCTCTCTTCCCTGTTTCACTTTTCGAGCCGTCCAGGCATGAATCGACCGTCCGTGAGGCTGATGCCATCATTGTTCTGGACATCAATCATCTCGGACGACTCGGTGCATTGGCGGAGTACGTGCGGAAGAGTCCGGCGAAAAAAGTCTGCATCGACCATCACCTCGACCCTGAGGAGTTCGCCGACCTGGCGATCCTCGATGACTCGTCCGCCGCAACCGCTCAGATTCTGTATCGCCTCCTCAAAGCGCTGGATCCATCCTTCGTGACGCAGCCTATCGCGACAGCACTGTACGCGGCGATTATGACCGATACAGGGTCGTTCCGGTTCCCCAAGACCGACGCCTCCGTGCACCGCATGGTGGCCGATCTTCTCGAGCACGGCGCCGACCCGACCGCTGTCTACCAGGAAGTCTACGAACACGGACCTCTGAATCGCCTGCGCCTGCTGGGCGCGATGCTGGCGGAGATGAAGACGGCCTGTGACGGACGCGTCGTCTACATGGTCGTCACGCGGGACCTGTTTCGGCAAACGGAAACCGGAGAAGTTGACACCGACGCATTCGTTCCGTACACCCTCAGCGTGCTTGGCGCACAAATCGGGCTGATGTTCAGCGAACTCCCCGATTGTGTCAAGGTCAGCTTCCGTTCCAAAGGGGACATTCCAATCAACGAATTGGCAAAAAGATTCGGCGGAAACGGTCACAGGAACGCCGCCGGGGCCAGAATTACCGGTCTGCCTCTCCAGGAGGTGATCAGTCGCATCCTCCGTGATGTCGAACGCTTTGTGCGATAAGACCCCTCATGAACATCAACGTTCGTTCCATCCCGCTCCGCCGCGCATCCGCCGATGTCGTGGTGTGCTTTGTTCTCCAGGATCGTACCGCCCTTCATGCGGCCGCGAAGCAATTCCCGGGGACTCTCGGCATTCGTGTCCGCCGGGTCATCGAGCTCGGCGATTTCCGGGGAAAGCACGACGAAGCCTCAATATTCTATCCCGAAAAATCTCTGCCATTCGGAAGGCTGGTCCTCGTTGGACTCGGAGAACAGAAAAAGCTCCGCACGGAAACCCTGCGTCGAGCCGGGGCAATCGCTGCAAAGAAAGCCCATGCGATGAAAGCCCGCTCTTTGGTGTTCTTCCTCCCGCACCTCTCGCTCCGCGCTGATGAAATTGCAGAAGCGCTGGTTGAAGGCGCCACCCTCGGATTGTACCGGTACGACAAATACCGCACGAAGAGCGAGGAGGATAACACCTCGAGAGTCGATACTCTGACCGTCGTGACCGACCAACCACGAAACGTCCGGGCGGTTGCCCGGTCGACAGAGCGGGCGAACATCGTGTGCGAAGCGACAATTCTTGCGCGCGACATGGGAAACGCTCCAGCCAACGACCTCTCTCCGGAGGCGCTGGCGACGCTCGCTCAGGAGTCCGGCGAGCGCGCGGGATACTCAGTTACCGTCCTGAAGGAAGCGGAAATCAAAGAGCTTGGGATGGGAGGAGTGCTGGCCGTGGCGCAGGGCAGCTCGCGTCCGCCTCGGTTCCTGGTTCTGGAATACGGCGATACCGCAACGCGCCCGGTGGTGCTGGTCGGGAAAGGTGTGTGCTTTGACTCCGGCGGGATTTCGATCAAATCGGCGGCCGGAATGGCGGAGATGAAGATGGACATGTCCGGCGCGGCGGCCGTCATCGGGACGTTTGAAGCCGTCTCCCGTCTCAAACTGCCCGTCCATATGGTCGGCCTCATTCCCGCCGTGGAGAATATGCCGGGGGGCAATGCCACGAAGCCCGGAGATATCGTCCGCCACTACAATGGAAAGACGTCGGAAGTCGACAATACAGACGCGGAAGGCCGTTTGATCCTCGCCGATGCACTTGGATACGCAGAAAAATTCCGCCCGGCCGCTGTCATTGACCTGGCCACACTCACGGGAGCGGTCGTCGTCGCTTTGGGGCATCACGCGACCGGCATGCTGGGCAATGACCGGGGCCTCATAACGCGTCTGAAGCAGGCCGGCGAGCAAACATACGAACGGGTCTGGGAGCTGCCGCTGTTCGACGAGTATGAACAGCTCATCCGGAGCGATGTAGCGGATGTCAAGAATGTGGGAGGGCGATGGGCGGGCGCAATCACGGGGGCATGGTTCCTCAAGAAGTTCATCGGGAAGTACAAATGGGTCCATCTTGACATCGCCGGAACAGCGATCGTCGAGGAATCGACAGCGTACATTCCCAAGGGAGCTTCGGGTGTCGGGGTCCGACTCCTGACAGAATTTCTCCGCCGGTGGAGGTAAAGGATGCGTTTTGCCTTTCCCGGTGTTTCTCTGTATTTTGGCGGCAGCGTGAGGATGGCCAAACGTATGCATTTCCGATCTTTCCCCAGGGTTCTGGCGGCAATCCTTCTTTTTGCCGGCGTTCGCAGCGTGCGCGCTCAGGAACCCGGTGCGAATGCCGAACAACG
>Ga0315268_10003457_pt1 | contig 17400 bp, 13 predicted proteins | sample C1_top_MG_FD_204535 | JGI IMG/M metagenome (GOLD analysis project Ga0315268, IMG submission 204535) | Sediment microbial communities from Yellowstone Lake, YNP, Wyoming, USA - C1_top | ecosystem: Environmental > Aquatic > Freshwater > Lake > Sediment | place: USA: Wyoming | collected 2017-08-01
CCGTCAAAAGGATTTCGGTCTATGCCGGAAGCGGTGACGAAAAAGCGCGTCAGGCAGCGCTGTTCGCCCTGGCCAATATCGGCGATCCGGCCTCTCAGAATATTCTCAGCAGAATTCCCTTGGCCGCCTCGCCTTTCGAAAGAACAGCGGCCGCGTCTCGCTATCTTCTCTATGCTCAGAGGCTGGCCGAATCCGGACGGAGAGAGCAGGCCTTCAAGATCTGCCGCGACTTGATAAGGAACTTCACCGCTCCGGGAGAAAGCCAGGTCCGGGCTGCTGCCCTGACGCTTCTCTCCGGGATTGTCGGCAATTCCTTTCTCGTTGACCTGCTCCAAGCCGTTGAGTCTCCTGATCCGATATACCGGCAGCGCGCCCTCGAGCTGGCTGAGTCAATACGGGGAGAACAGGAGACGGCGCTGTGGATCGAAAAGACGAGTAAGGTTCCGCCCGAAATCCAAGCGGATATAATCGAAATGTTGGGCCGCCGGGGCGATAAGACCGCGCTCCCCTTAATCAGGGGAAAGTTGCGGAGCGAGGAGAAGGCCATCCGCATGGCTGCCATCCCGGCTGTGGCACGGCTGGAGACGAATGGACTTTTCGATGAGTTGATCCCGCTGTTGCTCAAAGGCGAAGATGACGAAGTCGAGGTCGTTAAGCAGGCTCTGCTGAGTCTTCCTTCGGATGGGCTTGTCCCTAGAGCAGCCGGCGCGATGGTCGAAGCCCCGCCTTCGGCACGGGTCGCCCTCATCGAAATACTAGGGGAGAGGAAGGCCAAGGACTACGCCGATGTCGTCTTGGCTATGGCCAAGAACGAAGATGAGGACGTCCGGCAGGCCGCTCTGATTGCGCTCGAACAGGTTGTCCGGGACAGAAATCTGTTCCAGGTCATCGAATTGCTCCTGGCCTCCACAAATGGCTCGGATATAGCAGCGCTCCAGAATGCGATTGTGGCCGCGGCGAATCAGATTCTCGATCCCGAGAATCGGGCCGACCCGGTGATTTCTGCAATCCTAAAGGCGTCTGGATCCAGACGCGTCAATTTGCTCAGGACCTTGGCCAGGATCGGCGGCGCGCGGGCTCTCCAACTGGTCATCGCCGATACAAAGAACGCCGATCCTCAGGTCAGATCTGTAGCGATTTACACATTGTCCAATTGGCCGGATCCCGCCGCCATGGAAGAGCTTTTCAATATCGCCCGGACCGCCATCGACCGCAAGTTCCGCTACCTGGCGCTGCAGGGGATTGTCCGGCTCGGCCATGCGTCTGCTAAAACAGCGGATAAAAAACTGTCGCTCCTCAATGATGCTCTAGAGATGGCCAAGGAACCCGAAGAAAAGAACCTCGTCATCGCCGGGCTGTCCAATGTCAAGAGTCAGGAATCGTTGGCGGCCGCAGCCAAATTTCTCGATGATTCCAAATTCCAGACACGGGCGGCTCAAGCTGTGGCGAAAATCGCCCTGCCGGCTTCGGGAGGCGAGGGCCTTTCCGGATTCGACGTCATTTTCACTCTTAAGAAGGCAGCGCTTTTCATTGAGAATGAGTTAGACAGAGAGAACCTGGAAGACTACATCAATGACCTTTTAATAAAGGAAGGATTTTCCCCGCTCTTCAATCGCAAGACTCTCGCGGGATGGAAAGGTCTGGTCGGAGATCCGCCCGGCCGGGCCCGCATGTCTCCGAAAAAACTCGCCGAAGAACAGAAAAAAGCGGACGATGATATGAGACTGCACTGGAAGGTCATCGACGGCGGTCTCGTGTTTGATGGAAAGGGGCACAGCCTCTGCACGGCCAAGGACTATTCCGATTTCGAGATGTTTGTGGATTGGAAGATAGAAGAAAAGGGGGACAGCGGGATTTATTTGCGCGGCTCCCCCCAGGTGCAGATTTGGGACCCGGCCCAGTGGCCTGAGGGATCCGGGGGCTTGTACAACAACAAGATCGGTCCTGCCAAACCGCTGGTCCCCGCGGACCGGCCCATCGGAGAATGGAATACCTTCTATATTAAGATGATCGGCGACCGGGTCACTGTCTATCTCAATGGAGTGCTCGTGGTAGACGACGTCGCCATGGAGAACTACTGGGAGCGAGACAAGCCGATCTACCGCGCCGGCCAGATCGAGCTCCAAGCGCACAGCACGCCGCTTTATTTTAGGAATATCTCCATCCGGGAGATTGCTCCCGGGACAAAATAGGCTGCCCAGGAGGCGTCCATGAAAAAAGCCCTTTATGTTCTGGTCATCCTTGCCCTCTTCACGGCTCTTCCGGCTGTGGAGAAAACCGGGCCCAAGGTTTTCATCTCGGTCGATATGGAGGGAATCTGGGGGGTCGTCCACGGCGACCAAACGTCGCCCGCTTCTCCCGAATACGGACCAGCCCGCAAGTGGATGGTCGAAGACGTCAATGCCGTCATCGCCGGACTCTTCGAAGCCGGGGCCTCCGAAATCGTCGTCAATGATTCTCACGGCAGCATGAGGAATATCATCGCCGACGGGCTCAACCCAAAGGCCTCTTTGGTCTCTGGAACTCCAAAGCCTCTTCTGATGATGCAGGGCATCGACGGGACGTTCGACGCGTGCATCCTCGTCGGCTATCATGCCAAGGCCGGCACGGCCTCCGCCATTCTGGACCATACGATTTCGGGCGGCGCCATGCGTTCGATTAAAATCAACGGTCAAGAGTTGCCCGAGCTCGGAATTAACGGCGCCATCGCCGGATACTTCAAAGTGCCCGTGATCATGCTCAGCGGCGATTCGGAAACCTGTGCCCAGGCGAAATCGATCCTGGGAAATGAAATTGTCGCTGTGGCTGTCAAAGAGGGAATCGGACGCTATGCGGCGAAGCTCCTGCCGCAGGATGAAGCCAGGAGGCGCTTGAAAGACGGCGCTCAGGAAGCCCTGCTGAAGAGAGCAAAGATCGTTCCCTTCAAGTTGAACCCGCCCTACCAGTTCGATCTCGACTTCAACAACAGCAGCCAAGCGGAACTTCCTTTGCTCATTCCCCAGGTCAAAAGAACGGGCGCCCGGAGCGTCGCTTTTTCATCGAGCGACTTTCTGGACGGCGTCAAGCTGATGAGGGCGCTTATTTCTCTCGCCTCCGCGCAGTAAAAATTTCACATGTCCGAAGAAGTAAGTTTTCAAGGCTTTTCCAAAAAAACGGTCCAGTTTTTCGAGGAGCTCGCCAAAAACAACAACAAACTCTGGTTCGAAAACCACCGCGGCGACTATGAAGCCTGTGTTATGGAGCCGGCCAAGGCATTTGTCGTGGCCATGGGCGCCCGCTTGAAATCGATCGCCCCGAATATCCTGGCCATCCCCAAGGTGAACAGGTCGATTTTCCGGATCAACCGGGACACCCGGTTCAGCCTGGATCCTTCGCCCTACAAAACGAACCTGGGCATTTATTTCTGGGACAGCGCGCGCCCGAGGATGGAAAGCGCGGGTTTCTATTTTGGTCTCGAGCCCCCCACATTGATGCTGGGAGGGGGATTTTACACGTTCACGGACCTGCAGCTCCATCGCTTCAGAAAGGCGGTCGTCGATCCCAAGCGGGGGAAACAGCTGTCTTCGATCCTGAAATCGATCTCCCCTCTTAAGGGGTTTGAACTGGGCGGCAAGCATTATAAACGGATTCCCGCCGGCTACGATTCCGGGCATCCCAATGCCGAACTCCTTTTACACAATGGGCTCTATATCGGTATGGAAACGGCGATTCCCAAAGAGTTTTATTCAAGCCGTCTGGTCGATTATTGTTCCGAGAAGTTAAAGCCGTTGGGGCCTCTTCACAAGTGGCTGGTGGCCGTTATCGCCTGAATTCTGTCGTTCTTGACTCGCAGCTCTGTTCGTATATATAGTATTTGAAGTCTTGACAATAAAAATACTATTCGTGGAGGGAAGACGTTCATGAAATCTGATCAAGAAAATTCTGAAAAGGAGCCGAGCACTTTGACCCGGCGGGAATTTTTAGGAGAAACGGCCACGGCCGCCGCGGGCATGATGATCATTCCCCGGCGCGTGCTCGGAGGCCGCGGCTATCAGGCGCCAAGCGACAAGCTGAATATCGGCTGCGTCGGGGTCGGCGGCAAAGGAACCTCGGATATATGGGCGGCGAGCACGGAAAATATCATCGCCCTTTGCGATGCCGATGACACCAGAATGGCCGAATTCTTGAAGGACGATCAAAACAAGCCAGAATACCAGCCCATGTACGACAAGGCCGTAAAGTACCGCGACTTTAGGCAGATGCTCGACAAGGAAAAATCTCTCGATGCGATCACCGTCAGCACTCCCGACCATACGCACGCGGTCGTCGCCATGATGGCCATCAAAATGAAAAAGCACGTTTTTGTCCAGAAGCCCCTGACCCACACGATCATGGAAGCCCGGCTCCTGGCCCAGGAAGCCAAGAAACAGAACATCGTCTCCCAGATGGGAAACCAGGGCCATTCCAAGGAAGGTGCCCGTCTCATCTGCGAGTGGATTTGGGACGGCGCGATCGGAAACGTGACCGAGGCCCACGTTTGGACGAACCGGCCGATCTGGCCGCAGGGTATCGACGCTCCGAAGGAAATTCCTTCCGTACCGCCCACCCTGGACTGGGATCTCTGGCTCGGACCGGCGCCCTGGCGTCCTTATCATCCGGCTTACCTGCCTTTTTCCTGGCGCGGCTGGTGGGATTTCGGGACGGGCGCCATCGGGGACATGGGCGCGCACTTGATCGACCAACCGTTCTGGGCGCTCAAGCTGGCGCAGCCGATCTCCGTCCAGGCCAGCTCGACAAAATACACAAAAGATTCCTATCCGATCGCCGAAATCCTCACCTATCAGTTCCCGGCCCGCGGCAAGATGCCGCCCGTGAAGATGGTCTGGTATGACGGCGGCCTGATGCCGCCGCGGCCGGCCGTGCTCGAAGACGGCCGAATGATGGGCGATGACGGCGGCGGCTGCTTGTTCGTCGGCAGCAAGGGGATGCTGATGTGCAGCACTTACGGCGAGAACCCGCGTCTCATTCCTGAAAAGCTGATGCAGGATTACAAGCGTCCCGATAAAACCATCCCCCGTTCGCCGGGCATCATGGAAGAATGGGTCGCCGCCATAAAAGCCGGCAAAAAATCGACCACGGATTTCGAGTATTCAAGCCCGCTCACAGAGACCATGCTCCTCGGAAATGTCGCCCTGCGGATGAAGGACAAGAAGACCGTCCTCCAGTGGGACGGCGATAAAATGCAGGTAACCAACCTCCCCGAAGCCAACAAGTACGTCCACAAGGAATATCGGCAAGGCTGGTCGCTCTAGGCCGGAAAGGAGCGAGGATGAAAAACATGATCCTTTTTGTTCTCTTGTCCGCCGCAGGATTGGTCCTGTTCGGGTTGGCGTCAATAAATGGTGGGCCCGGCGGCGCCGCGCAGACCGGGCCTTCGACCCAGTGGGCCATCCATGACATGAACAGACCCCTGCCGCCGGTGGTCAATCCCGGGCCGGCGGGTCCGCTAATGCCTCCGCCCTCGGATGCGATTGTCCTTTTCGACGGCAAGGACCTTTCTCAATGGAAGGACGCCAAGGGTGAGCCGGCCATATGGAAGGTCGAAAACGACTATATGGAAGTCGTGGCTAAAACGGGATCCATCGAGACCAAAATTGGTTTTGGCGACTGCCAACTCCATATTGAATGGGCAGCTCCCTCGGAGGTTATAGGTGATGGCCAGGAGCGGGGGAATAGCGGCGTCTTTCTGATGAACACCTATGAGGTTCAAGTGCTTGACTGTTATGAAAATACTACCTACGCCGACGGTATGACGGCCTCCGTTTACGGCCAGTATCCGCCGTTGGTCAATGCCTGCCGGAAGCCGGGCGAATGGCAGGCCTACGACATCATTTTTCACCGGCCGCTTTTTGACGGGGAAGGCAAGGCCATTAAGCCGGCGCGCATGACCGTGTTCCACAACGGCATCCTGGTCCAGGACAATGTCGAACTTTCGGGACCGACCGCGCACAAAGCCAGGCCGCCCTACAAACTCCATGCGGATAAACTGCCCCTTTCGCTCCAGGACCACGGCAATCCGGTTCGTTATCGGAACATCTGGATCAGGGAGCTTAAAGAATAGAGGTCGCGGGACCTGTCGGACACTCTTGGAAGGAAACCCTTATTTAGGGTTTCCTTCCAACGCTCGCTGCGCTCGTTGCCATCCTTCCAAGGAGCATTTGGCGATGAATCTTTGGAGGGATTCCGATGATTAGAAGATCGAGCGCACTGGACGGCATCGGCGCCACCCGCATCGTTGCTTTTGAATAAAGGAGGATGGAATGGGCAGAAAAAATACCGCAGTTAACTTGGCAATTGTCGCCCTTCTATTAATCTTTTCTTTATCAGTCGTAGGCCAGGCGCCAACGAAGAAAAAGAAGGCGCTCTTCGTCTGGGGCGGTTGGGACGGTCACGAACCCAAGCAATGCGTGGACATCTTCGCGCCGTGGCTGATCGAGCAGGGATTCGATGTGGAAATCTCCAACACTCTGGATTCCTATCTCGACACCCAGAAAATGAAATCCCTGGATCTCATCGTCCAGGTTGTCACGATGGCCAATATCAGCGGCGAACAGGAAAAAGGACTGCTCGAAGCCATTAAAAGCGGAGTCGGCATGGCCGGCTGGCACGGCGGGATGGCCGACTCGTTCCGCAGCAATGTCGAATATGAATTTATGGTCGGTGGGCAATGGGTGGCCCATCCCGGAGGGGTTATCGATTACGAGGTCAACATCACGAACCACGAAGATCCCATCACCAAAGGACTCACGGATTTCAAAATGCATTCCGAGCAGTATTACATGCAGGTCGATCCGATTAACGATGTCCTGGCCACAACGACGTTCTCGGGCCAATATGCGCCCTGGATCAAGGGCGTTGCCATGCCGGTCGTCTGGAAAAAGATGTACGGCAAAGGCCGGATCTTCTATACGTCGTTGGGTCATGTCTCTGCCGATTTCAACGTGCCCCAGGCGCGGGAGATCGTAAAGAGAGGCTTGCTCTGGGCGGCCCGGGTCACGGGCGATGATCCCAAACCGGTCAACCCCTATAGAAAATAAATCCGGGGTCAAACCTACTCATGACTCACAAGTTTCCAGGGATGGGTGCGCAAGGAGTAGGTTTGACCCCAAGGATGACCCCAAAGACTAAGAGGAACTCCTCAACCTCCCGTCTTCCATCCTGAGGACGCGGTCCGCGCATTCCACGAGCCGAAGGTCATGGCTGGCCACGACCACGCAGCCGTGGTCCGATTTCGCATAATCGCGCAGGAGGCGGATAATCTCGAGGCCTTGTTTCGATTCCAGGCTCCCCGTCGGCTCGTCGGCGAGGATCAAGCCGGCGCCGTTGGCGATCGCTCGGGCGATGGCCACTCTTTGTTTTTCTCCTTGGCTGAGCGTCGCGGGAAACTCTTCGGCGAGATGGCCGATCTCGAACATCTCCAGGAGGCTTGCCGCCCTGCTTCGCGCTTCCTTCCTGGATTTCCCCGTGAAGCGCAAAACGACCTCCACGTTTTCCGAAACGGTCAAGGATTCAATGAGCAAAAACGTTTGGAAAATGAAACCGACCTGATGGGCGCGAAGATCCTGAAGCTCGGCCGCCGAGTAGCTCTCAATGGATTTTCCGAAAAGCTGGACAAGGCCGGAGGTCGGCTGGAGAAGGCCGGCGGCCAGGGACAGCAAAGTCGTCTTGCCGCTTCCGCTTGGCCCCAGGAGGAGAAGCAGCTCTTCTGTTCGGGCTTCGAAAGATACTCTTTCGACCCCGATCGTCCCGCGCCCGCTGCCGTTGAATATTTTCGAGACATTCTCAAGCCGGAGCACCGTTGAATTGACAAGGGCATTGTTCATCGGAAAACCTCCAGGAGGTAGATCTTTCGGAGTTTTTGAATCGAGATAGACGAGCTGATGAGGCTCAAGCAGGCCACTCCCACCACAACGGCCAGGATTTGGCCAAGGCTCGATTTCGTGCTGATTTCGGGCGACAGCCTTTCGATCAAGGACACCAGCGGAAAAAAGAAAACGATTCCTACCAGACTCGCCGCGGACGATATAAGCAGGGCTTGGAGGATGACGATCCGGCGGAGGAATCGTTTGGGCGAGCCCAGAGTCTTCAGGATGGCGAAGTCCTTTCTTCGCTCGAGAATGTTCACGGACAGAAGAAGGCTCAGGATGGCGGTCAGGACGACGGCCCCTATGGCGGCCACGGTATACAGGAGCGGGAGAAAACCCGACTTCATTTCCTGGATGTTGTTCTCCAGGAATGTCGCCTGGTCATAAACGGCCAGACCGGGAAACGCTTCTTGAATTTTGCCGGCGATGGAGCCGAGCCGGGTTTTGTCCTTGACGGAAATCATGAATCCGCTGACGATGCTTGGAAATCCGATGACCTTCTGGGCCGAAGCCAGGGTGACGAAAGCGTATTGGATGACGAAGGCATTGGTGCCCGTGCTAATCCCGACGACCTTAAGGGAATAGCCGAGGAGGTCAACGGATTCGCCCACCCGGAACTTGAACTTTCTGGCGAACGCCCTATCGAGGACGATTTCGTTGTCCGCGCCAACCGTCCGGCCCTCGGCAATCCTGGGCGGCCCTCCCATTCCCGTGCTGGGTTCGAAGCCGGTTAGAAAGACGGTCCTGGACCTGCCCTCCTTTTTAATCGTCGTCAGGAGGAGAAGAACGGGCGAGGCGGATTCGACGCCGGGAACTCCGAGAATTGTCTGCCGGCAACTCAGAGAGACCAGCGACGAGCCCCGCAGGATGTTCGTTACGTTGCGCTGGAGAATCCATAGGTCGGCTTTGTTGCGGCGCACGTACTCCACGGAACCCTCCGCGACACCCCTGTACACCGCCAACAAAAAGAACATGAGAACAATGCAGAGGCCGACGCCACCGATCGTCAGGGCCAGCCGCAAAGGCTGGCTTCTCAGTGTTCGGACGGCATAAGTATCCATCGCCGCGCTCCTCCCAGCTTAAAACATGGCAACTTCCTTGAGCAGGTTGCCGCGGATGTTATCGAAAATCTTGTCCAGGCTGGGTCCGGTGATGGTCAGGCCATGATTCTTGAGTCCGACGGCCGTTTCGGCCGGCCTCTCGGTTTGTTTGAGAAGGTCGGTCACTTCCTCGGCCAACTCCTTGGTCCCGCAAGGAAAGTTTTGGCGGGTGCAGGGCACATCTTTCATCCAGGCGTGGACATGGACAATGGCCCCGACGTCCGGGAATGTCCTGTAAATGAGCTCGTGCTCGACGGCATCGACCGATACCCGGGCTTTGGGATCGTAAACCGGCGGGACGCTGACCAAGGCCCGGCCTTGAGAATAATCAAAACCCTTGACCAGGAGGACATCCTTTCCCACTTGGCTGATCTGGGCCTTGTTGATCCCGCGGGCCGTCATCCAGAAGGTCGTTTCCCCGAGCTCGGGGATGCGCTCCCGCGTGCTGAGGTTTCCGTAGCTCAAGCCCTTCATTTCGAAGAGGCTGTACAGCTGTTGGATGAGTTCTTCGGAGAGGACTTCACGGAGAGGAAACGGAGCCGGCAGGACCCCCAGCCGGTCCAGCTCCTGACCGTATTCCCTCAATTTCTTGACGGCGGGGGAAGGCTCCCAATGGCGGCGCGGGAGGTCTCGGAAAAACTCGTTTCCGATAGCGAAGTGGGCGCCGGCGATTGGGATAAAGCGCCTATAAACTCCTTCCGGATCGTAGGGCTGGCCGTAGAATCCCGCTTCCGGCGTCGTGAAGTACACATCGAGTCCCCGCGGAGACGTATCCCCATTTCTGGGCACGGCGCAGATGACCATGTTCGAAAGCGAGCGGACAAGGGTGGAGTAGCAGAGCGAACGCAAATCGGAACCCGGATCGGGCACGGTGACGATGGAGAAGACGAAGACCGATTGGGCTTTTCTTCGGAAAAATCGGGGAGACTCCGTTCCGGTCAGGTTGAGGACGAATTGGACGCCATTTTCCGGGGTCGAGAGCTCATGGCCGTGCCGGAAACAGGCTTGACTGATCGCCTCGGCGATTGCGTCCCTCAAGGGGTCAGAACCGTTTTTAATAATCGCGAATTTCATGGACAACCTCCTTTGTTTCGGAAGATTTTTCGATGATATCCCGGCCGATCATATCGGCGAGATTTTCTCTTCTCCGGCTGAGACTGTGGATTCCGCTATTGACCGAGACGATGGCCGGACGAGGAAAGCCGAACGACGATTCCAAGGCGGTGAAATAAGCGCCGCTGTCCATGACGGCCAGGACCTCGCCCGGGACGACCCCGGGCATGAGGATGTTGCGATAGACCGTGTCGGAAGCGAAGCAGACCGGCCCGCTGATGGTGACTTTTTCCGAGCGCGGCCGGCGGACGTCATTGGCCAGGAAGACTTCGTGGTATTCATAGAATGTCGGCAGGGTGACCGTGCCCAATCCGCCGTCCGTGATGAGCCACTTTCTCACTCCCGGCCGATTTTTTATGCGGTGGACGGTGAGGAGAAGAAGTTGATTGGCGCTGACGATGCTCCGGCCGGGCTCGAAGAGAAGCTCGGGAAGCTGGCCGGTCGGGAATGCCCCCTTGACGGCCCCGGCAATGGCCAGGATGAAATCCTCAAACCACGGACAGCCCGTCCGGGTCCACGGATACGGCAGCCGATGGAGAGCTTGGTAGACGAGCATCTCCCGGCCGGTCAGTTCCCGGCTTGTCGGCGAAGGATAGCCTCCGCCGACATCGACGGTCTTGACCTCGTATCCCTGGCCGGCGGCCAGCGAGAGAAGGTCTTTCAGGCAGCGCAGGGCCCGGACATAGTCCCTGGGGTTTAGGATTCCGGTGCCGATATGGAAATGGAATCCGAAGAAACCGACATTCTTCATTTTTTTCAAGCGGGCCAATCCGGATCCGACTTCACCGCCTTTGAAGTCGAGTCCGAAGGCGCATCCGTGCCTGCTCGCCGTCGCCGACCCGGAGTTCATTTTTTCCGGCGTATAGTCCGGGTTGATGCGCAACAAGACGTCGGCCCGCATGTTTTCGGCTGCGGCGATCGAGCCGAGAGCTTCGAGCTCATCGAGGGAATCCACGACGATGAACCGGACCCGGCTGGTGACGCATTTCCTCAGGAACGAATCGGTTTTGCAGGGTCCATTGACGACGATGTCTTCTCCTCGATAGCCCAGGCGCAATGCCAGGTCCAATTCGAAGTCGCTCATGACTTCCGCTTTCAGGCCGGCCTTTTTGATCGACTGGACGATGGCCGGCACCGAATTGCACTTGAACGCATAGTGGACGGAGGACAGGCCCGGATAAAGAAGTTCCGCCGCCTGGCGAAAGCGAAGGGCGGTCTCTTCGAGCCGGCTTTCGTTCACGACGTGAAGCGGAGTACCGTACGCCTTGGCCAGGCTCACAGTGCTGCACCCGTCGACCAGGAGTTCACCCTCCGGGCCCGTCTCAAGCCCCCAATCCCCAGGTTCCAGCGAAGATCTCAACACGAACCCCCTTTCCCTGCATCCGCAGGGATATATTTCTCATAGATGGCGAATTGCCTATCCGGCACGAGGCCCAGCCGCTCGGCCGAGGCCATGACCGCGGAATTCTCATCGGAGAGCCACGTCGTCTCCAGAGCCTCGTATTTTTGAATGGTCTGGCAAAAGGCCCGTAGGAGAAGCTGGTAGGCCCGCGTGTGGCGATACTCTTTTTTGATGCCGACAGAAAAAATGATCAGACTTTTTATTTTCCGCCGGCCGCTGAGAAAGCGGAGAGCGCCTAGAGGATTCATCTTTCCGCGCATCTTTTTCAAGAGCGGATTGATGTCCAGGACGCAGTGCAGCACTCCAACCGGCCGGCCTCGGTGCTCGGCGATTTTGATCAATTCGGGGCGAGTGACAAATTGCAGGAATTTGGCGGAGAACAGATACTCCTCGCGGCTCAGCGGAAGAAAATGCCAGTTGTCGGAAAAAGCGTCGTTATTCACTTCCCGGATGCGCTCGAGTTCATTGTCCAGGTTCTTCAAGTCCAGGGAGCGCACGGTGTATCCGTCGAGACTTGGCGACTCCCGGACGCTTCCGTAGCGTTTTTGCACATAATCGCGGATATTTTCGTTCTTCATCGTCTGAAACACGGCGGATCTTCGGAAGCCGGCCGCGGCCAGGAGACGGGGATAGTAATCGGGATTGTAGGGCTGGAAGAAAGAGGGGGGCGCGCCAAAGTGGCTGACCTGAAGCCCGAGCTCGGAATAATGGTTGGGGTTGAAAGGCCCTTCGAGGAGCTCAACTCCGCGCCCGGCGCACGTTCGTTCGGCTTGGGCAAAAAGGCGAGCCGCCGCTTCGGTGTCGTCGATGGATTCAAAGAAGCCGAAAAAGGCCGACCTGCGGCTGAATTTTTCCTGATGGAGTTTGTTGATAATAATGGCCGCCCGCGAAGCGATGGCGCCATCCCTATAGCAGACGAAGAGCTCGAGATCGGCATTGGCAAAGTAAGGATTTCTCTTCCTGTCGAGAGTCCGGCGGACTTCCTCGATGATGGGTGCCACCCAGCTTCTGTCGTCGCGGTAGACGAGGAAGGGCAGCTTGAAAAAATCCTTCATCTGCCGGGGATTGGAAACGCGGACCGCGGAGTATGTCACCGCCATCCCCCTTTATGGACTTCTTCGACGACATAGTTGTTATAGATGAACGACAGGTCCACTTCATGGAGGGACTTGGCCAGAGACCTGAGGGAGCGAATGTTTTTCTCCAGGGCAGGAGGACACTCACGGGAGACGAGAAGGTTTCTGTAGGTCAGAATGGCATCCTCCTTGGCGACCCGGATGGTTTCCCGGAGAAGCCGCTCGTAGGCCTCGGGGGACATCCATTCAAAGATATTCGTGAAGTTAAACTTGGCGATCGAATCATCCGGAAGCGTGGAGAAATAATGCTCGCAACTGTCTGTGATGATCTCGATCCGGTCGACGCGGCTGCGGATCGTCTCGCAGTTTTCGGGTTTCAAATAGGGAGGGAGGCAATTTTCGGAAGCGAATCGCCGGAAAAGAATATAGGACAAGAAATAGTTCTGGCCGAGCGGCAGCCGGACAAGCGCCCGCTCCGCCTTTGCGGCGAAGTGGTCGCCGAACGAGAATTTCCCGTCCAAAAACGCGAAAAAGGCCTTGTCGAAGAAGAGACTGTTGAGCGTTCGGCTGAGCAGGACCTTTGTGAAGAGCCGCCAGCCGGCACTTTCCCACTTCTCATGGAAGAGTTTTTCTCTGGCGCCCTCGTCCGCGGTCGCATAGAATTCCCGGATCAATCCGGGCTTGATTAGCGGCCGGACGATGAACCGGTTGAGCAACCTCATGTATCGCTCGTAGCGGCCGCCATGGATAATCCCGGCCCGGATTTTTTGGGCCTGGCTATCCCAATAGGCGCGGCTTTGCGGATGGAGCGAATTCCGCAGCCGGCGGTAATAGGCGGTTCGCCGAGGCGACTCCTTGACTCCGAGAAACTCCAGCAATTCAGGATGGGAAAGGTGCTTGAAGGCGGCGATTTTTAGGTCCAGGAGATAATTCTGGTAAGGATTGATATCCAAGGCGATGATTTTGTCCGGGTTGTCGAGGAGAAACGTCAAGACGTTGCAGCCCCCGGAGGTGATAGAAAAGACCGTATCGCCGGGGTAGGCAGCGAAAGCCAGGCGGTCGATTTCAGGGTCTTCCCAGCAGTTTGCATAGAGGATGTCTCGAAAGACCTTCTTTTTTGGAGCCCGGAACGAGGTGGATTCGGCCTGAGGAGCCTGGTCTTTGGCTAATCCAATTTTTGTATGGACGATGGCCCAGTCCACCACGGCCGGAAGCCCGATGAGGACGGCGTGGAGAAGCCGTCCGGTTGCGGCGGCCGCAAGAAATCCGGGGATAAAGAAAAGATAAAGGGCGTTATGTCTCAGCCCGTCGGCGGTGATTCTCCATTCCCCCAGGGCTGGCCTCAAAGAAGCGAAGCTTCGGGAGTCGGGGAGGAGGCGCGCGACTCGACTCCTGTAGTCGCGATACCGGGCGCCAAGCTGTTTTTCCAGGGACGCCTCTTCGTATCTAATGAGCTGTGTGTAATGGAGAAAAAGCAGCACGGGCAGGCAGAGCCCGACAGGTGCTAAACAGAGGACAAAGCCTCCGAACGCTACGAGGTCGGCCAGATAGATTGGATTCCTCACGATCCGGTAAGGCCCGCTGACCATCAATTGGTCGGCTTGAATCCGGAAGGCCATCATCCGCTCGGATGTCAGGACGCTTCCCGACCAGCTCCTGAGCAGAGTGGCCAAGGCCATGAAGCCCGCCGCGGCGCAAAAGCCGAGGGCGAGCGATCGACGGTCCGAAAGCCCCGCCAGTCTGCCCAGAACGACCGCCACGGGCGGGATGCGGCTGAAAACGACAAAGGAAAAAAAGCAGATAAAAATGACGAGGCCGAAAGACACGAAGATCCTGTTTTCAAACTCCAACTTCTGAATTCTCGAGGCTAGTGTTTGCATGGCGATCCTCTCTTTCAATCCCAGTTGGCCCTGACCCGGAAAGCCGAGGGCACGACTTCGATGCTGCACGGCAACCAACCCAGCATTTCCCCGTCGGCTTCGACCGAAACCTTTTCGGCGGAGCTCAAAGCCACCCGCCGGGCCTGACAATAACCGATCTTGGAAGACCCGACGTGCTTTCCCTTGTAGATTTTCCCGAAATTCCAGAGGCGGAGCGGCAGCGGCTGCTCCCGAATCAGGACAAGGTCCAGCTTGCCGTCATTAAGCTTGGCCTTTGGGGCGAGGTTCATTCCTCCAGCTGCGTAATCTCCGTTTGTGGCCATCACGCCCATCAGGCGGCTGAAGGTCACCGGGCCGCCGTCAATGCTCACATGGATGGGCTGAGAGCTATAGCGGAAGAGCATCCAGACCGCTTTCATCCCGAAGGCCAGGCTGCCGCCGAGCTTCTTGTTTCCCTGATGCACACTCCGAACGACCTCGCTCCCGATGCCGATCTGGCATTCGTTCACGTAGAATCGACTGACCTGGCGGCCGGCATCGTCCACAAAGACAATCCGGCAAATGTCCACCGGCCGGCCCGACCCGTTCGCCAGGAGCCCGAGCTGCTCGTCGAGTGATTTTGGCAGCCGCAGGCTCTGGGCGAACCCGTGGCCGGTTCCGCAATTGATGATTCCGAGTTCACACCCGGCCCGCATGTTTTGCGGAACGGACAACATCCCGTTGGCGACTTCCTGGATCGTGCCGTCTCCTCCCACGGCAATGATCAGCCCGCCTCCCTCGAGGACGGCCCGTCGGGCCGACTCTTCGGCGTCGAGAGGCTTCCCGGTCACATAAAAAGAAAAATCCAGCCCAATGCGTTTCTCCAGGCAGGCCAGGATTTGTCCTTGCCTTTGTCCCGTATTGCCCGCGGCAGAGGCGGGGTTGATGATGACGTGAGTTTTTTTGGTTTTCATCGAGATCCCTTTCTTTTCTCTCATCTCGATGAATAAAATACCCCCCTCGGGGAGAGAAGTTGTCAGGAAGTTGTCAACAATTTGTAAAGATTTTGTTAAATTCCGGGGTCAAACCTACTCTTTACGCATAAACCAGGGGAAAAACCTGCGTAAAGAGTAGGTTTGACCCCGATTATCAGTCGGCGAGGCCGTCGACGGATTCGCCCTTGCCGGCCTTGACGCCTCCGGCCGGGACCGGCTGGTGAATCTCGGGCGCGCTCATGGATTTCGCGACGAGCTTCTTTGTTCCCCCCACGGCGAGCTGATCGAACAAGAAGGCAAACGTCTTTTCCAGACTCGCGCCGATGGACGACCGGGCGTGCTCGGACAGCGACCAAAACTGTTTTTTGAAAGGCCCAACGGCTTTTTTCCGCGACTTGTAAATGAACTGCGCTTCGGTGTCCTTGGGCTTTTTCTCGTCGGCCGCGTTGACGCGGACCCAGTCGTACATTTCCTGCCGGAGGGTTTCCGGCGTCGCTTCGTGCTCGATGATGAGAGTCTGGAAGGCCGTGGCTAAATGGACCTCGCATGTCCCTGCTTCGACGAACTTATGGAATGCGGCGTCGGGCAGGGTGCTGGCCCCGTGCTGGACGGCGCCCCCCATCCCGTATTCTTTTCGCGCTTTTTCGCCGAGGAGCCGGAGGACCTCGAAATCAATGGCGACCTTGGCCAACGTTCCGTCCGGAAGCACGACGCCGCCATGGCTGGTGCCTGTCTGGATACTGATTTTGCTGATGCCCTTGAGCTGGCCGCGGCCGGCATTGTAGCCCTTCATGAAGGCGTCCAGGTCTTCAGGCGTGCTGTTTTTCTGCCCCACTTCCCCGATTTCGCCTCCAACCGAGACGGTGATCCCCTTGGGCTCATTTTCCCGGATGAAGCGCGTGAAATCGGCGCACAACTCATAGTTGAGCTTTTGCTGCTCGTCCAAGCCCGGCTTGCTGATGTCGACAAGGGTCGAGGTGTCGATATCGATATTGTAAAACCCTGCCGCAATCGCTTCGCGGATCAGATCGCGGATGGCCTTGACCTCACCCTCGGGGGCTGAGGCGTACTTTTTCGCCGACGTCTGGAAGTGGTCTCCCTGGATGAAGACGGGGCCGCGGAACCCTTCCTTGATCGCCGCCGCCAAAACCGCCGAAGCGTACTCGGCGGGCCGCTGGTCTGTATACCCGATCTCGCTCCTGGCGATTTCGAAAATAAGGGCGCCGACGTCCAGCTTATTGGCGGCACGGAACACGGCTCTGGCCGAATCGTAGGCGAGCATGCGCAGGTTCATGGCCGGCACGGTGAATTTCGAGGGAAAATCGCCCCGCCCGATGGCCATATAAAAATCGTGGATGGATGCCGGGCGGATGCCCAAGGCTTGGGCTGTCTCCCAGATCACCCAGCGGGCGGCGGCTTTGGCCTCGGCCTCGCCGAAGACGGCTTCGTGGATCACGCCGTCGATTTTACTCTTCAGCCGTTTCTCGTCCTTAACAGCGATCCGGTCGCCTTTCATTTCGACGATTCCGGACAGTGTCGATAATTGTTTTTCGAACGCGCTTTGGGCCATGGATTATGCTCCTTTAGCCGATTGACTCGGCGCATATTGATGTCAACGCAATAATTGAAGTGATATCCCCGAGCGGGCGGTGCTAAGTCCGTCCGTTGCCCCCGGCCCCGGGGGAACCAGTCCCGTCGGTTCCACCCGTCGGAAAAGCCGACGGTTCCCCCCTCCGCTACGGGGGCTCGCGGACGGACCTTGCACCGCCCGCAGAATGTCACTTTGATTTATTGCGCTTCTATTAGTATATCAAAATAGGTTTTTTGTTCCAGCCATTAAATAAAAGCTTCTGATGCCTTTTAGCAAGCCCGACGGGTCCTGTCGGATACTATTGGAAGGAAACCCTTCGTTAGGGTTTCCTTCCAACCCTCGCTCCGCTCGCTGCCTTCC
>Ga0315268_10003458_pt1 | contig 17399 bp, 22 predicted proteins | sample C1_top_MG_FD_204535 | JGI IMG/M metagenome (GOLD analysis project Ga0315268, IMG submission 204535) | Sediment microbial communities from Yellowstone Lake, YNP, Wyoming, USA - C1_top | ecosystem: Environmental > Aquatic > Freshwater > Lake > Sediment | place: USA: Wyoming | collected 2017-08-01
CTCGGGCTCCGGTGAATGGGTGTTGAGTGTTGAATCTATTTTTCCAGTGTACCCACATGAGCACGAAATCTCGATGGGGACGGAGGTGATGTTGAATTTCGTGTCTTTGAACTCCTTTTCGCCAAGTTTTTTCAACCACAATTTCACTCCTTGTGGCTCATTGATCATCCCGACGCGCAGATTTACCTCTAAAACTCTGGCTTTATGTTCGGCAGAAATTTTTTTGAGAGCGTTCAGGATGCGGGTTGCCATCTCCACCTCATGCAAGCTCACCACTCTCCGCTACCCCTTTCCACGACTCCAAAATTTTCTGTCTCTTTTTCGTCATTTCATCAACTACAAATAGGTTTTGCCATAGCTTATTGATTTTTGCTTGTCTGATTGGCGCCGTTCAAATGAGCACGAGCTGTCTGAGCTTTCGTTGGTACTCCTCGCGTGAGATGGGTGCGTAGAAGCTGACGCTGCGTCCCTTGCTAGCGGTCGAACGTGTGAGTAGTTCAGCCTTCCACATGTGGTGCAGGGAAGCGGATGCAGCACGAACTTGTGTCCACCTATTGCCGTGGTATCGGACGGTATCTCGCTGGAGCAGATCGTTGTGGGTGAACTCCTCGATGTCGTTCTGCCAAGCCCACTCTAAAATTTCGCGCCAAGTTCGCTCGCACGGCCGTCGCACGCGTTTCACCACCCCCAGTATTTCATAATGTCAGTATGAAATATAAAAACCTTGTGTTTGGGCAAGATGAAGACGAACCTAACAGCATTGTCAGATGTTTTTAAACAGTGCCCGCGACCTTTCTATAAGGGGATAGTTCTGCGAAAATTCAACTTTCATACCCACACGCTGTACTCGGATGGCGAATGCCTTGCATCCAGCATCGCCGAGGCGGCGGAGGCTAGCGGTTTGGCGGCGGTCGCGATCACCGACCATGGCCCTGAATTATCTGTTGGCATAGATCCTGCAAAAATACCTCTGATGCTTCGGGACATCGAGAGCACGCGCGAGGACGCAAATATACCGGTGCTCGCCGGCATGGAGGCGAATGTCGTCAATGTAGACGGAGCGATAGACTTGGACGATGAAGTAATAAAAAAACTCGATATTTTGGTAATAGGCTTACACGCCTTGGAAGCTCCAACGCAGGAAGAACTCGCCAAGAATTATTTTTTAGCGATCATGAATGCCATGCGGAGAAGGAGGGTTGACGTTGTGGCGCACCCATTCAGGCTGCACAGCTACCTCGCCCCATACCTGTCCCCAGAGGAGATAGATGAGTTCGTGAAACTAGCGGCGAAAAAAGGGGTCGCGATCGAAATCAACTCTAAATATCGCGTGCCCAACGAAGAACTCCTGCGCGCCTGCTTGAAGGAGGGCGTGAAGCTCAGCATAGGCACGGATGCACACACGACGGCTGAGGTTGGCATGGTGGACTGGCAGATGGCAGTGCTCAAGCGAATCGGCGCGGGTGAGGATGATTTAATTTTGAACAAATTTTTGAGGTGATTTGGTGCCGTTGGATATTTCGTCTGTTTTTAAAGATATGAGTCGAGTTGTGATAGTAGGCATAGGGAGCGAGTTTCGAGGCGATGACGCCGCAGGAGTCCTCGTCGCAAGAAATTTGAAGAAAAGTGTGAAATCTCCAAACGTGTTGATAATCGAGGCGGGCGTGGCACCGGAGAACTTTACATCCGAGATCAGGAAGTTCAAGCCATCGCATGTGATCCTTGTCGATGCAGCTGATTTCGAAGCCGAGCCCGGAACTTTTATTTTCACGGATTCGAGTGCTGCGATCGGACAGTCCATTTCGACGCACAAATTACCGCTTTCGTTCCTGTCAGATTACTTGCGCAATCAAACTTCGGCCAAGGTTTTGCTGATTGGAATTCAACCAGCCGGGGCTGGGCTGAGCAACGAGATGTGCAAAAAAGTGGAAGATGCTGTCGACGAGGTCACAGAGGTGCTAGCAAAAAATATATGTTTACTCTGACATGGCCTCATACTTGTTGTAGGTGGCGAGCTCGAATTCCTTGCTCATCGTGAAGACTTTTCTTGGACAGACATCAGCGCAGCGTCCGCACATCATGCAGAGGCCCATCCATACGCGCGGTTTTTTTGTCTTCTCGTCTAGGGTTATCGCGCTGTCCGGGCAAACTTTGACGCAGAGTCCACAGCTGATACATTTCTCCTTGTCCACCACAGGCTTCCCACGGAAGTTCTCAGGCAGCGTCCTCCTCTGTTTGGGATACTTTACCGTGGCCGGCTTGCGGAACAGATTTTTGAGCACATCGGGCAACATTCGAGGCATCCTAGGTCACCGCCACCAAGAACAGGCTTATCGCCGCAAGCAGTGTTGGGAAGGTCCAGAAAAACTTCAGCGCTTGGTCTATGCGCAGCCTAGCGGCGATGTTTCTGATCACCGTTGAGAGCACAACAATCCCGAAACACTTGATGAGGAAGCTGACGACGCCGGGGATGTAAATTCCGCCAATCGTATGGGGAACTGGGCCACCGAAAAACAATACGACGATTACAGCCGCGACCACGAATAGCTCGATATTGTAAGCAATCCTGAGGATCGCAAGCTTAGGCCCAGAGTATTCTGTCAGCGAGCCATGAACAATTTCAGATTCAGCTTCAGGGATGTCGAAGGGCACGCGGAGGAGCTTGCCTTGGGCGGCTATCAGTATCGCGATAGCAGCAGGTATGAGAGCTATTTGGGAAACCATCCAGCCATTTTGAGCTTGGTAACTTACTATGGACGAAAGGCTGAGCGACCATCCAACTTTTGCAGCGACAGCTAGAGCAGCGATGATGAAAGCCAGCTCATATCCGAAGAGCTGCACCACGTATCTGCTCGAGCCGGTGGTACCGAAGGGGCATCCGCTCGCGTATCCGGCGAGCATCATGCACACGGCAGGGATATTGAGCAGATAGATGATTACGATCAGGTCCGCCACTGAGGTAAGCACAGGCTGCGACGAATTAATTGGCAGCAGCAGCATGACTGCCATGACCGCGCCGAAGCATAACAGCGGGACGCAGTTGAAGACGAACGAGTTCGCCGCAGCTGGTGTGATGTCTTCCTTGCCGAAGAGTTTTCCAACGTCGAGGAATTCTTGCCAGATGGGAGGGCCGATGCGGTGTTGCATGTGGCCCGTGAGCTTTCGGTCGATACCAGCGAAGAGCAGGCCCACCGCGCTCGCGAAAAGTATGCCGGGGAACACGAAGAATGCTAACACATAGCCGAGTTCCTCGATCACCTTCGTAACCTCCTGAGTTCCTCCTTTGTTACAATCCTAGATTTTCCAGTCCCCACGTCGACGATCGTGACGCGGTCCGTGCAGCTGAAGCATGGGTCTATGCTCGCCACGACGATAGGAATATCAGCGATGGTGCCGCCGACGAGCATGGGCTTGGCGGATGGCCAGTTTGCGTAGGATGGTGTCCTTATGCGCACACGTTCGGGTTTGTTCGTTCCGTTTGAGCGCACGTAGTACATCAGCTCCCCCCGCGGGGCTTCCGTGCGCCCCACAGCCTCATTTTCTGGGACGTTTTCTGGGAACTTGGCGCGAATCGCTCCTTTTGGCATGGCGTCTATGGCTTGACGAATGATCCCTATCGATTCTAAAATCTCGCGGAGCCTGACGACCACCTTCGCAAGCACATCACCGTCTTGCTCGATGATGACGTCGAATGGTATTTCGCCGTAGGCAGCGTATGGGTCGTCCCTCCTTATATCGAAGTCGACGCCAGAGGCGCGGGCGGTCGGCCCAACGGCGCAGAGTTCGCGAGCGTCCTTCTTCTTTAAAACCCCAACGCCGCTGCACCTCGCAATGATTGTCCTATCGGATGTGCAGACATCGATGTAGTGTTTGACAGATTTTTCAAGTTTATCTAATGTGCGAACGAGCTGAGGAATGTCTTTTTCTTTGATGTCTACCCTAGCCCCGCCGAGATATGTGCCTGAAGCATAGATCCTTTGTCCGAACAGAAGTTCTCGCATGTCGAGCGATAGCTCTCGATCCCGCCAGAAGAGCATGAAAAGGGTCGTGAAACCTATCTCGTGTGCCGCGACGCCGGCCCAAAGGAGATGGCTGTGGATGCGCTCGAGCTCAGCGTCGATCACCCTTATGTAGCGGGCGCGGTCTGGACACTCGATACCGGCGACGCTCTCGACAGCTCTAGTGAAGGCCAAGCTGTGCGTGGAGTTGCATATGCCACAGACGCGCGCCGAGAGGTAAAGTCCATGAGCGTATGAACGATCGCTCAGCGCCTGCTCTATGCCTTTGTGGTTGTAACCCAAACGTAGGTCCACGCCGACGATCTCTTCGCCTTTCACTTCGATCCTGAAATGGGCGGGTTCCTCGAGCGCTGGGTGTTGCGGGCCTATCGGGATGATAAAGGTCATTTCTTGGCCTCCTTCCTGAGCGGGAACTTTCCGGCCGGCCAATCGTCCGACAAAAATAGCCTCCTTGGGTCCGGGTGCCCTTTCACCTGCACGCCGAGCATCTCTATAAGTTCACGCTCATACAAAGTTGCGCCCGGAAAGATGTCGGTGACGGTTTCTATCTCCAAATCGGTCTTGGGTACGGAGAGCTTCAGGTTCAAGAGCGATTCACCGCAGTGGATATGATAAATGACATCGATATTCTCCCCCCTATCTACGCCCGTGATCGTCGTGAGGTGTTTCAGGTCGTTATCTCTGAGTGCCGTCAGCGCCTCTATGTAGCGCTCTTTATCGGTGACAGCGAAAACTTGACGCGCACCGACGATTTTCATATCGTCAGCATACCTTTTGATCAGCTGTGCTACTTCGTTGGCGTTCATCTTTTCAACCTCGGGATGGCTTTGAGCACTCCATCGATTATTGCTTCAGGAATCGGTGGGCATCCAGGCACGTACACATCTACAGGCACGTGTTTGTCGAGCGGCCCGACGACGTTGTAGCAGCCGTTGAAGACGCAATTGGATATCGGGCAGTTCCCGACTGCCACGACCACCTTGGGCTCCGGTATTTGTTCATATATTCTGAGAAGCCTGTCCTTAGATTGCCTTGTTATCGCCCCAGTGACGAGCAGGATGTCGGCGTGCCTCGGCGAACCCTTCCTCACTATCCCGAGGCGCTCCACATCGTAGCGTGGCGTGAGTGTGGCGACCACCTCGATGTCGCATCCATTACATGCGCCAGTGTTGTAGTGCAAAATCCATGGCGATTTTTGTCTGAAATAGTTCAACAAACCCATTTTTTCACCTCAACACCAACGCGATCGCCACCATGAGCACAACAAAGCCTATGACCACCCACAGTAGGTATGTGTTCAGTTTTCCGCTGTGCCCGGGCTGAATGTATCGGTAAAAAGGTTTGAAGACCCTGCGGATGGGCGAGTAGAATTGCTCGCTGTCCGCGGTCACTTCTTCAGGTTTAACTTCCTCTCCGCAGCCATAGGTACTGCGCTTCGCTATGCTCGGCCTCACCTTGGCAATTCTTCTGCTGCCCAAGAGCATGAGGTAAGCGAATACCGCACCCAACAGCATCACAATGGTTGCGACTATTGGCCCCCAAAACCCAGGTCCGAACTCCATTCAGATGCCTCCAAGGACTGCGCGAATGTAGCCATGTTGATTCGTGAGGGCATTGTATGCCGGCGAAACGATATCTATGCCGAGCGATGGCAAAACACCCAAAACGATGCAGAGGACGGCCAAAAACATCATCGGAAAGATCATGGTCATAGGTGCTTCCTTGACGTTTTCGAAACGCTTCGGGCGTTGACCCAAGAATATAGCGTTGATAGCTTTAAGCAAGTAAGCGAGCGTCAGCACGCTTACTATTATCGCTAGCAATGTGAAGAAGGCTTTTCCCGCCTGTATGCCGGCGATGTAGATGGTCCATTTGCTCGCGAAGCCGTTGAATGGCGGCACCCCTGAGATCGCGAGGGCGCCTATCGTGAAGAGACCCGCGGTTATAGGCATGTTTTTGCTGAGCCCACCGAGCTCATCGAGGTTACAGGTGCCGACGCGGTAGAAAATTGCGCCCGCGCACATGAAAAGGAGAGCTTTGTAGATGGCGTTGTTCAGCAGGTGGAAGAGGCCCCCCTCAATTCCAAGCGCTGTCCCAAAGCCGACCCCGAGAAGGATGTAGCCCACCTGCGAGATGCCAGAGTACGCGAGCAGACGCTTTAGGTCGCGCTGGACAAGGGCCATAAGGGCGCCGACCACCATGGTGACGGAGCCAAGTACTATGAGCATGACGCCGAGCGCCGCCACGCCGAATAAGATGTAGATAATTCTTAACATCACGTAGACGCCGACGGTCGTGGTGCCGGCAGCAAAGAGCGCTGCAACAGCTGATGGAGCGGCCTGGTAGGCGTCGGGCATCCAGGCATGGAAAGGAACCATGGCGATTTTTATGCAAAAGCCAGTCATCAGAAGCGCCAAGATTAAAATCAGGACCGGTGGCAGCGGGTTAGTCCCGATGATCGAGATCTTTTGCGCAATGTCGGCGATGTTGAGGCTCCCGACGAGGCTGTAGGTGAACGATATACCGAGGAGGACAAGCGATGCGCCGAGCGAGCCTATGACCATATATTTGATGCTTGCCTCGATGGAGTCCCAGTTGCGTCTGAAGGCTACCAAGGCATACGCCGAGACGCTCATAATTTCAAAAAATACAAACAAATTGAAAAAGTCACCTGTGAGGGTTACGCCCATCATGCTAGCGAGGAGGAGTAGAAGTAGGGTGTAGTATTTCTCGAGACCGGTGTCGTTTTTCATGTACATCAATGAATAGATCGATACCAGCGCAGCGATGCCGGAAACGATGAGTGCGACCAAAATATTTAGGCCGTCGATGGCAAGGCAGATGCCCCACGGCGGGGTCCAGTTGCCCAGTCTGTACACGATAATATTCCCGCTCCAGACGGTCGGGAGCATGTGGAGTACAAGAAGCAGGGTCACGATGACGATCGCCACAACGAAGAGGTCGCGGATCCGTTCTTTTTTATAGCGTTTTGTTAAAATGCTGATCAACGGAGTCAAGAAAGACCCCATCAGAGGTATAATTATGGCAAGTATAGGCGCAGCTTCGATCAACCCTTCAACCTCCTGAGTTCTGACGTGTCGAGGGTCTTGTAATGCTTGTAAGCGTAGATGGCGAGCGACAGCAACATGGCCGTGACGCACACATCGATGACGATCGAAGTGAGCACGAGCGCCTGCGGCAGGGGATCGACCCCCATCGTAGCCACCACAGAGGCCGGATTTGTGCTTGTCACTATCGGAGCGATGCCGCCCTCGCGGTATCCCATGCTTATAAGGAAAAGGTGGATGCCGAATGTTAGTATCTCTAGCCCGATGACCATTTTTATCAAGTTGCGCTTGATCAGAAGGCAATAGAGGCCGAATGAAATCATGAGCATGGCGACGATGTAGTCAACGTTCATTTCTCTTCCTCCTCGAAGGCGGTGAGCATAGCGTACAGGATGACCGCTAACCCGGCCGCCACTTTTATGCCGACGCCTATGTTCAGCGGGATTATGATACCGGCGCTGTAGAGGTTACCCGTGGTGCCCAGCGGGATGGCGTTTTTCATGAAATTAAAGCCCAAAAAGAGGCCGAGTAAGCCGGTCGCGACGAGGATCAAGGACCCAATGTTCTCTGAAACCGAGGCTTGGAGTGGACTGAACTTGGCCTTTGCTGCCTCGGCACCGTACCCCAAGAGCAGCATCACTATCGCAGCGACTATAATAACCCCGCCCGGGAATCCACCGCCCGGCGTGAGGTGGCCGTGGAGTACTATGTAAATGCCAAAAAGCAGCACGAATGGGGACAACAGCCTGCTCGCCGTCTTGACTATGAGGGTCATACCGGCCATCAATCTCCCTCCTTGGCGGCCCTGAAGAGCATGGCCACGCCGCAAACCGCCGTGAACAGTATCGTAGCCTCACCTAGCGTGTCGTAGCCCCTGTAGTCCCAGACTATGCTCGTGACGACGTTCGCCGAACCCGCGCCTCCAGCTTCAGCTTTTGGGGCATTTTCTAGGTAGACCTGCGCGACGCTCTGATTTTCAAAATTTTCGAACTTGCGCTGCGGGAATGTGCCAAATGGTAGCAGGTAGTTTGAGACCGTGAAGACGAGCAGGGCGCCGATCGCGCATACAAGGCCGATGGCCAGGACTCGACGCATCATTCCTCCCTCCTGGTTCTGCTGATAGTGACGATGTACAGCACGGTGGCTATCCCAGCATCGACTGCGGCCTGGGTTATGGCGATGTCCGGAGCGTGCAAGATGTAAAAGAGCGCCGCGATCACGGCGGCAGCGCCGCAGAGCATTATCGCGGCGTATAGCAGGTCTTTGACCTCGATGGCGATGATGCAAATGACGAGCAGTAACACCAGCAAGAAGTAGTGGAGCATCATTTCCCAGCTCATGCTTTGTCCTCCTCGAGCTTGTCCGCGATGCTTTTTGCCCAGAGCTTGACGCCGGACTTGTGTGCAGCGCGGGCTATCGCGTGCGAGCCGATCGGGTTGGTCAGGAACAGAAAGGCGGCTATCGTGATGGCTTTGAGGGTGTAGACGCTGAGCCCTGTGAACAGACATATGCCCAGAAGGGAGAGGACACAGCCCCCCATGATGGCGACGGTTTGGGCGTGGATGCGGTTGTAGACGTCCGGAAATCGGACAAGGCCGAGACAGCCGACCAAGCTACAAAAGGCGCCGACGATTAGGATGAAGTTGAAGGCAATTTCTATTGTTTCACCCATCATGTTTCGAGCCCCCGCCCCTCGAGGTACTTCGCTATGGCAACCGTCCCCAAAAAGTTGAGGAAGGCGTAGATGAGTGCGATATCTAGGTAGATGCTGGCGCGGTAGTAAACGCCGAGCAGGGTAAGGATCAAGACCACAATTACTGTCATGGTGTCGATCGCTACTATCCTATCCGGTGCCGTTGGCCCCAAGACAGCGCGGATGACGCAGAGGATGCTCGCCACCCCGAGCGCCCCGAGGATCCAAGGCAGGATGGTTGCGAAGATCATCCGAATATCCTCCTCAGGAATATTTCGAATGGCTTGGCTATCGCCGCCTGCGTTTCTTTAGGATCGGTCGTTTGGACGTTGATCCAGTGGACATAGAGGCAAGGTTTCTTTTCGTCGATCTCCACACTCAAGGTTCCAGGGGTCATGGTAATAGAGTCGGCCAAACCTGTGAGGCCAAGATCGGTTCTCAAGTCGGTCGAAACCTCCACGATGCCCGGCTTCATTGGCATCTTTGGATGGATGATGCGGTAGATTACATCCAAATTCGACTTTATTTCGGCCCAAATGTAGGCGGGGAAGTAGGCTATCGCATATCCCCAGCGTTTCGGCTCAAACTTGTCCTTCACGCGCCCCTTTATCAAGAGTTCATACGAGACGGCAGCCACGAAAACAGCGACGATGGCACCGACCACGAGCTCTTGGGTGTCGATCGAGCCGGTCAAACCTATCCAAAAGAGAAAAAGACAGACGAACGCGACCAAGAATTTTCCAACCGACACTCTTCGACCTCCGCTAAAGTAGTTTGCTGTGCGAATTTAAGGTTTGTGATTTTTTAGTTACCGTAATTCACAGATGTTTAAAACTCATAGGCAATTGATTTAGGGTATAATTTGAATGATCGTGGCACCGCGTTTCGTTGCACGTCATGCAAAAATAAAACACGATGGCAACAGGCTTTTTACGGTTCACAGATAGAAAGGAGCGTATTGAACTAATGTATAAATGTTTAGACAATAAGGTATAAATAATTAGACAAATGTATGTTTAAATGATATTTATGGTCCAATCACTTGATATCGTCCTTGGAAATCGAATATGTTGGCAGATACTCGAGTTTTTCTTGGATAATCCAAACGGGGAATTTTACGAGAGCGAGATCCAGCGGAGGGCTGCGGCAGCGAGGGCCAGCGTTCGCAAATGGCTACATGTGCTGGAGCAGCTCAACTTCATCTCGACCACAAGGCGGGGCAGGCTGAAGTTGCACAGGCTGAACCGCGAGTATCCACTCGTGAAGCAACTGAAGGTTTTGAGCACGATGAGCTGGCTTCTCCCAAAGCTCGAAGCCCTCGAGGGCCAAGGGGAGGTTTACCTGTACGGCTCGGCAGCGCGCGGCGAAGGACGCGAGGACTCCGACTTGGATATCCTCGTAATAGGGCGCGAACGGGCGGTGATCAATAAAATCAAGGCGATCGACGAGCGGATAAAGGTCAGCTTTTTTACCTCCCTAGAGTGGGCAAAGACGGCGCGTGAGGATGCAGCTTTTTACGAAAGGGTCGAGCGGGACAAAATAAGGTTGGTGTAAATGGACGTCGAAAGTTGCTTGAGGGAGGGCTTTTTGCAGCCGATAAAAGCGGAGCGGGACCTCATCGAGAAGGAGTTTGTAGAGGCGAAGTACGATCTTGGGAAAGCCGAGCGGGCGTTTGAGGAGGATGATTTCAAATGGTCGATAGTCAAAAGCTATTATTCGATGTTTCATGCCGCCCGCGCGGTGCTTTTTTCACTCGGGCTGAAGGAGCAGCGGCACTTTGCGATCAGGGTCGTGCTGGAAGACCTGAGTGCGAGGGGAAAACTTGAGGGTAGGTTCGTTTCAGATTTTTCTGCGGCGCTTGGGGCGAGGGAGGATGCCGATTATCGGTATACCTACACACAAGAAACCGCTGCTTACCTTTTGGAATCGGCCGGAGATTTTTTAGCGAGAACGAAGAAGCTGGTAAAGGCGGTTTTGAGACAAAAGAACGATGCAACATAACCGTCCTAAATTCCAGTACTAAACCGTACAGGCAATCTTTCTGGCTCCGCTCGCCACGGCTTTTTGCGTAGTTAGTAGTGAGGCTATACTAACTAAAATTCGCATGGGGTCAACATCAGACAAGCACTAGCTACCCGGGCTTTTGTCGGTGGCCCGTGAGATTTGTGCATGGTGGCTTGCCCGGCCGCCTCACGCGCCCACTTTTTTCGTAGTTGGGAATGTCACTCCCAACTATAAAACCCCAGGGCAAGTTCAGCCAAAAAATCCTATTTAACGGCATCCTAGTCTGTTGACGGAATTCTTTGGCAAAATGCTCTTCGATTCTTCAGAGATCTCCTGATCAGCAGGGAAACGTTAGAAATCTGGAGAGAAAAACATCCCATTTTATGGTCATTATAATGTACATAAAACTTAAAAACAAGTACATTATGACGTATACATAGGGAAAGGATTATGGAAAGAAGAAAACTTGAGAGTTTCAACGATTGGTGGTTCACGGGCAAAGTACCATCGGATCTCCTTCAGCCGCTCAAAAGGGAGTTGTTCAGCCAAGTTTTTCCCCAGCTTGAGCGGAGGCAGGTCTTGGCTATCACGGGGTTAAGGAGAGTTGGAAAAACGACGCTCATGTATCAGCTCATCCAGCATCTACTGGATGTAGGAGTGGAGCCGACGAGTGTACTCTACTTTTCCTTCGATGAAGCGGTCGGTGAGCTAAGCGATGCGCTCGAAACCTATCGGGAGACCTACGGTGTGGACTTCAAGAAGGGCCGTATCTATGTGTTTTTGGATGAGGTTCAAAAACTAGCCAACTGGGCCGACCAATTAAAAAGATACTACGACCTTTATCCAAAGCTCAAGTTCGTGGTGAGTGGCTCGGAAAGTCTCTTCGTGCGCAAAGGTTCTACGGAGAGGCTGGCGGGCAGGATTTGTGAGTTTTTCCTACCTACTCTTTCCTTCAAGGAGTTCTTGGAGTTCAACAGCATCGAAGTGAAAGCTAGGCTCTCCGAGCTGAGGTTGAAGCAGTTTTTCAGGCGATACATCGAGCAAGGCGGTTTTCCAGAGATGGCTCTCGAGCGAGATCTTGGCAAGGTGAGGAGGTACGTGCGATCGAGCGTCATCGACAAGCTGGTCTTCAAGGACATTTTAGCGCTTTCGGGTATAAGGGATGTCGAGTTGTTTCTCAGCATGCTCGAAGTTTTCGCCACGAATCCCGGCATGTATCTAGAATACCAATCGCTCGCCCAGCAGTTCGGAGGTGATCGAAGGGTGGTGAAAAATTACGTCATGTGGTTAAAAGAGGGGTTCCTGATCACATTGCTGGCCAACTACAGGAAGGGAAGGATCGCGAGCCTAAGGAAGCTCAAGCGTCTTTACTTAGCGGACAACTCCATCATAACGGCTTTTCACGGCCCCATCGACGAAGTGCTTTTCGGAAAAATGGTCGAGAATGCCGTGATGAATGCGCTGGGCGCCAAATTTTTCTGGAGGAACAGGCACGAGGTCGATGCGGTGGTGAACAACATCCCGATCGAGGTGAAATATCAGCCAAAGGTTTTTTCAAGCGACCTAAAGGGGCTGCGGGAGTTTATGAGAAAGTTCGGGGCGAGGAAGGGCATAGTCGTGACGAGGGGTGAAGCAAAGGAGGTGAAGCCCACCGAAGGCAAGATAGAGTTCATCCCCGCCGAGAGATTCTTGCTCTCACCACCGGTCCTCGAGCGCAAAATAACGATGGTAGGCCACGTGGCGATGTCACGGCAATCGCCGAAGTAAACTTTAACTATTAACGTGATTTTTTGGCATTTTAAGGCTTTTAAAAGCTTTTTTCTCGACTCCGCCCTTTTAAAAGGGGTAATGCTTAAATAAGGGGGTCGTTCAAGTTATGGTGCTATATATGAGGTGAATAAATGGAAAAAAGTAAGTTACTACCAGTGATTGCAGCCATAATGATAACTTCGATGGCAGTATCTATGCTTTCAATTTCGACAACTACCGTTAGCGCAACCCACAACGCGCCAACGGCAACCATTACCCCAACTAGGGTTAAGGAGAACGCCGAGAAGGTATTCACGATAATGATAACGAACACAGGCGGCGACAAGATCGACAACGTCAAGATAACGTTGCCGAGCGGTTTCTCAGGGCTCACGTCCACCGCTACGATAGGTGCGGGCGACAACATTTACCTCGGCCCAGGTACTGGGGAGAACCAGGTAGTGTTGAAAGCGGGAACCGTGGTGATGCTGTACAAAAATGCCCAAATCGGGTTGTACGAAAACACCATAGTCATCAGAGCCGCCGGAGAAAACATCTACATAGAGAACAATGCTGGCCAACCCGAGGAGAACGGAGTATTGATCGAGAACCTATACATAAAACTGCTTGGCAAAACTGTTGAGACTAAGGGCGCAGAAAATGGGTTGGATAACAACGACAACGTGCGGACGACATCGATTCGGGCCGTGACTCTATCAGGTGGCGATAACGAGAACGTGGTAGCGGTGCTGGCCGCGACGACGGTGGTTTACGTCTCCAGCGGCGGCGTGTACAGGTTTGCCGACAACACCGACGTGAAGATATTGAACAACATATTGGTCAGCGATAATACAACTGGCCTACTCGAGAACGATAACGTGGTAACGACAATAGACAGGGGAATAGTGGTAGACAACGGACGCTCGACGAATCCTTCAGCGTTCACGTGCAAGAGAGGCAGTACATCTATCACGATGACTATTGCCGCAGGTTCTATCCTAGGGTTAGGTTGGAAGGATGACCTCGACAACAGGGCGATCCTGCCTGCCGGTACTACGGTGAGGCTGGCGGAGAACGTGCAGGTGCAGTTGGGGAAGGACACCACGGTATCCAAGACAGCTGGTGAGAACATAACCTCACTCACGGCGGTGACCAAGCCGGAGAACTGGACGTTCAATGGCACAGATACTTGGACTACCACCGTCGCGGACCGCATGATCGCGGCTGGTGGGAGCGCCGAGTTCACGTTCGCTGCCACGACTTCGGCGGCGGGCGGCGACAAGACCTTCATGGTCACGACGACGGACAACGTGGGCGGTGCAAACGGCGTGCGAACCGTGAACGTCACCCCGGATGTCTTCGTCGACAACGTCGCTCCTGTGGTGACGAGCGTTACCGTGTCGAAGGAATGGGCAAAGGCCAACGATGCAGTCGTCATCACCGTCGTTGCGAGCGAGGAGATCGTCCCGAGCGAAAACTGGGTAGCGGTTGCCGAGGGCGATGTCGAGAACATACCGGTGACGATGACTTCAGCCAACAACATCACCTGGACGGGCACCTACACGACGGGTGACAACGTCCTACGAGATGGCGTGGCGACGATAACCGTCGTCAACGACAATTTCAAGGACTTGGTCGACCACTCCGGGTCGGGCGAGAACGTAGTAACGACTCTCAAGGTCGATCGAAGGAAACCACCGATACCGTCCGCGACATACGGCGGTTTGACGACGCTTACCACACCGACCAACCAGTCCTCGCAGACCATCACAGTGTACGCGTTCGACAACAGATACGACAACAACGTGGCCAATGGGATTTACGAGAACGTCGCTGGCATGACGGTCAAGATCCGCGTGGGCACGACCACCGTGAATCGCACGGCTGATTCCACGGGCAAGGTGGTGTATCCGATAACCCTGAGCGAGGGTAGCAACGAGGTGGGCGTCGGCTTCGTCGATCTCGCGGGCAACGAGAGCGAGAACGAGAACGTGCAGACGGTCATCTGCGACACGGTCAAGCCTAGCATCACCCTGACCTCGATTGGGGGGGTGAGCGCGGCCGAGCTTGCCACGAAGCCGACGAAGGACAACACGCCGATGATCATACTGACGATATCCGACGCTACTCTTGGAGTCGAGAACGAGGCGTATGGTTCAGTATTAGCGCTAGCGGGTTACAAGGTTGAACTGCGTAGGGACAACGACAACGCCGTGCTTGCCACGCTGACATCGATAACACCTCCGACGAGCGACCCATTCACATCGTTCACGTTCGAGAACCAGTGGCAACTTGACAACGCACTGCCTGACAACACGTACAACATCTTCGTGCAAGCGGGCGACAACTTCCAGCAGGAGAACGTCTACTTCAGGTTCACCATCGACACCAAGAAGCCGCTCACGACCGACATAGTCTTCGCTGCTGATTATTCTGGGACGACGCTAGTTGCCCCGCACGTGCAGAAGACCACAACGCTCTCGCTCAGCGGGACAATCTCAGCGAGCGAGGTCGGCGGCGTGATCAAGGTGTACGTCGACGGCGTTCTGGCGACATCGGTTACAACGACCACGACAGCTTGGAGCGCGAGCATCACCCTGACCGCTGGGTCCACCCAGAAGGTCGAGGTGACCTTGACCGATGTGGCGGGCAACGAGAGCGACAAGAGACTCTATGGATACTTCATGGCAGACGGAAGCGCGCCGACGGTGACGATATCATCGCCAGCGACCGGCACATCGACCGACAAGACGAGCATCCAGATTACCGGAAAGGTGACTAAGGACACTTGGGAAGACTACACCGACTTGACGGTTAATATTCAGGTCGGTGGAGCTACTCCGGGTGTTGTGACGCTCGATGCGAGCGGAAACTTCACCAGCAGCGCAACGCTTGGAGAAGGCACCAATGTCATCACCATTACGGCAAGGGATGCTGCAGGCAACCTCGGTTCGGCGGCCATAACAATTGAGCGCACTGTTACATCACTGACGATCTACGCGATCATCCTCGTGGTGGTCGCGCTGATACTGGCTGCGATCGCAATATTCCGCAAGGAAATGAAGTAAGGGGAAAAAGCCAAACATTCCCCTTTTTTATTTTTTCTTTTCTTTAGTTCAGTTAGAGTTTTATCTATTCAATAGACCGAACTATCTTCGCAGGTAGAGATTGTTGCCATGGACATCTATGGCCACGACGAGCGGCCCAAATTTTTTGACATCGAGGACCCAGAGGCCCTCTATCGGGCCGAGGTCCCGCCAAAGTATCTTTTTGACCTTTCTGATCGATCGAGAGGCGAGCACTCCTGCGCCGCCGGTGAATGCTAAATAGATGCAGCCCAAGCGCGCGAGTTCTGACGCCACATCCTCTCTCACCCCACTTTTGCCTATCAGCGCCTTGACGCCCGTCAGTCGCACGAAATCGATCTGCATGTCGTCGAGTCTGGCGCTCGTGGTTGGTCCGGCAGAAACAATTTTTGGGCCGCGGGGAGTCTTTCTGACGAGTGGCCCGCAGTGGTAGACGACGCCGTTGCGCAGGTCGATGGGCAGTTTTTTTCCGGAGCGGAGGAGGTCGAGGGCTCTGGCGTAAGCCTTGTCGCGAGCTGTGACGATGGTGCCGCTGAGGCTCACGATGTTTCCCGCTCTGAGCAGCTTTATTTTTTGGTCGCTCAGCGGTGGCCGTATTTCGGTGAGTTTGGCCACTAAAGTGCCTCCACTTTCATTTTATCTCCGACGAGGCGCGCGGATGCCCTGCGAGCGACCCAGCATTGGAAGTTAATCGCGAGGGGCAAGCTTGCGGTGTGGCATGCGGCTTTCGCCATTCGGACGCCGAGGACGGTGGTTCGGCCGCCTAGGCCCGTAGGTCCTATGCCGAGTTCGTTCGCAGCGTTTTTCAGCTCGAGCTCCATCCTCGCGAGTTTTTTATCAGGATTTTTTAGGTCGAGTTGGCGGAGCAAGGCCTTCTTCGAGAGCAGGCACGCGACATCTGCGGAGCCTCCGATACCTACACCGACGATCGTCGGCGGGCATGGCTGCCCCGCGGCCTCCTCGATCGCGAGCAGCACCGCACGTTTTATCGCTTCCTCCCCAGCGGTTGGCTTGAGCATGAAGAGCCTGCTCCAGTTTTCGGCGCCCGCACCTTTGATGACGAGGTCGATCTGGAGTCTTTTGCCGCGCACGAGTTCGATGTGAACGATGGGTTGTCCCTCCCCCACGTTTGTCCCGGTGTTTTTGCGGCTCAGGGGATCGATGACGTTCGCTCGGAGAGGTATTTTTTGCGTGGCCTCGCGGACGGCGTCGGCGAGCGCTCGGCTGAGATCGAAGTTCAGCTTGAGTTCGGAACCCAACTTCACGAAAAATATCGGGATGCCTGTATCCTGACAAATTGGCGCATGCAATTTTTTTGCTAGCTCTAGGTTGCGGAGCATGGTGTCGAGCTGGAGTCGTGCGATCTTGTTCGTTTCTTTTGTTTTGCACAGTTTCAGCGCCTTGACAACATCTTTTGGCAGAGTTGTAACCGCACGGCTGAGCATCTCGACGGCGGTTTTTTGAAGTTCGGATTTCGTGAGCATACGATCGAGTTCAACTATGGTGGCGATGTTAAAATCTCTTCGGTGACATTGATTGTTCTAAACTGGGGGGTTTATACCGGGGAGTTTGAACCAGGGTGTTTCGGCTTTATAAACCTCCTTCGACCAAAACATCGGCGGGACGACATGAAGGATGATAGAATATGCGAGCACGTCAGCAGGGCGAGTAGATTTGAACTCGCATCACTGTTGGTGGACAGATTGGGGTCGCCCACGAATCTTGCGGCGGAGCTCAGCATTACGGAAATGGCGGTCAGAAAGTGGTTGCTTCGCCTCAC
>Ga0315268_10003459_pt1 | contig 17395 bp, 15 predicted proteins | sample C1_top_MG_FD_204535 | JGI IMG/M metagenome (GOLD analysis project Ga0315268, IMG submission 204535) | Sediment microbial communities from Yellowstone Lake, YNP, Wyoming, USA - C1_top | ecosystem: Environmental > Aquatic > Freshwater > Lake > Sediment | place: USA: Wyoming | collected 2017-08-01
GGGAATCGAGGTCATAGCAAAAAATATTCAGAAGGCCTATGCTAAGGGCAATCAAAATCTTGAAGCCCGGTATGCCATGTGCTTCGGGGTTTGTATGGGGACGATGGCGATTCGAAGCAGCGGAGTAGGAGCTATTCATGCCACCTGCTATCCGCCTGCCATGGAATATCATATTTCTCATGGGGTCGCTATTTCCATCATGATGCCCTATGTCATGGAATACAATCTAATCAGCAATGTGGACAAATACGCCACCGTTGCTGCGGCAATGGGCGAAAAGGTGGATAAACTATCATCCAGAGAGGCGGCGCAATCAGCAGTGGATGCTGTAAAAAGATTGATGAAAGATCTGGATCTTCCTTTGCGGCTTCGAGATGTCGGGGCAAAAAAAGAAGATTTTCCGAAATTTGCAGCCGTCGTGGTGAAGCGATATGCACATCACTTAGCCAATAATCCAAGAAATCTCGCAGAAAAGGATTTGCTGAAAATTTACGAAACGGCATGGTAACAGGGGCAGGAAATATTTTTTGAATTTTAAAGCGGAGGCATGATATGAAAAAATTCCCAAATAAGGAATGGTTTTCTGAACTCAAGGAGAGGGTGAACAAAGAAGACGCTTTTCAGAAAGCCGCACGATGGTTCAATGGAACCATTGGATTGAGGATTGACAGAGATCTGTATAGTTTGAAAATCTCGGAAGGTCGTGTGCAAGAAATCAAACCCGAACTCGGTGTCCCCCTCTTCACGCTAAGCGGAAATCGCGCGGCCTGGGAAGAATTATTAACCATGGGAACGATCAACCGCTTGTTTCGTCAAAATAAGATTCTGATCGAGGGAGACAAGGTGACGGCTATGCGTTACTGGAAAGTACTGTGGTATCTAACGGAAATCGCACGAAACGAGAATTAAAGAGGAGGTTTTTCATGGCTTACTGCAATGTTCAGAATACTAGGATATACTACGAGGAAGAAGGCCGGGGTGTGCCCATGGTGCTGGTTCATGGAGCGGCACAGGACACTCTCTCCTGGAGATTCGCCGTGCCTTACCTTTCAAAGGAATATAGAACTATTGCCGTCGATATGCCCGGACACGGTAAGTCCCTGATGCATCCCAAGGGGATTATCAGCAAGACCGAAGACTATGCGGATTTCATCAACGCCTTTATCGATACCCTTCATCTGGGAAAAGTAATCCTGGTGGGTCACTCGATGGCCGGAGGCTGTTCGCTTCTGGCCGGTTTGAACAGACCGGATCAAATCCGGTGTGCGGTGCCTTTGGACGGAGCCGGAATGACCCTTCGGGCGGCCGTTTCCTATTCCAACGAACTAATGGACCTCATCACGGTGAATCCATATGACTACTGGGAAACCAACTTCATGGCCCTCTGCGGGCCTAAAACCTCTCCGGAACGGAAGAAGGAAATCGGAGTTGAGGCCACACGATGTTCTGCAGAAGTTATTTTGGGTGATTTGTCCGCCTATACCTCTCTTGATATCCGAAATCGCATCAAAGAGATCTCCTTTCCGGTTCTCCTTATTACTGGAGAAGACGATTGGTCCTGTACACCGGAAAATGTACGCAACACGGAAAAATTGTTGGAATGCCCGAAGGCAATAGAAGTTCTCAAGGGCGTGGGACACTTTCCCCACATGGAAGCTCCGGAGCTTTTGTCGGAAGTCTTATTGAAAAGGATCAAGGATTTCATATGAAAGATGTTATTGTGAACTGGAGACTCGTCCATGAAGGGATATACCGGCAAGATTCTTCGTGTTGATCTTACGTCTGCTCAATGCAAGTCTTATGAACCCCCTGAGGATTATTACCGTCGTTACTTGGGTGGCCGAGGCTTTATTATTCAAATCCTCCTGACCGAAGTGCCGAAGGGTGCCGATCCCTTCGGTCCCCGGAATAAGCTGGTATTTGCCTTGGGCCCCATTACGGGGCATCCCGTTCCCGGCAGCGGCAGAAACAGCGTTGGCACGAAGTCGCCGCTGACGGGTGGGTTTGGAGAAGCCGAAGCAGGTGGGTACTGGGGCGCGGCATTAAAGAGTGCGGGGTATGACGCAATTATCGTAGAAGGGGCGGCCGCCGATCCGGTTTACCTTTGGATAGAGGATGGACATGCAGAGATTCGTGATGCCGGTCATTTGTGGGGGTTGGAAATTGCGGACACGGTTAAGGCATTGGAAAAAGAGTTTGAAGGGAAAAAATTACGGACCGCTGTGATCGGACCGTCGGGGGAGAACCTGGTCCGATACGCAACGATTGCGAACGACATTTCTCATGTGGCGGGGAGAACAGGTATCGGAGCGGTGATGGGGTCGAAGAAACTCAAGGCGATTGCCGTTCGGGGGAGTAATCCTCCCCCAATGGCGGATCCTGAAAAAGTCAAAGAGTTGACAAAATGGATGGGGATGCATTTCAAGGAAAAGGCCCGGTTTGCTGAATATGGAACAGGAGCGTCGATTGTGGCTTACGAAGCTTCGGGAAACCTTCCTATACGAAATTTTCGGGGAGGGCGATTCCCTGGTGCAGAGAAAATTCAAGCTCAGGTTATGTTTGAAAAGTCCTATGTTGCAAAGAGAGGGACCTGTTTCGCCTGCCCGATCCGGTGCAAAAGAAAAGTCAAGCTTGGTGATCCGTGGAATGTAGATCCTATCTACGGCGGCCCTGAATATGAAACGCTGGCTGCCCTGGGTTCCAATTGCGGTATCGATGATTTGGAAGCCTTGATCAAGGCCGATGAGCTTTGCAGCCGATACGGCATCGACACTATTTCTACGGGTGTTTCCATTGCCTTTGCAATGGAGTGTTATGAAGAGGGTATTCTCACGCTTGATGACACCGATGGTTTGGAGCTGACCTTTGGCAATGCCAATGCTATGCTGACCATGGTCGGGCGTATCGCATTAAGGCAAGGTTTAGGAGATCTCCTGGCTGAGGGGACTAAGAGGGCATCGGAGAGTATCGGAAAAGGTTCCGAGGCTTTCGCGATGCACGTAAAAGGTCTGGAAATTGCCATGCATGAGCCGCGTTATAAACAGGGTATGGGCTTGCACTATAGCGTACATGCGACCGGTCCGGATCACTGCAGCGGTATACAGGATGATCTTGTTAACAAGGACAAAGCCGGTTGGGACAGTATTGATGTTGCAGAATCGATTCCGAGTACTGAGTTGAGTGCTCGAAAAGTGCGAATGCTCTATCAAGTGGGGTTGTGGCGACATTTATACAATTACATGGGATTATGTTTGCTCGTTCCTTGGGATTATAAACAAATAATCGATATCATAGAAGGGATAACGGGGTGGCCTATGAGCCACTGGCGACTGATGAAAGTCGCCGAGCGGGGTATAACCCTGGCGCGGATCTTCAACCTCCGCGAAGGTTTTACAACCGATGATGATAAATTGCCGCGCCGATTTGCCGTCTCACCGACAACGGGACCGTTGAAAGATGTGGCGATAGATCCGGAAAAGCTGGCACAGGCCAAGCAAGTGTATTATCAGATGCTGGGATGGGATGCTTCGGGTGTTCCAACCTACGGGAGGTTAGTGGAACTCGATATCGAATGGGCAAAAGACTATCTGGAGTAACGGATCTGCCGGTCGATTCTACGGTTTTGTAAACCCGGAGCGTACTTGCTGACGACACTTGCAATGGCTCCTCATCAGACCTTGTTGAATCCATAGCTTCACGGCGTCTTGCGTTTACGAGGCAATATGCGTCTCATCACCTTCGTCAAGTCCGCCACGTGTCGCTTATCCAAAGCAAATAACCCTTCAAGAAGTTCGTCTATAATCTTCTCGCCGATCCAATTTGCGTTTTGACGGAATTTTGACACGATATCCTCAACGGAAGCGCGGTTTTCCGGTTCTCCCTTTGCAAGTGGTATTTCTACGGTATACATCCCCCCTTGCTTTGTTTTCATGATGATCGTCGCACCACGCTGCTCCGGATATGCCTTCTCCCATTTGATCTCGCTTCTTATAGAAATGCGAGAGGCAAGTGACTGAATGTCTCTATTGGCGATGACAGCTTGTGTATACCGATCTTCATTCAGATCTCCGAAATAGGCGGCCATCGCCGTAGAATAGGGCAGACTGAACTTGGCAGCCTCCGCAGTTCGAGGAAGGGTTTTTTTGCCGCAGAAATTGATAGCTACAGGATACGTCGCGATATCGATTGTTTCAATATCTTTGAATTTCAAGGCACTCTCCTTCATCGCAGCCAACAGACCGTCAATGGCGGGATGTGTGTGACGGCAAGCGGCATGAAATTTCACATACTGATCGCAGATGGAATAATGTTCTCCCAAATCCTTAAATAATCCTTCCAATGCAACCTTGTCCGCCATGGCCTTGAAAAAACCGTCTTTTCCTTCAAGGACCGTTACCGGCCCTCTGGCCCCGCGTTTTGCCAATTCGACGGATAGGATGCCGGCCATGCCGGCCTTACCGGGATGGATCGGCTTCACCATGGAGCCATCATTCAGGATCTCCAGGAGACCGGCGCCCTGCAACCCTGCCATCCCCAGTGCGCTGACCATTTCAGCTTCATTCAACCCGGCGCTGACTCCGCAAGCGGCAGTGGCACCGAATACCCCGATTGTACCGGTCGTATGAAACCCCCGATTAAGATGGGAGGGATTAATGGCCTTTGAAAGTCGATTCACGATTTCGAATCCCAGAACCACGGATAAAAGGAATGTTTTTCCATCTCGTTTGTTGGCCTCCGCACAGGCCAAAGCTGCGGGGATGACGGTGACGCCTGTATGGACACCGCCGAAGCGGTACCCATCGTCCATGTCGAGTGCATGTCCGCTGACGCCGTTGCCGAACGCAGCGAAAACCGCCGGGATTTTTTTGTTTGTACCCAGCAACGTGGACTCTCTCAAGCCCCCTAGGCCCATCAGGTATGCGATTATTATTCGGGGAAAATCCTTCTTCAAACCGGCAATTGAAACTCCCATCAAATCGACGGTTAGAATCTTGGCCTGATCGACGACCTCTGCAGGAAGGTCCTCATATTTTACCATGCCAAAATAACGAGAAAAATGCTGTAGGATCGTTTCCATGGTTGTACCTCATATCTTGTTCTTGTTGTACCATTAACACTTCAAATCAAATCCGGCGCATTAAATTGAAGTTACTTTGTCTCACACTTTGATGTTGGTCGTCAATAGTTGACACCATTAACTCCAGTCAAAAGGTGTTTAATAATTTTTACTTGACACTGTGTCCGGCTTGGCTTACATATAATATCGAATATGATATCAGATATATATTTACCGGAAACCGGAGATGGGTTTAGGGTGCATGTTAGTTTCTCCAAGGACATTCCCAATAACCAGCGAATCATAATATTGTACCCCAACTGTTCAACCAGCAGACGGTTGCTCCAGATCGAATGCAAAATCTGGATCAACAAAGACTTCAACAAGACTGCCAGCGTTACGAAGGAGCGGCTCATTTGTTAATACATTTGATCGAAATCCTGAGAAAGGGGCCCTCACTATCTGTATGCGGAAAAATATCAGAAGTTGCCCCCCCAAACCAGAAATATGAAGAGTTTTTCAACAACCTACCAACAAGTTTACAGAGGAGGAGGTCAAAATGGCACGATTAAGGAAATGTTTGGTTATTACCATTTTCGTTACTATGTTTTTTATCGTTCTTACTGGTATACCTCAAAGGAGCCAAGCCGCTGATGATGAATTGGTCATTGCAATTGTTACTGGTCTTACCGGAAGCACAGCGACTTGGGGCAATCAAACCCTAAACATGGCAAAGCTTATCGAAGAGGAGATAAATGCAGCCGGAGGGTTTAAAATCAAGGGAAGAAATGTTAAAGTCGTTTTTAAATATTACGATTCTGAAAGTAATCCTCAAGTTGGGAGCTCTGTAACAGAACGTGCAATTGGCGATGGAGCTAAGTTTGTTATGGCTGGCCCACAAAGTTCTGTAGGTTTTACATCTTCAGAGCTTTGTGAAAGAGCAGGTATCCTGTTTATTGATTTTTCTAACACAACAGATAAATTATCAGAAAGAAATTTTAAATACTTTTTTAGAGTAAATGCACCAAATGGAATGGCAGTTAAAAATTCTATTGACTATTTATTATACCAGGAGAAAAAAACTGGCGTTAAATTGAAAAATGTTGCAATTTTTTCTGAGGATAATGTTACTGGTCGTTCAAAAGGGGATATGTACGCTAAGTTTATACCTCAAATGGCGCCTCATTGGAATATAGTCAGTACTGTTTATTTCCCAGCAAATACCAAAAACTTTACCATATGGTTGAATGATTTTAAGGGAAAGCAAGTAGATGCTCTGCTCGGAGATCAGTATCCAACCACTGCTATATTAGTTGCTCGACAAAGCAGGGAAATTGATTATAATCCTAAGGCAATCCATGGAGTACACGGAGGGTGGTACGATCCTGAATATGGTCAAAACTTACAATGGATGGCAATAGGCACAACAGACACCTGTTATTTCTCCCCGTTTAGTAAAATATCGGGGCTTGCTGCACTAAACGAAAAATATAAAAAGAAATATAATGGTGACATTCCACAGAATGCTGCAAATATTGCATGCGGAATTACAGTTATTAAAGATGCAGTAGAACGGGCAGGTTCAATTGACATTAAAACAATGCGAGAAGCCTTGCTAAATACTAATTTAACGAGAAAAGAGTATAAGGAAGGAGAATGGTGGTTTATAAAATCTTATGATGTTAAATTTGATCAAACAGGACAGAATATCAAAGCGTCCAATATTACTAGTGTATGGACATCACCCACAAAAATGGAACCGGTTTATCCCGAACAATTTGCTACAACATCAGCACCTTGGCCTAAATTAACTTGGAGCGAACTAGAAAAACAATATGGCAAAATGTATCCCTTAGGAAAGTAGGGTTTTGCGCAATCAGCCGATCCTCGACGGCTTCCAGGAGATTCGCCGACGCCACCGGGTCGTCGTTACCTTCCCGGACGGCCAATCCGCTCTGATACTTTGTACGGCCAGGTTGCGCCACATTGCCGGCAGTAAATGGGGCCAGAAGGGCTATCTCAATACGGATCTTCTGAAAGACTATAGAATGGAAAAACAGATCGAAGTGGCTTCAGCTTAATTCAAACGAAAGGCGCTGCCAGAAAAATACTTTATACTACCAAAGGATACTCTTAACCTCATTACTGTTCACTCCAGAAAAATTAATAGGGCCTGACAATGGAAAACTTTTCAAGTAATATCATGCAATGTGTTATTACCGGCATTATGATGGGATCAGTATATTCATTGATTGCATTTGGCTTTAACATTACCTCCGGTATTGTAAGAGTTACCAATTTTTCTCATGGCATGTTTGTAGTCACAGGAATGTTTTTAACCATCACTCTGTGTACAGCCCTGGCAATTGACCCCTACTTAGCATTATTACTTACCCTTCCGATATGTTTTATAATAGGAGCTGTTGTAGAAAAAGTATTTGTCCACCCAATACTGAACGCTCCTAAAATAAACCAGTTCATTTTGACCTTAGCGTTAAAGATATTTTTAGAAAACTGCCTGCTGTTTTTTTACGGAGGTGATTTTAGAGGTCTCACTACTTGGTATACTTCTAAATCAATCATCTTTGAAAGCATAAACGTAAGCATTAACTATTCTCAGTTATTTGCCTTTATTGCTACTGCATTGGGTTTGCTTGGCATAACATATTTACTTTATTTCAGCAGGCTGGGAAAACAAATGCGCGCTGTAGCTGATGATAAAGAAGCTGCTGCTTTATTAGGAACGAATGTTTGGTCTGTCTATACAATTGCTTTTGGTTTAGCCGCACTCCTGGCAGCCCTTTCCGGGGCAGCATCAATCAGTTATATGGTTGTATCTCCAAATGATGGTAATTCCATAGTTATTAAAGCATTCATTGTAACGATATTTGGCGGGCCAGGCAGCATTATTGGGACAATTTTGGGAGGATTATTCCTGGGATTGCTTGAAAATATCGGTATTTTGATTGTTGGTCCGTCTATGGCGACGGCTTTTGCCTTATTAGGGATGATTATTTTTATTCTGGCACGTCCTCAGGGATTATTGGGGAAAAAGATAAATTAAGTAAGATTAGTGGCAGATTATGCTGTTTACAGGTTTATAGAAATTTAGAATCTGATTGTAAGTTCATCGGTTGTGTCTGGGAAAGGTGTTAACATAAATGAAAATACAGCATTTCGTTTTGGCCGGGATTGCAGTTTTAGCACTAATTATGCCAGTTTTTTTTAAAGAACGGATTTTTTTAACAATCATGATTTTAATATATTTTTATGCCTATTTAGCACTTTCATGGAATTTAATTGGCGGTTTCGGCGGTCAGATATCGCTGGGTCATGGCATCTTTATGGGCATTGGTTCCTACAGTGTAGCAGTCTTATTTATAAATTACGGGATAACTCCATGGATAGGAATGTTTATCGGCGCGATTCTGTCCGCGGCTAGTGCATATTTGATAGGGTTTATTACTTTTAGTTTTAAAATTCAAGGAATCTTCTTTGTGGTTGTGACACTTGCCTTAACTCAAATATGTCAGGAAGTTGTCAAGCAAATAAAATTTCTTGGCGCAAGCGAGGGCCTGACACTTCCGATTTCGATGGGCTGGCGTAACTTTCAATTTTCCGAAAAAACTGAATATTACTATATTATTCTTTTCTTATTAATTGCTGTCATTTTTATAAGCTACTATATCAAGAAGTCAATGCTTGGGTATAACCTTCAGGCTATTCGTGAAAACGAAGATACTGCTGCGGCAAGTGGAGTTGATCTGAAAAAGAATAAGAATTTGATCTTCGTGCTAAGTGCCATTTTAACCTCAATAGGGGCGACTTTTTACATGCAATTTACCTTCTTTGTCGATCCGGAAAGTACTGTTAATTTTAATTTAAATATTTATCTGGTACTATGTGCCGTCATTGGCGGGTTAGGTACAATAATGGGGCCTGTTTTGGGAGCCACCTTTTATGTTTTAATTACTGAGCTTCTTCGTTTTATGCCTATAGAATCGCAAAAAGCGGCCGCAATAACCAGAATTATTTTTGCACTTATTATGATGTATACTATGATTTATAACCCGAAAGGAATTGTCGGGTCGAAAATATTCAAAAAGATATATAAAAAATACGATTGATCAGGATTACGAAGAGCGCTGAATTATAATGTATGTGTTATCAGTTCGGGCTGTTTGAGAGTGCGGTGTTGTATTAACAGTTAGTTCTTTGGAGGTGGAAATGGCTTTGCTCGAGGTTAGCAATCTTACAAAACGGTTTGGTGGTCTAACGGCAGTATCTGACGTAAACTGCTATCTCGACCAAGGTGAAATATTGGGTCTAATCGGACCTAATGGGGCCGGAAAGACGACACTTTTTAACATGATCAGTGGATATTATCCTCCAAATTCAGGGACTGTTATTTTTGAAGGCAAAAACATAACCGGTCTTCCACCACATATAATATGCAGATTAGGGATTGCACGAACATTTCAAATTAGTCAACCATTTATGGAACTGAATGTATTGGAGAACGCAATAGTTGGCGCCTGCCATTATGCTCGCAGTTTAAAAGAGGCACGAAAAGAGGCTGCAAAGGCGTTGGAAATAGTTGGGATAGATAAAAAAAGTGAGCTATTAGCCGGCAATCTTTCTACACCGGATAGAAAGGCACTTGAATTTGCACGAGCTTTGGCTACAAAGCCAAAATTACTTATTCTTGATGAGCCGGCTGCCGGTTTAAACTCAGCTGAGGTGGAGTCTTTTCTTGATACTGTCATTAATGTATCAAAAAATAATAAATTAACCATTTTAATTGTCGAGCATGTTCTACAAGTCATTATGAGATTATGTTCAAGAATTGTTGTCCTAGATGAAGGCAAAATGATTGCCGAAGGAAAACCTGAAGATATTGCCCGAAATCCCACGGTTATTACTGCTTATTTAGGAGAAGAATATGTCCATTCTTGAAATAAAAGAAGTAACGGCAGGCTATGGCAACTTAAAAGCAATTAGAGATGTTTCATTGAGCGTCAACGAATCTGAAGTTGTGTCGATCATCGGTTCAAATGGTGCTGGTAAGACGACAATAATGAAAGCAATTACCAAAATTATTCCTTTAGTATCCGGGGAAATATGGTTTGATAATGAACGAATAGATCTCTTAAAACCACATATAATTGCTTTGAAAGGTATCAGCTTAGTTCCCGAAGGGAGAAAGCTTTTCCCAACAATGAACGTTATCGAAAATTTAGAGTACGGAGTAGCAACAACTAAAGCTAAATCAAAGAAGAATGAAAATATGTCACTAGTATTCGAGCTATTTCCCATCTTGAGCGATAGAAAAAAGCAAATGGCTGGTTCACTTAGTGGCGGTCAGCAGGAAATGCTGGCAATTGCTCGCGCACTGATGACCGCTCCAAAACTACTCCTTCTTGACGAACCTTCATTAGGTTTGGCACCTCTCACGGTAAATAGTGTCTTTAATACTTTAAGTGAAATTGCAAAATTAAGTAACATGACCCTTTTCTTGAGTGAACAGAATGTTGCAAAAGCGCTATCTATTGCAGATCGAGGATACGTAATGGAATTTGGACAAATTGCCTTTGAAGGAGAAAGTCAGGATCTACTTAGGGATCCCAGAGTTAAAAAGGCTTACCTGGGGCTTTAAAAAATTCAACCTTATTTTGAATTATATAATAAATACTTAGGCATAATCGGATATGGTGCCATCGGCAAAAAGGTGGCGGAAACTGGGAGAGGCATTATTCGAAATGAATTCTCATTTAGTTAAGAATATAATTAGATAATTTAGAAAAGTATAATTCACCTAAGAGGCAAGAGATATGTATAAACTGCATGTTAAATGCTAAAACCGAAAAGATGCTCGGTATGGAGGAGATCATGGATTCACGAATTATACAAATAATGATCAATGCGCGTAAACCAATCCAAATGAACGTAAAATCTGGTGATCAGGTGCACATCGTAGCTGATACGCTCACCGAACCGCTTGTTTGGCAAGCCTTGGCAGCAGCCTGTGTAGAAGTCGGCGCAGAGCCAACGATAAGCATAATGACGCCGAGGCCTTTCCCACAAGCAGAACCAACGCCGGAAGTGGCGGCGGCTATGTTGAAGGCTGATGTTAACATTCTTGTTCCGTCGAAAGCCATTTTGCACTCTCGGGCTGGACATGAGGCAATGAAAGCAGGACACCCTTTCATAGTATCGGAGGAGCTCTCTGTTGACATGCTCACGCGAGGTGCGGCCACAGCGGATTATTATAAGATGCAGGACATTGGGCAAAGGCTACTTGCTGCGTGGAATAATGGAAGCCATGTCCGTGTTACTTCGGCACATGGGACCGATCTTGTCGCCAAGATAGGTGGCGGACGCAAAGGATGGTGTGTGGCCGGAATTATCACTAAACAAGAGGGGATGGATTTATTTTGTGCGGCATTTCCGGATGGTGAGGTTGGAGTAGTGCCTTTGGAAGGTACTAGTGAGGGAGTTGTTGTATGGGATACATCAATGCACATAGTCGGAATGCTGAGTGAACCGATCCACGCTACGATTAAGGAAGGGAGGGCTGTTGAGATAACTGGCGGACAACAGGCAGAGGCCTTAAAAAAGGCGATAGTGGAGTATGGTGACGAAAACTCATATAATCTAGCAGAAATATCGATAGGCATTAATCCTAATGCACGCATTACCGGGATTATGCGGGAAGATAAAAAGCTCTATGGTGCTGTTCACATCGCCCTTGGGGCGAGTGCTGATACCGGCGGGTTGGTGGAGTCAAAAACTCATTTCGACGGAATTATACGATATCCACGATTGTGGATTGATGATCGTATTATTGTAGATCAGGGCAAGATCCTCATATAAGATGTTATTATAGGTAGCAGTAAATCAACATGCGCGGCTTGAGTTCAATAGCGCTCAACAGATCTTGCAGCATACGGTGGAGAGCTTCACTCAAACAATGGAGGGAAAGTCGATGAAAGGATTGACAATTACGGAGCGGATGAAAATGTATAAACATTCTCGTATTCCGTTGGAAATGAACACAAAACCAGGTGATAAAATTCTCATTGTTGCAGATACCGAAACACCTTCGAATATTTTGGAAGCCTTGATGACTAATGCGTATCAGATGGATCTTGATCCAGTATTGTCGATAATTTCACCAAGAGCTTATCATCAAGCCGACCCACCTTCTCATGTCTTGTCAGCAATGTATGTTGCTGATCTCACGCTTCTGTGTACCAGTACTGCAATGCTTCATAGCCCTGAATGCTCTAAGGCAATGGATGCCGGGCGTAGGTTTATTGCCATGGAAGGACTATCACCTGAGCTATTGATAAGGGGGAGATGTGAGGAAGATTACCCCAAAATGCAGAAATTGGCTGCAAAAATAAGAAATATTTTTACAAAGGGGAAAAGGATAAAGGTAACTTCTGAAGCAGGCACAAATTTAATAGCAGATATAGAGGGAAGGCCCGGATATGTAGCGGCAGGAAAAGCGGATAAACAGGAGGGTGTATATCTACTTGCGGCTGCTTTTCCAGACGGAGAAGTCGGGATCGCTCCTGTCGAAGGTTCAGCTGAAGGCACAGTGGTATTTGATACAACCATGCATTTTTTTGAAAAACTCAAGAGTCCGATCACTATCAAAGTGAAGAATGGGAAGGCTGTGGATTTCGGAGGGGACTTAGCCGATGATCTGAGGGAGATTCTAGATAAGTATGGAGATGAACATTCTTATGTATTTCCCTGTGAAATAGCGCTAGGACTTAATTCCAAGGGTGGCGTTAATGGCGCGATACGTACCGACAAAAAGCTTTATGGCACGGTCCATATGGCATTTGGAATGAATATCGATATTGGCGGTAAGACACCAGGAAAACTGCATATGGACGGTGTGATCAGGTATCCGGAATTGACAGTAGATGATACTGTCATCGCAGCAAACGGAAAAATTTTGGTTACTTGAGAAGTAGAAATTCTATAAAATTGAATGGGCATTCATTTACCCCTATAGTCTATGTACATTGTGTTTGGGATTCAGATGGATATGGAGGAACTATTCGATGAAAGCCGTGATGAAGACAAAGGCAGGGGTCGGGGTAGAGATTAAGGATATTCCGATACCAAAACTTCCTAAAAATTATTCCAATGGTGAGGTTATTGTTCGGGTAGGTGCCTGTGGTATCTGTGGGACAGATATTGGGGTATATAACTGGTCAAAGTGGATTGCTCAATATATGCAAATTCCAAGGGTAATAGGTCATGAAATTACAGGAACAATCGTCGAAGTGGGTGAAGAATGTGGAAATTGGAAGATTGGTGATAGAATTGTAGCCGATACGTATCTGGGATGCGGTAAGTGTTATTTCTGTCGAATTGGTAAATTTAATCTTTGTGAGAATAGGGCAAGTCTTGGCTTAAATATCGACGGGGGTATGGCCGAGTATGTAGCAATCCCTTCGATTAATCTTTTTCACCTCCCTGCCAATGTGTCCTTCACAGCTGGGGCTGCCATCGAGCCCCTTGGCGTTGCAATGCATGCCTTTGAACAGTCTGGTTTCAAACCTGGAGATAATGTTTTAATCTTGGGTTGCGGACCGATAGCATTGGGAATGTTAATGATTGCTAAATCGTCTGCTGCGTCAAAAGTATTTATCACCGGAATTCAATTGGATAAAATAAGGCTAAACAAAGCAAAGGAGTTAGGAGCTAATACCATATTCAACGTAGAAAAAGAAGACCCCCAGCCATTTATCATGGAAGAAACACAGGGCCGAGGTGTCGATATCGTCTTTGTCTGCGTGGGAAGTGAAGGAATTTTATCGCAGGCAGCTAAAATGGTTAGACCAGGGGGGATTGTGATAGTTTTAGGCCTCTTTCACGAAAACGAAAAATTCGATCCGAATCTTATGGTGGAAAGGGAGTTGACTTTTAAAGGGTCCTTTAGAAGGGCACCTGAAACTTGGTATAGAATTCTAAGATTAGTTGGTAATAACATTATTCCGTTGAAGGAACTTGTTAGCCATGTTCTACCGTTACAAGAAATAGAGAGAGCCTTCCAACTATTAAAAAATGGAGAGGCGATTAAAGTTGTCATCACACCGGAATCAAAAACCACAGAGTATCGTATGATGAAGTAACTGCAAGGGGGCTGCCATGAGTGTCTTGATCACGGGTGCATTCGGTTTGCTGGGGACCAATCTGTGCCATGAATTCTTGAGAGAGGGAAAAGAAGTAGTGGCTTATGATTTAATTTATAGAGTTCCAAAATTTTTAAAGGTACATGAAAATAACAAGAAGCTTATTTTTGTAAAGGGAGATATTACTGATTCATGGCGTCTCATAGAGAGCGTGAAACAATATGAAGTGACAGACATTATCCATGTTGCCACTTTGATGGATGACAAAGCCTCCCTTCAACGACCCTATCAGTTTTTGCGAACAAATATCCTTGGAGGCCTTAATGTCTTAGAGGCAGCAAGGCATTGTAAAATCCGACGGCTCGTTGTAATTAGTAGTCGAGCAGCCTATGGCTCCTATGCTCCATCGCAAGGCCCTCTTAGAGAAGATTCTATGTTGAGGCCTGCAGGGTTTTATGGAGCCTCTAAGGCCTCGATCGATATAGTTCTTCCTCTCTATCGGACTCACTACCAGTTGGATGCTGTATCCATACGGACGACGGGAATTTTTGGCCCTGGACAAGGAGAAGAGGGAATGGGTCATACAGGAATGACAGCACCTATCTATCGCATCCTCAATAGTGTTTTAAGGGGCAATTCTTTCTCACTTGCGTCAGGTGGAGATCATTATCTTGAGTTCTGTTATGTTAAAGATTTAGCTAAATGGATAAAAGTGATACTGGAAAGGGACCATCTTGAACATCCAATTTACAACCTTTGCCATGGAAAATTATTCAGCATAGGGGAAATAGGGGATATGATCAAGAACCTGCTTCCGGATACCGATATTATAATCGGACCTGGTCCGCTTGCAGGAATTGAATTGAGGGCAGCTTTGGATATTAGTCGTGCTCAGGGTGAATTCGGATATGAACCATCCCCCCTAAATAAGAGTATTGAAGATTTTATTGAGTACCTCAAGTCGTGAGATAAAAGCCGGTCTATGTGTAACTCACAAGTGGTCTGAGTTTTTCTCCGCCGTTACAGCGTCCTGGTTTGTCCACCATCGATATCCAGAATGGTTCCTTGGCAATAACTTGACAAAGACGATGCCAAAAAAACTACCGCTGATGCAATTTCCGATGGATCGCCAAATCGTGCAACACCAAAATTTCTTGCCATTTCCGATGCTGCCTGTTCTATAGGAAGGCTACGTTCAATGGCTATTTTATTGATTCTTGTCTGAAGGCGTTCAGTTGCAATCGTACCTGGATTGATGGCGTTCACTTTAATGCCATCATGAATGCCACGGTCAGCCAAAACCTTCGTTAGATTAAGTAGCCCGGCGTTAACTGCACCGCCAATTGCAAATTCGGCATTTCCAGTGCGTCCACCGATGCCAACAATATTCACAATTGCGCCTTTTGATTGCATGAGAAATGGCCAGGCGGCACGTGAGCAACGTACCGTGCTGAAAAACTTCAATGCAAAGCCATCGTTCCAATCAGATTCGGACAAATGAAGAAAGTCGCCACGCTTAGTCGCTCCAGCGTTATTCACAAGCAAGTCAATCTTCCCAAATTTTTCAACGGCGAAAGCGATAAGTTTTTGGGGTGATTCTTCCAGCCGCAGATCGGTAGGAAAAATATAGGACTCTGTCTCACAAGTTTGCGCAACTTCTGTTAGCTGTTCTGCAGATCTGGCGGCCAATACGAGCAGCATACCCTCTGCCGCGAGTTGGTTAGCGATTGCCTCACCGATGCCTCTGCTTGCTCCGGTGATAATGGCTACTTTGTTTTTTAGATCAGTTTCCATTAGTGCTCTCACTCCCTAAGCACAACAAATGCGGATATGTAACCCGTCAAAATAAACCGATAAGAATTTTGATGGGCCTGCTTAAATGCGGTTTTAAAAGATCATATTACCCCTGGTTTGTCAATGAATATTGGTCGGCCCGATGAATTCAGATTTTACTATAATACTTTGCCGAAGGTTCGCTGCGGCGAACTTGTGGCGGGGAGCTTCAATTTTTTCGAAAAGCATAAGACTCGCTATCTTAATTTAATTTATGACGAATCCGTCGGAAGGGAGAGATGGGTCGGGAACAACACACACGGATTTGATGTCAAACAAATTTTTTATTTTGCCGATATTGCCGTTTTTCAGGCCACGGAGTTTCGAAACGCTTACCGGATGAACCCTTATGGTTATCTCTTCAGGCAGGCCGGATTTCGATTGAAGAACACCAATTATATTATCAAGAAAGATTTCCGAATATACGAGATGGCCGAAGGCCGGATGATAGGGCCCTGCAAGAATAGAAGTTCCTTCCCGAAGATCCTCCGTTGGCTGCAAACCCATGCGGATAACCTTGATATTATTTTCTCTGAAAACAAGATATGCCTTTTTTGTAATCGACACTCCTTTTTCAAGAGAGAGCGGCACATATTTTCCTTTCCTATATAATACGGCAAGAGGGCTTCCTGCCAGTACAACGGTCGGATATATTCTTACAAAATCAGGGAGAAGTTCCGACATACGGTGCGCAGTATAAAGAGATCGGCTTTCGTCGTCACCCGGCAAACCTATCATCATCTGCAGGCCAATATTAAAACTCTTTTTTTTAAGCAAATCCACTGCATTTTTAGTATCAGAAGAAGTATGGCCCCGCATTGCCAGTGCCAGAACAGAATCATCCATTGATTGCACGCCCAGTTCAATGGTCGATACGGGAAAATTCTTAAGAAAATCAAGCTTATTATTGTCGATTGTATCAGGGCGGGTTAAAAACCTTATGCTGTCGACGAGTCCATTTATTACAAATTTTGCTGCCACGCTCAGAAGTTGTTCAATTTTATCAATACCAAGACCTAAAAAATTGCCGCCATAAAAACCGATTTGAATCTTGCCTCTTTTTTTACCTTTGTAATTCAAAAACTCTGTAATTATACGGTTTAATTCTTCCTGCGAAGGGATACCTTTTTTTTCTCCCGTAATGGTATTCTGGTTGCAGAAAACGCATTGATTAGGACATCCTGCGTGGGGAATAAAAACTGGAATTATGAAATTTTTCAGGATATTATCCATCGGCTTTCATTTGATTTGCCGTCAGTATATCAAGTGCTTTTCGAGCAGCATCCTGCTCTGCGTGTTTTTTGCTTTTTCCAAATCCTTCGGTCCGGATATCATTTACCGATAATGCGAT
>Ga0315268_10003460_pt1 | contig 17391 bp, 16 predicted proteins | sample C1_top_MG_FD_204535 | JGI IMG/M metagenome (GOLD analysis project Ga0315268, IMG submission 204535) | Sediment microbial communities from Yellowstone Lake, YNP, Wyoming, USA - C1_top | ecosystem: Environmental > Aquatic > Freshwater > Lake > Sediment | place: USA: Wyoming | collected 2017-08-01
CTGCTTTAGGGCTGGGAGCCCTCCGCTCGCCGTGCGCTGATTCGCGGAGGAGCCCCACGCCACAGGTGATGACCGTGCTCGGTCCGATTGCGGCGCGACGCTTGGGCCGCACGTTGATGCACGAGCACATCCTGGTGGATTTCATCGGCGCTGACCAAGTTTCATCCGAACGCTACGATGCCGAAGAAGTCTTTCACAAGGCCCTTCCCTATCTTCAGAACCTGAGGGCCGCGGGCGGCGACACGCTGGTTGAGTGCACGCCGGACTTTCTGGGACGCGACCCGCGACTGCTGCGCCGGCTCTCGATGGCCAGTGGCCTCCACATTCTCACCAACACGGGCTTTTACGGTGCGGCGAAGGACAAGTATGTTCCGCGTTTCGCTTACCACGAAACCGCTGACGAACTGGCCTTGCACTGGGTCCGCGAATTCGAGGACGGCATCCCACCTGACAACATCCGGCCCGGCCTGATGAAAATCGGCGTGGACGAGGGTCCGCTTTCCGAAATCGACGCCAAGCTGGTGAAGGCCGCTGCCCGCGCCCATCTCCGCACGGGCCTGGCTATAGCCTCCCACACCGGCGACGGCGTCGCGGCAATGGCCCAACTTCAAGTGCTTAGAAAGGAGGGCGTGGAGTCGTCGGCGTTCATCTGGGTTCACGCGCAGAACGAACCTGACGCCAGCCTGCACCATCGCGCTGCCGAACTGGGCGCCTGGGTGGAATTCGACGGCATTGCGCCGCAGTCTGTGGCCAAGCACGTGGAGCTGGTGATGGGGATGAAATGCAAGGGGCACTTCCGCCGCGTGCTGATTTCCCAAGACGCGGGGTGGTACCACGTAGGCGAGCCCGGCGGAGGAGATTTCCGCGCCTACGACGGGCTATTCACTGAATTCTTACCGGCCCTCCGCCAGGCCGGTGCCTCCCAGGACGATATCCACACCCTGCTCGTCCGGAATCCACGCCAAGCATTGATATTGCGGCCCTAGTTGCGGCGACAGTCAAGCTGCCGTCGATTCCTTTACAAACTGCGCGCAGGTTGAAGCGGCGTCGCGCGGCGAGGGGCAGGGGGCCGCGTGCTATAATGACCTTTTCTGAGCGTTGTGGGCTGAGGTCGCTATGTATTTGGGCTTTCTATGGCTGGCTCTGGCACTCTATGCTTTGGGCATCTGGCTGACCTTTCCTTCTATTGTCCGTCGCCGCCCCAGTCTGCCGCCAGCGACGCTGGGTGTGCTGGGGCTCGGCCTATTCTTGCACGCCGCGGCACTCGCCGCCGAAGGAGCCGAGATCCACCGTCTCCCCGTTACCGACGTGCGCAGCGCCCTGTCGTTTTTCTCCTTCCTGGCCACGCTGGCCTTCTTCTTCGTCTATTTGCGTTATCGCATCACGGCGCTCGGGGTTTTCATGCTCCCGCTGGTATTCGTGCTGACCTTGATCTCAGCCCTCCGCCCTGACCGCCCCTTTGCTAGTCCGGCCTTTCGCGGGGGGTGGCTCCTCGCCCACATTGCCTCGATTTTCCTGGGCTACACCGCCTTTCTACTAACCTTTGTCGCAGCCATCATGTATCTCATTCAGGAACGCGAATTGAAGTCCAAGAAACCCCGCGCCTTCTATTACCGTCTGCCCTCCCTGGATGTCTGCGACGAGCTTTACTCCCGTTCGCTGGTCTTCGGGCTGCCCTTCTTGAGCCTGGGCATTCTGACGGGATTTGTGTGGGCTAGCCGGACGTGGAAAGGTCCGTGGGAGCTTGACCCGAAGATCCTGGCCTCGCTGATCACCTGGCTGGTTTATCTCATTCTGTTTTCAACGCGCTTGAGCGGAACGTGGCGCGGGCGGCGATCGGCCTACCTGGCGGTTTTCGGTTTCGTCGCCATCATGGTGACTTTCTTGGGTATCAGCTTATGGAGCGGGCAGCACGGGTACTTCCCGCAGTTTGGCAGTCTCCCTTGAGGAGAGCCGAGCGAGCGGTCAGCACCCAGCTGGCGTTTCTCGGAGCCCGGGTTGGGGGAACCATGGTCGTTTCCGGCTGATCCCAAACCCCTGTCTTAGCCATGAACTTTGTTCTCGTGGGCTTGAATCATCGCACGGCGCCGGTGGAGGTGCGCGAGAAGCTGAACATTCCCGAATCGCGCCTGGGCGCGGCGACGGCCGCGCTGGTCCAAGGCGAGAACATCCTGGAAGGCCTGATCCTCTCCACCTGTAACCGCGTTGAGGTGGTCGTCAATGTACGGGATGAGATAGACGCCGACCCCCTGCTCCGCAAGTTTCTGGCTGGCTTCCACCAATGCGATCTGGAACCCTACGAGGGCTACTTGTACTGGCACCGTCAGCAGGATGTTGTTCGGCACCTTTTCCGCGTGGCCGCCAGCCTGGACTCCATGCTGGTCGGCGAGCCCCAGATTCTGGGCCAGATGAAACGAGCATACGGCATAGCGCGTGAGGTGGGAGCGCTGAACGGCCTACTCAATGAGGTAGTCACCCACGCCCTTGCCGTGGCGCGAAAAGTTCGGCGCGAAACAGCCATCGGCACGGCTGCGGTCTCCGTTTCCTATGCAGCTGTGGAGCTGGCGAAGAAGATCTTCGGCAACCTCGCCGGCAAGACCATTTTCGTGATTGGCGCGGGAAAGATGAGCGAGCTTGCCGCCAAGCACCTGCTCAGCAGCGGTGCCAGCGCCATTTTCGTGAGCAACCGGACCTACGACCGCGCCGTGGAACTCGCTCAGGCCTTTCGTGGCACCGCCATCCGCTTCGAGCAGCTTCCTGAGTACGTGGGCAGGGCTGACATTGTCATCAGCTCGACCGGTGCCCCGCACTTCGTGCTGCGCAAGGAACAAGTGGAGCGCCTCCTTGCGGCGCGGCGGAACCGCCCCATGTTTTTTGTCGATATCGCCGTGCCGCGCGACATCGACCCGGCAGTGAACGAGCTAGACAATGCCTTTCTCTATGACATCGACGACCTGGAGCGCGTCGTCGATGCCAACAAGAAGCAGCGAGAACGCGAGGCCGTATACGCGGAAGAAATCGTTCAGCGGGAAGTCGAGAAGATGATGCGGCGGCTGGCCTCCTGCGATGTGGTGCCCACCATTGTGGCCCTGGAGGAACGGTTGGATCTCATCCGTCAGGGCGAGTTAGAACGCCACCGCAGCCGTCTCAGCAACCTCACGCCCGAACAACGCGAGGCCCTGGAAGCGCTGACGCGCGGCATCGTCAATAAGATCTTGCACGGACCGCTCACGGAACTGAAGAGGGTCGCCGGGCATCCTGAACATGGCATCCTGGTGCAATTGATTCGCAAGATATTCGGTATCGGGGATTGAGAAGGATCGTGCGCGGTGAGTGACCAGTGAGAAGCACCGAAAAGGCGTTTCACTTGTCACTTGTCACTTTGTTTATGAAGATCATCATCGGCTCGCGCGGCAGCCAACTTGCCCTTTGGCAAAGCAACTGGGTGAAGGACCGCCTGGCAGGCGCAGGTCTGGAGGTCGAAATCAAGGTCATCAAGACCGCCGGTGATAAGCTCCCGAATGTGCCTCTGGCCCAGTCAGGAACCAAGGGACTCTTCATCAAAGAAATTGAAGAGGCGCTGACCAGCGGCGCGGTGGATGTGGCCGTGCACAGCATGAAAGACCTGCCCACCGACCAACCCGCCGGCCTCGTTATAGCCGCTGTGCCCGACCGTGAAGACTCGCGCGACGCTTTGATTTCCAACAACGGCCAACGGTTCGTTGACCTTCCCGCCGGCGCGCGCGTAGGGACCAGCAGCGTGCGGCGCCAAGCTCAGTTACGCAGGCTGCGCGGCGATCTTAACCTTGTTCCCCTGCGGGGCAATCTCGATACCCGCCTCAAGAAGCTTGACCGTGGCGATTGCGACGCTCTGGTGCTGGCTGCGGCGGGGGTCCATCGCCTGGGATTTCACGCCCGTATCACCGAGTACTTTTCACCCGAGGCGATGTGTCCCGCGGTGGGTCAGGGCGCTCTGGCCATTGAGATTCGACAAGGCGATGAAAGAACGCAACGGGCAGTAAGGCCATTGGACCACGTCCCAACACATCAGGCAGTCCGCGCGGAGCGCGCCCTGTTGCGGCACCTGGGAGGTGGCTGCCAGGTACCTATCGCTGCCCACGCCGTCGTTACGGGCAGCCGGCTAAGTCTGGTCGGCATGGTGGCGAGCCCGGACGGCAGTTCAGTGAAACGCGCAGCAGCCGAGGGCTCCATCGAGGATCCCGAGGGACTAGGCGCCAGGGTGGCCGCACGTCTTTTCGAGCAGGGCGCGCGCGCCATCCTCGCATCGAAATAGCTGGGGATCGGCCTTTAGCTCCCGGTGGGGCAGGACCGAACCCCGAGCATCAGGAAGCCACATGAACGGCAAGGTTTATCTGATTGGCGCGGGTCCGGGCGATCCCGGACTGTTTACGCTCAAGGGTAAAGCCATCCTGGAGCGCGCGGATTGCGTCGTGTACGACTACCTGGCGAGTGAAGAGTTGCTGCGTTTCGCGCGCGCCGAGGCTGAGAAGATATATGTTGGGAAACGCGGCGGCGCGCACTCGATATCGCAAGCAGGAATCAATGAACTCCTGGTCTGCAAGGCCCGCCAAGGCCGCCTAGTGGCCCGGCTGAAAGGCGGCGACCCGTTCGTTTTTGGGCGCGGCGGTGAAGAGGCGGAGGAGTTGGTGAAAGCAGGCATCCCGTTTGAAGTCGTGCCCGGCATCTCCTCGGGCTACGCCGCGCCAGCTTACGCTGGCATACCGGTCACGCACCGCGATTTCACCTCGGGCGTGGCCTTCCTTACGGGGCATGAGGATCCCACGAAAGCCGAGACGGCGCTCGATTGGTCGAAGCTTGCCACAGGTGTGGGCACGCTAGTTTTCTTCATGGGCGTGAAGAATCTGCCGGAGATTACCAGCGCGCTTCTTCAACACGGTCGCCGGCCCGAAACCCCCGTGGCCGTGATTCGCTGGGGCACTCGTCCGGACCAGCAAGTCGTCACGGGCACACTGGCCGATATTACCTCTAAGGCCGCCGGGATCGCTCCGCCCGCTATCACCGTCGTGGGCAAGGTGGTCAGCCTGCGCGAGCAACTTAACTGGTTCGAGCGTCTCGCCCTCTTTGGCAAACGGATTGTCATCACGCGCACGCGCGAGCAGGCCAGCGTCCTTCGTGAGGCCCTTGCCGACCTGGGCGCAGCCGTAGTCGAAATCCCGACCATCGAGATCCGGGAGCCTGCCTCTTGGGACCCACTGGATGGAGCGATTCGCAAGCTGGAGGAGTTCCACTACTTGCTGGTGACGTCCGCCCATGGGGTGCGGAGTTTGCTCGCTCGCCTGCGGGCCTGCGGCCGCGATGTGCGCGATCTGAAAGGCCTACTAATCGGCGCCATCGGGCCAGCCACCGCAGCAGAGTTCGCGAAAACCGGCATCAGAGTGGATTTTGTGCCGCGAGACTATCGGGCCGAGGGTCTGCTCGAAGTCCTCAGCCGTCACGAGCTGCGTGGGAAGTCGTTTCTTATCCCTCGCGCCAAGGTTGCCCGCGACCTTGTCCCCGAGGCCCTCAGGGAGCGCGGCGCACACGTTGAAGTGGTTGAAGCCTATGAAACCGTCGCCCCCGAGTTCGCCCCCGGCGAGCTCAAGCAACTCCTCACGCCTCCGCCCGACATGATCACCTTCACAAGTTCCTCGACGGCCGCGAATTTTGCCGCCCTGCTGAAGAATGGTAAGTTAGAGGAAGTTCTGCCCGATGTGGCGGTGGCTTCCATCGGGCCCATTACTTCTGAAACACTCCGCAAGCTAGGTCTTCCTGTGACGGTGGAAGCCGCGGAATCAACCATCTCCGGTCTGGTGCGCGCCATCCGCCAATTCTTCACCGGCAGCAGACCGTGACGTCCGTGTCTTGCCGTGAGGTTCGGCAGCAGACTCAGGTCCAGGAACGTTCCCGCTCCATGCCTTTAGCCAGCATTTCCCGGACGAAAGCGGCATCATCCCGCACCTGCCAGTCGAACATCCCGACGCAGATGAAGTCCGCACCTTTTAGGAAGGCGTGCAGAAAGCCTGCGGGAGGTCGGTCTCGTCCGGCGCCCAGGACTTTGAATCCGATCCAGGGCTTCTTGACCGTTTTCATGAGCTCGGCGACTTCCGCCGCTGGGGTGCAGTAGTAATTGACCCGATTCACGGTGACCATGTAGAAATCGGGATCGAGTTTGGCCTCTGCACATGTCCGGACGGTGGGCACGAAGTGCGCGCCGATGCCGGCAAGCAGTCCCGTTTTCCGGATGCCGGCAACCACCCGGCCGATGTCCTCCACTTTCGCTTCCTTCACCAGCCAATCGCAGACGTCGCCGTGAAAGTACATGGCAATGGCGCCGCTGTCGCACGCCCGCTTCGCGTTTTCGACGGGGTCACCTTGTTCGGGGGCAGACTGGGCAATCCACAGCAGTTTCCCACGCCGCTCGCGCGTGAACTTCTGGTAATGCTCAATGATGTGAGGATCCGCCCGCATCAGCGTAGTATTGATCCCGTTCTGTTCTGCCAACGCCCAGGTTTCAAGGATCTTCTCGGTAGTGAAGTAGTGCGTCATCAAAGAGGCTTGACAAACCAGATCACCAGCGTGGGCAGAGCCCGAGATCAAGTTGTCGCCTATGATCAGTCGGGAAATCTCGTAGGGCCCCAGCTTTCCGCGCTGAAGCCCCGTGATCGGTTCCCTGATCTTCCCATATTCCGACCGGTCCACCAGTTGTGCCACAAGGTAGCGCGGCTCACAGCTGACCCCCGCCAGGAGAGTGCCGGATACTCCCAGGGAGCCCTTCAATAATCCACGTCGGCCCATTCTGCTCATTCGCGAACCCTGTATCAGAGCTTGAATAGTTCTCGCAGCCGGCGCGTCTGCGCCCGACTGACGGGAATTTCGGTCTGCTTGCGATCATCCATCTTGAGCTGATAAGAGCCTTTGAACCAGGGAACCACTTCCTTGATGCGGTTAATGTTGACCAGATACGAGCGATGCACGCGCCAAAAAGTGTTCGGATCGAGGTTGCTTTGGAGGTCTTCCACCGTGCGAAAATTGGACTGCCCTTCCACGTCCCGCGAAACAATCGTGATCACGCCTTCTTCGATGCTCGCATAGATGATGTCGTCCGAGCTTACGAGAACCAGCCGGCCGCCGCTTTTCACCAGCAACTTGCTGGCCTGCGGCACCGGCCGTTCCTCGACTAACCGGACCAGGCGGTCGAGCTTCTGAAGCGTAGGTTCCGCCGCCTCCAACTCCCGCCGGACCTTCCCTACGGCTCTTTCCAGACGCGCGCGTGCAACGGGCTTCAGCAAGTAGTCGATAGCATTGACCTCGAAGGCTTGGACGGCATAGTGGTCGTAAGCAGTGGTAAAAACGAAAAACGGGACACGCGCTCTCTTCTCCAGCAGCCTCTTGATGACCCCGAACCCGTCAAGTCCTGGCATCTGCACATCCAGGAAGACGACCTGAGGAGCGAGCTCCCGAATTAGGTTCACCGCCTCAACCCCGTTCTTGCCCTGACCTACAACTTCGATATCCGGGATGGCCTTGAGCAGAAACACCAATTCGTCACGAGCCGGCTGCTCGTCATCCACAATTAACGCCGAGATTCTCATGCGCTGGCTCTCCACCAATTTCCGATACCCCTCGACCCCCAGGCTGCGCCTGGCAGTATAGCAGCCACTCGGCTATCCCGCCTAGAGACACTCCCGCCCGTGAAGGGAGTGGCGACACAAGGAGGCTGGACGTCGGCACTAAGGAATGGCCGCACGCCGGCCACCAGGAAGATGCACGCACCGCAACGTGAATGGTGCTTGAACGGTGCCCGCGAGGCTAGTATGCTTGCAAAAGGCAGTGTTGAGCGCCCTCCCTGCGGTCAGTTGCACGGGTCAGGCAAGACCGCACGAAGAAAAGGGCGGAGGTGTCGTTATGTCAAATCGAATGCGGATCGTCCTTCTCCTAGGCTTGATGCCAACTGCTTTGGTCAGCCAGCGGCCGCTCCTCGCCCAGGCTTGTCAGGATGAGGAAGCAATGGTGACGGACTACAAGAAGACCATCACCGGCCTGGTAGCCACAGTACAAAAGGAGAGTCTGGCGGACTTTGAAAGACTCTTCCATCGCAAGAGCTGCCTGGTCAAGCTGACCTTCTGCGCCAGCGTCCTGGACGGTCTTCTGGCTTGCCTGGAAAAGGCCCCGCAAGACCCCACCGCTACTAAGGAGCAAAAGCAAGCATACAAGGCCAAGCACGAGAGCTATTCCAAGCTCAGCGAGAAGGTAACCCAATACCGTGATTCGCTGAAGGCAACGGAGGTTGGGAAGGAAGCCAAAGCGCTCATCGAGAAGTTCGACCTAGCGAACTGATTGCCAACGCGCGGACGCGAGTCTGCTGCTCTCGCGTTCCGGTCGTGCAGAGGACCTTCCCACAGAATTGATTTATCCTGCCTAGGCTCGAGGGCGAAACGTTGTGCATTTCCCGCAGGAGAGGCTTTTCCCCGTGGTAGCTCGCGTGCGTGTGCTCAAGAGCAAGCTGATTTACGCCGGCAGAGTCGTCCAACTCAAAGTTGACCGAGTGATCGAGCCAGGCGGTGTGGAAGTAGACCGCGAGGTCGTCTGCCACTCGGGTTCAGTGGTTGTTTTGCCTCGCCTGTCCGACGGGCGCGTTCTTCTGGTACGTCAATTCCGCTATCCGGCAGGACGATGGCTATGGGAGCTGGTGGCAGGCGGAATTGAACCGGGTGAAAAACCCCGCCAGGCAGCTCAAAGGGAGTTGCGGGAGGAGACGGGCTATCGCGCCCGCACCCTCACACCCCTGTTCGACTTCTTCTCCAGTCCGGGGTTTCTGAACGAGCGAATGCATTTGTTCGAAGCCCGCGGTTTAACACGCTGCCAGGCGCAGCCCGCGCCTGACGAACGCATCCGTTCGCGATGGTTTACACATGCGCAGCTCCGTAAGATGCTGCGCACCGGGCAAATCAGAGATGCCAAAACTCTGGTAGGACTTATGTGTTTATTCTACTTGAAACAGCGAAAAATCTGACCGTTATTACTACTCATTAGAATCGCCCCACAATATTCTCTTGACAAGCAAAGCCCACTCAGATATGTATGCCCGTGGGAGTTTGCACGGTGTTCGCATCGGGAACGGGTATGTGAAGGGAGTGCCGAGGGTCGCCTGCGATTCTCGGCTTTTTCTTTTTGGGACCGACCGATGGGCCGGCAACCCCAAAGCACATCAAGGAGGAGCGCAAGTGGCAAGACTTCAAGGTAAAGTGAAGTGGTTCAATAATGCCAAGGGTTACGGCTTCATCGGCCAGGAGGGCGGAGCTGACGTCTTCGTTCACTACTCGGCCATTCAAGGTGAAGGCTTCAAGACCCTGCAGGAAGGCGATACCGTCGAGTTTGAGGTGGTGCAAGGCCAAAAAGGACCGCAGGCCGACAAAGTCGTCAAGGTGGGGTAGTCTGACTCCGTCTTAGTTTTTTCCTGGCCCAACCCTCGTGGTTGGGCCTTTTTGTTTTCTCCTTCCAACAGGACGCACGCTCTGATTGAATTCGAAATATGAACGAGACCAAGCCACTACCCTGAAAGGGTATTGTCACGAGGATTCGTCGGCGTGGGGGCCCTCATCGCCGCCCAGAGCCACTGGGCCAGTTCCGCGGGCCTGCGGACAAGGTTGCGGATTGGGGCCGATTCCTTCGTCAGTCCGAAGCTCGCCCATCTTGCCAGGCATGCAAGGTGGTATATTGAAACGGTGGGAGATTGTCCATTTAGGGGAAACCTGGGTATCAGAAGATTCCCGCCGGAGCCATGACGAGAGCTATGGACACGCTGATTCTTCATAATGATCGGATCGTACCGCTGAAGGAGGTACATCTCTCTCCGGGCCAGGTTGGCCTGCTCATGGGATGGGGCGTTTTCACTACCTTGCGGATCTACCGTGGAGTGCCCTTTGCGTTCGAGCGTCACTGGGCGCGGATGGCACGCGACGCGCAGCGTTTGGAAATTCCGCTGTGCTATCAGCAAGACACGGTGGCGCGTGCCGTTGTAGAGCTGGCACGTGCCAACCAGCGCCCCGAAGGCATGGCCCGCGTGTCCTTCGTGAAGAATCGCGGCGGACTTTGGGCACAAGCCGAGGATCTGCCGCCCAGTGACTTGCTGATCTTCACCCGCGAACTGGTCGCCTGGCCCGCGGCGCACCGGCTCCAGGTTCAACCCATGGGGATCTTTTCCGCTGGGCGCTACGCCGGAGCCAAAATGCTGTCGTGGGTGCCACACGCCGCCGTGCTCGAGAGGGCCCACGCAGAGGGCTTCGACGACGCGCTGTTGCTGAATGAAAAGGGCCAGCTTGCCGAGTGTACCTCCGCCAATGTCTTCCTGGTTCGCGGCGCTAAAGTGCTGACTCCGCCGCTCTCCTCAGGCTGTCTGGCGGGGATTACGCGCGAGATCCTCTTCGAAATTGCCCCCCGGGCCGGCATCGAACTGCGGGAGCAGGAACTTACCCTTGACGATCTCTCGTCCGCGGATGAGGTCTTTATCAGTTCAACCACGCGCGAGGTAGCAGCCGTCGGCACCATCAGCCCGGATTGGAACTATCCGGCGCCCGGAAAATTTGCACTCACACTGGAGAACGCTTTCAAGGAATACATCGCGGCCTACCTGGAGCGCGCACAGGGCCGACTCTCTTAGGGGATGGTTACAGCGACATCTGACAAGATACGGCGCGGGCGCCTAACCGCCTGCGGGGAAAGTCACTTCATCTGACATCGCCGGAATAGCTGATTGAGTAATTCCACAGCCAAGTCTATTTCCTCACGCGTGATCGTAAAAGAAGGCGAAAGTGTGAAGACGTTCTTGTAATAGCCACCCACGTCGAGCACCAGACCGTACTTGCGCCCCCCCGCCTGCAAATCCCCTTTCAGACCCGCGGCGAAAATGCGGTCGGTCAACTCGCGGTCCGGTGTGATGCCGTCTGATTTGCAGACCTCGATCCGCAAGGCCAGCCCGAGCCCTTCCACGGCTCCAATGGCCTCCGGATGGCGGCGCTGAAGTTCCCGCAGCCCGGCAAGGAAATAGGCCCCTTTCTCCGTGACCAGCTTCTCGTAATCTGCCTCTTCCAGCATGCGCAGCGTCTCCAGCGCCACCGCCGTCCCTAACGGGTTCGAGGAAAACGTCGAGTGCGTGGAACCGGGCGGAAACAGTTCCGGCGTGATTAGCTCTTCGCGCGCCCAGATACCGGAGAGCGGGTTCAGCCCGTTGGTGAGCGCTTTGCCGAAAACGATGAGGTCCGGCGTAAAGCCCAAGTGCTCGACGGCCCAGAACTTGCCTGTGCGGTAGATGCCCATCTGGACTTCGTCATCCACCATGAGGATCTTGTGTTTTTTGCAGGTCTCTTTCAAACGCACAAAATACTCTTTGGGTGGGATCACATAGCCGCCGGTTCCCTGCACGGGTTCGAAGTAGAATGCCCCAAACTCGCAAGCTTCAACCTTAGGATCCCAGACGGAGTGGTATTCGCTCGCGAACAGCTTTTCAAATTGGCTCGCGCAGTAAATGTCACAAGTTTCGCGCTTCAGCCCATAAAGGCACCGGAAGCAGTAAGGGAAGAAAACGAAATGCGCACGATCCCCGAAGTGGCCGTAACGGCGGCGGTAACGGTAACTCGAGGTGATGGCCGACGCGCCCAGGGTGCGGCCGTGATAGCCACCCATGAAGGCGAACATCAGGTTCCGGCCAGTGTAATTCCGGACAATCTTCAGTGAGTCCTCGATAGCCTGCGAGCCCCCCACATTGAATTGCACGCGTCCCTTCACTCCGAAGCGCTTTTCGCAGTACTGCGCCAGGCGGGCCGCGACCTCGACTTTCTCCGCGTGCAAGTACTGGCAGGCGAGTTGCGGTAGGCGATCGAGCTGACGTTTGAGGGCCTCGTTCAGCCGCGGGTTCTTGTAACCGAAACTGGCGGCCGAATACCACATTTGAAGGTCGAGGTAAGGTGTGCCCCGTTCATCGTACAGGTAGCTGCCCTCGCAATTGACAAAGATCTTCGGTGGGTCCAGGTAGTGTACCGTGTCACCGAAAGAGCAGTACTTCCTTTCAAGCGCCAATATCTCGGCGATGTTTGTGGTACTGTCAGAAATCGCCACTGGCCTGAGCCTCCGTGATCAGTGAAAAGTTAAGCGACCAGAGTCGAAAGCAGAACCGTTCAGCGCCCGGCTATAGTTTTTGGGCTTCTTCACCGCTGCCGCGGTCGGCCAGAATGAACCAAATCTCTCAGCGCTGTTTCGATTTCAGCAAAGGTCTCAAACTGGTGGCAGGCGACGCCATTTTCTCGGCAGTACGCCAACAACTGCCGCTTGGCGAAGATCACGTCTGCCTCGTCCACGGCGAACCGGTCCGAAAAACCGTCTCCAATGAATATGACCGGCCCTCTGCCGCCACTCAAGCGACGGATAATTCTCGGCTTACAGGTGGCGCAACCGTGCTCGCAAGGCGTGCCGTCATGCGGAAACGCTGTCACCCATCGTCGGCCTTTGACCCGCAGAGCGCTGGCGAACATGTGCGTCCCGTTGCGCAGCGCTCCGTTGACCCCGGCCCGCTTCAGCACGCGTCGGATGATGTAATCAAAGCTGTCGCTCAGGACGTAGAACGGCAACCCGGACTTTTTGATGAAACGCCAAAAACTGGCAAAGTCCGGATCGATGGCTACGGCGTCGACAAGCGCGTTCAATTCCTTTGCCGAGGCTTCGACCAAGGCCATCTGGCGCTCCAGACACTCGCGGGAACCGATCGCACCGCAAGTCCATTCCTGTTCGACCTCGCGCCAGGAGGGATGGGCGAATTGGGTCAACACCTCGTCCGTCACATCGCGTTGGGTGATGGTGCCATCAAAATCGCAGAAAACAACTGGGCGTGGCGACGCCCTGTTCCTCTTACCGATTTTGCACCGCGCGCTCTTCACGGAAATCAGAACTCCTCTCCGAAGATCCCCGCAGATAGGATATCTCACAGGAATCTTAGCCGCTGCGTTCATCTACGAGGCGCCGGGGCTTCCGCCCCCGTGCCATCGTTCCCGCAGACACAAAGCGGAATGCCAGTCGGTACATCCCGCAGAGTTGGTTGGCCCACACCTCGGGATAGCGGGACTTGAGGTTCTCACGGATGGCCGTTTCCACCTGGGCGGGATCGGCTCCCTCGGTCAGTTGGCAACGGAATTCCAGAATATCGTGCGTTCCCTCCTGGCGGACAACGACCTGCCAGTTGTCGGAGACCCCCGCCACGTCATGTAGTACGTTCTCGAAAATCTCCGGGTGTATGTTCCCCGCCCCCATGACCACCATTTCGTCACGGCGTCCCTTGACGCCCGCGATCCGTCGGATGGTGGCGCCGCAGGGACACGGCTCTTCGATCAACCGCGTAACATCGCGGACGCGGTAGCGGATGAGCGGCATGGTCTGCCGGGCCAGCGTGGTGACGACCAGTTCTCCATAACCGTTGGAGTCCGGATCAACGATCTCCAGGAAAAAGTTGTACTCGTCGACGTGGATGCCGTTCTGGCGGCGGCATTCCATCCCCAGTCCACCGCCCATCTCCGTCGAACCGTAGCCGAGTAATACAGGCGCCTGCCACACGTCCTGCACGTATTTCCGGTAAACTTCCGTCATCCGATCGCCCGCCGCAAAAATCAGCTTGACGGGAAAGGTTCCTTCCTTTTCAGCAATCTCGCTCAGGCTTACCAGCCAAGTAGGGTCCGCCACGATAACGTTGTACCGGTAGAGCCCCAAGCGCGAGTAAAGCTCTCGCGGGTGAGGCTTGCCGATGGCCGAACAGAACACTCCCAGCCGCTGACAGGCCAGAAAAGTAACCCAGCTACTAATCCAATATGCTGCGTCGAAGGTGCAAACTACGCGGTCGCCAGGACGCAGGCCGTTCTCGTAAAAAGCTGCTGCCTGGTAGCGCGCGGTGAACTCCAGCTCGTCGTAGCCAAAATAGACTCGCTTCGGGGCTCCCGAGGTGCCAGTGGTCTCGAATACAGCCTGGGGCTCTCGACAGAGGAAATCCTCTGCAGGAAACCTCAGCAGGTCTTCCGGCGTGGTGAAAATATCCCCGAGATCCTCCGGCCGGCGCAGGCGGGCCGGATCGACCTCCTTTTCCAGCAACCGGCGCGAAAAGAACTTCTGCCGCTGGGCTGCGTAACCAACAACAGCACGGAAACTGTCCGCCTGGATTCTCCGAATGATCGAGCGCGGCACGGGTTTCCCCCACCGTACCAGCGCCGGGATCGAATCGCCCACGAAAGCGCGCTCTACGAGTTTTCGCAGACTTCCCAGCATGTAAAATCCGCTATTTCACCGACGGCCGCGCCCCTGGCAGTACACCTCGCGTCACATCAGGTAGGCAGACTCCCCAGAACGCGTGGGCGGGGGCGCCAGAAAATCGATGTAGGTGGCCTTTTCGAGCAAGGCCCGAGCGACATGGGCGACGGCGTGCGCTGCCTCGGGGCGTGCCAGTTCACGCGCCCGCCGCGTCATCTCCGCTAACTTCGCCGGGTTATTCAAGAGCCGGCCGACAAGCTGGGGGATTTCTTCCAGACGGCGCGCGAGAATAGCTGCGCCGTTCTGCTCTAGATAGCGGACATGTCGTTCTTCCGGCCCGGGGATGGGATGCGTGAGCAGCATGGGCACGCCGACCGCGAGGGCCTCGGCCGTGGTAACCCCACCTGGTTTGGTAATCAGCAGATCCGCCGCCGCCATCAATTCCGGGATATTGTCGCTCCAGCCGAAAACGTGGAGGTCCAGAGCGATTTTGCCCCGTAGACCGTCGAGCCGCGGTTTCAGGGCTGGATCACGACCGCTCACGGCAAGCACCTGGAGCGGCAGCCCACAACGCTCCAGCCTCAGAATAATCTCATCAAGTGGCGCCGGCCCCATGCCTCCCCCCATTACGAGAACCACCGGACGACGCGGGTCAAGCCCCAGCGCCCGGAGGATCTCGCTTTCCTCAAAGGCCAAGGCAAACGCCGGGTCGATGGGAATCCCGCACAGCACAATGCGGTTAGGAGAAACACCCCAACCGACGAGCTGCGCCTTGGATTCCTCGCTCCCCACACTGTACACGTCAATCTCGCGTTGCACCCATGGGGGTTCAGTCTGGAAATCCGTTTGCACGGCCAGAATAGGCGAGTTGAACCAACCCTCGCGCCTGCCCAACGCGACGACTTCCGCGGCGCCGATCTCCGTGGCAATAACTAGATGAGGTGCAAAAGCTCTGAGTTGGCGCAAAACTTCCGCGCAACCGCGCCGGAACAACCAGTGGGGAGCTGTCGCCCGGTGAACCTTCCGCTGACGCTGCTCAAACAAACGACGCCAGAGTCCGGGCGCGTGCCGGAGCATCCACCAATAAGTATCAACGTAAAGCCACCGAAACCACGGGCGCGCCTTCTCGATCGCATCAAGAGTTTGAAGGTCGAGGTTTTCCCCGCTATCGAGCAAAGCACGTTGGATTACCTCGGCAGCGCGCACGTGTCCCCAGCCAACGCTGAGGGTCAAAATCGCAATCCTTTTAGATCCCGTCATGGCTGCTTCAGAACGGCTGGCACACCGGCCCAGCAGATTCACACCTGTTCAAGCCGGCGTACCAGGAGGACCGCATTCAGCCCGCCAAAGGCAAAGGAGTTGGAAAGTGCCACCCGCACGGGCTTCTCGCGCGCCTGATTGGGAACATAGTCCAGGTCGCACTCGGGGTCGGGCTTAGTGTAGTTGGCCGTGGGGGGAATTAATCCCCGCTCAAGTGCCAGCACTGTTGCCACCAGCTCAATAGCGCCCGTCGCCCCCATCACATGGCCATGCATAGATTTGGTGGAGCTGATCGCCACGCGGCGGGCGTGGTCTTGGAATGCTTCCTTGATTACCTGTGTTTCAATCACGTCGTTCAAACGCGTCCCGGTGCCGTGGGCGTTGATGTAGTCTACCTCGTCCGCGTTCACTCTGGCTTCCTCGAGTGCCATTCGGACGGCTCGCACCGGGCCGAGGACCGAAGGCTGCGTGATGTGGCTGGCATCGGAGGACAATCCATACCCGGCCACCTCCGCCCAGACCTTGGCTCCCCGCTTCCGCGCGCGTTCCCAGTCCTCCAGCAGGACGGCGCCAGCTCCTTCCCCTATGACCATGCCCTCCCGGTCCGCGGAAAACGGTCGGCAAGCGCGGCTCGGGTCTGCACCTCCAGGGGCCAAAACACGCACCGACTCCCAGGAACGGATCATCCCGTAGGTAATAGGGGCATCGCTGCCTCCCGCCAGCATGATGTCAGCGATGCCGAACTTGATGAGGTGGTAAGCTTCACCGATCGCATGCCCCGCCGAGGAACAGGCCGTGGAAATCGCCAGTGACGGCCCCTGGGCCCCATATTCTATGCAAATCTGGGAGGTTACGGCGTTGTGCATGATCTTCGGAATGGTAAACGGGTGAAGCCGAGTCTCGTTTTTCGCATAGAGATTGAAATACCCACTGTCAAAAGTCTCCGCTCCGCCCATCCCTGAGCCCATCACCACTCCAAACCTTGGCTTTTCCTCTTCCGCAACCTGAATCCCGCTCGACTGCATCGCCTGGCGAGCTGCCAACAAGCCAAATTGCGTAAAGCGATCCAGCAAATCCAGCCGCTTCAAAGGAAAGTAGTCGGTGGGTGAGTAGTCAGGAACCTCGGCAGCAATCTGCACGCTCAGCGTGGAAGGATCCCACAGCGTGATCCGGCGCACGCCTGAGCGGCCGTTTACCAGGCTCGAGAAATAACTCTCCACATCCTTGCCCGTGGAAGCGAATACTCCCAGTCCTGTGATCACAACTCTGCGCATGGCAGGCACCGCAACGCCGGAGGATCACCTGTTGGGCACAGGGCTTTCGCCCTTTGCCACGGCCACCAGGTCCGCAATGTCCTTGCCCTCAATCACCCGCGTGAGAGCATCGACCACCTGGCTGACACTCCTCATCTTCTGCGCCACGGCGTCGGGAATGTCAATCTTGAACTCCTGCTCGAGGGCAAACAGGATATTGACCCCATCCAGCGAATCAATCCCTAGTTCTGCAAAGGTGGACTCCGGCTTGACGACACCGGGCGCAAGGTGCTGTTCCTGAGTGATGATCTCTATCACCTTGTCCTCTATGTTCATCTTCGCTCCTCATGACTCATTTGGGACCTTACCACGGCAATTCATTATGCTCACGGCGACATCGCGATTGCCTTCGAATGCGCAAGTTCTCCCACAACGCGCAGGAGCTCCGCCAGGCGGAACGGCTTTTCGAGCAAGGCGTGAGCACCTACCTCCTGCGCCAGCTTCCTCTCGTTTGCGCTCATGAAAGAGGACATAAGAACCATCGCCGGAGTCGCCTTCTCCTGGCGTAGGTGCC
>Ga0315268_10003461_pt1 | contig 17388 bp, 17 predicted proteins | sample C1_top_MG_FD_204535 | JGI IMG/M metagenome (GOLD analysis project Ga0315268, IMG submission 204535) | Sediment microbial communities from Yellowstone Lake, YNP, Wyoming, USA - C1_top | ecosystem: Environmental > Aquatic > Freshwater > Lake > Sediment | place: USA: Wyoming | collected 2017-08-01
TCCAGGTCGCGGAAGGCTGGGCAGCCTGGTGGCAACCCTTGCTGCCAAGTGACGTCCGCCGGCCCGACAACTGCCAGGGCCGTCACGCCGACTATGGCTGCTATTGGGCGCGCCCCGAGTTCGTGGACTCGGCTCGTACAGGCGCAGCCAACCGCATCTACAGCGGGAACAACTCGCAAAAGTATTTCACCTACGGCCGGATGCACGAAGCGGGCCTCTACCAACGAGTCACCGGCGTCGTGTCAGGCACGCTGCTGCATTTCTCCGTGTACATGTCGGCGTGGATGTGCGTGGACCCGGCCGCCTGCCAGGGCGGGCTACGCTCCGACCAACCAACCATACTGCACCTGCGCGCGGGGATTGACCCGACCGGCGGGCTTGACCCATCCAGTCTCGACGTCATCTGGTCGCCCGAACAGGATTCGTTCGACCGGTGGACGCAGTATCACGTGGAAGCTGTGGCGCGGGGAGATGCCGTCACCGTGTTCACGCACTCGCGGCCAGAGTGGGTGTTTCCGCGGCTCAACAACGACGTCTACGTGGACGAGGCCAGCCTCAGAATCGTCAAAGCGCCGCCTCGTTCTGCTCTCATCTCAGAAAGCCGGCTCTCGACGCCGACATCACCCACCCTGGCTCACCGTCCACAAAGCGCGGTCAGGCTGGATGGGCCAGTCGTCCATATTGTCCACGCCGGTGACACTTGGTTCAGTATCGCGCTGGCTTACGGTATCAGCATAGACCAAATTACTCAGCTCAACCACCTTCAGTCAGGCGATTCGTTGGCCGTCGGGCAAGAGTTGATCATCAAACCACCCGTGAATCCGGTCTCGACGCTCACTCGTCGAAAAAGAGGCTGCCGATGAAGAAAGTTCTACCAATCGGATTGGGATTTCCTCATTCGGTGTACGAAGTCGTAACGGCTTTCAACCGGAGGCTGCGCGAGGGCAAGCTGTCTTATCGCTCCATTCCGACAGGGTTCACGCCACTCGACGCCTACCTGGGCGGCGGATTGCAGGCCGAGGACCTGGTGCTGTTGGGCGGGCCGCAAGGCGTGGGTAAAACGGTGGCGGTGCTTCAGATGGCGCGCAACATCGCCAGAGAAGGACACGCGTTGGCTATCGTCGTGTGCTTCGAGCACTCGGAGATTTACTTGTTGCTGCGGCTACTCAGTATGGAATCGGTCGAGGTCAACGACGGGATTCTGGACGGCATGACACGCAAGGCGCTGCGCGATGCTATCTTGCGGGCGCTTGACGCTGAAGACTCTGACCCAACGCAACATGGATTGGAGCTTGGGCTGGAATGGGTGCTCGCCCACATCCCTGGCGCAGAACGGGCCTTCAACCGCATCTCGCGATACTGGCAGCGTCTGCACCTGGTGCGCGGCAGTAGCCGGCTGACCACTGTGGAAGTGCTGGAGACCTACATCGAGAAAGCGCAGGACGATGGCTTTCAGGATATTGTGCTGTTCGTGGACTATTTGCAAAAAGTCCCGTACCGGCCGCCCATCGGAGCGCCCGACCCAGATACTACCCAGCGCATCGGGCACGTCGTCGGTGGGCTGAAGGACGTCGCACTGGCGACCGGCGTTCCGATTGTCGCTGTCGCCGCATCCGACGAGGCGGGGTTGCGCGCAGGTCGGGTGCGGCTGGCTGACCTGCTGGGGCCATCGTTGGTGCAGTATGAATGTGATGTGGGCATCATCCAGAATCCACACGACGTCGGAGCCGATGGAAGGCAGACCGTCTTGTGGACGATTGAAAAGAATCGCAGTGGGCCGAATGGTGTTGCGATGTTATTCAAGTTGGAAGGACGCTATTTCTACTTTGACCCTCAAGGGATCCCGTTTCCCATCCACAGACTGAGTGATAATATCGAGAGCAAGAACGGTGAACCATAACACCCAAACGAAAACTGTCCGTAAAGTCCCCGCCGCTTTTACCCCCTGTACAGAGGGCCCTGGGGCGGGGATGGCTCCACACAGCGTCGAGGCGGAAGAAGCTGTCCTCGGCTCGATCCTGATTGATCCCGAAGCGATCTTTCGCGTCTCTCCGCTCCTCCACGCCGACGATTTCTTTGTCGTCAGGAACGGTTGGATATGGCAAGCTCTGTTCGCATTGCACGAGCGCCACGAGCCGATTGACTTTTTGACCGTGTGCCACGAACTGGAAGCGCGCGGCCAATTGAACGAGATCGGCGGCGCGGCTTACGTCAGCCATCTCGTCAACGCCGTCCCGACTGCGATTCACGTCGAAGGGTATGCGCGCATCGTGGAACGCGCGAGCCTTCGACGTAAGCTGCTCGGCGCGGCGTCGGACATCGCCCAGCTCGCCTATGACGAGGATCGCGTCGGCGGCGATCCCGACGATATGGTGGCTCAGGCTGCGCAATTTGTGTTCAACGCGCGCGGTAGGGTTGCGGGGCGAAATGTCCTGCCGTTGAGTGAGACGGTCAGCGCCTACTACGACCATGTCCAGTACCGCTACGAACATCGCGACGAACCCACAGGCATCCCGACGGGCTTTGCCGACCTCGACCGACTTTTGGGCGGATTGCAGCGCAGTGACCTGGTCATCGTCGCCGCCCGTCCCAGTATGGGCAAGACGGCGCTCCTCACCTCCGCTGCGCTGAACGCCGTCCAGCGATTCCGGCAGCCCACAGGGGGCCTTCGGCACCGCGCCCTGTTGTTCTCGCTCGAAATGTCCCACGAACAAGTGGCGCAACGCCTGGTCAGCCAGGCGAGCGGCGTCAACAGTCATCGGCTGCGCCAGGGACACCTGACCGACGAGGAATGGCCGCTCTTTATCCGCGCGACCGGCGAGCTGGCTCAGTACCCGTTGTGGATTGACGATACGCCCTCTATCTCCACATCGGCTATGCGCGCCAAAGCCATCCGGCTGCATGCCGAGCGCGGACTGGACTTGATCCTGGTGGATTACCTGCAATTGATGACGGCGCCAGGCCGGCACGAGAACCGCACACAGGAAGTGAGCGCGTTATCCCGTTCACTCAAAGCCCTGGCGCGCGAGTTGAATGTGCCCGTGATCGCCGCTGCGCAGATCAGCCGGGCTGTCGAGCAGCGTCAGGACAAACGACCGATGTTGTCTGATTTGCGTGAGAGCGACTCGATTGAAGCTGATGCAGATGTGGTGATGTTCATTTACCGAGATGAAGTGTACAACGCGCAAAGCGAGTTCAAGAACATGGCCGAGGTCATCGTCGCCAAACATCGCAACGGCCCGACGGGGACGGTGACGATGTTCTTTCGTAACGAGTTGGCGCAGTTTGCCAATGCCGTCAAGAGAAATGTCGCGCGGTGATGTCAAAGCCATATAGCAAGAGCCGCCATGAATCACGCTAACGTCTTTAGCATCGTTTACACGCACACCATCGCCGGCAGGGCTGACAATACCCGCATTGAGCAAGCACCCACGGTCAGCTTTCAGATCAGCAAGGATGCTATCGCGTCGGGGTGGTTCAAAAGCAATTTTCCCGGCCACAAGCGCGGAGATTTCGCCGTGCTGGTCGCCATCGGTTTGCACGCTCGCCCTCTCGCCGACCAGGACCTGGCGATGCTCAAGAAGCTCGGCCTGGCTGCGGACGAGGACAAAGGCCGGTTGTATGCCCGCGTCACCGACGTGGGCCTGGCCGATATCCTCGGCGCCGACCGCGAACGGATACGAGATGCGGCAACCCGTCTTGCCAACGTCAGCCTGATCCGCATTCTGCAATTGCCTGACAACTATGCTGACAGCCGTGGCCGGTTTGCCGGCGACCGGGCTTATCTTCTGGACGGCAACGTGCTGAACCAGATTTCAGACCATGCGGCTTTTGGCCGCACGGCGGATGACGTCCGTGCGGCATTTAGCCGCACGGTACCCCCGCAAAACGCCCCTGACCGTGCGGCTTTACGCCGCACAAAGATATTACCTTCGGCCTCTACGTCTGGAGTACCAGACGGGCCGCTGCGCGGCCCAGCGTCGTCTCCTTCTGCTCTGGATGTTGAAAACCGAGCCAGTGCGCTCACGAACAACTCATCCGGCAATAGCCGAGGCGCTCATCGCGCTGAGGCCGCAGCAGAAGCGGCGATTGAGAACAATCGTCTCCAATCGCGCCTGGACAGTTTTCTCAGCGCCATAGAGAGTCCGAAGGTGGCACACGCTTTCACGGAGTGGGTCGGTGTAGCTGCCGGGTGTTTGGGTCTGACTGAAGCCGGGCTGCGCTCGGCTGCGCTGGCAATGTGTCCGCTGCCGGAGCGGCGGCGGCGCGTGCTGGATGACGTGCGTCGTATGCAGGCGCGCGCCGACCTCAAACTCTCTCGGCGCAAGAATATGGTCAATGCGATCCTGACCCAAAACATCGGCGTTACGCTGGGCCTGGGGTTGAATCCAGATGGGAGCCTGAGAGCTGTGCCGGGCCAGTCAGACTATGCGGCTGTCGGCGGATTGGTCGGTGAGTACGGCGCGGAAGCGGTGTGGATCACGACTTGCGAGATTGCCGGCGCTGCGATTGAAGGCGATCCGTTGGACTACCTGAGAGCGGCGTTGATTCGCAAGCAAAAGAGAGACAGTGATCGCAAAGGCAAAATCCGGTATGGCGCAGGAGCAGACATCGGCGATCTCACGACAAGCGATTACGTGCATGACCTGGTTGCCGATGGCGCAATCACCGCTGAACAGGCCAGGGGCTACAGTGTCCGGTGACGAAACGAGAGGTGAGCGTTGAGCGGATACGAATGTCCTGTGGGCGGAACGAATTGTCCAGGCTGGTACACACTCGATGTGCCGTTCGGTCATCCCGATTTCGGTGCGGCGTTCCCGTGCGTGTGCGCAGAGCAACGTGCCGTCAACCGGCTGAGACAAGAATTGCCTGTCGAGTTGGCGGGCAAAACCTTCGAGGGGTTTGTCGTGGTGGAGGGAAACCGGGCTGCGTTCGAGGCATCGAGAGCCTTTGCCGAAGCTGAACCGGTTGCGGGTTGGCTGACGATCGCGGGTGAATGCGAAAACGGCAAAACGCACCTGGCGACAGCCATTGTCAATGCGCTGCTGAACAGAGGCGTGCCGGTGATGTTTCACACAGCGCCGACGCTTCTGGACTAGATGCGCGCGACATTCGCGCCCGAAAGCAGCGTGAGTTTTGACGACCGATTCGAGGCCATCAAGACAGCACAGGTTTTGGCGCTGGACGACCTGGGCGCCGAGACGGCGACGCCGTGGGCGCTGGACAAGTTGTACCAGGTCTTGGATCACCGGTACACCTGGCGACTACCGACAGTGGTCACCACCAACGTCAAGTGGACGAGTATCCCGGAGCGCATCCGGTCACGGTTGAAGGATTCGGTGTTAGGGAAGGTCGTGATGAACGCAGCGCCGGACTATCGGAGCATAGAAGGCAAAAAATCCTATCAGGCCGCGCTCAAGGGAGTGAGAAAATCAACCAGTATCTGAGTTCCGTTTTGCCGCTGTTGCTCTGAGAGCGGTTTAGCAAGTTGCCCATCGGAAGTATAATATTGGCAAGGAAATCACTCCTTGAGAGCTGTGACTTGAAACGGGATAGTGAGTAATGTCGAGTCTACTGGCAACAAAACTATACCGTCCTTCCCTCCCAGCCAAACGCGTCCAACGCCCGCAGCTCATCCAACGCTTGAATGAGGGGCTAGAGTCCGGCCGGAACCTGACGCTCGTCTCGGCGCCGGCAGGATTCGGCAAAACGACCTGCATCGGCGAATGGTTGAATGGGTTGAGTTTTCCAGTGGCCTGGCTGTCGTTGGATGAATCGGACAACGACCCGGTACGTTTCTTCACCTATTTCATTGCTGCGCTGCAAAAGGTGGACGCAAACCTGGGCCGCGAGATCGAAGGCGTATTGCGCTCTGGACAGCTTCCCCCCAGCGACGTCATCAGCACGACCCTCGTCAACGACATCCTGGAATTGGAGGGCCGGTTCTTGCTAGTCCTGGACGATTTTCACGTGATCCAGGATCGCTTCATCCTGCAAGTGTTGGAAAAACTGGTGGTCAACCTGCTTCAGGCGAACTTGCCTCAACCGCTTCACCTCGTCCTGCTCACCCGCGAGGATCCCGCGCTGCCGCTCGCCCGGCTGCGGGCCAACAACCAGATGACCGAGATTCGGGCGGGGGATTTACGCTTTACCAGCAAAGAAGCCGATTGTTTCCTGAATGAGGTGATGAGCCTGTCCCTTTCCCAGGCGGATATCGCCGTGTTGGAAGAGCGCACCGAAGGCTGGATTGTCGGATTGCAGCTCGCCGGTTTGTCCATCCGAGATCGGGCAAACCCATCCAGTTTCATTGCCACCCTGAGCGGCAGTCACCGGTTCATTTTGAATTATCTCACCGAGCAAGTCCTTAGTCAGCAGCCGGAAGAGATCCAAAACTTTTTGTTACAAACGTCGGTCCTGGATAAGCTGAACGGGGATTTGTGCAACGCGGTCGCTGAGCGCACAGACGGCCAATTATAATGGACCCGTAAAACTAGACACGAAAAAGGGCTGACTTAGGGTAGAATCATTGCCATGCGAAAACAATACAGTGCGAACCTCAAAGCCCAGCTCGTGTTGGAAGTGCTAAAAGAAGAAAAGGCGCTTTCGCAAATTGCGTCTGAACATGGCATTCATCCCAATCAACTCCGGCGTTGGAAGACGCAAGCGATAGACGGACTGCCGACCGTGTTTGCGGATGAGCAACGTGCGACCCAGGAACTGAAAGCGACTCATGAGCGTGAACTCGAAGAGTTGTACACCGAGATTGGCCGGCTCACGACGCAGTTAGCTTGGCTCAAAAAAAATCTGGCCTCGACTCTATCGAGAGATGAGCGACTCGCGCTGGTCGAATGTCCCAGCGGTAGCCTGTCTCTCACCCTACAAGCTGAGTTGCTCGGGTTGAACCGCACTAGCCTGTACTACCAGCCCGTGCCACCCTCGGCCGAGGAAATCGCCATCAAACACCGCATTGACGAAATCTACACCGCGCATCCGTTCTATGGCTCGCGCCGGATCACGGTGGAACTAAACCCCAAGGGCCTCCCGATCAACCGCAAAGCGGTTCAACGGCATATGCGCGAGATGTGCATCGCGGGCATCTGCCCCGGCCCGAACTTGAGCAAACGGAACGCGGCCCATGCGATTTACCCATATTTACTGCGAAATCTGAACATCTGCCGCCCCAACCAGGTGTGGGGCATTGAAATAGTCTGAACGCAAATGACAAAAACGGACGTGTTCGCTACCGGAGCTGGTCGGAATCGCGTAACGGATCTCTACATCACTGTCCGTGACGATGACCCGTTCCACAAGCAATTCGACGAGTTGGCGCTTCTGCTCAAATGTAGCTGCCGCCAGACCAGTGCGTACACGTTGGCAAAAGTCTTCGATATGAGTAACCAACCCTGACAATTCTTTCTGGTGATTTACCTGTGACGCCAACTGTTGGGCTTGGTTTTCAAGCGCGTTGTAGCGCTGTTCCAATTCTTGGCGACGGCGCTGATATTCAGCGAGTGGGATGATGCTGCTCAAGTAGGCTTCGGTCAGGCGGTCAAGTTGCTGACGAAGGCTGACTTGACCACGGCGTAGGTTTTCCTGGCAAGCTTGCAGCTCTTGAGGGAGCCAGTGCCCACCCTGTGCCCGCTCCAGAGCATGAATGATCATATCCGGGTGTGTCAGGAGGTCGCATAGGTCCTTCCACACGAGTTCGTCGAGTTGTTGTGCCGGGATGAATCGCGAAGGGCATTTTTCTTCACGCCGATTTTGAACTGGTTTATCCTTGCCCGTGCAGACATAGTAACCATAGTGTCCCTCGGGAACAGTTCGAGCGTAACAAGCCAGCTGGCAGACACCGCAACTGATCAGAGCTCGCAGCAGATATTGATGAGCTTTGTTATGGCGGCTGGCAAAGGACTGATTGTGGGCCAGTTTGGTTTGGGCCAGCTCAAACTGCTCCTGGGTAACAACAGCGGGAATCGAGGCGACCGGAATCCATTCTTCCCGTGGAACCAGTGTGGCCGAGTCATGTGGCTGTCCAAGGGGGTGCGTCGCTGAACGGCGCATCCTGGCAGGGCGGTAATGCATTCGACCGGCATAAACTTGGCCCGTGTAAGTGGGATTGGTAAGGATGCCACGCAGGGTGGACAGTCCCCAGTGGGCCTTGCCAGTGGGCGACGAAATTTGCTGTTCGTACAAGTGTTTGGCGAGGCTAATCAGGCCAACGCCCTCTTTGAGGTATTCGGCAAAAATCTCGGCGACGATAGCGGCCTCAGCCGGGTCAAGACGCACTCCGGTTGGGTCACGGGGCCGCTCGGGATTGACTCGATAGCCATACGGCGGTCTGGTCCAGGGCAGCAGAACGCCAGCCCTGTACTTGCTGAGTCGTCCTCGTCGCATACGCTCGGTGATCAACGTACGCTCGTATTCGGCCACCGCGCCGCGGATTTGTAGTAGTAATTGATCATGGGGGTCTTGACTCATGGGGCGGTCAAGAAACTCGACTTGGCATCCACGGCGCTCCAGTTCCTCAATGAGCAAGACTTGGTGGACATACTTGCGGGCCAGCCGATCCGGTGCAGTGATGAGAACACGGTCAAAAGCCGCGGCAGCCGCCTGGTCACGCAAGCGGTCAAGTCCTGGACGATTGAGTGCGGCACCACTGTAGCCATCATCGCGAAAGATGTTCCCGTCGGGTAGGACCCACCCCTGGGCTTGGATATGGGCACGCAAGCGATCCAATTGCTGTTCGATCGTTTGACTCTCAGTCTGTTGGCGAGTGGAAACTCGCACGTACACGGCTATCCGCATGATCCACCTCCTGATTCTGGGGAGAATCGGACACGGTCATTTTCACCGGTTCCTGCGTCGTCAGCATGGCCCACTGGAGAAGATACTGGTAAGCCCGATCCCAACGTTGCTCGCCGTCGGGACATGACTTGAATTGCCTGTGCACTGTCCATTGGCGTTTCATCCTTTCCTCCTAGACGAGAAATCTCGTCAGAAGGATAGGCCGAAACGCCTGGTTGAGTGTGCCGAGGATGATGACACAGTGGAGAGCTGGGCCGTTGCCGCAATTTGAGCCATCCGGTTCGGATCATGCAGAATTTGTCATTTGCGATCATACCATTGACATCACCTACATTCGCTTGGCGGGGGGCTGGATGTACCTGGTGGCCGTGCTGGACTTGTTCTCGCGCTATGTCCTCAGTTGGGAACTGGACCAAACACTCGAAATGCCGTTTGTGTTGAAAGCCGTTGACACCGCCTTGGCCCAGGCCACCCCGCAGATCTGGAATAGCGATCAGGGCAGCCACTTCACGAGTCCGCAGTACATCGACCGACTCGGCACCGCGGGCGTGCAGATCAGCATGGACGGCAAAGGACGTGCCTTGGATAACATCTTCGTCGAGCGACTCTGGCGGACCGTCAAATATGAAGACGTCTATCTGCATGATTACGTCGCTCCACGTGAGGCCCGCCAAGGCATCGGGCAATACTTCCAGTTCTATGATCACGAGCGTCCCCACCAGTCGCTTGACTATCTGACGCCCGCTCAGGTCTACTACCGAAAGGAGGCGTGAAGCACATCCCTCGGATTCAGGAGGGCTGTGGATAGCGTGGACAACTGAAAGTGCCAGTTGCCCACGCTATCCACAGCCTCTACGACAACGGCGGCCACCCCGCCACATTCATCTTACAGAAAGGACGAATTGCACCTTAAAGTTGGTGACTTTTGTGTCTTGACGAAGGGGTCCACCTTACCCCAGCACCTGGAAGCTGCCTGTGCACGGGCGATCTATTATGGCGACCTGCGCTATCGGCGCATCCGCGACATCTTGAACGCCGCGCTAGACCGCGAGCCGCTGCCCGAAGCACCCTCTACGACCGAGCAACTCACCTTTGTCTTTGCGCGCTCGGCGACCGAGTTCTTTACGCCCGTGCCGGAGGTGGTGGCATGATGGCCCATCCCCTCTTGCCCAAATTGCGCCAGCTCAAGCTGGGTGGCATGGTGCAAACCCTCGATGTGCGCGCGACGCAGGCGACCCAGCAGCAATTGACGCCCGTCGAGTTCCTGGCGCTGCTCTTGGACGATGAACTGGAGCGCCGCGGGCAGCAACGCTTGGCGCACCGCCTGGCCCAGTCCGGCTGTGACGAGCAGAAAACCCTGGCCCACTTTGACTTTGCCGCCGCGCCGGGCATCAACCGAGCGTTCATTCAAGACTTGGCGACGTGCGCCTTTGTCACCCGCCATGAAAATGTGCTGGTGTGCGGCCCAACCGGCGTTGGGAAAAGTCATCTGGCCAACGCCTTAGCGATTGAATCGCTCAAGCGCGACCACACGGTCGTGTATCGCAACACCCAACGGCTCTTGACCGACTTGCACGCCGCGCGGGTGTCGGGCACGTATGCACGGCTCCTGGCCCGGTTGCTCACGGTGGGCCTATTGGTCTTGGATGATTTCGGGTTGCAGCCGCTCTCGCCGCAAGCGGCCCAAGACCTGTATGACATTGTCAGCGAGCGCTATGAGCATGGCTCGGTCATCGTCACCAGCAACCGCGCGTTTGAAGAGTGGCCCGCCGCCTTTGGCAATGATTTACTGGCGAGCGCCGCCCTGGATCGCCTCACGCATCATGCGCACTCGCTCATCATCCGCGGCGAAAGCTTCCGGCAACGCGGCCGGAGAAAGGAGGCTACCAGCAACAAATCCACCCCATCTGCTCGGTGCTACCACAGTTCGCGTGTGATAATTCTAGGCGACTTGCTCCGACGAAAACTCTGACTCTCTCCTAGTCTGACTCGCTACGCCCCTCGACATTCGAGAACAAAACTGGTATCCTAGCTCCCCTTGCGACTGATCTCGTCTAGGGGGCAGGATGTTTTGCGGCAATCTCGCATGGTTCTGCGTGTTGTGGGTCAGCGTTCTGGTCGCGCGTCGCCTCTGGCGCGCTGCGCATCCACCTGTTCGTGCCACTGTCTCGTTGCCCAAACGCAAGGCGCCGCGTCCGCTCAAGCCGCGCACTCCCCACGATTGCCCGGTGTGTGGCCGCAGGCATCCCACCCCCCTCGTGGGCAACGTGCGCCAGCCGGGCGTCTTGCCGTGGCGTGAACGCAAGAGCGCACGCGGTAAGCCCAAAACGATTTGCACTGCTGGACAGGCTTGCCCCACGCCGGACTGCGACTACTTTGGCAACACGGATCCGACGTTTCATGCGCTGGTGGGGGATGGTCAACGCGGTGCGGACGGCATTCAAGGGCTCAAGTGTCAAGCGTGTGGCACACGCTTTTCCAGTCGGCGCGGCACGGCGCTGTATCGTCTCCGCACTCCTGCGGCTCAAGTCGCTCAGGCCCTGCTGGTCATCAACTTGGGTTTGAGTATCGCTGATACCGCCTTGCTCTTCCATCACTCTGAGGTGACCCTGCGCCTGTGGCTTTCTCGTGCGGGCCAACACGCCGAACAGGTGCACGCCCACTTCTTCCAGAACTTGACCCTGGGCCATGTGCAACTGGATGAGTTGTACACGACCTTGCGTGACAAGGCGCACGACGTATGGGTGTGGGTGGCTTTTGACCCCGCCACCAAACTCCTCCCCGCCCTTCAACTCGGCCCACGCACCCAAGACTTGGCGTATGCCCTCCTCCATGCCCTGTCACGGGTCTTGGCTCCCGGCTGTCCTCCCGTCTTTACCAGCGATGGCCTCAACCTCTACTTCTACGCTATCACCGCACACTTCGGTCAGTGGGTCACTGACCCCATCACCGGCAAGACTCGTTGGCAAGTCGCCTGCGACTTGCTGTATGGGCAGGTCAAAAAGACGTATCGCCGTCGCAAGCTCTATCTTGTCGAACGTCTCATGCGCCTGGGCGAGTTGGCGCAGCTCACTCAACGTCTCAAGACCCTGGGCCTGTCTGGCTCGCTCAACACCGCTTTTGTCGAGCGACTCAATCTCACCTTGCGTCACGCCTTAGCCGCCTTGCCGAAGGCGTCGCTCGTGGGCCACGGTCCAACTCACGGGCGAATTGCACACTCGCCTCGAAGGGTGGCGCGCCTACCCACAGGGGGCCTTCGGCTCTTACCATTTCTGTCGTCCGCACTTGTCCCTGCGACTTCAGCTCGATGTGCCGCAACTGCGACGGGGCAAGCAGACCCCACGCCGTTATGCGCCACGCACCCCGGCAATGGCGGCTGGTCTCACAGACCATATCTGGTCCGTCCAAGAGTTGTTAGCGTTCCCCGTGGATCAGTGACTTGATCGACGGGGCGGTGAGGTTGGCAGCTGGCCGAAAAAACGAGAGCAACGTCTGCTCTCGACACAATTGATCGCTCGGTGACCCTTCTTTGGGCATCCGGAACCTCAAAAAGCCCCCACTACCCATTGTCGGGAATTATCTCACGTCAAGAATGGCAGTACCATCTGCTCAACCACCCGCTCAAGCGTAACTTGACGCAGCGCGGCCAACCGCATCCAACCGAGGAGGCACTTCGGGCCGAATCAAGTGGTACACACCACCCGACTATGGGTGGTACACATGGGGCGGCTATTGACAGCTGTGCGCCCTGTCTTTCTGCACACCGACGAGCGCATCGAAGGGCTGGTCTTTATCACCTTGGTCGCCGTGTTGGTGCGCGCCCTGCTCCGCTTGCGCTCCGAACAAGCCGGATTGAAGATGTCGCCCGATCGAGTGTTGGCTGAGTTCGCGCCTTGGTCGGTCGTGGACCTGACCCTGACGGATGAAACCCAAGTCCGGCAGGTCGCTACCCCGACCGACTTGCATGCCCAGATCATGACAGTACTAGGAGTTCCCTCCTATGAACGCTTTCTGAGGCCTTTATCCTCGTAGGGCTGACATCATGCCTCGGGGTCCGTCCGCAATGACGAGGCCGCGCGGGGAGGTGGCATCGTATGCCGTGGGTTAGTCGCAGTCGAAGCGCGGTGCGGTCATCGGTGGCCTTTGCCATCCAGACCTTGAAGCGGAAGGCCGAGGGCGATGGGCAAGGACTGAGCAACGTTCGGTCGTGCTGGACGCGGTCCGAGATCACCGCGCGGTCATCCGGTGGATTAGCCTCACAGTTCGCTTTGAGCGGGATGCTCTTTGGCTCGGTTGTTAAGGTACGCTGCCCACGACCGGGCGAAAAAACGCCGGGCATCACCGAGGGCAGGTTACTGCTTGTTACAATCAGCCTGTCGAAAGCAGGCTCAGCAGGACAAAAAAAGGCCGGAATGAACAAGTATCCAGTGAGAGTGACCGATAGAGATTCTATATGACCGAATAAGACCGCAATACTTGACTTTTGTGACCGTTTTTGATATAATATTAGCGCTTTCAGAACAAAACGGACATTTGGAGAGCTTGTGGCCATCCAGCTCAAGGAAGAGAGACTCGACAAGATTCTGAAGGTTATCCGCCAGAGCGGTCAGGTGACCGTCGCTGAGTTGAGTCGCCACTTTCAAATCAGCGATGTCACGATCCGGCGAGATTTGCGCGAACTGGCGGCCCGAGGGTTATTGCGCCGTGCCCACGGCGGAGCGCTCTTGGCCGTCCCGCATCCCCTCGAACCCCCTGTGCTTCAGCGCATGTCAGATGAGCGCGACGCGAAGGAACGTATTGGCCGCGCTGCAGCGGACCTGCTAGTGGATGGCGAGTCGGTCTTTATTGGCTCCGGTACCACCACTGCCCACATCGCGCGTCACCTGGTCAACCGCAAGAACCTGACGGTGGTCACAAATGCGCTCAACATCGCCACAGGGTTAGCCACCGCCGAAGGAGTGACCGTGGTCGTCACGGGCGGGATGATGCGCGCTTCTGAGCTTTCCCTCGTCGGCCATATTGCCGAGCAGTCACTCCGCGAGATCCGGGTGGACAAGGTCATCATCGGCATACCGGCCATCAGCCTGGAATCAGGCCTGACGAATGACTATTTGCCCGAGGTGATGACCGACCGCGCGATCATCGAGATGTCTCCACAGTTGATCCTGGTGGCCGATCATACCAAGTTTAACCAGGTGGCCTCGGCCTATGTGGCGCCAGTGGAGCGAATTGCGACGCTGGTCACCGATGCAGAAACTGACCCAGAGATTCTGGTGCGCCTCCGAGAGATGAACATCCAGGTCATCGTGGTGCCGGAAGCCTCGCCTGTTGTTCGAACGACATAAGGGCATCAAGCCCGCACGTTTCACGGCAGGCTGCAGAGGCGCACGTCGGAGTGGTACGCTGAGAGTGTGAGTTGATATATGCTACTCACTGATTATCTTCCGCATTCTGCGCTGGTCACAAAGGCAACCCCTGTCTTCAAGCCGCGCTTCCCGGTCATTGATGCCCACAACCACCTCGGCCCCGAGTTTGGTGGTGGATGGGACAAGCGTCCGGTAAGTGAGCTGCTCGATGTGCTCGACGAAGCCGATGTGCGCGTGTTGGTGGACCTCGACGGTGGCTGGGGCGAAGACATCCTGCATCACCATCTCGATCATTTCAAGGTGGCCGCGCCGGAACGCTTTCGCATCTTTGGGGGCGTGAACTGGGCCGCGTGGCCGGAGCAGGGAGAGCACTTTGGCGAGTGGGCCGCCGCTCGCCTGCGCGAGCAGGCTGCTCGCGGCGCGGAGGGGCTCAAGATTTGGAAGGGGTTTGGCTTGCAGGTGCGCAACCACCTCGGCGCGCTCGTTTCGGTAGATGACCCCCGCCTCGATCCGGTCTGGGCAACGGCCGGAGAGCTGGGTCTGCCGGTGGTGATTCACGTGGCGGACCCCGTTGCGTTCTTTTGGCCGTTGGACGAGCACAACGAGCGTTGGGAAGAACTGCACATGCATCCCGACTGGCACTTTCCCAGCCCACCTTTTCCACCGTTCGTCTCCATTCTCGACGGTCTGGCAAATCTTGTCCTGCGTCACCCAGAAACGATCTTTATTGGCGCGCACGTTGGATGCTACGCCGAAAACCTGGAATGGGTGAGTGCGCTGCTCGATCGCTGCTCGAATTACTACGTGGACATTAGCGCCCGCATCGGCGAACTGGGGCGACAGCCCTACACAGCTCGAAGGTTCTTTGTGCAGCATGCTGACCGAATCCTGTTCGGGCTGGATCTGGGCCCGGACTTGAATGCCTACCGTCTGCAGTATCGTTTCCTCGAAACCGACGACGAGTACTTTAACTACAACACCTCAGAGATTCCTATGCAAGGACGCTGGTACGTCTATGGGCTGTATCTGCCGGACGATGTACTAGAGCAAGTGTATTCCCGCAATGCCGAGCGGGTGCTCGCACTACGCCGTCCATAAAAACATTGCCCGCCAGACTGAATCAGGTGGCGCACCGGGGCGGCGGCTGGATTTGGCCATCCAGCCGGAGCAAAATCGCCAAGGAGGGACATGCAGAACACCGGACAGTATACCCAACATGAAATACTCACTCAGCCCGAGGCTTGGGCAGTGACGCTCGCGAGCATACGCGCGCAGGTGGACACGTTGCGCGATTTCTACCGCGCTGGGCAGTATCAATCCGCGATCTTTACCGGCTGCGGCTCGACTTTTTACCTTTCGCTTGCGGCTTCCGCACTGTTTCAAGAGTTGACCGGAACGCCCGCGCGCGGCCTGCCCGCTTCAGAGATATGGCTCTACTCGCGCTCGGCTTATGCTCAACGGCGCACGCTGTTGATCGCCGTCGGCCGTTCGGGCGAGACGACCGAGACGCTGCGCGCGTGCCAAGCCTTCCGCGCCAACGGCGGTGACGTGCTGACACTCTCCTGCTATCCGGACCGGCCGATGACGACCCTGGGCGATGTCAATCTCGTCTTGCCCGCTGGGCAGGAGAGCAGTATTGCGCAGACCCGCGCCTTTACCAGTCTGTACCTGGCGACCACGGCGCTCGCAGCCATCTGTGCGGGCCGTGATGACATGCTCGAAGAGTTGACGCGCCTGCCAGAGGTTGGCCGCCGTCTGCTCGCCGAATATAGCGATCTGGCGCGGCAACTGGGGAGCGACGCGAACCTGGATCGTTTCTATTTCCTCGGCTCCGGTCCGCGCTACGGCCTGGCGTGCGAACTCTCGCTGAAAATGAAAGAGATGAGCCTGAGCCACAGCGAGCCGTTTCACTTTTTAGAGTTTCGCCACGGCCCCAAATCCATGCTCACGCCGAGCACACTATTGGTAGGTTTGGTATCCGAGATCAATCGGTCGCACGAGATTTCTGTCCTGGAAGAAATGCGCGCCCGAGGCGCTCGGCTGCTTGCGATAGGAGAGGGCGAGAGCGACGTGACCTTTGCCTCCGGTGTGAGTGAGGCAGCACGCAGCGTGCTCTATCTGCCGGTGGGACAATTGCTGGCGTTTGAGCGCTCTTTAGCAAAGGGATTAGATCCAGATCGTCCCAATAATCTGGATGCAGTCGTCAAACTCTAAACTAGAAGGAGAAGAGAAAATGACAAGGAACATGTTGTTCGTACTCGTGATCGCTGCTCTGCTGTTTTCGGCCTGCGGCCCGGCGGCGACCCCGGTTCCGCCTACCACGGCGCCAGTGCCGACCAGCCCGCCATTGTCAACCAACACACCCGTGCCGACCAATACCCCAGGCCCAACCAGCACGCCCGCACCGACGCCGACCAAAGTGGTCGAGAAGGTAGACATTACCTTTATGGCCTGGGGCGCTCCGGAGGAACTGGCCGTCTGGCAAAAGATCGCCGACGAATTCCACGCCGCCTATCCCAACATCACGGTCAAGATGGATGTGTCGGACTGGGAGTCCTATTGGGAAAAGGTCAAGACCCTGTTGGCCGCCAAGACGCCCCCGGACGTGTTCGCTATGGACGCTCCGTACTACCTGGATTACCAATCGCGCGGCGTCCTTCTCAACTTGCAGCCCTACCTGGATAAGGATCCTTCGCTGCTGACCGATGTCTACCCGGTGACGCTCCAGGCCTACAAGCTGCCAGATGGTTATTATGGCCTGCCGCGTGACTTTCAGACCATCGTCGTGTTCTACAACAAAGACATGTTCGACAAGGCCGGGGTGCCCTATCCCAAGGCTGAGTGGACGATGAATGATCTGCGCCAGACCGCCAAAAAGCTCACCCGTTACTCCAAAGACGGTAAAAAGATTGAACAGTTCGGGTTCGTGGCAGACCCGTGGGACATGGAGCTGTTTTGGAGTTCAGCGATCTGGGCTTACGGCGGCGACATCATCAGCCCCGACCACACAAAGACTCTCATCGGCGAGCCCAAGGCACGCGAAGCCTGGAAGCTCATCTCCGACATGATGTTTGTGGACAAATCCTGGCCTGACCAGAACACGGTCGGCCAATACGGCCAAGACCTGTTCCAGGCGGGAATTGCCGCCATGACGCCCATCGGCCACTGGGCGATTCCCGGTTACGCCACGGCAGAGTTCAAGTGGGACGTGGCGCCG
>Ga0315268_10003462_pt1 | contig 17387 bp, 8 predicted proteins | sample C1_top_MG_FD_204535 | JGI IMG/M metagenome (GOLD analysis project Ga0315268, IMG submission 204535) | Sediment microbial communities from Yellowstone Lake, YNP, Wyoming, USA - C1_top | ecosystem: Environmental > Aquatic > Freshwater > Lake > Sediment | place: USA: Wyoming | collected 2017-08-01
GCCCGAAATGAGGAAAAGGGAAGGGACGCGGAGCTTCCCGGCCAGCCGCGGGGACCTCATCTGCTCGGCCAGGATGCTCATCAGGCATTTCAGGCTGGCGATGCGCAGTTCGTCCGGGGTCGCGTCCATGACGGCCCGATAAGCCGTGTCGCGCGTGCACATGGCCGAGTCGTAAGGGACATTGATCGTCTTCTTGGGCCGGATGAAGAGGAGGCCGGCCAGGGTCAGGTAGGATGACAGGGGGAACTTCAGGCCGTTCTTGAAATCCGGCGAGATCAGGACCTGACCGGCGAAGGCATTAGGATACCGGCAGACCAGGTTGAAGGCGAGAAGGCCGCCGATGCTCTCGCCGAGGAGGAAGATCCTGCGGCCCGGGTTCTCGCGGGCGATGACCTCGCCGAGGCCGAGGATGTCCCTCTCCCAGACACGGAGGGAGTCGACGTGGCCGCGCGGCCGATCCGGGCTCTGCCCGAAGCCGCTGAGTTCGATGCCGTAGGAGGCGAAGCCGCGGCCGGCCAGGGCTTCCGCCAGGAAGCCCCAGCGGGCGGAATGGCCGCCCAGGCCGTGGACGAGGAGGAAGACGGCCTTGGGAGCGGCGCCCGGTGGCGAACCGCCCCACTCGCGGTAGAGGATCTCGGTCCCGACGAGCGCCGGCATGGTCATGGGCGGATTATAGCAAATAAACCGCTCAGCTTGACAGGTCCGGAGGATTAAAAATATCATCGCGGCATGGACGCCAACGAAAAGCCCAAGACCCGGCTGTGGTCCCTGGACACGCTGCGCGGGTTCGACATGTTCTGGATCATCGGCGGGGACGCCCTCTTCCAGGCCCTGGCCAAGGTCACGGGCTGGGCCTGGGCGGCCGGGCTGGCCGCCCAGCTCGAGCATGCCGAGTGGCAGGGGTTCCATTTCTATGACCTCATCTTCCCCCTGTTCATGTTCATTTCCGGCGTCGCCCTGCCCTATTCCCTGCTGGCCCGGGCAGAGAGCGGGGCCGGGAGGAGGGGCCTCTATCCCAAGCTCGTCCGGAGGGCCCTCCTCCTCGTCGTCCTCGGCTTCGTCTACAATCGCCTGCTCGACCTCGATCTCCAGAGCCAGCGGTACCCGAGCGTCCTGGGCCAGATCGGCCTGGCCTATCTCTTCGCCGCCCTGATCATGCTCAACGTCCGGAGCTTCAAGGGGCGTCTGGCCGCCCTCGCGCTGATCCTCACCGGCATCGCCGCCCTCCAGCTCTTCGTGCCTGTCCCGGGGATCGGGCCCGGCGTCTTGACCCCGGAAGGCTCCATCAACGGCTATCTCGACCGGCTTCTCCTGCCGGGGCGCCTCTACGACAGGATCTTCGACCCCGAGGGCGTCCTGTGCGTCCTTTCGGCGGTGAGCGTCACGCTGATGGGCGGACTGGCCGGAGGGCTCCTGAAGCGCGAGGCATGGGGCGGCGTCCGCAAGGCGCTGACGCTGGCCGGGACCGGCGCGGGGCTGGTCCTCCTGGGCTTCGTCCTCCACCCCTGGTATCCGGTCATCAAGAAGGCCTGGACGGCCTCCTTCGACATCTACGCCGCCGGCTGGTCCTTCCTGCTGCTGGCCCTCTTTTACCTGGTTGTCGACGTCTGGCGGCTCCGGAAATGGACCTTCTTCTTCCGGGTCATCGGCCTGAACTCGATCACCATCTACCTCGGCAGCCGGATGGTTGATTTCGAGGCCACAGGCAAGTTCCTCTTCGGCGGGCTGGACCGGGTCGCGGGCGGCGGGAACGGCCTCATCGTCCTGGCCGGGGTCATCGCCGTCGAATGGCTGGCCCTCTATTTCCTTTATAGACAGCGGGTTTTTCTAAGGGTCTAGGGCCGTTCAACACCGGGGATAACGGTTCAGCTCACCATCCGGCCATAGGGGCGAGGCGGCCTCTTTTGCGCTAGCGGGGGCCTGGAAATGATGTTTGACTTTGCCCCTGGGAAAAATATAATACCCTCTTCCGCAACAGGATGCCCGGTCCCCGGCGTCCAGCGAATATCCGGGGCCCTCGAAGTCAGCCGGGCGAGCCAAGTAATCTAAGGAAGAGAGGCCGATCGCATGACCCCTCATACCCGAAAAAGCCTCGGGCCGGCGCTCTGGCCGGCCCTGCTGGTCCTTTTGGCCCTGGCCGCTCCCGTCTTCGGGACGGAGGCCGCGCTCAAGGCCGTCCGTGTCGGAAAGGGACCGCATCTCGACGGGCTCCTGGACGACGAGGTCTGGAAGCAGGCCGTCCCGTTCACGGGCTTCCTCCAGGCCAAGCCGAAGCCCCAAACCCCTCCCTCGGAGCGGACCGAGGTCTTCATCCTCTATGACGAGCAGAACCTCTACATCGGGGTCTATTGCTACGACGGCGAGCCGGGCCGGATCGTCGGCAACACCATGGCCCACGATGCCGAGGACGAAGGGGAGGGCGACGACAACGTCAAGATCCTCCTCGACTCCTTCCAGGACAAGCGGAACGCCTACGTCTTCTTCGTCAACCCCCGGGGGGCCCGGAGCGAGGGCCTGGCCTTCGGCGAGCACTCGAGCCTCGACTGGGACGGCATCTGGGACGCCAAGGCCAAGATCCGGAAGGACGGCTGGAGCGCCGAGGTCCGCATTCCGTTCAAGACCATTTCCTTCAAGCCCAGCCTGACCGCCTGGGGCCTGAACATCGAGCGCTACATCGCCCGGAAGCAGGAAACCATCCGCGCCTCCGGGGCCGACCTCGACAGCCACTTCTTCAACCCCAACGAGGCCGCGCCGCTCGAGGGCATCGCCGGGGTCAAGCAGGGCTCGGGGTTCACCATCCGGCCCTACGGCCTGGCGCGAACGACCAAGGAGAACGAATCCGGCAATCCCCGGGACTGGGGGACGGACTTCGGCGTCGACATCTACAAGAACTTCACCCCAAACTTCGTTGGCGCCCTCAGCTACAACACTGACTTCGCCGAGACCGAGGTCGACGAGCGCCAGATCAACCTGACTCGCTTCCCCCTCTTCTATCCGGAGAAACGGACCTTCTTCCTCGAAGGCTCCGAATACTTCAACTTCGGGACGTCATCGGGCGGAGGCCAGTACCATGCCTCTTTCCTGCCTTTCTACAGCCGCCGGATCGGCCTGGTCGAGGGGATCCAGATCCCGATCCTCTTCGGGGGCAAGGTCTTCGGCCGCCTCGGGAAAACCAACATCTCGCTCCTCGATGTCGGCACCCAGGCCTTCGACAACTCCGGAACGAGCGGGGACCCCCAGGACGTCCTCATCCTCCCCGCCAAGAACCTTCTCGCGGCCCGCATCTACCAGAACCTCTGGCAGGAGAGCCGGGTCGGCTTCATCTTCACGAACGGCAACCCCTCCTCCCCCGCCCGGGCGGGAGCCGACTACAACCGGTTGGCCGGAGTGGATTTCCGCTACGCCACGTCCCGCTTCTTCGGCGACAAGAACCTCACCTTCGACGTCTGGGGCGTCTACAACTGGTGGCCGGACCCCGACAAGAAGAAGCATCAGGGCTATGGAGTCCGGCTCGACTACCCGAACGATCTCTGGGACATCAATACGAGCTTCAACTATTACGGCGATGGCCTCAATCCCGGCCTCGGCTTCATCAGCCGGCCGGGGGTCTCGACCTGGACCGGGATGCTGTCCTACAGTCCCCGCCCCAGCAAGGACAGCTGGCTCGGAAAATATGTCCGTCAGTTCTTCATCATGCCCTTCGCGGATATCTATTGGGACCTCGCAGGGCGGCTGGAGACGCGGATGCTGTCGGTCGAGCCGGCCGTCCAGCTCGAAAGCGGGGACAGGATCGAGGCGAGCCTTAACTCCAACTACGACGTCCTGCCCTATGACTTCGAGGTCGCGGACGGGGTGGTCATCCCGGCGAGGCCTTATGAGTACACGAACTTCAGGGTGGGATTCGAGACGGCTTCGCACCGGCCTTACCGGCTCGAATTCAATCATCACTTCGGCCAGTTCTATTCGGGCCACCTGACCGAGACCGAGGTCGGCCTGGCCCTCAAGTACAAGGGCTATGCCACGATCGGCCTCCAGGCGAACTTCATCCGGGGCCGGCTGCCTGAGGGGAATTTCGACGAGAACGTCTACGAGATCAAGGCCGACTTCTTCTTCTCCCCCAACCTCGGCCTGATGAACTATGTCCAGTTCGACGATGTCTCGAACCAGCTCGGCTGGCAGAGCCGCTTCCGCTGGCAGATCACTCCCGGGAACGAGATCTTCTTCGTCTACAACAAGAACTGGGAGCGGCGCTGGGACCCCCTGAGCCGGTTCGTCCCCCTCGGCGACCACGGCGTCTTCAAGATCCAGCTGACCATCCGACCGTAATTCGAGGTCGAGCTCGGGGTGTTCCCTCCGGCAGGGAGCGGCCGGGAGCGGATTCCCGGGAGCGACCATCAGAAGCGGGGCGGAGTTACTCGGAGCCCCGATTCTGAGAAACATCTGAAAAAAGAGGGACAGTCCCCGTCAGGGGACGGTCCCACCACCCCTCAGCGGATGATAAATTGCCCCGATCTTCTCGTATTCTTCCCAGAAGTGCGACTTCGAGTCACTCCATCGCACTTCTGATGGTCGTTCGCGGGGCTCACTCCCTGCCGGCGGTGACTGGTACCGCGCCACCCTCTGATCTTCTCTGCGGCGCGAAAGGGACGGCCGGAGCCCGACATTGTGGGAGTTTAGCCGGAAATCGTTCCGGTCGAGGTCATCATAAAGGCACCCGAGCTCGTTTCTGATATTTCCCAGAAGCGCGTCTTCGGGTGCTCCGCCGCGCTTCTGATGGTCGCTCCTAAGAATGCGCTCCCAGCCGGCGAGGCGGCCTCTTTCGCGCTACCGCGGACCGGGCGGCAGGTTCTCCTTCAGGAAGCGCGTGAACAGATTGTAGAGGTGAAGGGTCGTCCCCTTCCCCTCGTAGATCCCGTGCGAGCGGTTGGGGTAGGACATCATGGTGAAGCGCTTGTTGTTGGCCACGAGCTCGTTCACCAGCCGCTCGAACCCCTGGTAGTGGCAGTTGTCGTCACCCGTGCCGTGGACGATGAGCAGGTTGCCTTTGAGGTCCTTGGCGAAGGTCAGGGGCGAGCCGTTCCGGAACCCGTCGGGATTGTCCTTGGGCAATCCCATGTAGCGCTCTTGGTAGATGGTGTCATAAAGCCGCTGGTCGGAGACCGAAGCGACAGAGATCCCGGTCTTGTAGAGGTCGGGGTAGCGGAACATAGCGTTCAGGGTCATGGAGCCGCCGCCGCTCCAGCCCCAGACGCCCACCCGTTCAGGGTCGGCGCAGGGCCAGGCGGCGAGCGCGGCCCGGACCGCCGCGGCCTGGTCGGCCGAGGCCAGGATGCCGATCTGCCGGTAGATGCTCTTGCGCCAGGCCCGGCCGCGCGGCGCCGGTGTCCCGTGGTTGTCGAAGCTGGCCACGATGGTGCCCTGCTGGGCCAGCATGAGGTGCCAGAGATAGCCGCTCCCGCCCCAGCCGTCCTGGGTCGTCTGCCCGGCCGGCTCGCCGTAGACATAGACGAAGAGCGGGTATTTGCGGGCCGGGTCGAAATCGGGCGGCAGGATGCGCCAGCCGTCGACCTTGACGCCGCCGCCGATGTCGAGCTTGAAGAATTCGGCCTTCTTCCGCTTGAGGGCCTCGACCTTGGCCCGCAGGTCCTTGTTGGCCGCCAGGACCCGGACGGTCTCCCCCTTGGGCAGGCGGACGAGCTCGGTCACGGGCGGGGTGTCGAGCGTCGAGTACGTGTGGAAGGCCCAGCGGGCCGCGGGCGAAATGTCCATCCGGTGCACGCCGGTCTGCCCGGCCGGCCCGACCCGCTCCGGCTTCCCCTTCCCGTCCATCCGGACGCGGTAGATGAACCGCCTGGTCGGGTCCTCGGGCGAGGCCGTGATGTAGAGCCAGCCGCCCTTCTCGTCGATGCCGGCCACGCTGACCACATCGTAGTCCCCCGGCGTCAGGAGCCGGACCTCCTTCCCGTCCCGGGCCACGAAGTAGGCGTGGTTCCAGCCGTCGCGCTCGCTGAGCCAGAGCAGGCCCTTGCCGCCCGCGAGCCAGGTGATCTCGTCCATGATCTCGACCCAGGTCTCGTCCCTGTCCGTGAAGACCGGCCGGACCTCGCCCGTCGCGGCGTCGCCGAGATAGACCGTGTCCGTGTTCTGCAGCCGGTTGAGGTGCTGGAAGACGACCTCGCGGGAATTCCCGGTCCACTCGAGGCGGGGGATGTAGGTTTCGCGCGGATCGCCGGGCGCCTTCATCCAGACCGGGTATCCGCCGGAGACCGGAACGACGCCGACCCGCACCTCCGGGTTCGTCTCGCCGGCCTTGGGGTACTTGAAGCTCGTGAGCTTCGGGTACGTCGCGTCGGTATTGTTGATCATGGTGAAGACCGGCACCCCGCTCGTGTTGAAGCGCCAAAAGGCGATGGCCCGGCTGTCCGGGCTCCAGCGAAAGCCGTCCCGGACGCCGAACTCCTCCTCGTAGACCCAGTCCGAGGTGCCGTTGATGATGTCCCCGCCGCCGTCGAAGGTCAGCGGACGGACCGCGCCGCCGGCCAGGGCCTCGGCATAGATATTGCCCTGAACGACGTAGGCGGCCATGGCGCCGTCCGGGGAGAGCTTGGCGAACATCAGCGTCGACGGCTCGAAGCCCGCGCCGAGCTTGTGCAGCCGGCCCGAGCGGAGGTCGTAGGTCCAGAAATCGCCGCGCGTGTTCTGCCGCCAGACCCTCTGGGAGTTGGTGAAAATGATCAAGACCTTCCCGTCCGGCGACCAGTCGTAGTTATCGATGGCCAGGGGCTCCGATGCGCCCGGTGGGACGAGCCTGGCCGCGGGCACCAGGACCTCCCGCTTTCCCGTCTCGGCCCGGTAAAGGACGAGGTCGAGCCCTCCCTTGGACTCCGCGCCCGGCTCGAGGGTCGTATAAGACTCCCCGTCACTCATCCAGCGGGCCGGCCCGAACCGCTCGGCCGCGAACTCGCGCGAGTTAAAGATCCGGTCCAGGGTCAGGACGGGATCGGCCGCCTTCCCCTGGGCGACTAAAAGGCCCGGAACGAGGGCTGCCAAAACGACGGCCGCGAGGGCCGCTCCGAGTATCCGCTTCAGCATGATGTTAGGCCTCCTTTTTGATGAAGATGGACGGTCCTCCCCCGGGGGAGGACTGTCCATCCCGAACACTAATCCTTGAAAACGGCGATCTCCGCCAAGCCGGCATTCGCCGTTTCCTTGGAAACGGCATCGACGGCGAAGACGATCCAGGATACGTTCTTGACCGGGAAGACAACTTCCCGGGCGGACCGGGCGTCGTTCGGCAACTCGCCGACCTTGACCGCGCTCCCGTCGCTGAAGAGGAGTACGCCGGAAACGATATGGTCCTTTGGGCTCGGCCGGTCGAACAGCCACACCCGGCGGACGGGTTGAGGAGAGTCCCAAGTGAGGCGGATCATGGCCGTCTCCCGTTCCCCGAGGCTCACCCACTCATGACGGTTGATCGCTTCGTCCGGGTCGACGATGCCATCCACGGCGCCTTCGCCGAAGTATTCGATGAGCTCCGTGAACGGCCTGTTCTTCTTGTGGACGGAGGAGACATTGACCCTGGCCCGGAGGGCGATGTTGGCCTCGCTCTTGAGCCGGTCGGCAGGCAGTCCGGTCCGGGATGTCGCGAGCGCCTCCGACCCGGCCGCGTCGAGCAGGCGGACCTCCTGGAGCGTCCAGGCGTACCGGCTTCCCATGGGATCGGCCACGGTCCGGTTGGCGAAATAGCTCTTGTGAAAATTCGCCGAATAGCTGAGCCAGGCCGTCCGGCCGTCCGGACCGATGAATTTCGAAGGAAAATTCAGGAAATATCCCTGCCGGCCGAACTTGTTCATGAACGTGACCAGGCGGTACGGTCCGGTGATCTCGTCGGCTTCCAGGATGTACGAGTTCATGTCCTCGACGCCGGGCCAGCCGTCGGTGACGCACATCAGGTATTTTTTCAGGGGCGCGTCATAGGTGATGGTCGTGCAGCCCATCCGGTTGTTCCAGGCGGCGAGCGGCTTGATGGCGGCGAAGTCCCGGGACCAGGCGGGCCGCCCGTCCGCGCTTTGGCCCGCGTAGAACTCGTATTTCGAGACGTCGTTGATGGTTTCGGGGCTCAGGGTCACCCGGGCCAGGTAGACGGCGTCGCCGGAGATCCAGCTGTTGCCGGCGATCCTCGGGGCCGGGTCGCCGTCCAGGGCGCCGTGGCCGACGAGATAGGCCTTCCCGTCGGGCGAATGCTCCATGTTTTTGCCGAAATCGACGAAATGCGGCGTCCCCATTTTTACCTGCCGGCCGGCTTTGCCCGATTCGGGGAAGAGGGGCTTCTCGGGCGAAAGCGGGCTGGGGGTCCAGGTCTTGCCGTAATCCCTGGAGATCCGGAACCCGGGCAAGGGCCCGCAAATGGCCCAGCTGTAGAGGTCCCGGTATTCCGGTTTGGAAAGATCGAAATCGACGGCGTAAGTCCCGTAATACCAGATCCGGTCGTGGACGAGATTGGCGCTGGGGTACCGGCCGCCGTAGGGCGACGGCGAGGCCGCTTCCGATCCCAGCGACGTGACCTCCAGTCGCAGGGGGTCGTCGCCGACGATCCTGGCGTTCCCGGTGCGGGCCTTGGCGCCGTTCGAGTGGACGCTCTCCTCGCCGATCTCGCCGTCCGTCCAGCCGCTGTACATATTCCCGTCCGAGGCCCATGACGGGTACCACGTGTCGGCGTCGGTATAGGCGACGGAGTTGCGGGTGAAGGCCACGGCCACGAGGTCCTTCGAGCGCTCGAACGGGCAACCGGGCGGCACTTCGGAGGCCCAGACGCGGGCCGGCCATGGTTGGGAGGCGTAGGGGACGTCGCGTTGCGCGATCTTGGTCCCGCATCCGGACCAGGCGGCCAGGACGAGGATCAGGGCGAGGAGGGACGTTCGCTGTCTCATGAGGGCTCCTTTGTCGAGGCGTCGATGGGGCGAAAATCGGGGAAATGCCGGAAGACGAGAGCCTTCTCGTCCGGGGCGAGGGATTCGAAGGGGACGGGCTCGTCCTGGGGGCGGGTCCGCTTCTGGTTGATGCGGCCCATCAGGCTCCAGCTCCGCGTCATGTCCTGGGGCTCGCGGGCGGGAAGGTCATAGCGGGTGAAATCGATGACGCGCTCAGTCCCCGGCTTCCTCCAGGACCGCAGAAGCGCCATGCGGAACTCCCGGCACATGAACCAGCGGATCTCGAGAGGGACTTCGGATCCGCCGATCCCCGTCCCCCTCTGGACGAATCGGTACCGCAGGTTCTCGTTGTTCGGATATTGGGCCCGGAAGGCGCGCCCGAAATCGCCCAGAGTCAGGCACTCGGCCGAGGGCCAGCGCTCGCGGATACGCTTCGTCCACCGCGTCAGGACCTCCAGGTGCCCGATCTGCGGGACGAGCGAGATCTCCCAGCAGTTCGTGACCCAGGCCCAGTCATTGAGGGCGAAGCCCGCGTCGAAGTGGGCGGCCGTCGTCTCGACGATCTGGGCCAGCCCGACCTCGGGCCCGAACCACTCGATCGTCTCGATGGGCCCGACGCCCATGCGGCTGCGCTGGGAGGCGGCCCAATCCTGGCCCTGGCGCCGAGCGGCGAGGAAATCGCAGGTCCAGCCGTCCAGGTTGACGCAGTCGATGAGATCCCCCGCGTTCTGGGCCGGCTTGCAGAAGTGCTCGGTCGAAGGATAATAAGGATAGCTGATCGAGCCCTCGCCGTCCTGGTTGTCGACGGCGTACTGGCTCCAGATATTCCCCTGGCAAACGCGGATCCCCTCCTTCTCGGCCAGAAACCGCTGGTTGGCCGCGGCCAGGAAGCCGGCGATCACGCTCTTGGGCCGGAAGCCGCCGCCCACGATCTCGGAGACGCGGGCCAGGCCCTCATGGAGATCGCGGTCGACCTGGTCCCGCGTGTTGTAGGCGTTGGCGAAGTAGGCCCCGGGGATGAACGTCACGTCATCGCCGTATTCGCGATGGCAGGCCGCGACGAGCCGGCGGATTTCGCGGTAGTTCTCCCGCTCGTCGAAGAGCGCCCGCCAGCTGAAGGCCCAGGTCATCGGCGCGCCGGGCCAGCCCGCGGCCAGGGCGTCGCGGAGAGCCCGGACGTTGGCCGGCGTGTGCCGGTCGGCCTCGTCGAAGCCCTCGTTCTGCGTCCGCGTGACCTCGATCTGGTTGACGCGGATCACGGAATTGAAGGTCAGGATCCTTCGACCGGCGAGAGACTTCGGGACGGCCTGCGCCCCCATCTCTCGTTCGTGACCCGGGGCGCCGGCCAGCGGTCGGGCCGCCAAGGCCCCGGCCGCGGCTAATTTCAGGAAATCCCGTCTTTCCATCGGCGAACCTCTCGTAGTCATGTGCTTATTTTATGTAAGTTAGCTGATAGGACGCGCCGGGGGCTGTTTTGAATTCCCAAACATCCTTTTCCGGCTTCGTCAGCCGGACGGCCTTGTTCCCGGATATGACCTTGAGGGTGTTGGTCGACCTGATCCGGCAGGTGTTTCCGATCTTGGAGAGTATCGTCGCATGTTCGAGACGGCCCGCCCTCCAGCGCAGGCCGACCTCGAAACCTCCCCGGGCGCAAAGCCCCTGAACCTCGCCGTCCTTCCAGGATCCGGCGAGCGCCGGGAGAAGGTTCAGTTCATTCTCATGGGACTGGAGGACCATCTCGGCCACGGCGGCCGACATGCCGAAGGCCCCGTCGACCTGCATCGCCCGGGAGCAAATCGAGAACAGGCTGTTCGTCGTGTATTGATGCATGGCGTAGGTGAAGTTCTCCATGGCCCTGGCCCCGTCGCCGAGCCGGGCCCAGCAGGCCGCCTTCCAGGCCGACGACCAGCCGTTCCCCGGTAGGCCGCGCTGCTCCAGGACGACCTTGCCCGCCGCGGCGAGCTCGGGCGTGCTCCGGGCCGAGATCTGGTGCCCCGGGAAAATCCCCCAGAGGCCGGAGATGTGGCGGTGGCTCTTCTCCGTCTCGTCCCAGTCCTCGAGCCATTCCTGGAGGTTGCCCTTTCGTCCGATCCTCATCGGCGCCAGCTTGGCCCGGGCGGCCAGGACCCGGGCCTTGAACTCCGCGTCCACGCCGAGGACGTCGACGGCCTGGGCGACGTATCCGAAGAGGTCGTTCAGGATCTGCGTGTCGATGGCCGAGCCGGCGCAGATGGACGTCGTCGTCCGGAAGGTCGTGATCTCGTCGAAGAACGGCGCCTGGCCGGGGACGGCCGGGAAGTTCTCGGGCGAGGTCGAGGGATTCGTCACCAGCCAGCCGTACTTCGGATGCGGAACGAGGAAATCCAGGAAGAACTCGGCGCTCCCTTTCAGGACCGGGTAATACTCCCTGAGGAACTCCTTGTCGCCCGTGAACAGGTAGTGCTCCCAGAGGTGCGTCGCCAGCCAGGCGCCGCCCGTGGTGAACGTCCCCCAGCTCGGCCCGTCCATCGGCGCGGCCACCCGCCAGAGGTCGGTGTTCTGGTGGAAGACCCAGCCGCGGGCCCCGTAATTTTCGCGGGCCACCTGGCCGCCCTGGTCCGTGAGCTCCCGGATCATCCGGAACAGGGGCTCGGCGCATTCGCTGAGGTTGCCGACCTCGGCCGGCCAGTAGTTCATCTCGGTGTTGATGTTCGTCGTGTACTTCGAATCCCACATGGGATTCATGTCCTTGTTCCAGATGCCCTGGAGGTTGGCCGGCTGCGTCCCCGGCCGCGACGACGAGATGAGGAGGTACCGGCCGAACTGGAAGACCAGGGCGGCCAGGGCCGGGTCGTTCGTCCCGTCGAAGCTCGTCAGCCGCTCGTCGGTCGGGAGAAGGGAATTGGCCGTCGCCGCGAGCTTCATTCCGGCCCGGCGGAAGAGCCGCCGGTGCTCCGCGACGTGGGCGGCCTTGAGGGCGTCGTAGGACTTGCCGGCCGCGGCGGTCATCACGGCCTCGACCCGAGCCCGGGCGTCGGCGCCGACGTCCTTATAGTTCACGAAATTCGTGGCCGAGGCAACGAGCAGAGTCACGGCGTCGGCGTTGACGACGCTGAGCTCGTCCCAGTCCAGGGTCATCGAGCCGCCCTCGGGAATGGCCTTGAGCCGAGATTCGTAGCGCAAGGCCCCGGTGACGCCCATGTAATCGGCCGACTTGCCCCGGACGACGAGCCCGTCCGGCGGAAGGCCGTCCATCCGGAAGTAGTCGGTGGCATAGTTGGAGTGCGCCTGGTTCCGCTCGCCCCTGAGCTGGACCTTGAACGACACCCTCCCCGGCCTGTCGGCCGTGAGGCGGACGACGATGACCTGGTCCACGGGCGTCGAAAAGACCTCCCTCGCGTAGCGGACGCCGTCCTGGGTATAGGTCGTCCGTACGACGGCGGAGTCCAGGTCGAGCTCATGCCGGTAACCCGTCGCGGCCGCCGCGGGCGGGAACCGGAGGACCAGGCCGCCGAGGGACTGGTACTTCATCTGCTCGACCGGGTAGCCCATGAGGCTCCGGCCGAACAGGATGTGAGCCATCTTGTAGTTCCCTTCGAAGACGAGCCTCCGGATCTCCGGGAGGGCCTTGGACCCGCCCTTCACCACTGTCGAATAGGGCCCGCCCGACCAATAGGTCTCCTCGTTGAGCTGGATCATCTCCTCGTCGGTCTTGCCGAAGACCATGGCCCCGAGCCGGCCGTTGCCGACGGGCAGCGCGTTCTCCCACTTGTCGGCCGGGCGGGAGTACCACAGGACGGTGGCCGGGTCGGAGGCGGGCGCCTCTCCGGTATCGGGCCAGGCCAACGCCGCGCCGACGATGACGAGCGCCAAGGCGGCGGCCGTCCCGGATATCCTTCTCGGGCTCATGTTCATCATTCGCTCCTCCTTGCCGACGGCGGACCGTCAGCGATAGATATCCAGCTCATAAACCGAATACGCTTTCGGGGAGTTCCAGAGGGCCCAGGTGTTGTCGAGGACGATCTCGCGGAACGTCCGGGCCCCCTTCATGTCGACCTCGAACCATTGCCGGGGATACTGGGTCCGGGTCATGTCGCGCCGGGACGTTTTCCCGCCCCTTGGATCCGAGATGGAATACGCTCATCGTCTCAGGCCCTCGAGAAAGCCTGCGTAGGCCTTTTTCTTATGGTAATTCTCGTCGAACGGAAGCGGCCAGTCTTTCAGGCCGAAATTGGGGTTGATCCACGTGACCGCGTCGCTGACGCCCCAGACCGTGATCCCATGGCGTTGGCGGGGCGGGACGGTCTCCTTGTACGTTTCGGCGATGAACCGATACTTGTCGGACTGTCTTTGCTGCAATTCGTCCGTGTAGACCAGGCCGGGGTCCTTTTTCCAGTCGGTCGCCAGGATGTCCAGCTCGGAAATGTGCACGCGCAAGCCGGTGGCCGCCAGCCGGCGCATCGCGCCGGTGATGGCATCGTTATCTGCCGATACGCCGATGTGCATCTGCACGCCCAGGCCGTGGATGGGGATCCCCCTTTTTCGAAAATCCTCGACCATGGCGACGACGGCCTCGATCTTCTTCGGCTTTTTGGTGTCGTACAGCTCGAAATCGTTGTAGAAGAGCAGCGCCTCAGGGTCGGCTTCGTGGGCATATTGAAAAGCCCGGGCCATGTAATCCTTCCCGAGGTTCCTCGCCCAGATGCTGCCAAGGTGACCCGTCGCGGTGCCGTCCTCGACCCGGAGCGTCCCGTCGTCATTGAAGGCCTCGTTGACGACATCCCATGATCCGACCTTTCCCCGGTAGTGCCGGACGACGGTTTGGATGTGCGTTCGGAAGATCCGTTCCCAGGCGGCGCGGTCGCCGCGAAAATCCTTCACCCATTCGAGGCCGCTCATGTCGTGCCAGATCAGGGCAACCCCGTGGACCCGCTTGTTGTTCTCGCGGGCGAACTCGACGATCTCATCGAACGCCGAAAAATCGAACGTGTCCTCCCGGGGATGGAGGCATTCGATCTTGGCCGCATTCTCAGGAGTGACGCTCCCGTACTCCTCGAGGACGATGGCCCGGTAGTCCCCATTCCTCTTCAGCAGGTCTTCGCCCACGGCGGTCCCGACGGGAAAAGGGGAGACGGATTGCAGGGTTTCCGCGTCCCTCCAGGCGGCCGGGAAATCCCTGGTGATCCCCCAGAGCCCCATTTCGAAATTCTCGAACCCGACCCGGAGGGCCGGCGAGTCGGGTCGCACGCGGAAGTCGTTCCGGCCCGGGTCGACGAAGAGAGGATCGGCATAGACCGAGTTCCGGTCGAAGCCGAGCTTCCGCCACCCCTCGAGATCGTACCGCCGCACGCCCCGCTCCGGACCGTCCTCGCCGCGGACCTGGCTGACCCGGGCCGAGAACTTCCCCGACCGGCTGAAGAAGCAGTTCCGGTCGACCTCTTCGAGCCACGGCCCCCGCGCCGGCGGCGCGATCACGGAATAGATGTCGTCGGCCGCCATCACGGTGATGTTATGGAAGTAGCGGTCGTGGTTATCCTCATTCCCCACATGGAAACACGGGGCGACCGTGCTGTCCATCCAGATGTTGTTGCGGACCGTGCGGTAGGCCCCTTCGCGCAGTTTCACGCTGACGCCCTTGGAGATGTTGTTGTAAATGTCGTAGTTGGACGCGCCGTCGTCCATGTCCAGCCCCCAGCCTGACGTCTCCTCGAAGAAATTGTTCCGGACGACGACCGTCTCCATGGCGTCGACCTTGACGTCGCCGGCCTCGAGGCTCCGGCCCTTGCTGTACGACGAATGCGACTGGGTCAGGCTCCAGAACCGGTCCCGCCCCCAGGCGTTGAAAGGCCCGTGGTCGCCCGTCTCGCGGACCGTGTCGTGGATATGGTTGTATTCGATGACGTGTCCGCCCCACGTCCCGTCGCCGATGCAGATGCCCGCCCGCGGCATGTTGTAGATCGTGTTATGGGCCGCGGTGATCCGCTTGGCCCGGGAGATGTAAACCCCGGCGATCTGCTTGCCGAAAACGCCGCAATCGCGGATGAGGTTGTTCGAGACCGTGCATTCGTAGGGAAAGCTGCGTTGCGTCCCGTTCGTCGTCCCGAGCGAGCCGACGAGGCAGACGGCGCTGTTGCCCGTCCCGGTGAACTTGCAGCCGTTCACGGTCACGTTCCGGTTGTAGTTGTTGACGAAGACGGCGTTGCCGCCCACGGCGTCGAACCAGCAATTCCGGACCGCCACGTCGCGGGCGCCGTCGAAGAGGACCGCCCCGCTGCGGTGGACGGCCCAGTCGCCCAGGGAGGGGACGTCATAGGGCCGGAGGAACGTCGAGGCCGTGTGGGCGATCCGGAAGCCGTCGATGACGACGCCCCGGACCGGAGCGTCCTGGCTTCCGGCGAACCGGATGACCTCGTCGAGGACCGGCACCTCGACCCGCGCCGTCGGCAGGTCGACCCCGGTTCCCGGCTTGAAAAAGAGGGTTCCCTCGCGCGCGTCCAGGTACCACTCGCCGGGGGCGTCCAGTTCTTCGAAGACGCCTTCGATGTAGAACCGGGAATCCTGGCCGACCCGGGCCGGGTCGGTGTCGTACTTGGCGCCCATCTGGAAGCCGCCCTCGCCGAACCAGATGGCCCGCGTCTCATGGTCGACCGCCTTGAGGCGCCACTGCATGTTGCCCCACTCCCAGTCCTGGAAGATGTGGATGACGGCCTCCTCCGGCCGGCTCCAGCGCTTCGAGGTGAAGGACTTGGGGTCGAACAGGATCCCCCGCGGCGCCCCTCCGGGAAAGGCCATGTCGTCGTTCGGCCCCGGACGCGGGTCGCGCATTCCGTCGGGAATGCGGCCCGCGGGATGGACATAGCCGCTATGCCCCGGTTTCCAGGGTTCCTCGTCCGGGAACCGGGCCAGGGCCTGGCGCGTGCCGTTGACGAAGAGCTGGGTGAAACGGAGGCCGCCTTGACGCACGGCCGGCAGGTCGCACTGCCAGATCCCGTCCTTGTACGGCCGCCAGCGGCATTCGAGCAGCCGCCCGCCGCTGATGGTGACGCGCTCGCCGGAGCAGGCGGCGTAGACGTCGGGGGACGCGGAGGAGCCGGAATCCTCCGCGGTGAAAACGAGCGGTTGGTCCAAATAATAGGTCCCCTGGCGAACCCAGACGACCGCCGGGCCCAGGTTCTCCCCCCGCCATTTTCTGACCGCCCGCTGCGCCCCGGCGAGAGTGGCGAACGGCGCCGCCTTGGTGCCGGGATTCCGGTCGCTCCCGGAGGTCGAAACATAAAATTCTCTGGCCGGAGCCGGGAAAACCACTGCCCCGGACGTCTGGCGCCCGGACCCGGGAAGGAACATTTGCCCCAGAAGGAATAGGGCCCCGGCGATCCTGGGGCCCGAAACCATCGTTCTTCTCATGCGTCGCTCCCTCGCCCTGCCCGGGGAAAGCCTGCGGGGTGCCCTCCCGGCCGTCACTTGAGCTCGACCCTGACCGAAACCTCCCCCCCGGCGGGAAGGGTCAGTTTGCGGGCCCTCGCCTCGTTGGCGCTCTTGACCTGGGCTGGCCCTTTTTCGACGGTGATGCCCTTGATCTCCCCAGGCACGGAGAGCAAGATCTCCTGCGCTTTCCCGCTCTTGAGCGTCGCCCGGATCGTCTTGCCGTCCCAGGCGAGCCGCCTGACCTCGACCTGGCCGCGGCAGAGGACGCCCTCGATCGTCCCCGACGGCCAGCCCGAGGGGCACGCCGGGAGCAGCCGGACGGCACCGAGGTCCGAGGCCACGAGCATCTTGATGAGCACGGCCGGCATGCCACCGCTGATGTCCATGTTGAACAGCTTCTTGGCGTTGTGCATGGAGGCGAGGTTATGGAGCCAGTAGCGGTTGAGGAGCGGCACCAGGCAGCGGTAAGCCAGGTCCGCTTCTCCCAGGCTGGCCGACGCCTGTCCCAGCTGGACCAGGCCGAAGGACATGAACCCGCCCTGCTTCTCCCATTTGCTCCAGTGGCGCTCGAGCTTGAGCTCGATGACCCGCTTGAAAGCCGCCTGGAGCTTCGGGCTTTTCGCGATCTCCTCGGGCATCCCGTCGAACAGGGCATAGAGCTGGGAATTGTGCCTGTGGTCGTAGTTGTCCGCGAGCTTGGGGGTCAGCCATTCCCGGACGGCCCCGTCCTCGTTGATCAGGTACTCCGGCATCTTGGGCAGCATCTTCTCCCAAACCGGGATCTTGTCCTTGTTGACGCCGAGCTCCCGGGAGGCGGCGATCGTGTTCGTGAGCAGTTCCTTGGCCGCCGCCACGTCCATGGTGGCGTTGAACGTCACCTGAGACCTGGTGTTGGCGGGGTCGTTCTCGGGCGACTGGGTCGGGCTGAAGACGTACTTCCCGTCCGGGCCCTCGTAGAGGTAGTCCTCGAAGAACAGGGCCGCCTTTTCCATGAACGGCAGGGCGTGCCCGGCCAGGAACTTCCGGTCGCCCGTGTAAAGCCAGTAGTCATAG
>Ga0315268_10003463_pt1 | contig 17386 bp, 12 predicted proteins | sample C1_top_MG_FD_204535 | JGI IMG/M metagenome (GOLD analysis project Ga0315268, IMG submission 204535) | Sediment microbial communities from Yellowstone Lake, YNP, Wyoming, USA - C1_top | ecosystem: Environmental > Aquatic > Freshwater > Lake > Sediment | place: USA: Wyoming | collected 2017-08-01
CGCCGGTCGAGGCGCCCGCGCCTACAGAGACGATCCCTGAAACGCCTCCTGCGCCAGTGCCGCCGCCCGAGGCCCTTCTGCGTGCTACTCCCACGATGCTGATCCCCCAGTTCCTCGAAGCCCGCACCAGTGACGGCAGGCTGCGCCGCTTTTCGCTGAATCGGCCCATCCTCACGATTGGCCGTGCAGCCGATAATGACATCGTCATTGGCGACGAATTCCCGGCTGCGCTATCAGTGGCGGATCACCACGCGCGCGTCAAGCTGCGCGAGCCGTGGGTCGTCATCGAGGCTGTCAGTTTCAACGCAGAGGTTTGGATCAACGGTGAGCGAACCGGGCGGAACATTCTGCGGAATGGATGGCACGTGACGCTGGGCGAGCTGGACTTGACCTACCGCACGGCCGGGCTGGGAACCGCGCCGTTGGCCGACCTGGAAAGCATGGAGATCACACAACCCGGCCTGCACGCCCCGCACCCTGCCGTGCCCGCCGGACTGGTGCCGTTGCCGGAGGGCGCGTTGCTGGCAGATCGTTACATCATCCTGGACTCTCGCTCCGAGACGCTGTCGCTCAATAGCTACACGGTCGAGAGCCTCCAACCCGTGTTGCGCTGTGCGCAATGCAGCTATGACGCGAACGCGCCAGAACGCAAAACCTGTCGCAACTGTGGCGGGTCACTGGCCGACAGCATACCCTATTACCCCCACTACCGCGTCAAAGAGACTCTGGACGAAGAAAGCTTTGGCGCAGAACGGCAACTGATCGGCTTGAGCCATCCCAATGTGCTGCTCCCTCGGGAGGCGTTCGCCGAGATACCGTATGGTGACGCGATACACTACTATATTGTCGGCCCAGAGGTGCCGCCGATGTTGGCCGCCAACCTGCGCGTGCCGCAAGAGATGCCGCAAGTGTTAGAGTGGGCGCAGCAGCTCGCGCAAGGCATGGCGTACCTGCACCACAACAGCGTGGCACTGGGACCCATTGACCTGTGGCGCATCGCGCTGACCGACAGACAGGCCTGGTGGACCGATTTTTCGCCGTGCGAATTTGTTGCCGACGGCGAACGACCTACGCGTTTCTCGCGGGAGGTCGGCGCGCTGGTGGAGACGATGTATTATCTGATCACCGGCCGGCGCAAGTACGACGACACGTTAGAGCTTTCGCCGCCTGGCGTCGGGCTGCTATTCGATCGCGTGTTGTGCGGGCTGGAGGCGCCGACTGCCGCTCAACTGGCCAAGGACTTGCAAAAAGGATTGGTCGAAGTCCGCCGCCCTTCGTCGGTGGATGTGCGCGTAGGCCGGTTGACCGACGTCGGCCAGACCCGACAGCTCAACGAAGATAGCCTCCTCACCATCGAGATCGGCCGGGTGAGGCGTTCCATCAGTGAGCCTCTGGGATTGTACGTCGTCTGCGACGGCATGGGTGGTCATGCGGCCGGTGATGTAGCCTCCGGGCTGGTCGTGCAGACACTGGCGCGCAAAGCATTGGCCGAAGTAATGAGCGACGGTATCGCCGAGGGAACGCCGCCGAGCTGGGATGCGTGGCTCAAGAACGGCCTGCAGGAAGCCAATCAGGCTGTGTTCGGCCATCGCCGCGCCTCCGGCACCGACATGGGCACCACGTGCGTGGCCGCACTCATCCACGGCGACACGGCCACCATTGCGCACGCCGGCGACAGCCGCTGCTACCTCATCAACAGCCAGGAGATTCGCCAGCTCACCGCCGACCACTCGCTGGTGCAACGGCTCGTTCAGTTGAAGCAACTCACGCCGGAAGAAGCGCGCGTTCACCCGCAGCGCAACGTGATCTACAAGAACCTGGGTGATAAACCCACCGTCGAGCCGGATGTGACTACGCAGCGGCTCATGGCGGACGACCGGCTGCTACTCTGTTCTGACGGGTTATGTGGAATGGTCGAAGACGACAAGATTAGGGCAATCGTTATGTCGGCCCACTCACCACAGGAAGCGTGCCGCCAATTGGTCAAGGCCGCCAACGCTGGCGGCGGCGAAGATAACATTAGCGTCATCATCGTGCAGATGGATGCGCTGGACTGATGGCCTTTCGGGTGCGTCGCATCGGGCTGACCTCGTCAGCCAAATTTGGGTTCGTCACCGGCGCGGTGACGGCGGCGCCTGTTGGAATCGTCGTGGCGTTCGTCGTCCGCCTCGTGATCGGCTGGCTGCGCCACCTGCTAGAAGGCTGGCAGGGCGCGGCGATTGACGCGGGCCTGTTGGGCAAGGTGCCGGTGGACATGATCCGCGTGCTCGGCCTCGGCGGGATGCTTGCCACCGTGCGCCAGTTGGACGAGCTGCCACTGGTCACTGTGGCGATCGTATTCGTCGTGGTCATGCTAGCAGCCGGGGCGCTCGCGGCGGCGACAGCGAGCTGGTGGGCAATGGCCTATAACGTGATAGCACTCCTTTCTGGTGGTTTGACGGTGGAGTTGGAGCCGGAAAGCGGCGGGAGGGTGATGGTGCTGCGGAGGGATGCATAGAGCGCGGCACGGCACTGTTACTCTCAGCACGGGCGGAGGTCCTCGTTCGCTTACGCTAATCTGACCTTTCTCGACCCAGTAACGTCTCATCGTAACACATTTGTCATATCACCGGCAACTTTGTTACACCCTTGATATACCCTCTTATGCTACAAAAGAGAGAGTATTGCACCCCCAAATCTGCCACAATGCAGACCGGCACCGCCTGTCATTGGGCAATTTGTTGGCATCCTACCCGGCGCCAGCCTGAGCCTAGATGTGTTAGTCCTGTACCAGCTATCATTGAGGAGGCCAGGAATGAACGTCCGCAAATTCTCCATTCTGATCTGATAGTGAGCTTGCTCATTCCTATTCCAATGGCATTGCCATTCGTCAAACCGGTGTCTGCGCAAACTAGTATTTTCACAGATATTGCCAGCTTCGAGGCTGCCACCGGCGAGCTCATAGAGCTAGACTTTGAGAACTTTTCCCCTCGTCTCCCTGGCGGCCTTGATGACGAACCCTTCGTGCCCAATCCGCTTTCCATACTAGGCATGATTATTGCAAGCCCTTCCGCCCTGCACACCTCCATGTGCCGGCCGCCGGCCTGTCAGCCCGATCCTGATAACCCGTCCGGTGGAAACATCATCTTGGCTATTGGCCAGGGCGGTACGATTAACCTGCCGGTTGGAACAGGTGGCGCCATGCTGGTTGTGGAGGGCATGGGAGTCATATCCTTCACACTGGAAGTTACAGATTTTGATGGCGAGAGCATCACGGTTGATGCTCAGACAATCTCATATAGCGCCAAATTCCTGGGGTTCACCTCTACGAGCGGGATTCAGCAGATAAAGGTGACGAGTGTTGGCCCTACTCCCGATTGTCCTGTGTCCCCATGCGGTCCTCTCTCCCTCTCGGCCGTGTACGCCGAATTCGTCGAATTAGGCAATCCTGAAGACCCCGAGGTGCCCACCGGTCTATGGGTTGATCCCGCGGGTGACGTCAGTCTCGCCAATGCCGATCTTGTTTTTGGACAAGCTGCGGTTTCTGGAGAGATGGTTGACCTTCGAGCTCGGTTTCTCTATCCTCCATTCTTGAACGGCGACACACAGGATATCACGTGGTGCCTCGACACGGATCGAAACGCTTCGACCGGCAGCGCCTGTGGTTATGTGGGAGCTGACCGGGCCTTTACGCTTTCCGGCGAGTTAGGCTCCTTGTTCGGCGGTACATTCTCTTTCGATGGCGCGCTTGCCAGCCTCGACCCTTGTTCTGTCGGTTCTTTCGACTGGGACGCCAACATGTTGAGGCTCGTGGTCCCACTTTCTTTGCTCTCGGATCATGCCAGCTTCAACTATGTAGTGACAGGGACTCTGACAGGCAGAGATACATACAACAATGCCCAGGTCTATAACGATACGGCGCCCGACCTGATCAATTTTAAGGCAATCAGTGGGTCTCTTACGAGTGTAGCCGGCATATTTGCTCCCTTTAATGGCACGCCGCTATGCTCATCCAACAGAGAAGCCTCTCTCACCTTCCCTGCACAAGTGACAGGTAGTGTCGAACAATTTCCAGAACTGGGCATACTTCGCGTGGCTCCGGTTACAGAAGTACAGTCAACCTACTTTAAGACCACCCCCACGAACCGGCAATTCCGACGTGGCTTTTTCGAGTTCACCATTCCCACACTCCCCGACGATGTGCTGGTATCCAAGGTGACACTCATCCTCACCGAGTCGAGAGGGCTCGCTGCAGATCCCAGGCCGCCCGTCACTCACGAGATATCTTATTACCAGCCAGCGGACTTGGTGATAAACACAGATGACTATACCAGGACCACAACCACCCTCAGTCAGACCATCGAAACGGATGTGAACTTGGCGCCAGAGGTGTTTTCGATTGACGTAACGGATATGTATAGCAACCTCCACGAACGCACACTGGGATTTCGGATCAAGTTAGCTGTGGACCCCGATTTCAGCGATATGGATAATTTTGGTTCAGGCTTTGGTGAGCTTTCAACCATCCCACCCCGGCTTCTGATCAAAGTTTGCCATGCCGAGGCGGAGGTCGCCCCGGAGGAGGCCGGTACGCTGATCTATACCGATACGCAAGGTTTTAGCGCCGAGGCATTCGTGCCGACAGGCGCCGTGAGCGAAACGACAACACTGGTCTACGAGGTGCTTACGACGACAAGTTCGATTTCTCCTACCTCGGCGCTTGAACCTGTGGGCAACGCGTTCAGTCTCGAAGCTTACCAAGAAGGCGAGCGCCGATCGGGTGACGTTTTCCAGACGCCGATAACGATCACCTTGCATTATTCCGATACAGACGTTGCCGGATTGGATGAGAACACCTTGACCTTGGACTATTGGAATGGCAGCAATTGGGAATATACGGCCTGTGGCCCCTACGATCGGCATCCTGACGAAAACTGGTTGTCTGTGCCCATTTGCCACTTGAGCGAATATGCCTTGTTCGGCATGAATGAAGAACCTATCGCTGGCCTGGCGGCGACGAACGACAGCCCGACCGCGTTGGGCAATGCCACCACGCTGACAGCTACTATCGCCGAGGGGAGCAGTGTCACTTACACCTGGGCGTTTGGCGACAACTCTTTTGGCAGCGGAGCGGTAGTGAATCACACCTATCCAGCCGTGGGTGTCTACACGGCGGTCGTCACCGCCAGCAACAGCGTCAACTTTATCAAGGCGACTAACTGGATTACTATCACCGATAGCTATTACATGTTCCTGCCAATAGCGACGAAACAATAGAGGGACAGCGTCCGTAGCTTACTGAGGGGTATATCAACCAGGCGCCACCTATCAGGTGGCGCCTGTTATTTCTTTTCCACAACCAGCAAATGCGACAATCCAAAGACTCGCAGCGGCGTTCGTTCGGCAGTATATGTCAGCGCACGTAGAATGCGCCCCACCCGCGGGCGGCGCCGGGCAATGTTATCGTAGCCAGGAAAGACCTGCGTGTGGACGACGAGGTGCACCGGCAGCCCGTCGAATAGCGCACGCAGTTGGCGCCCGGTGTACGCGCGGACGTGCGGAGCGAGCTGGTTCCGCAGCGCATCCGGCAGCCAGTTGACCAGCGGGATGTTGCCAGCGTGATACTCGCCGCTCCAATAAACCCCATGCGTCTCAAAAAGCCATAGGCGGTTGGGTACAAAGACGACGAGACGCCCCCCCGGACGCAGGACGCGCACTGCCTCGTCCGCGGCTGCGCGGTCGTCTTGCACATGTTCCCAGACTTCGTGGCTGAGCACGACGTCGAAAGAGCCATCCTCAAATGGCAGGCGTTCTGCCGAAGCAACCTGGAGATTGGGGAGCTCACGACTGGCCTGGGCGATCCTGTCCAGCGCTATATCAATGCCATAGACCTCGCTGGAAAACCGGCGGAATGCACCGACGTACATTCCCAGCCCGCAGCCGGTATCCAGAATGCGCCGACCTTCGAAAGGCGCATAGCGGGCGATCATCGCCAGGCGGCGATCTTGGCCAAAGCGCCACACATAGCTGGGATGGCCCAGCCTGACAGCCTTCTCGTCAGCGTCCGGCAAGCGTGAACTCTTCGTGGTAGCCAAAGCTCTGGCTGTTGTCAAGCCAGCGGATCCACTGGGGGGTGATGCGATACATCTCTAGGTGGGCGACGACATCCGTGAACGACTCGTAGAATGGGAATTTCTCACACATCAGCCGCCATGCCTTTTCGCGCTCAGCCGGGTCATCCACGCGCGCAGCCGTGCCTTCGATCTGCACACCCTTGATTTCGCGCCAGTCCATTGACTCGCATCGCACCGTCGCCGCTACTCTCGAATCACGCGGGATGTTGCGGCCGTGGCGCGACGCCGGGTCCGAATAGAAATACAGGTTCAGATTCTCATCGGACACAAAGTATACATCGGCAGCTCGCGGCGCCCCGTGCGGGCTGGTGGTAGCGACCGTCGTCGAGACGCGTAAGGCAAAAAAGTCTGCAATCTTGGAACGCCAGTCTTGGTTCATTGACGTATCTCCCCTCCCAATTCCTCCACCTCTTTAGCCTCGCTGTCCAACCTTGAACCGTGGATCGCGCTCTAGTGTGCACCGCAGTCCCGTCTCAAGGTCAACCTTCGGCGCAAAGTTCAACAACTGCTGCGCTTTGCTGATGTCGGCGCACAGCCGCGAAACGCCGCCGCTCTGGGCTCCACTGTGGAGCGGGGCCACTTGGCGCCCGGTCACGCGGCCGATTTTGTCCACGAGCGCATTGACGCTCACGTCCGTGCCAGAGCCGATGTTGATGATCTGGCGATCCACATTCTTGGCTGTCGCCGCTGCCACCAGCCCATCTACGACATCGTCCACGTAGACAAAGTCGCGGCTCTGTTGGCCATCACCAAAGACGACCAGGCTTCCTCCGCCGAGCGCCTGCTTGAGCAACTGCGGAATGACCGGCGCGTGCGAGGGCGGCAGCGGCTGCTTGGGCCCGTAGGCGTTGAACACGCGCAAGATCACCGTCTCGATGCCCCACAGTGCGCCGATGGTGCGAACATAGTGCTCCGCGGCCAGCTTGCTGACGGCATAGGGTGAGCCCGGGTTTGGAGCCAAATCCTCATGCACCGGCTGCTCTTCCTGCTCGCCATACACCGCGCCCGACGAAGTGAGCACGACGCGCTTGACGCCGGCATCGCGCATCGCCTCCATCACCGCCACCGTCCCCCCGACGTTGACCGCGTTGTATTCGCGCGGGTATAGCATGGATTCGGGCACCAACACGCGCGCCGCCAGATGATAGACGCAGTCCACCTCTTGCAGCAAAGTCCACAGCTTGGGCACATCCGACACGTCGCCTCGGGTGAACAGCGCAGCCGGGTCGAGCCGTGCCGGGTCGCCGGCGCTGAGGTCGTCCAGGACACAAACATTGTGGCCGGCGCGGGCCAGCCGGTTGGCGAGCGCCGAACCAAGAAAGCCAGCCCCACCGGTGATGAGGAATCTCATGATCAACGCCTTGTGTGGAAAGAATCAGACAGCGAGATTATAGCACAGGTTGGCACAGGAGAAGGAATGAGGTCAAGCAGCTTGCGCGCGCAATTCCCACAGCCGGCCCAACACCGACTCGAGCCGGGCAGCCAGCAGATCAGACTTGCCCGTCGTCACGTCGTCCTGATTCTCAAGGACAACGTATGGCATGCGGATGGACCGCACGGTGAGAAAGCTGGTGTCGCCTGCGCTGAACGCGGCCCAGTCGTCATCGCGGTAGAGTCGCTCGAGCTTTTCATCGGGGAGAGCATGTTCCAGGATGCTTCCAGGCCGGTCCGGGTTGAACCGGCGGCGGTTCTTGCGCAGCGATTCTTCAAACGGGACATTCACATAGATGACGGCGGCCCGGCGAAGGAGGTCATCGGCCAGATGCGAAAACGCCTCTGCGTAACCTCCATGTTCGCTGCCACGGCTGAACTCGACGATGGTCGTGACGTGGTCGTGATATTTCGGATCTTGACGGACGCGCTTGTGATACTCCAGGCTGATCCGCTCGATCAACAGATGCCAGAGGTAGGGATATTTAAAGTAACCGTCGGCGTCGGCGTGCAGGCGCGGCTGCCCCATCCGCTCGCTCAGGAGATGGTCTTCTTCGAACCAGGTCCAGAGCATGGGAAAATCGTCCAGCACGTCTGGGTCGCCAACATGAAACCTGCACCGCCGAACGTCAGGAGGAGCGTACATCAAATAGTGGATGACCTCACTTTTGCCGGAGGCGGGCCGACCTATCAGGATGAGAAGGTCAAAGGTGTCTTGCATTGTATCCTTTCAAAGCCCACAGTACCAGGATCGCCGCTTGGCCCAGCAACATGCCACACTACTTGTAAGTATACACCGGACTCGCGTTTAGAAACCTGTCAGGCCCTATTGTCGCAGCAACCGCGACGAATTGAGAAACACGGCCACATCGGGGAGTGACTGGGCAGCGGCGGCCAGCACAGGCGGCAGGATACCCAATGCCGCCAGTCCCACGCCCGCCACGTTATACAGCACGCCAAAGGCAATGTTTTGCTTGATCGTGCGGAATGTCCGGCGGCCCACGCGAATGGCCTCCGGCACCTGGCTCCAATCGTCACGCATCAGCGCCACGTGCGCAGCCTCCAGCGCGACGTCAGTGCCCGCTGCGCCCATCGCAATGCCCACGTCGGCCTGCGCCAGCGCGGGCGCGTCGTTGATGCCATCGCCGATCATCGCCACCTTGTGGCCTTCCGCTTGCAGCGCCCGCACCGCCTCGATCTTGTCTTGTGGCAAGAGGTTCGCGCGCACCTCCGCGATGCCCAGTTGAGCGGCCACGGCATTCGCCGTCCGCTCATTATCACCTGTGAGCAAGATTATGCGCTGAATGCCCAATCGCTTCAGTTCTGCGATAGCAGCCGGTACCTCGGGCCGGATCACGTCGGCCACGGCAATGAGACCCAGTGCTTCCTCCTCGCGTGCCAGCCAGAGCACTGTTTGTCCCTGCGCTTCCCACTCCTCTGCGCGCCGGGCATCGTCTGCTCTCACCTGCACAGCGCATTCATCCAGCAGCGCCCGCGTGCCCAGGCGGACCATAGCGCCGCTCACTTTCGCCACCACGCCCTTGCCGGGGATCGCCTCAAAATCGCGTGCGTCACCCAACGCCGACCCACGCGCTACAGCCTCTGCCATCACCGCGCTGGCTAGCGGATGCTCACTATATCGTTCCAACGCCGCTGCAAAGCCGAGTACCTCATCCTTTGACACTAGAGATTTGAAACTTGAAACTTGCGTTACAGACGGCTTGCCCAGCGTCAACGTCCCTGTCTTGTCCACGACCACCGTATCCACGCGCGCCAGCGCCTCCAGGAACAGCCCGCCTTTGACCAGGATGCCGCGCTTGGCTGCCGCGCCCGTGCTGGCGACGACCGAGAGCGGCGTGGCAAGCGCCACCGCGCAAGGACACGCCACAACCATCACGGCGATACCGCTGCGGGCGTTGCCGCTGATGAGCATGGTTAGCAAGCCGATGCCCAACACGATTGGCAGAAAATAGGTGCTGTAGCGGTCGGCAAACTTTTGTACTGGCGCTTTGGACGATTCAGCTTCTTCGACCAACTGGATGATCTTGCCCAGCGTCGTGTCACGCCCGATGTGCGTCACCTCCACTGTGAGCGCGCCGAGCTGGTTGAGCGTCCCAGCGAAAACCTTGTCGCCAATGTTTTTCTCTACCGGCAGCGACTCGCCCGTGATGGGCGCTTGATCCACTGCGCTGCGCCCGGCAAGTACTCGGCCATCCACCGGAATCTGCTCGCCAGGCCGGACCATCACCGGGTCGCCGGGCTGCAACTGCTCGATGCCCACCTCGACCTCGGCCCCGTCCCGCAGCATGCGGGCCGTCTTGGGCGCGATGCGCACGAGCGACCGGATCGCCTCGCGCGAGCGGCCTGTCGTGAACGATTCGAGGAAATGCGCAATGGTCATAAAGAACACGATGAGCGACGCGGCGACAAATTCGCCCAACGCCAACGCCGCCGAGATGCCCACCGTCATCAGCAGGTCGGCGTTGATCTGGCGCGCGCGCAGGCCCTTGAGCGCAGCCAGGAAAATCGGGACGCCGCCCGCCAGCACCGCCAGTAATGCCAGCCAGGGAGGAATGAGCTCCAGAGCAGCTTTTAACAAGCCGAGCCATTCGGCCAAAAGCATCGTTACTCCCAACAAGCCCACTGCGCCGACGAACGCCAGCCGCGCCACGTCGGCCAGGCGAGCGACGCGGCCCGGCTGCGCTGCGTCCGCGCCTGCCACGCTGGCACGATAGCCCACCGATTCGACCGCGCGAATGATTTGCCGCTCGTCCACGTGCGCCGGGTCGAACTCGACGATGCCCTTCTCCGTCATCAGGAATACCTGTGCGCGCGCCACGCCGGGCAGCGCGCTCACCGCGTGCTCCACATGCATCACGCACTCGGCGCAATCCATCCCCTTGACGTTCAGCTCTATCGTCTTGACCGCTACACTCATCGCTTCGTCTTACCTCCAGAAACCCGTTTTCCGGTAGAAAACGGGTTTCTCGTCTCGCTGGCATGTCGAGCGCCTTGCCGGATCAACGCGGCCACATGGTTGTCGGCCAGCGAGTAGAATACCATCTTGCCCTCTTTGTGGGCGCGGGCAATGTCCAACTCGCGGAGCACGCGCAGGTGATGCGATACCGCTGGCAGTGAGAGCCCCACGATCTGCGCAATGTCGCACACGCACAGGCGGTCGGCCTGAGAGAGCGCGTACACGATCCGGGCGCGAGTTTCGTCGCCGAGAACCTTGAACACGCGCGAAAGCCCCTCGACGGCGGCGACCTGTTCCCTGATCCGCGCCACGAGCGCCTCGTTGAAGCAAAAGATCTCGCACACCTCGCCGCTCAACACGGCGCGTTTCCGCGTGGGCATGGTTCCTCTCATTTACTTAAACGTCGGTTGAAGTATAATTCCAACGATACAATCTGTCAATAGCAAAGGAATCGGGGGTGTCCGGCAAAGGCCGGCGGCAGCACGTATCAAGCATCATGCAAGTGGCACGTATCGTTCAAGGACACGAGTGTAAACTCGCCGCCATCCATCTCGAACACGTTGACGGCACACGTATCCTGTCGCAAGCACCAGAAGCGGTCGTTGCCCAGACCCAGGACCGCCAGCAAAATCACACGATTGACGACGGTGTGTGAAACAAGCGCCGCCGTCTGCCCCACGTGCTGCGCCGCGATCTCGTTGACCGCTTCCATCGCCCGGATGCGGATTTCGTCCAGCGTCTCGCCGCCAGGGATGCGCACTGCGTGTGGCGCGGTGTACCAGGCATGGTGAACCTCCGGCCAGCGTTCCTCGACCTCGTCGGGTGTCAGCCCCTGCCATTGTCCGTAATCAATGTCGGCGATGCCGGCATGAATCTGTACGGGCAGACCCAATCGCCCCGCAATGGCTTCCGCCGTCTTGACCGCGCGCGAAAGTGGGCTGGAATACACTGCTACCGGCTGCCACTGCGCGGCCACGCGCCGGCCGGTCGCTTTAGCCTGCGCCAGGCCGGTCTCGTCTAGCAGGACGTCGGCTCGACCACGAAAGCGCTCTATACGGTTCCATTCGGTTTGCCCGTGTCGGATCAGGACGATGCGAGTCATAACGCCTCCAGAAAAGAAAAGCCCCTCAGGGTAGAGGGGCTGACGAGGGTCAACTACTACTTGGGCATCTTTTCCAGCGCGTCGAACGCCGGACGCGCCCTCGCGTTGGGGTCGAGGACGCTGTAGATTGCATTGTCTGTTGTAGCGGGGTCGTCTGTCACGTTGAAAAAGTTGAGGTTCCACAGGAACGCAATCTTGACAAAGCCCCACTGCTTCATCAACTGGAACGCCTGGATGATATAGTCGGCCTGGTCTTGGAGTGTGTTGTCTTTGGAGAACTCAAAGCCGGGGCGAGTCGGCGTCGTGATCCCTTCGGAGCTGGGCCAGCCGAACTCGGTGATACACAACGGCTTTTTGCCGCCGACAATCTGAGAGCTTCTCTCAAGCGTCGTCCGGAAGCTCCAACTGTGATCCGGGTTATCGAACGGCCCGCGAAAAGTCGCCGTGGCGGCCTTGGGGTTTTTGGGCGCGTCTTGATAAAGGACGTCGGGCGCAATGTTGTAACCGTTGTGGTGGATGCCGATGCAGTCGGCGCTGTTCAACAGGCCGGCGTTGACCATTTGCTGGAGATACTTGAAATCGTCAACAAAGTTCACGCCATTGTCCTGACCGGTCGGCGAAAGCGCGCCGCTGATGACGACGATATTCGGGTCTAGGGCTTTGACCTTCTTGTAAGTCAGACTGAGCATCTGGACATAGCGCGCCGCGTCTATCTTTTGCGGGTTGACGAGCCACTCGCGGTCGAGGTTCTGCTCATTCCACACCTCAACAGCATGCACCGGATAGCCCTGACTCTTGTAGTGATCCACCACCTGGCCGACAAAGTTGGCATACAGGTTCAAGTCGTCCGGCGGAGCCTGGATAGCTTCTATCGCCGGGTGTGACCACGTCGGCGCGGTGACGATGCTGAGCATCACCTTGAGATCGGCCTTGCTCGCCTTGCGCACAATGCGATCGAGGCCTGACCAGTCCATATTGCCTTGCTCGTACTCCAGTGAGCCCCACTTGACCTGCTGCTTGATCCAGGTCATCCCCAGCTTTTTGGTCATGCCCACCGAGCCATCGGGATCGTCCAGGCCATTGACCTGGATGCCATACCCGAACGTCTCGTTGAGCGGCAGGGTGGTCGCCGTCGCTCCCCCCGACGCAGCGCCTGGCTCGACTGTGGGCGCGGGTGTTGACTTGCCGGCCGGGGCCGGCGTGGCCGCGCCCCCCTGCGCTTGCGCAGCGGCAGGCTTGGTGGGAGTCTTGGCCGACACAGCCTGGACTGTCTTGGAGAGAGTCGGGGTAGCCTTGGTCGAGGCCACCTCGCCGCCGCCCGATGGGGCCAGCAGCGCATAAATCAGGCAAGCGGCTGCCAGCACCAGGGCCAACAGCCACACTCCCACCATTACCGGCGTGGGAATTCGGGAAAGAGGAGATTCATTGGGCAGTTTTATGCTCATACCTTGATCCTCAGAACTGATTACCGATTACTGATCACTGCTTGCAATTATTCGCCGCGCACCAGTTCTTGACCGCTCCAAAGATTGGCCGTGGCACAAAGTTGGGATTGAAAAAGCTATACAGCGCGTTGTCGTTCACCCCGGAAAGCGGCCCATAGTCCAGGTTCCACAGGATGACCATTCGCGCGCCCCAGTCCCGGGCCAGCTTCATTCCTTGCGTCACCCAGTCGGCCTGGTTCTGCTCGCTATTGTCCTTCGCCCACTCAAAGCCCGACACGCTCCCGACACCTTGCTCCGACGCCACGCCGAACTCGGTGATGCAAGCTTGCTTGCCCATGATGGACTGATAGCCTTGGACAGTGTCCTTAAAGTACCAACTGTGGTGCGGTGGATTGAACAGGTGGTCGTATTCGCCGCCCAACGAAGCATCCGGCGGGACTCGCAACGCATTGACGTGCGTGCCGACACAATCCATATACTTGTCTGCGCCGGCTGCCTTCATCTGCCGCAGATACTCAAAGTCGTCCATGCAACTGACGCCGTTGTTGCAGCCGGTGGGAGCCAGCGCCCCGCTGATGACGATGATGTTAGGATCAACGGACTTGATCTTGTTGTAAGCTGCTGCCAGGTACCGCGTGTAACGCGCCGCGTCCAACTTTTGCGGATTGGAGAGCCACTCACGGTCAATATTCTGTTCGTTCCAGACCTCGATGGCGATCCCACGTCCCTGGTACCACGCAGCTATCTCGCCGGCAAAGTACGCTAATTGTTCGGGATCGTCTGGCGGTGCGTGCACATCGCTTGTCCAGGAATGAGTGCACGGCGGCGACGTCACGATGCTGAACAGCACCCGCAGTCCCCTAGAGGCAGCCGTATTGACGACCTCGTTGGCGTGGTTAAAGTCGTAACCGATGGTGCCGTCGCACTGATAGAAATAGTCCTCCTCGCCCCAGCGAACCTGGTACTTGGTCCAACCCAGCCCCAGATCGGCGATCTGATCCGCCATCCGTGCCTGGCCGCCCTCGTCGTTATATACCGCGCCCCAGTGTGAATGGATGCCATACATCGTCGGGCCGCTCGAAGGCGGCGTAACCGGGCCGCTGGGAGCCGGCGGCGGGGTGGGCGTGGCAGGATTACCGGAGACGATCACGACCGACATCAGCGTGAGCGGCTTGCCACTGCCGCTGAGCCGCCACAGGCCGGAAAAGTTGCCGTCCTCGTTGGGCGCTGCCATGTCCACCGAGATGTCTTTGGCCTGGCCGACCGCGACCGCGCCGACCGCGACCGGATCCGATGCGCCCATCTTGCGCCCGGAGACAAACGTCAGCGCCGTGTCGGCCGGCCAAGCACACGTGCCGGAATTCTTGACGCGCCACGTCTTGGTGAACCCCGCGCCTTTGTCGAACTTGGAATTGTCCGGCACCGTCACATCCGCGACGAATGCTGCCTTCAGGCAGTCTGTCGCCCCGGGCGGAGGCGGCGTCGGCGTGGGCACGCCAACCGTCATCGAGATCTGTCCGCGCGGCAGGCCCGCAATCGCTGCGGCAACCGAAACAGTGCCAGGGGACGTCGGAGCCGTCCACGTCAACTGCGTGCTAGTGAGCGGCGATGTGCCTGCCGGTGTACCTTGCACAGTCCAGGCCACCTGCGGCGGCTTGTCGCCCGCCGGCGGAGTCTGCGCCGCGTATTGCTGCACGGCGGCGAACACGCCGGAATCGTTGCCGGCCTCCAACAGCCCATGAATCGTCACGCCGCGCAAATGATAGCGCAGCGCCCACGCCAGCCTGGCATTGAGCGAGTCGCCACTATTGAGGATGATCGTGCTCGTCTGTCCATCGGCAGTGAAAGTGTAACGATACACCTTGGTCGCCGGGTCGAACGTCACGTCCTGCGGACCGGGGAGCGTCAATGAGACGGCAGCGCCCGGCGAGATTGTCCCTTGCGGCCCCGCCAGATTACCAAAGGGCTTGAGCGCCTGGTCGAACGGGACAAGCTTGACGTCCGTCCCAGCCTGCTCTACGCTGAGCGACGTAAGGCCCAGGTAAAGCTTGTAGCGGCTGGCTTCGCCCGTGGCCCAAGTCACGAGCGCCGCGGCTGAGCTCTTGCCGTAAGCCATCGGGTCAGCCGGCAATTCCAACTGCATAACGTCGGCAGCGGCGCCAATGCTCGCCCAGTCGTACCCCTGGGTGTCCCATCCTCCCTCGGCCTGCGGCAGTGGTGCCGTAACGACGACGACGAGCTTTTTGTTGACCTTGTGGAGTAACTCGCCCAGTTGAGTGATAAAATCGGCAAAGGCCGCGCGATCTTCCTCCGCCAGCCCCCGATAGTCAATCTGCACGCCGGCAAAACGCGACTTGACCACCATATCGGTGACCGCCTTGGCGTGTGTCGTGCGCAGCTTGGCATCGGCGATCACGTCGCTGACCAGCCCGACGTTGGCGCGGCCTGATTTGACATAGTTGCGCAGCGAAGGATACAATGCCGCTGTCGAGCCTTCCGGCGGGCGAGGCAGCTCCGCCGGGTCGCCGTTGATGCCGCCGTCATCGGCGGGCAGCAGCCCCGGCACAAATACTATCGTCACGAGCTCCGCACCCTCGGCGACCGCGTTCCCGCCGGCTGGCAAATCCGAGGCGATGGCGACCGGCACCGATGCCGCTTCCGCCACGACGACGTTCTTCGGCATCTCTTGCACGCGCGCGGTAATGACATTGTTGTCGGTATCCAGATGACCGCCCACCCATCGCCAGGCCTTGCCATCCCACGACAGCAAATCGAGCGTCTCTAACGAGTCTACGTCGGCCGGAACGGCAACGCTGAGCGTGGCCGGCACAGTGCTTTTGCTGCAAGTGTTGATCTGGAACAGCGGCCCTTTGACCGTATAGCTCTTGGGCAGCGCCTTGAGTGCGGATTTGAGTTCTGTGTCCGACGTCTCGTCCGGCTGCGGAACACTGGCGAGCTTGATTGCCAGCGTGCCCTTGGCTTCCGAATCAATCGCGACAGTCAAGCCGTCGGGGTAATCGAGCGAAGGGCTCTTGGCCGAAAGCGTCTTGCATCCGCTGCCGAACAATCCCAGGCGAGAAGGCAGAGCGATGGGGGGAAGGATCAGGCCGGCGATCACCAGGACGGCGATGATGGCAACCAGGGCCACGACCAGGATACCCCCGCGGCCCCCGGACGTTCTGGGGAAATTCTGACTCATGGGGATACACTCTCCTTTAGGTGCCTATCTGAAAGCTGGAATTGCCCCTGTTGGAATGGGCGCGCGGGGCATGAGCAAATCAGGAGCACTAGAATGGCGGCAAGACGCGCCGCCATTGCCCACTGGGGGCGTGGGGGTGATTCTAACATGGTAAGCCCCTTTTGGCAAACAATCGTCATCGAGTTCCGTAAAGTTAGAGGTAACCGTTCAGCCGGTGTCCAACCTTTACCACAAAGGCACCAAGACACAAAGAATCTTGGGCAGGACGCAGATAAACGCTGATTTCCGCATGCAGCAGGCTGACAGCGGAACGTCTTGGCTATTCAGTCAGACGGTGCTATACTTTGCTCACCGTAAATACTCGTGTAGTACGACCTTTAACCGCCGAGCAAAGTGGCAAGACTCGAGGTGCCCCGTGGATACCCAACTCCTGCGAGCCATTCAACAAGAGAACGCCGAGCTCAAAGACGAGGTCAGCCGCCTGCGCGATTACATGCACGCTCTGCAGTCGCTCAACCATGCTATCCAGCAATTGCTGTCTGAAAAGGACCTCATGAAGCTGCTGGATCGGACGCTGTATTACGCCATGACCGTGCTGGACTGCGCCGATGGGGCGTTGCTCCTGTCCGACGAAGAAAAAGGCGGCCTGGTCTTTGTGCTGGTGCAAGGGGAGGTGCGCGAAAAGCTGCCGGGATATCGCATCCGGCGCAACGAGGGCATCGCCGGTTGGGTCGCCGAGCATTGCGAGCCCGTCATCGTCAACAACACTCGCGCCGACCACCGTTTTTCCGCCAGGGTGGATCAGGCGTTCAACTTTCAGACGAACTCGATGGTGTGTGTGCCGCTCGTCGCACGCGGCAAGGTGCTGGGCGTGATCGAGGTGCTCAACAAATCGGGCGGCAAAGAGTTCGCCGAAGCCGACCAGGACTTACTTTCGATCTTGGCCTTTATCGCCGCAATCGCGCTGGACGACCTGGCGCGCGCGCCGGAATAGGCAACGGACGCTCGGAATCGACGGATTAAAAAGCCCCTGGCAAAAGCGCCAGGGGCTTTATGCTACAGCCCCCATCCCCGGCCACCTGGCCTCTTTAGAGGGTTCCCCCGTCGCTCCATCCAACT
>Ga0315268_10003464_pt1 | contig 17384 bp, 14 predicted proteins | sample C1_top_MG_FD_204535 | JGI IMG/M metagenome (GOLD analysis project Ga0315268, IMG submission 204535) | Sediment microbial communities from Yellowstone Lake, YNP, Wyoming, USA - C1_top | ecosystem: Environmental > Aquatic > Freshwater > Lake > Sediment | place: USA: Wyoming | collected 2017-08-01
GAAAACAGAGCGGAAATGTCATGGCTAGTGAGAGGAAGGCCAAGAGCAAGACGACAAGCCAATCTTTAGTCTCCGCTCTCAAGGCTCTCTCGTCCATCCTTCGATCAACCAGGTTCCAATCCGACGGAGCGCTTCAGGTGGCAGACTTCGCTCTGTGTTAAGAGCCTCCATTTGCCGGGAGGAAGCCCCTCGAGCTTAAGCCCAGCGAACCCTATTCTTCTCAGCGACAAGACACGATGCCCAACCGCTTCAAACATTCTCCGGACTTCGCGCTTTCTGCCCTCATGGACCTCAATCTGGAGCAGATTCCCCTGAGGGCTCTCCTCGATAGAAACGACTGCAGCCGGGGCCGTTTTCCGGCCGTCTAAAAAAACGCCCTTTTCGAGCTTAGATATCTCCGGAGGCAAAACAAGGCCCGCTACCCGAGCCAGATAAGTTTTTTTGATTTCATATCGGGGATGGGTCAATCGGAAGGCCAATTCTCCGTCATTTGTCAAAAGGAGCAGCCCTTCGCTGTCCTGGTCCAGCCGGCCGACGGGAAAAACGCCGCCTTCGAGCTTGGGCATCAAGGTCCGGATGGTCGGCCTCCGGAGGGGATCACGCAGGGTGACAAGATAGCCCGGGGGTTTATTCAACGCATAATAAGCGAAGTGTCTTGCCGCCCGGACTTTCCGGCCGTCCACCGACACCCTGTCCCCGGCCTCATCGATTTTGACGCCCAGGTCTTCGACGACTTGTCCATTCACCGTGACCCGGCCCTGGCGGATCAACTCATCCGCCTTGCGGCGAGAGGCGATCCCCCGTTGGGCCAAATACTTATTGAGCCGGATCTGCATCTAAAAATAAAAGTTCAGGCCGCCGCAAAATGTAAAATTCCCCAACCCCAAGCTGATGCCGGCGATATCCACCGTGACGTGATGATACTTGCCTTCGGCTAGGATGGAAAATCTCCTCCCCAGCATGACCTCCAACCCGGCTCCAATGTTCCATCCGCCTTCGTTGTCTTTGTCGATATTGTGGATATCGGCCGTGTAGTAGCCGTAGCCGGCCGTCAAATAGGGATGCAGGATCGCCAGGGGGAAGAACATCTTCAAGTTCAGGCCGACGTAGCTATAATCGTTGGTCTTGCCGTCCCAATTGAAGAGGAGGTAGTCCGCCATGGTGATGTTGTGGTCGGCGGTGAAGTAATTGAGTTCTGCGGCAAACATAAGGAACCTGATCCCGGCATGGAGCCCTAAAAGGAACGTCGTGTTGGTGTCGAATTCGACGTCCTCGAAATTCGGCTTTTGGGCAGACGCGCCCCCGAAGCCGCCGACATAAATCCCGACCTGGGAATAGGCGTTCGCCGTCAGTCCTGCAAGTAGAACCAGGGCGCAGACGGATACCGGCCATTTTTTCATATCATCCTCCTTTATCCGGACATCGGCCTTTTCGATTTATTATATTAATATCGACGCTATAATTGAAGCGATATCCCCACTCCGGCGGCGCTGAGTCCGTCCGAAAGCCCCCGTAGTGGAGGGGGGACCCGTCTGCTTCTCCGACGGGGGGAACCGACGGGGCTGGTTCCCCCGGGGCCGGGGGCCACGGACGGACTCAGCACCGCCCATAGAATATCGCTTTATTTGCTACGCCCATATTAGTCGAGGCCGTATCGTTAAGCAACCCGATTCTTCTCCCAAACCCAACGGCTTGAGCTCTTATGAACCCGACCTTCTCAGATCCGTATGAATTAGTGTAAAATATCAGGCTCGAACTATGGCGAAAATCAATGTCGGCGAATCCTTCGGGATGGCCATGGGATCCCTATGGGCGAACAAGCTCAGGACGTTCCTGACCCTGCTGGGGATCATCATCGGCGTCCTGACCATAATTGCCGTCGTCTCGGTCATCCAGGGATTGAACAATTACGTCTATACAAAAATGTCTTTCTACGGGGCCAACGACTTTTCCGTCTCCAAGTTCTCCATGATCGGCGCCTCGCTCAAAGAATTCAAGGAGCAACTGAAAAGAAAAGACCTCACGCTTGAAGAGTTGGCCCTCCTCCGGACGACGTGTCGCACCTGCCTGCTCGTCGGCGCCACGGCCGGCACCAGCCGGACCGTCAAGTATGGAAGCGAGCAGGTCAAAGAGACGGAGGTTCGCGGCGTCACCTATCTTGACCACATGATCGGCTCAGTCCTAGAGCTTGACCGCGGACGGCACATTCAGAAGGATGATGAGGATCACTCCCGCTATGTCTGTATCATCGGGGCCGATATTGCGGAAAAGCTCTTTCCCTATCTCGATCCCCTCGGCCGCTGGCTCAAAGTGGGCAACCAGAACTTTTTGATCATCGGAGTCGGGAAAAAGCTGGGAAAGATCTTGGGCTTCAGCCAGGACAATTACGTCCGGATTCCTATTACGACATTTCTCAAAGTCTACGGCTCCCGCCGCAGCCTCAACATCAACATTCATACGTCCTCCCAGGAGACAATGCAAAAAGCCCAGGAAGAAGTCCGGACAATCCTCCGTTCTGCCCGGAAGCTCTCTTTCGACAAGCCCGATGACTTTTCCTTCCGCACCTCGGAGACCTTCATCCAGTTTTATAAAACTGCCACCTCCGGCATTTATTTCGCTATGATCGCCATCTCTTCAATTGCCCTCCTCGTCGGAGGGATCGTCGTCATGAATATCATGCTCGTCTCCGTGACGGAACGGACCAAAGAAATCGGCATTCGGATGGCCATCGGCGCCCGCCGCCGGGATATCCTTTTCCAGTTCCTGATCGAATCCGCAACGATCGCCGGGATCGGCGGCATCATCGGCATCGCCCTGGGTCTCATTTTAGCTAAAGTCGTTTCAGCCGTGACTCCCCTGCCCTCGATCGTCGATCCCGCCTCCGTGCTGATGGCGATTGTGATGTCCACGTCGCTGGGCCTATTCTTTGGAATCTACCCGGCGAACAAAGCCGCCAAGCTGGATCCGATCGAGGCCTTGAGGTCAGAACAGTGATCTTCAGACACGGCATCTTCAAAGAGATCGTCTCCATGGCTTGGGATTCCCTCAGAGTCCACAAGTTGCGTTCGTTCCTGACCCTGCTCGGCATCATGATCGGTGTCATGACGGTCATCGGGATGGTTTCAATTATCCAGGGCCTCAATGCCTCGTTCTTGAAAGAGCTCGAATCTGCCGGCTCGGACCTGATTCTTATTCAAAAATTCGAGCCCATTCAGATGCGCGAACTGACTGAGGAAGAACGAAAGCGCAAAGACTTGACCTTCGACGATGCCATGGCCATCGAGGCGGAAGCGCCGCTCGTCAAGGCCGTCGCCGTCGACCTCTCCCCATCCTTCCTCGCAAGCCTCGAGATCAAATATCAGAACCGGAAAAGCGACAGCTCGTTCCTGATCGGGGTCAATGAGAAATACCCTATCGTGTACAACATCAGCCTCCTCGAAGGCGGCCGTTTCTTTGCCGCGTCCGAAATCGCCCATAATAGCCGAGTCGCGATCGTTGGCTCTGAGCTGGCGGACATCCTGTTCCCCTATGAGAATCCCTTGAACAAGGAGATTCGGGTCGGGCCGGAAAAATTCACGGTCATCGGCGTTTTTAAGAAAAGAGGACAAATCTTTGGGCAAAGCCGTGACAATTTCGCTGTGATCCCCATCACGACTCTGATGAAATATTTCCCTTATGACAAATCGAGCCTGGGAATCGGCGCAACCCCCAAGGAGCATGGCACTATCCAGGAGACTATCGAACAGATCGCTAATGTGCTCAGGCAGCGGCGGAAGGTCGGCTACGGCCAGCCCAACGATTTCGCCATATTCACCCAGGATACGATTCTCGATTTGTACAACCAAATCACGGGGGCCGCCTATTTGGTTATGATCGTTATCTCATCGATCGGCCTGCTTGTCGGGGGCATCGGCGTGATGAACATCATGCTCGTCTCGGTCAAAGAGCGAACGCACGAAATCGGCATCCGAAAAGCCCTGGGGGCGAAGTCCGACGACATCATGAAGCAATTCCTCATCGAATCCATGTTCCTGACCGGGACGGGGGGCGTTCTGGGCACGGTCCTCGGATTTGCTGTGGCCTTCCTGGTCAAGGCGGCGACACCTCTGCCGGCGTCAGTGACGCTTTGGTCGGTGTTCCTGGGACTGGCCGTGTCGATCTCGGTCGGCCTCTTCTTCGGGATCTTCCCCGCTCAAAAGGCGGCGAAGTTCGATCCCATTGTCTCGCTGCGCTATGAATAGATAAAGGGCTGTCCTTTCGGGCGGCCCATCCTCTGCGGAGTTCTCTTTGCCTCGCCGCCGTCATTTTTTCGGCTCGAGGACTTCGATCGTCCAGTCGGGCGCGGCGAGCAGGACAAAAAATTCTCTGTGCCCCGCCGATCCTCTGACCAAGAAGTCCCTGGGATTGATTGGATTGTCATAATCTCTCCAAAAGCTCGTCAGCAGATGTCCTTCTTCATCCATCTCTAGAATCTCGAGCCTCGGATAGTAGGTCAGGAGATAGATTTTTCCCTCGCCGGCTTTTATCGCCTGAATCAGGGGGGCATATCCATACTGAGTTTTATTCTGCCGACCTTCCTCGAGCATCTGGAGGTTCATTTTTTCCTTGCCCTTCAAAACCGGATGGTCGATCCTGTATTCTGCCAGAAGGTCTCCTTGGGGCGAATATTTTCTCAGGAGGGGAAAATAGGTAAAGGCGACCCATATCTCACCTTTTTGACCGAATGCGAGAATCCGGGCATTCAGCCGAAAAAGGCTATAATCCAGATCCAGAGGTTTTCCGAAAGAGCCGAGGGACTTTCCTTTCGCGGAAAAGATTTCCACCAACGACCATGCCTTATCAGAAAGGACGGGAGTTGCATAAACCAGTCCATCCCGGTCAACAGCAAAATTGTGGATTGGGCCGATCCGCCATTGGTCTTTTATCTGACCGGCCGGGTCCAAAAAACGAAGACGAATATCGTCCAGGACAGCCATCTGGTCACCCGGAACCTCAATTTGGGATAGCCCGATGCCACCTCTCTGAACTTTCTTCCCAAGGCGAAAATCGGCCAAGAGTTCGCCAGAGGCATTAAACTTATGAATCAGCTTTTGATCGTGAACGGTCACAAACACGTTTCCCGAGGGATCCTGGGCCAAATTCTGAGGATATTCCGCATGAGTTTGAAAAGCGAAAACAGAAGTTTGGACCATCTCCACTGCATTCTTGGGAAGAGGAATTTCTCCGGTTTCCGTCATCAAGTAATCGTCATAAAGGAATACTTTTGTTTTAACTTTCTGGCCGGCGGCGGGCGTTTGTCCGGGGACGATGAGAAAGCCCAAGAGGCAGACCGCCAATGGTCCTAAAAAAAACGGAATTATCCTTCGGAGACCTTTATTCATTCCGGACGTTTAGTCCTTCTTTATCGATACGACGGCCTCGAAGGAAACGTTTACGGCATTTTTTGGGTTAGATAGGCCTGGGAGGCGTCAAGGGCGGCTTCCAAATTTGCGCCCGCGGGACCGGAAACTTCAACGAGAGAAGGGCTCCCGCCTCCCTTTCCGTTTATCAAAGGGGCGACGATGGGGACGAGCGGCCGCAAATCCAGATTTAAGGCTTCCGCAGCAGCCAGGACTAAGTGGCTCCGCGTTTCAGACCTAACGGCGAAAAGCACGACAAAATCTCCCTTTTTGATGATATTTAAGGCCAGGAACTTAATAGCCTCCGGGCTCTTTTCCATAAAAATTTCCCGGATGACCCGCCCTTTGGTTTTTTGGATAAATTCTTGGGCTTCAAAGACAGCCAATTTTTCTTCGTCCTTCTTCGCTCGTTTTCGTGCGGCTTTCCAGTCTGCGGAGAGTTTTGCGACGGAAGATGGGATATCCGCCTCTTTCACGCTCAGCTCGCCCGACAGCTGCCGGACAACCCGATTCTTCAAGTCGTAATCGGCCAGAGCCCTCCGGCCGCAGACAAACTCGAAGCGGAGGTTGTTTCGAATGCGCTCGCTCTGAGTGATCTTGATCAGCCCCACCTCGCCCGTCCTCCGGCAGTGCGTTCCCCCGCAGGCCGAATAATCAAAGCCGTCGACTTCCACGACCCGGATCAGGCCCGCTTTCTGGGGAGGCTTGCGCAGAGGAACCGCGGCGATTCTTTCCTCGGGGACAAAATATATTTTGATCTCGAGGTCTTGGAAAACGATTTCGTTGGCTCGCGATTCGACCCGGCTCAATTCGTCGTCACCCATCCGGGCGATCCCGATCTCCACGGTCGATCGCTCGCTGCCGAGATGAAACGACATCGTCTCGCCTTTGACGATCTCATAAAAAGCCTGGGAGAGAATATGCTGACCGGAGTGTTGCTGCATATGGTCGAACCGCACAGACCAGTCGACCTTCCCGCCGACCCTTCCTGCCGATATTTCCCTTTCCAGAACGTGGACAACCCTTTCTCCCTCTTCAAAGACCTTGAGGACCGAAACCCCTTCGATCCGGCCTTGGTCGGAAGGCTGGCCGCCCGATTCGGGATAGAAACAGGTCTGGTCGAGGATGAGAGCCGGACGGCCTTCGCAGACGATCGCTTCGACGATATCGGCCTGGAATTCGGTTCGATGCGCATCCTCAAAATAAAGCCTTCGCGTTTTTTTCATGTTCATCAGCTCTGTCCTTAAGATAAAACTCGAAAGAAAACCAAGGCCAGGAGCGCCGCGCCAAACACGACGGCGACAGGCCAGATGAGGATCTTGTAGACGTCGCGGAGCTCGGCCTTGAAATAATCCGCCGTTAAGGCCAAGCAAAGATGCGCCGGGGAAAGAAGGATGCCCGCAAAACCGCTGACATAGGCGAACAGGAGCAGCACCATGTCCGGGTGGCCCTTGCCGATGATCGGGGCGAGGAGAGGAAAGGCAATGGCCACGAAGGCCTGGTTGACTCCCGTCAGCAGACCGACGAAAAAGGGTGCGGCAAACAGGAGAAGATAGGCCGAGACTCCATGGGGCGGAAAAACGCGGACGACGGAATCCAGGGCTCCCGACACCTCCAGGATCCTCTTGAAGACCATGACCGCAGCGGTGAGCAGGATGATCTTCAGAGAAAGGCTCTTGATCATGACGTCCGCCCGCTCCCTGAGCTTCAGCCGTGAAAAGACCAGAGTCAAAACGCTCGAAACGCCGAGCGCCAATAACATGTCCATCCGGAATATGAAAATGAGGATGATCGTCAGAAAGATCGGCCAAATGCTGAGGAAGACCTGAAAATAATCCGTCCAGTGTTTGCCGTTGTTGGCCTCTCTGGGCAGAAAAGAAACGTGTCTAAACAGCATGACCAGGCCTGCGCCGGCCGCGATCACAGTAAAAGGAAATTGATGCAGGCAGACGCTCATCATAGGGGCCTGGACGATCGCCGCGGCCAGGATCAAATTGACATAAAGAGGCCAGCTGTATTCCCAGATATGACGGAACCAATAGTTGAAAAAAGTTTTCCAGGGCGCCGATAATTCCCAGCGCTGGGCCGCCTCCTCAACAATCGGCGCCCCCATCATGGCTCCCGCCGTCATCGGGAGAAGCCCGATGACGGCCGAGGGAATGGCCAAGATCAAGCGGGGGTCGCGGGCCAGATTTTTCAGAGCCTCCACCATCCTCCGGAAGTTCCCGCCGGCCTGGAGAAACTGCCCGAGATAGAGGACGAGGACGACAATTCCGACGAGGCGCAGCGTCTCACCCGCCGTGAGCGCGCCCAGGACATGGACGGCGAATGATTGGATGTTCAGGCCAAACAGCACGGCCGTCAAGAATGAATCGAGGAAGAGGACCAAACCCAAGTCCCACTTGATCTTGATGAGAAACAGGAGAAAAAAGATGATGGCGCCAATCTTGAGCAGGACGATCATCGTTCAAACCAGTTTGAGAATACGGTCCGTAAGCTTGAAATGCGTTTTGGCCGCCTTGGACAATGCTTCGACTCCATGGAGTTTCACGAGCGTCAGCCCGGCTTCCTCGGCTTGCGGTGAGGACCCTTTGGGAAGGTCCAGCCCCCAATCTTTGGACAGGAAATGCAGCCGTTTCAAAAATTCCGCTCGGGCCAAGATTGAAGCCGCCGCCACCGCCAGGTCTTCCTCGGCTTTAGGCCGCTGGATGAGTTCGATCGTCCGCCCCTTTTTCATCAGAGCGCTGACCACATAGAGCCTATCGCCGAATTGGTCGGTGATCGCCTGCCGGCTGGGCACCTCGGCCAAGATGTTCTCGATGACCCGGGCATGACCCCAGGCCAGAATTCTGTTCAGGTTTTTGAGCTTCTCATAGAGCTCATTGTACTTTTCCGGGCCGATGGCGACGAGGGAATGCGTGTAGCCCTGTTTGAGTGCCTCTGCGAGTGCCCGGACGCGGTTGTCCGAAAGACTCTTGCTGTCCTTGACGCCCAGCTCCCGGAGGACTCCCTGCTGCTCGTCTTCGACGAAAACGCCGGCGATGACGAGAGGACCGAAGTAGTCCCCTTTTCCGGATTCGTCCGTGCCGATATGTCCTCGGGGCGGCGGAAAAAGTTCAGGCTGGTGCATGCCGACGGCAGGCTTTACCCGTGGTCCTTGCACAACCCGGCGTGCAGTTGCTGGATAGCCTGCTTTTCCTCCTTGAGGAAAGCGGCCTGGCGTTCCTGCAGTTCGTGGAAATCGACCTGGTGGGCGTCGAACTCCGGCCCGTCCACACAGGCGAAGCGAGTCTTTCCCCCGACGTTCACCCGGCACGCCCCGCACATGCCCATGCCGTCCACCATGATCGGGTTCAAGCTCACGATGGTTTTGATATTAAAGGGCCGGGTGACATCGGCCACCGTCCGCATCATGACCGTTGGGCCGATGGCATAGACGATGTCGAACTGATATCCTCGATCCACCAGGATCTTCATCATATCACAAGCGAAACACTTCTGACCCTTCGAACCGTCATCGGTCGAAATATAGAGCTCATCGGCGGCGGCCGCCGTCTCTTCCTCGAGGATGAGCATCTCGGCCGATTTGGCTGCAATGATGGCCACGACTCTGTTCCCCACTTTCTTCATAGCCTTGATAATAGGCAGGGCTGGCGCTGCGCCTACCCCGCCGCCAACCACGCAAACGTTGCCATACAATTTAACTTCGCTCGGATTCCCTAAAGGTCCGCAGACATCGATAATCGCGTCACCGACCTTGAGGGTTCCCATCTTTTCGGTCGATGCGCCCACCTCCTGAAAAATCAGGGTTAGAGTGCCTTCCTTCACATCCCAGTTCGCTAAGGTCAAGGGAATCCGCTCCGCTTTGTCATCCACCCTCAGAATGACGAACTGTCCCGCCTGTGCTTTCGCAGCTACGGCCGGCGCTTCGACCTCGATCAGCTTGATTTTCTTGGCCAGTTCCCGCTGTCTGATAATTTTAGGCATCGGTCAATAACCTTCCCGAGCGTTAATAAAAGGTAAAAAGTCTATCCCAAACCTGATTAAAATGCAAAATTCAGTCTTCCTAACAAGATTTGTTTCTATAAAATAAACAGGATGGGTGGCACGGATGCTGCCCCGCAGGACCGATCACCTGATCATTGAATCAAATTACGGTTCTTCGCTTCCCAGATCAGGTCGGCCCGGAACTTGGGGTGGGCAATATTGATCAGCGCCTTGGTCCGCTCCTGGAGGTTTTTTCCATGGAGATAGGCGACTCCGTATTCGGTCACGATATAATGGACATCGCCGCGCGTCGTCACGACACCCGCCCCCTGCTTCAGGAAAGGCACGATCCTGGTCATTTCCCCCTCCTTGGCCGTCGAGGGCATGGCGATGATCGGTTTTCCGCCTTTGGAATGAGCGGCGCCGCGGATGAAGTCCACCTGCCCGCCAAAGCCGCTGTAGATATATGTGCCGATCGAATCCGAGCAGACCTGGCCGGTAATATCGACTTCGATGGCCGAATTAATGGCGATCATGTCGTCGTTCTGGGCGACGAGGAAGGGGTGATTGACATAGTCCGTCGGGTGCGCCTCGATAACCGGATTATTATTGATGAACTCGTACAGCCGCTGGGTTCCCAAGGCGAATGTTATGACCACTTTATTGGGATGGAATGTTTTTCTGGCACCGGTGATGATGCCTCTCTCGATCGCTTCCATAACCCCGTCGGAAACCATTTCGGTATGGATTCCCAGATCGCGCTGCTTGTCCAGGGAGGCCAGGACCGCGTCCGGAATCCCCCCAATGCCCAGTTGCAGCGTGCTGCCGTCCTCGATCAAATCGGCAATATATCTGCCGATCTTCATCTCCACTTCGGTGGACGGGCTCTTTTCGAGTTCCGGCAGCGGCTCGCTGATCTCGACGATTTTGTGGACGCGGGAGACGTGGACGAAGGAATCGCCCAGCACCCGAGGCATCCTGTCGTTAATCTGGCCGATGACGATCTTGGCCGTCTCCGCGGCCGCCTTAGAAGCGAGCACCTCCACCCCAAAACTCATGAAGCCGTGCTCATCCGGAGGAGAAAGATGGAGCACCGCGACGTCGATCGGCAGCAGCCCCTTCTTGAACAGGCCTGGAATCTGGTGCAAAAAGATCGGCACATAGTCGGCCCGCCCTTCGTTAATGGCCTTTCGGTCAGCAGGCCCCACGAACAACGAATTGTGGCGGAAGTGTCCTTCCATGTCAGGCTTGGAGAGTGGGTCATCGCCCAAGAGAAGGACGTGGGTGAGCTCGACTGCTTCCAGATCATCCTTTCTCTTAGCCAAGGCCTTCATGAGGACGTACGGCGTGGCGGCATTGCCGCTGATATACACGCGATCGTGACTCTTGATGACCGACACCGCCTCTTCGGCCGTGCACAGCCGTTGCTTATAATCGTCAACCCAACTCATGTGAACCTCCCGGCGACTCTGCCGCCTCTCGTTTTTGCTTGCTTAGCAAATATCTATGGATTTCCGAACCCGCGACTCGTCCATCGCCCATGGCTAGGATGACGGTCGCGCCGCCGCGGACGATGTCGCCGCCGGCGTAGACGCCTTCCAAACTTGAAGCCATCGTGGCCCAATTGACATCGATATTGCCCCATTTACCCATTTTTAGCCCAGGGATCGTCTGGGGGATCAGAGGGTTGGGGCTCTGCCCGATGGCCACAACGACGAGGTCCACCTGGGCCGTAAATTCGGATCCCTTGATCGGGACGGGCCGGCGGCGCCCGGAAGAGTCGGGCTCGCCGAGCTCCATCCGCAGGCATTCTATAGATTGGACCCTGCCCTTGCTGTCTCCGAGGTAGCGGGTCGGTGTCGTCAACAAATGGAATTCGATGCCCTCCTCTTCTGCATGTTTAACCTCTTCGATCCGGGCCGGCATTTCCTGTTGGGAACGGCGATAGATGATCATGGCCCGCTCCGCGCCCAACCGTTTGGCCGTCCTCACGGAATCCATGGCCACGTTGCCGCCTCCGATGACGGCCGCGCATTTGGCCTTATGGACGGGAGTATCATAGTTCGGGAAATCATAAGCCTTCATCAGGTTGACACGGGTCAAATATTCGTTAGCCGAAAAAACGCCGACCAGGTTTTCTCCCGGGATCTTCATGAAATTCGGCAGTCCCGCTCCCGATCCTATAAAAAAGGCTTCATAGCCCTGCGCTCTTAGGTCATCAAGGGAAGCTGTCTTCCCGACGACAAAGCTTGTCCGGATTTCGACCCCGAGCTTCTGCAGATATTCGACTTCCGCCTTTAGAATGGACTTGGGCAGCCGGAATTCCGGGATGCCGTAGACCAACACGCCTCCGGACGTGTGGAGCGCTTCGAAGATCGTAACGTGATGTCCCAGTTTGGCCAGGTCTCCGGAGACCGTCAGGCCAGCCGGCCCGGCCCCGATCACCGCGACCTTTTTCCCCGTCGGCGGCGGGATCTTCGGGAGGTTGATAGTTCCGGCCAGACGTTCAAAATCGGCCACGAAACGCTCCAGGTTGCCTATAGCGACGGGAATGCCAGCCGCTTTTTTCAAGGTGCAAACTTCTTCGCATTGCGTCTCTTGAGGACAGACGCGGCCGCAAATAGCGGGCAGTGAATTCGTCTCCCTGATCTTCCAAACGGCCTCGAGGAAATCGCCTTTTTCGACAAGCTTCACAAAACTGGGGATGTCGATGCCCACGGGGCATCCCGTCACACACTGGGGATTGGCGCAATCCAGGCAGCGCCGGGCTTCGGCCACCGCAGCTTCGGGCGTGAGGCCGAGGTTGACCTCTCGGAAGTCCTTGTTCCGCTCGTCCGGTTTGCGCTCTGGCATTTTCTGTCGCGCAATTTTCATCCTTTCCTTGACGGAAAGGGATTTGCGCAGTCCCTTCCGCCATTCCTTTTCGTATTCCGCTCTGAGTCGCGCTTTTTGTTCCGGAGAAACGTCTTTTTTATCCTCTGCCATTATCGTCCTCGGATCATTTTGAGCTTATGAATATCCAGGCTCATTCGCAGCCCTTTATAGGCGTCAGGGTCCGCGGCCGGGGCAGACGGGCGAGGTTCACCCGCCGGCGCTCCGGCGGTTATGAATCTTCTGCCGTCCGCTTTTGGCTCGCGGAGGAAGGTCTCGGAGTTCAAATGGTCACGGCTGAGGCCTTGAAAAGCCGGAACCTGGCCGGCCAAGTCCCGAAACACATCGGCGGAGCTCTTGAAAGAGAAACCCGGGAAGCCCATTTTCCGGGCAAGCTCGGAGATAATCAGCCATCCCGGCTTGGATTCTCCGCGCGGATCGATGGCTCGCTCGCATTTCTGGAGCCGGCCTTCGATATTGACGAAAGTCCCATCTCCCTCGGCGAAGGATGCCTGGGGCAGGACGACATCGGCGGTCTCGCAGTTTTCGTTCCAATAAGCGTCCTGGACGATCACGAAGTCAGAGGATTTCTTATTCAGCCCCGGCCACGGCCCGGCCAGATAGAAAGTCCGATATGCATCGGGAGAACCCAGCGGATCGTTTTTCTCCCGCAAAGACGCTGCGATTTCCAATGCTCCGCGAGCGTTGCACTCCCGAACGAGCGGAGCCAGGATGCCCTGCGTCTGCAAGACGAGATTCCAAAGGGCGGCGAGGTTCAGGAGCCCCTCGCGATCCTCGCCGAATCCGGCGCCAAAAAGGAAAGCCGCCGACCGTCTCTTTTCCAGGAATAGCGCAAGCTTGATGAGTTTTTCTTGCGGGATGCCGCAAGCCGCAGCGGTCTCGGAAATCTGGAAATCCTCGAGGCGTTTTTTAAATTCGAAGAAATTCTCGATTTTAGCGGTTTCTATGGATTGGCCGTCTTCCAGGATCACTTTAGAGAGGCCGGTCAGCAAGTTCCATTGCTGGCCCGGCGGAGTCTTGATCCAGGCTGAGGCGAAACGCTTGACGCTCAGCTCCTTGGGGCCGACGATGATGAGCTTGGCACCTCTTTGTAACGCCCGATAGACTTCAATCCAGACCATCGGCTGGCTGACGGGAAGGTCTTCGCCGAACAAGACGAAGGCCTTTGCCCGGCCGATATCGCTGAGGCGAAAATTCAGCAGCGGTTCCAGGCCCTGGACTCTGCCAAAGTCGCGGAGACACGCCTGGGACGAATGCTCTCCGGCGTTTAGGACATAATCCGCCTTCAATCCTTGGCGACCGAACTTCTCCACAGCGAAGATGTCCTCGCAAGAATCCTGAACTGAGCAGGCGAGGGCGATGGGCTTAGCCCCCTGGCCGGACAATCTACGAGCGACACTCGTAAGGGCATCGTCCCAACCGCACTCTTTGAGGCGGCCGCCCGCCCGGATCATAGGCTTGAGCAGGCGATTTCGATGATAAACGGTTTCGCCAACGAGAAACCGGCCCTTGACGCAGGCCTGGCCCCGATTCACGTAACCTGCTTCGGAAGGCACGGAGCGGATAATCCTCCCTTTTTTTAAACCGAGAATGAGTTGACATCCTTGGCCGCAAAACGCGCAGACCGAATTTATTTCGCCGTCGAGAGACGCACTGTTATCGGCCCCTTTCTCGGTCAGCGCCCCCGAGGGACAAGCATCGAGGCAGGCGCCGCAGAACTGGCAGTCTGAGTCCAACAGCCGTCGGCCAAAGGCTGTTCCGACCATGGTGAGAGGGCCGCGATGGAGAAAGGCCAGCGCGGCTGCGCCTCTCACTTCAGAGCAGATCCGGACGCAACGTCCGCAGAGAATGCAGCGGTTATAATTGCGGTCAATAAAAGGATCGTCTGTCCGCACATCGAAACTCGCGCCAAGGGCGGGGAATCCTGCCCGATCCGGCTTCAGGTAATCAATGACCTTTCGCAAATCGCCGCGGCTTTCGGAACTCGGGAGACGGAGCTCCCTCTCTGAGGCAGCCTGGCCTGCCTCGGGATGCTCGGAGAGAAGGAGTTCGAGAATTCGGCGGCGCATCTTCTGAAGCGAGGCAGTCTTGGTCGCGACTTCCATTCCGTCTTCGATGGGAGTCCCGCAGGCGGGGACCACGCGTTTCTTGCCCTTGACCTCGACGATACAGAGCCGGCAGCCGGCATACGGAGCGAGCCAATCGTGATTGCAGAGGGATGGAATATATATCCCATGATCGCGGGCGATTTCCAGAATAGACTTTTTCTCCGCGGCGTCGATATGAAGGCCGTCGATCGAAATTTTCATTTCGGCTCCCGCCTTGTCCGTCGCGACCGACGCCGGCTCCTGTCGGTTCTCTTGGCCCCATTCAGGCCCGAACAAGCCCGGGCGGGACATTCTTTTTTCTTGATATGAGCCGCATATTCGTCTCGAAAATAACGGATCGTGGTCAAGACAGGATAAGGGGCCATCTGGCCGAGGCGGCACAGCGAAGTTTCCTGGACGGTTTTGGCCAGATCTTCGAGCCGCTCGATGTCGCCCTCCCTCCCCTGCCCCTTCGTGATTCGGTCCAGCATGCCGAACATCTGTTGCGTGCCGACACGGCAGGGAACGCACTTGCCGCATGAACCACTGCGGCTGAAGCCCATGGCGTTTTTGGCCAGGCCTACCATGCAGGTCTTATCGTCCATGACGATCAGCCCGCCCGATCCCATGGTCAAACCGGCCTGAGAGAGGCTCTCAAAATCAACCGTCAAGTTGATTCGATCGGCGGGAAGGCACCCACCGGTTGGGCTTCCTGTCTGGACGGCTTTCAGGGACCTGTGGTCTTTCAGGCCGCCGCCAATGTCAAAGATGATCTTGCGGAGAGAAGTGCCGAAGGGGACTTCGACCAAGCCCCCATGACGAGCTTGGCCGGCCAAGGAAAAGATTTTTGTACCTTTGCTCTGTTCGGTTCCAATCGTCTTGTACCAGGCGGCGCTCCGGATGAGAATGACGGGCACATTCGCCCACGTCTCCGCCGCATGAATAACCGTTGGTTTTCCCCACAAGCCTTCTTGCGTCGGATAGGGCGGCCGCTGGCAAGGAAATGCTTTTCTCCCTTCGATGGCTGCCAGCAGAGACGTCTCGTCGACGGAGAAAAACTCTCCTGCGCCCCGGACGACGTTAATCTCCAAGTGAAACTCGGATCCAAGGATGGACTTGCCGAGAAGACCGTGTTTCCGGGCTTGTTCCAAAGCGATCTCTGCGCGTTTGGCAGCCAAGGGAGATTCCATCTGGATGCAGAGGAATCCTTCCGAGGCTCCGGCGGCGTAGGCACCGATGAGCATGCCTTCGATAATGCTGTGAGGATTCCCCTCCAAGAGGCATCGGTCGGCGAAGGCCCCGGGCTCACTGCTGCCGGCCTGGCAGACGATATATTTGGGGTGGCCGGGGGCGGCATGAGCAAGCTCCCATTTTTTCCCTGTCGGAAAACCGGCTCCGCTCCTTCCTCTCAGTCCTGAAGCCTTGATCTCGGCGATCACAGCTTCAGAGGTCATGTCGAACAGCGCTTTGGCCAGGGCTTGATAACCATCCAGGACGACGTAGTCCTCGATGCGTTCCGGATCAAGACGAAGATGATGCTCGGTGAGGATGCGCGTCTGCTTCTGGTAAAAGGGGATCTGGGATTGCCCAGGGAATTTGCGCCCCGTGGCCGGTAGGTCAACGGCGATTGTTTTTTGAGCAGACGAGCGATCGTCTAAAATCTTTGTCTTCCACTCCGAAAGATGATGAGGATGTGTCAGTATTCGCATCGCGGCTATCCCATGGTCCGCTCAGCCTGGGTTTTAGGAAAAACTGAAATCAGGCGAAAAGCTCTCTCCACTTTAGCCCGAACCGTTCAGCAATATTTTTCTTTGTCAAGGCTCCTTTGTGAATGTAAACGCCGCGGGCCAGCTCGGCTTTGGCCTTCAGGGCTTCTCCAATGCCTCGCTCGCCGATCTCATGCAAGTATCGGACAACGGTATTGGACAACACCTTGGTCGACGTTCGGCTGACGGACGAGGTGAAGTTGGGAACGCAGTAGTGGATGATACCCTCCTCGACATACGTGGGATGTTCCAGAGTCGTCGGCCGACTGGTCTCGATGCATCCGCCCTGGTCGATGGCCAGGTCGATTATGACCGATCCCTTCCGCATGCTTTTGACCATGTCTCTGGTAATCATGATGGGCGCCCGCTCTCCCGGTCGGAGAACGGCGCCGATCAGGACATCCGCGATCTTTGTCATTCGAATCAGGTTGTATTTGCTGCCCATGAGCGTTTGGACGTGGCCGTTCGTCATCTCTTCGATATTGCGCAGCCGGTCCATATTGTGGCCAATGACGATGGTATGGGCGCCTGCCCCGAGCATAGCCCGCGTCGCACTCCGGGCGAGAACACCGCTGCCGATGATGACGGCCGCCGCCGGAGGAACGCTGACGACGCCGCCCAGGATCATCCCCCGGCCGCCCTGATTGGTCTGAAGATAGTGGCCGGCGATGATGAGGCACATCTGGCCCGCGACCTCGCTCAAACCCTCGATGAAAGGAAGGGCGTCGTGATCCTGCTCGACAATCTCGTAGCCGATCATGGTGATGTTCTTGGCCAGGAGTTCCTCGACAAGATTCTTCCTGGCTATGGCCAGGTGTTGGAATCCGAACAGAAGTTGGTCTGGCTTGACCAACTTGATTTCCTCTTGAGAGAGGGGCGAGATATTCAGGACGATATCCGAGCGCCCGAAGACTTCTTCTTCGGTGAAAACGATTTTCGCTCCTTGAGAGGCATAATCTTCATTTGTATATCCGGCCTTCAAGCCGGCGCCGGCTTGGACATAGACCGTATGGCCTTTTTCGACCATGAACGAGACTCCGCTGGGAGTCAGCCCGGCCCGGTTTTCAATCTTGACACTTTCGTTGATAACACCAACATTCATGGACATCCTCCTTCCTAGTCAAGAGTAGGGGTTATAATATCAAAAGTGACGGCGTCGGACAACATGAGCCTTCAATTGGCCTTATCGCTCATTTGCGAATATCGTCTTTAATCCTTTTTATAGATAATCCGGCCGCCAAGAAGAGTCATTC
>Ga0315268_10003465_pt1 | contig 17383 bp, 13 predicted proteins | sample C1_top_MG_FD_204535 | JGI IMG/M metagenome (GOLD analysis project Ga0315268, IMG submission 204535) | Sediment microbial communities from Yellowstone Lake, YNP, Wyoming, USA - C1_top | ecosystem: Environmental > Aquatic > Freshwater > Lake > Sediment | place: USA: Wyoming | collected 2017-08-01
TATAACAGAGGTTGGCTGGAGTACCGCAAATCGGTGACCGAAGCAGGCGACTGGGCTGCGACGGAATGGACCGGCTCTGGCGCGATCTTTTGCGATGTGCTGGGCCGCGAGTTTATTGACTGCCTCGGCGGTTACGGGCTATTGGACCTGGGTTGGTCACATCCCGAGGTGGTGGACAATGTGCGCGCCCAATTGAGCCGAACCCCCATGCCCACTCAGGAACTCATTGACCCTTTGCGCGGCGTGCTGGCCCGATTGATGGCGCTCATCACGCCCGGTGACATCAAGTATAGTTTCTTTGCCGCCGATGGCACCGAAGCCGTCGAAGGCGCTATCAAGCTTGCCAAGATGTACACACGCAAGAATGGTTTCATTGCCGCGCTCCAAGCCTTTCACGGCAAGACAATGGGCAGCTTGAGCATGTTGGGCAAGGCCGACTATCGCCGGCCGGTCGGCACGCTGTATGGCGGCCCAGTGTTTCACGTGCCCTTTGGCGATGCCGACGCGGTCGAGCGGCAATTGGAAACCTGCAAGCGAGTCGGCATAGACATTGCTGCCGTGCTGATGGAGCCAATTCAGGGCGAAGCCGGCGCGATTGTGCCGCCCGACGATTTTTGGCCGCGCCTGCGCGAGATGACCAAACGCTACGGTTGCCTGCTCATTGCGGACGAAGTGCAGACCGGCCTGGGACGCACCGGCAAGCTATGGGGCGTGGATCACTGGAACGTCGAGCCGGACATTATCGCCGTTGCCAAGTCGCTCGGCGGCGGGGTGATGCCCGTCTGCGCCTTTTGCTCGACCGAAGAAATCTGGCAAGTAATGATGCATCCCAACCCATTCATTCACACCACGACATCGGGCGGTGGAGCGTTGGCGTGCAGCGCCGCCATCGCCGCGATCCACGTCACGCTCCGCGACCGGCTGTGGGAGCAGGCCGCCGCCAAAGGCGACTATATCATCCCCAAGTTGAAAGCATTCGCGGCGCAATATCCGCAAATCTTTGAAAGCATCACCGGACGCGGGTTGTTGATCGGGATGCACTTTCACAGTTCGGAGGTGGGCTACAAGGTGGCGGCAGGTCTGTTCAAGCGTGGCGTGCTCGTGGCGGGCACGCTTACCAGCGCGCACACTATCCGCATCGAGCCGCCGTTGGTCATTCCGTATCCGCTGATTGACCAAGTGCTCAATCGGTTGTCGGACACACTGGCGGAAGTGAGCAAGACCATCTGATGCGCAGTGCGTGATCCGTGAGGGACCCGCACGTATCTGGCATCACGCAGGACGCGGTATGACGCTCCGTCATTTCTTGGACACACAGGACTTTTCCCAGCAAGAGTTGTTGGATATGCTTGAGCTTATCCGTATCCTCAAGGAAGCGGATAAGCAGGGCGCAACGCCCAAGCTACTGCAAGATGCCTCCCTGGCAATGATTTTTGAAGAGCCGTCCACGCGCACGCGGATCTCATTCGAGGTCGCCATGACAGAGTTGGGTGGGCACGCGCTCTACCTCAAGCCAGGCGAGATTCACCTTGGAGTGCGCGAGTCGCTCTATGATACCGCACGCGTGATCTCGCGCATGGTGGATGCGGTCATAGCGCGCACACTCAAGCACGAGACGATGCTGGGGTTGGCTGCGGCGGCGACCGTGCCGGTGATCAACGGCCTGACCGACTACAATCATCCGACCCAGGTAGTCTGCGATGTCTTTACGATGATGGAGCACATGTCGGCTGGCAAACGGCTGGAGGACGTGCGCGTAACTTTCGTGGGCGATGCGACCAACGTGCTCAGTTCGTTGATGCACATCTGCACGCGGCTGGGAATGCACTTTACTCACGCTGCGCCGGACAAGTATCAACCGCCTTCCGAGTGGCGGGCGATTGCCGAGGCGAACTGTCGAGCATCCGGCGGCACGCTCACGGTTACGGAGGATGTCATCGCGGCAGTGCGAGACGCGAACTTTATCTACACCGATTTGTGGTGGTGGGTAGGCCAGGAAGACCAGATTCCGGAGCGGCGCGCCGCGTTCATGCCCACTTACCAGGTCAACATGAACTTGCTCAAGCAAGCCCCGACGCACTGCAAGTTCATGCACTGCCTGCCCGCCTCTCGCGGCGTCGAAGCGACCGACGAGGTCATGGACTCGCCGCAGTCCATCGTCTTTGACCAATCAGAGAATCGCTTGCACACTGAAAAGGCGTTGCTGGTGTGGTTCGTATATCCACGTCTCAAGCGCCCCTCGCACGAGTTGCGAGCCTATCACATGGGTCGTGTTCAGTCATTCCTTGAACAGCATCAGAGTCAGCCTTAACCGCCGGGGCGCCACGATAAAAAAGCCTGGCGGCCTTGGCGTCTTGGCAGTTCAAAAACATGCCAGTTAGTTGGGACAGCATACCCCGCCAAGATGGTTTTCGTATGCCGGGCGAGTATGAGCCGCACGCAGGTTGCTGGATGCTGTGGCCCGAACGGCCCGACAACTGGCGACTCGGCGGCAAGCCCGCTCAACACGCTTTTGCTGCCGTGGCCACTGCCATCGCCCAGTTCGAGCCAGTGACGATGGGTGTGTCGCAGCAGCAGTTCGTCAACGCGCGCCGGATGTTGCCCGACTCGGTTCGCGTGATAGAACTCTCGCACGACGATGCCTGGATGCGCGACTGCGGCCCGACCTTTGTGGTCAACGATCATAGAACCGTCCGTGGCATTGATTGGGATTTCAATGCTTGGGGCGGCCTTGACGGTGGACTGTACTTTCCGTGGGATCAAGATGATCTCGTCGCGCGCAAAGTGCTAGAGATCGAGCGCGTGGATCGCTACAAAGCTAACCTGGTGATGGAAGGCGGCTCGATTCACGTGGACGGCGATGGCACATGCCTGACGACAAAGGAATGTCTGCTGAATCCGAATCGCAATCCGCGCTTGAGTCAAGCTGAAATCGAGGAATACTTGCGGCAATACCTCAACGTCGAAAGAATCATCTGGCTGGAGCGCGGCGTTTATCAAGATGAGACCAGCGGTCACGTGGACAACCTATGTTGCTTTGTTCGACCGGCCGTTGTGGCGCTCACGTGGACAGATGACCAATCAGACCCGCAACATGACATCTCGGCGCAGGCGTATGAGCAATTGCGCGCGGCCACCGATGCCCGTGGGCGCAAGTTTGAAATTCACAAGATTTATCAGCCAAAGCCGATTCACATCACCCACGAGGAAAGCGAGGACATTGATACGGTTGAAGGCACATTGCCGCGCAAAGCTGGCGACCGTTTGGCCGGATCATACATCAATTTCTACATTGCCAATGGCGGTATCGTGATGCCAACTTTCAACGATCCGAACGATCAGGCCGCGGTAGCGACACTCCACAGGCTGTTCTCTGAACGGCGAGTCGTTGGCGTGCCCGCACACGAAATCTTGCTTGGCGGTGGGAACATTCATTGCATTACACAACAGTTGCCCAAAGGTTGAGTGCTAGAGTCTGAGGGGAAGAGATGACTGATTTCTCGGTCGAGTTGCGGCAGGTGACGAAAAAATTTACCAGCCCCGAAGGCACACCGGTTCTCGCGGTGGATGATGTGACGTTGGGCATTCGGGATGGCGAATTCTTTTCACTGCTGGGGCCTTCCGGCTGTGGCAAAACGACTTCGCTGCGCATGATCGCCGGATTCGAGCAACCTACGTCCGGCGAAGTCGTCATCGCCGGGCAGGCGATGGGTATGACGCCGCCCTTCCAGCGCCCGGTCAACACGGTCTTTCAAAGTTACGCGCTCTTTCCGCACATGACGGTGACGCAAAACGTGGCCTTTGGACTGGAGATGAAACACACGCCCCGGGCCGACATTCAAAAGCGCGTGACTGAGGCGCTGGCGATGGTGCGACTACCAGGCATGGAAAAGCGTTACCCCAAACAACTCTCCGGCGGACAACAGCAGCGCATCGCCCTGGCGCGCGCGCTGGTCAATCGCCCCAAGGTGCTCTTGCTCGACGAACCGCTCGGCGCGCTCGACCTCAAGCTCCGCAAGGAAATGCAGCTCGAGCTCAAAACGCTTCAGCGCGAAGTCGGCATCACGTTCGTGTACGTGACGCACGACCAGGAAGAAGCGCTCACCATGTCAGACCGCATCGCGGTGATGAACATGGGCAAAGCATTGCACGTGGGCACGCCGACCGAGATTTACGAGCGGCCCAATTGCCGCTTTGTGGCCGACTTTATCGGTGAGACTAATTTTCTGCCGGGGACGCTTGCCGGGTGCGATGGCAAACGCGCCACGGTAGATTGTCACGGGCTGCGCATCATCGCCGAGACCGATCACGCGCCCGCGCCGGGCACCCAGGTCGTCGTCGCCGTGCGCCCGGAGAAAATCCGCCTACACCTCGAGCCGCCCAACACGCCCAACTGTTTTGCGGGACATATCGAAAACGTCGTATACGTTGGCACTGACACGCGCTTTGAAGTCAAGCTGGCGGGCGAGCACAGGCTGCGCGTGCGCCAGCAGAACCTAGTGTCCACGCCCGACCTGACGGCTTACTTTGGCGGGCACACGGATGTTTACGCAGCCTGGCTGCCGGAAGCCGCACAGGTATTGGTGGAGTAATCGCATGCTCAAGACCGTCCGCGAACGTCCCAGCCTGCAAGGTCTCGTGCTGATTTCGCCGACCATGTTTTGGCTGATCGCGTTCCTGCTTGTTCCGTCGGCGCTCATCGTCGTCATCAGCTTTGGCGCGCGCGGCAGTTACGGCAATGTCGTGTATACCTTCAAACTGGACAACTATGTCCGCTTGGTGAATGCGGAATACGGCCACATCCTGTGGGACTCGACGTGGATTGCGCTGCTGACGACGGTCGCCTGCATCCTGGCTGGTTATCCGCTGGCGTATTTCATCGCGCGCAGCCACCCGACGCGCCGCTCGCTTTTCATGTTCTTGATCCTTGTCCCATTCTGGACCAATTTTCTCATCCGTATTTACGCCTGGATGATCATTCTGCGCGGCGAAGGAGTGCTGAACGCCGTGATGACCTGGCTGGGGCTGATGAACACCAGCTTGGGGCAATGGCTCTTTAGCCAAGTGCAACTCTATACGCCTGGCGCGGTGCTGGTGGGCATGGTGTACGAGTTTTTGCCGTTCATGATTTTGCCGCTGTACACATCGCTGGAAAAGCTCGATCCTTCGCTTTTGGAAGCCGCCGCCGATTTGGGCGCGCGGCCCTGGCGCGCGTTCCTGCGCGTGACGTTGCCGCTGTCGCTGCCGGGCATTATCGCCGGTTCGATCCTCGTATTCATTCCGGCGATGGGCATGTTCGTGGTGCCGGATTTGATGGGCGGAGCCAAGACAGTGCTGGTGGGCAACCTCATTCGCAATCAATTCTTTACTGCGCGTGATTGGCCCTTCGGCTCGGCGGCCTCGATGGTACTGATGGCCCTGACGCTGGTGGTGACGCTGATTTACACCCGTACCTTTGGCTTTGGCGAGGAGCTGGTGCCATGAACGAACGCGAACGCACCCGCCCCGGCCGGTGGCTCACGCTGTACGCCATTGCCGCCTATCTGTACATCTATCTGCCGATTTTCTTTCTCGTGCTGTTCTCGTTCAATACGTCCAAGTTCAGCGTTGCCATGCAAGGGCTGACGCTCAGGTGGTACGGCGATCTGTTCAACGACAAAGCGATCTGGCAAGCGACGACCAACACGCTCATCGTCGCCATCACCTCGACGATCTTTTCGACTATCGTCGGGACGGCAGCGGCGATTGGGCTGCATCGCTACAACTTTCGCGGCAAAGGTTTTTCCGAAGCGACACTCTACATTCCCGTCATCATCCCCGAAGTCGTGATGGGGATCGCGCTGTTGGCGTTTTTCGGCCAGGTGGGCTTGACGCTGGGCCTGCCCACCATCATCATCGCACATATCGCATTCAGCATTCCATTTGTCGTGTTGACGGTGCGCGCGCGCTTGCAGGGCATGGATCGCTCGGTGGAAGAAGCGGCAATGGATCTGGGCGCGAACGAGGTCGTCACGTTCTGGCGCATCACGCTGCCGCTCATCATGCCCGGCGTGCTTTCCGGAGCGCTGTTGGCGTTCACTCTCTCACTCGATGATTACATTATCACCCTGTTCACAGCCGGCCCCGGCTCGACCACGCTGCCCCTGCGCGTATTTTCCATGTTGAAGCAGGCCGTGACGCCCAAAGTCAACGCGCTCTCGTCGCTGTGGATTCTAGTGATCTTGGTCGCGCTGCTGCTTTCGCAAAGACTCCAGCCGCGCAGAGGCTAAGGCGCGGCTCATCACAATGGAGAAGGAGGTGACCGGCATCAATCAGCTCGGCATCAAAAATCCGCAGTCAAAAATCTGAAATCAGAGGAGAAGATAAAATGAGAAAGCCGATCAAGTCTTATCTATTCGTCGTGACATTGCTCACCGTGGCAAGTGTCTTGCTGTCTGCCTGCGCCGCCCCGGCCACGCCCGCGCCCACCCCTATCCCGCCCACCGCTGCGCCGCCGACGGCTGCGCCGACCAAGCCACCGACCACGGCGGCAACTGCGGCCCAGCCGACCCCTGCGCCTACCGCCACCGCGACGCCCAAGCCGACTGGCGCGCCGCTGGTGGTGACATCGAAAGAACTCAATATCTATGCCTGGTCGGAATATATTCCACAAGAGTTGCTTGATGCCTTTGCCAAAGAGTATAAGGTCAAGGTCAATTACGACACGTATGCTTCCAACGAAGAGTTGATGGCTAAACTCCAGGCAGGCAAGACTAACTATGACGTTATCATTCCCAGCGACTATACCGTGGGCATCCTGAGCGCACAACAGATGCTGGAGCCGATTGACCTCGATCACATGCCCAACTTTGCCAACGTGGATGACCAGTTCAAGAATGCATCTTACGACCCCGGCAACAAGTACAGCGTGCCATATCAATGGGGAAGTGTTGGCATCGCGGTGAACACGGCCAAAGTCACCAAGCCCATCACAAAGTTTGCCGATCTGTGGGATCCGTCGTTCAAGGGCAAGCTCGTCGTGCTCGACGACGAACGCGAGATCATCGGCATGGCACTGCTCGTGCTGGGCTTTGACAAGAACTCGACCGATCCAGCTCAATTGGACGCCGCCAAGAAAAAGCTCATCGAGCTCAAGCCCAACATCAAGCTCTATGACAGCGACAGCCCCAAGACCGCACTGCTTACGGGCGAGGCCGTAGCAGGCGTCGTGTGGAACGGCGAAGCCTCGCTGGCGCACCAGGAAAATGACAAGATTGCTTACGTCCTGCCGGCCGAAGGCATGGGATTGTGGTACGACAACATGGCGGTCCCCAAAGGCGCGCCGCACAAAGATGCTGCCATGGCGTTCATAAACTTTGTCCTGCGTCCGGATATGAGCATCCTTATCACCAAAGCCTTTCCGTATTCTAGCGTCAACAAGGCCGCGCTCGAACTGCTCAAGACGCAGGACCCAGATACCTACAAGAGTTACATGGCTTACCCCGCCACCAACCCACCCGCCGACGCGGTCAAGAACGGCAAGATCGTCAAGGATGTGGGCGACGCGACCACGTTGTGGGATAAGGTTTGGACGGAAGTCAAGGGAGGCAGCTAGTGAAAGTTTTACTCGTCGGCGTGGGTGGCGTGGGCGAAGCGATTGCCGTTACCACCAAGCCCCGTCCCTGGATGCGGCAAATGATCCTGGCCGATTACAACGTCAAGCGCGCCAAAGAAGTCCAAAAGAAACTCGGCATCCGCAAGCGCTTTCCGGTCGAGCCGGTGGATGCCCGCGACAAAAAGCAGATTGTGGCGCTGGCAAAGAAATACGGCGTTGACCTGATTATGAATGCCGTTGACCCAGTGTTCAACGAAGCGATTTTTGACGCGGCCTATCAAGCGGGTTGTTATTACATGGACATGGCGATGACGCTCTCGCATCCGCATCCAACTGATCCCTTCCGGCAGTGCGGCGTCAAGCTGGGCGATTACCAGTTCGAGCGCACAGCCAAGTGGGAAAAGAAGGGTCTGTTGGCGCTCCTGGGCATGGGCGTCGAGCCGGGCATGGCGGACGTGTTTGCCCGCTACGCTGAAAAGCACCTGTTCGACGAGATTGAGGAAATCGGCGTGCGTGATGGGGCCAACCTTGAAGTACGCGGCTATGAATTCGCGCCCAACTTTTCGATCTGGACGACCATCGAAGAATGCCTGAACCCACCCGTCGTTTGGGAAAGGAACAAGGGCTGGTTCACCACGGGGACATTCTCCGAGCCGGAGACGTTCGAGTTTCCAGAGGGCATCGGCCCGATGGAATGCGTGAGCGTTGAGCACGAAGAAGTCTTGCTTGTGCCGCGCTGGGTCAAGTGCAAGCGTGTGACGTTCAAGTATGGCCTGGGCGACCAGTTCATCGGCGTGCTCAAGACGATCAAGATGCTGGGCCTGGACAACAAGGATCCGATCAACGTCAAAGGCGTGCAGGTCGCGCCGCGCGATGTGGTAGCCGCTTGCTTGCCCGACCCAGCTCACCTGGGCGATCAAATGTTTGGCAAAACGTGCGCCGGAACGTGGGTCAAGGGCACCAAAGACGGCAAGCCGCGCCAGGTGTATATCTATCAAGTCGCCGACAACGAAACCTGCATGAAGAAATTCAGTGTGCAGGCCGTCGTCTGGCAGACGGCGGTCAGCCCGGTGATTGCGATGGAATTGATCGAGACTGGTGCGTGGCAGGGTCAGGGCGTGCTGGGGCCGGAAGCGTTTGACCCCGATCCGTTCATGGACAAGATGGCCGCGTACGACTTTCTGTACGGCATCAAAGAAATGTGACCGACGATGGAGGACGAGCGGCGGGATTCATCTTTCGTCGTTCGTCCTCCGTCAAAGCTGATGCTCAGGAGATACAAATATGTTATACGGCTTTGCAGGCAAAATCCTTCACGTCAATCTGACGACAGGACAGATCACTATCGAAGAGCCGCCCGAATACTTTTATCGAACCTACTGGGGCGGCAGCGCGATGGGAACGTATTACCTGCTCAAGAACACACCGCCCGGCGCTGATCCGCTGGGGCCGGAGAATACCCTGTCGCTGATGCTCTCAGCATCTACCGGCGTGGCGGTCAGCGGGCAGAGCCGCGCCACAGCCACGGCTAAAAGCCCGTTGTCCGGTTTGATCGGCGATAGCCAAGCTGGTGGATTCTGGCCTGCCGAGTTGAAATTCGCCGGCTTTGATGGCATCGTCATCACCGGCAAATCGCTCAGGCCAGTCTATCTGTGGGTTCACGATGGTGTGGCGGAACTGCACGACGCTTCGCACCTGTGGGGCAAAATTACGGGCGAAGCGGAACGCGCCATCAGGCGGGAGCTGGGCGACGACAAGATTCAGGTCGCACAAATCGGGCCGGGCGGCGAGCAGATGATTCGCTTCGCCTCCATCATGAACATGTCTAATCGCGCGCACGGGCGCACCGGCATGGGCGCGGTGATGGGCAGCAAGAACCTCAAGGCGGTTGCCGTGCGCGGCCACGGCAAAGTGAGCGTGGCCGACCGAGAAGCCGTCACTCAACTAGCCCGGCTGGCTTCCACGCGCCTGCCCGTCTATCCGGACATGAAGGGCTTGCAGGATTTTGGCACGGCCAGCGTGTTGAACTATCAGAACGCGACCGGCGGCCTGCCTACGCGTAACTATACCAGCGGCGTCTTTGACGAGGCCGAAGCTCTATCGGGCGAAAGAATGTCCGAGACTATTCTCAAGGAAAACGACACCTGCTATGCCTGTGTGGTGCGCTGCAAGCGCGTGGTAGAAACCGAGTACGGCGGGGTCAAGGTCGAGCCGTTTTACGGCGGCCCGGAATACGAGACGCTGGGAACGTTCGGCTCGTACTGCGGCGTCGGCGACCAGTCCGCGGTGGCGCTGGCGCACCAGGTTTGCGCGCAGTACGGTGTGGACACCATCACCTGCGGTGCAACGATTGCCTTTGCGATGGAGTGCTTCGAGAAAGGCGTTCTCACGCTGCAAGACACGGGCGGCATCGAGCTGCGCTTCGGCAATGCCGATGCCATGCTGGCGATGGTGGGCAAGATTGTGCGGCGCGATGGTCTGGGCGACCTGCTGGCAAATGGTTCGGCGTATGCCGCGCAAAAGATCGGACACGGCGCTGAGGAACTGGTGGTCGCCGTCAAGAATCAAGAACTGCCCGCGCACATGCCGCAGGTCAAGCGCAGTCTGGCGTTGGTGTATGCTGTCAATCCGTTCGGCGCGGATCACCAATCCAGCGAGCATGACCCGGGCTATACGCCCGAAGCGACCAGGATCAGCCTGGAACGCATGGCGCAGATTGGCCTGAATGCTCCACAGCCGGATCGAGTGCTCAACCGAGAAAAAGTCCGGCTCGCGCTCTATACCGAGTGGAACTATTCGTTTATGGACACCGCCGACCTATGTCAGTTTGTGTATGGCCCGTCGTGGCAACTCCTGGGACCACAGGATATGGTCGAACTGATGCGCGCCGTGACCGGCTGGGATATGACCATTGCCGATATGCAGCGCATTGGCGAACGGCGGCTCAATATGCTTCGGCTGTTTAACGCGCGTGAAGGCGTAGGCCGCGAGCGTGACACGCTGCCCCGGCGCCTGTTCGAAGAGGCGCTCAAGGGCGGCTCGTCGGATGGCGTATCCATCTCGCGTGATGAATTCGAAGCAGCCTTGAACAACTATTATGAATTGGCCGGTTGGGACACGGCCACCGGCAAGCCGACCCGATCCAGGTTGGAAGAACTGGGGTTGGGCTGGGCAGCGTAAGCCACACGCTGCACGTCTGACGCACACTTGCTACCACGAGGTACAAACTCATGTCCGCAAATTCTTTGCAGCACATCTCGCCAGTCTGGGGACGATCCTTTTCGGTGAGGGCGGATCACGGTCAGGGCTCCTATCTTTTCGATGTCGAGGGTAAACGCTATCTCGACTTTACCTGCGGCATCGGCGTGACCAACACAGGCCACTCGCATCCCCGCGTCGTCAAAGCGATTCAGGATCAGGCAGCCAAGCTCATTCACGGCCAGGCCAACATCGTCTATCACAAGCCGATGCAGGACCTGGTGGACGAGTTGTTAACCATTGTCCCCACGCCGCTGGACACGTTCTTCTTTAGCAATAGCGGCGCGGAAATCGTCGAGGGCGGCGTCAAACTCGCCAAGCAAGCCACAGGGCGACCGAACGTCATCGTCTTTCAGGGCAGCTTTCACGGGCGCACGCACCTAACGATGGCGATGACGACGAGCAAGACCGGCTATCGCGCCGGACATCAGCCGCTCGTGCCGGGCATCTTTGCCGCCCCTTACCCTTACACCTTCTACTACGGCTGGGATGAGCAGACAACGCTCGACTTTAGCCTGCGTGAGCTGAACAAATTGCTCAAGAGTCAGACCGCGCCGGAAGAGACGGCGTGCATCGTCGTCGAGCCGGTGTTGGGCGAAGGCGGCTATGTCGTTCCTCCACCCGGCTTTATGCCCGCGCTGCGAAAACTGTGCGACGAGCACGGCATCTTGCTCATCGCGGACGAAGTCCAATCCGGCTTTGGCCGCACGGGCAAGTTCTTTGCCGTTGAACACACGCAAACCATTCCCGACGTTCTGCTGATGGCCAAAGGCATCGCATCAGGGCTGCCGCTTTCGGGACTGGCCGCGCGCCAAGAATTGATGGCACGCTGGAAAGTCGGCAGTCACGGCGGCACGTTTGGCGGAAATGCTGTGGCGTGCGCGGCGGCGGTCGCCACGATTCAGACTATGCGCGAGGAAAAGCTGGTCGAGAACGCGGCGGCGCGCGGCGCGCAGTTGATGAATGGGCTGCGCCGGTTGCAGTCCGATTTTTCGCAAATTGGCGATGTGCGCGGTCTGGGACTAATGGTGGGCGTCGAGTTCGGCCGGCCCGATGCGCCCGATGCGGCCACCGCCAAGGCTGTTGATAAAGCCGCATTTGACCGTGGACTGATGCTGTTGACCTGCGGCACATTCGACAACGTCATCCGCTGGATCCCGCCCCTAGTTGTGACGGAAGAACAAATCGAGGACGCTCTGCGCATCTTTGCCGCTGCGCTCGACCAGGTCAGCCGTTAGCTGTTTAGAACTTTCGAAAAGGCAATCGCCCCGGCAAATATGCTGGGGCGATCCATTTGGCCTTTGCGCATCGGCGGGTCTTGTGATACACTGCGGCACAGCAGCCAAGCTAATTGTATTGCTTGCCCCACCTCCCGATCCCGACATCGCTATATCCTGATTCTTTGCTGCACTGTGACAAGCATCCAAACGTGATCGAAAGCCGAGGCGGCGCTTGAGCCTATCGCCCGGCGCGGCACATCTCGTGTTCAAGGAAAGGAGTTGACCCAATGTCATTCGCCCAAGACCAGCTCAGTCGGCGCAGACCCGATAGCATTCGCAGTGATGTTGCGCTCCCGCGACGCCAGCCATACCATCCCTCACCGGTTGACTGGCGAAACGAGATTCTGTACTTTCTTCTTGTGGATCGCTTTAGCGATGGTCAAGAGCAGACGCGCCCGCTGCTCGACCGGCAGAACCTGGGCCGCGCTCGCGAGTCGTGGCGTTGGGATCGCTGGGCCGAGTCGGGCGCCAATCGTTGGCAGGGAGGAACGCTGCGCGGTGTCACGTCGAAGCTGGGCTACCTCAAGAACCTTGGCGCGACTACACTCTGGCTCAGCCCCATCTTGAAGCAGCGAGGTCATCTGGATACTTATCACGGTTACGGCATTCAGGATTTCCTGGATGTAGACCCGCACCTGGGCGACTCGGCCGACCTGGTTGAACTCGTCGCCGAAGCGCACGCGCTGGGGCTGCGCATCATTTTGGACATTGTCTTCCAGCATACCGGCCCGAACTGGTTTTATCCGCCCGGCACGCCCGGCGGAGAGTTCACGCCGGTCTATACGACGGGTCAATATTCCTTCGGTGCATGGCTCGGCGATCAAGGGCAACCGATCGCCGCGATTTTCGAGAGTGAAGATGGCACCTGGCCGGTCGAGTTGCAAAACAAGGATCGCTACACGCGCGCCGGGTTCGGCGACCTGGGCGCAGGCGACATCAACGACCCGAATGCGGAGCACAAGCGCAGCGATTTCTTTACACTGCGAGACATCCAGCTCGAAGCGCCCGGCGCATTGAACGACATTGCTCTATGCTACAAGTATTGGATCGCTTTGACCGATTGCGATGGCTTTCGCATTGACACGCTCAAGCACGTGTCGTTGGAAGAAGCGCGAAACTTTTGCGGCACGATCAAAGAGTTTGCCGCCAATCTGGGCAAAAACAATTTTTTCCTCGTCGGTGAGATTGCCGGTGGAGACTATGCCGAGGACCGCTACCTGAACGTGCTTGCGCAGAACCTCAACGCCGCGCTCGACATCGGCGAGATGCGCCCCACGCTCAACGGCGTCGCCAAAGGTCTGCTTCACCCGAAGGCATACTTTGACAGCTTTGACCCCGGCCTTGCCATCATGGGCTCGCACCGCAACCTGGGCAACCGGCACGTTTCCATTCTCGACGATCACGACCACGTCTTTGGCGACAAGCTGCGCTTTTCGAGCGAGGCTGCATCCGATCACCAGATTGTGGCGGGAGTCGCCTTGCAGCTTTTCACGCTCGGCATCCCCTGCATCTATTATGGAACCGAGCAAGCTCTGGCGGGGCCAGAGCCAAGCGAGCGGCAATGGCTTCCCGATTGGGGCAGCTCGGACCGATACTTGCGCGAGACCATGTTCGGCCCGCAGCATCCCCGCCAAAGCGGGCGTGACGGCCTTCAAGCGCCGCCTGCCAATCTGGACGCCGAACTGCCCGGCTTTGGCCCGTTCGGAACGGCGGGCGCTCACTGCTTTGACGAGCTTAGCCCGGCATACCTCCGCATCGCCGCATTGACGGCATTGCGACAAGCCTATCCTGTTTTGCGTGATGGACGGCAATACCTGCGTCCCGTGTCATTTCTTGGCAAGCCCTTTGACGTTTACGGGCCTGGCGAAATCTTCGCCTGGTCGCGCATCCTGGACGATGAGGAAGCGCTGTGCATTGTCAATGGACATGGCGCCGAGATGCGCGGCGCAGATGTCCTCGTGGATGCTGCGCTGAATTCGCCCGGCTCTGTGATGACGGTAGTCCTCAACACGGCTCAGTCAGCCAATCCACAGGGATATGCCGTGACGCATCCTGTCGGATCGAGCCTGCCGGTACAGCGCACGGCGGGTGGCGTCGCCTTTGTCGAGATTCGCGGAGTCTCGCCTTCTGAAGTGCTGGTGTTGACCAATCACTAGAACAGAGCCGTGATGTAGAGGCAGACCAGCGTGTCTGCCCTGAGCGAACACACAGATTCGCACGGGTCAAACACACGGGTTTGCCCCTACAGCGGCGGTGTACCACGGCAAATCCCAGTGACCCAAGAATCGGGCAACTTGCCAGGAGACCTTTGGCCTGCGCAGCCATGCGTCATGGCTGCGGAGTAAAGCCCGGCTGCGCGCCGCCTCTCTGAGCTTGCAGCGCGAGTAGCCGCGTGTACGCGATGACCTGGTAAATTTGATCCTGCGTCAGTTGATCCTTGAACGCGGGCATATATCCTCTTGATATTACAAGGAAGCTAAAAGGAACTTGCGTGTACCCACAACATGACTACGACGCCGTCATCGTCGGCTCTGGGCCGAACGGCCTGGCTGCGGCGATTACGCTTGCGCAGGCAGGCCATTCGGTCGTTGTGTACGAAGCCGAGCAGACCGTCGGCGGTGGGACGCGCACGGAAGAATTGACGCTGCCTGGTTTCAAACACGATGTCTGCTCCACCATACACTCGCTGGCCGTCTCGTCGCCGTTTTTTCGCACGCTGCCGCTGGAGCAGTACGGCGTCAAGTGGATCTATCCACCGGCCTCGGTCGCGCACCCGCTCGACGATGGCGCCGCCGTCATGCTCGAACGCTCAGTCGGAGCGACAAGCGAGCAACTCGGCCGCGATGCGGCTGCTTATCGCAAACTGATGCAGCCTCTTGTGGACAACTGGGATAAACTTTCGACCGAGATTCTTGGCCCACTGCGGATTCCACCTCGCCACCCATTGCTGCTGGCTCAGTTTGGCCTGCACGCTATCTGGCCGGCGCGTGCCCTTGCCCAACGTGTGTTCGAAGGTGAACGCGCACGCGCGGTCTTTGCTGGAATGGCTGCGCACGCGATGATGCCGCTCGATCAAGCGCTGACGGCGGCGTTTGGACTGGTGCTCGGCACGTCGGCGCACGTGGTCGGTTGGCCGATGGCGCGCGGCGGCTCATGTCACATCGCCGAAGCGCTGGCGAGCTATTTGAAATCGCTCGGCGGCGAAATCGTCACGGGGCAGCGTGTCGAATCCATCAACGAATTGCCGCCTCATCGCGCCGTTTTGTTTGACGTGACGCCGCGCCAACTGATTCACATTGCGGGTGATTATTTGCCGAATGGTTACCGGCGCGCGCTGGAGCGCTATCGCTACAGCCCGGGTGTGTTCAAGTTAGATTGGGCGCTCGATGGTCCGATTCCCTGGAAGGCCGGCGAGTGCGCTCGCGCGGCGACGGTGCATCTGGGCGGCACGCTGGACGAGATCGTCGCTTCCGAACGCGACGTGTGGGACGGCAAGCACCCGGAGCGGCCCTACACCATCGTCGTGCAGCAAACCTTGTTCGATCCCACGCGCGCGCCGGAGGGCAAGCACACCGCCTGGGCTTATTGTCACATTCCGAACGGTTCGACGGTTGACATGACCGGGCAGATCGAAGCGCAGATCGAACGGTTCGCACCGGGCTTTCGCGACCGCATCCTCGCTCGGAGTGTCATGCCGCCTGCCGCGATGGAACGTCACGATGCCAACTATATCGGAGGCGACATTAACGGCGGCGTGCAGGACCTATGGCAATTCTGGACGCGCCCCACGTTCCGGCTGACGCCATATTCGATTCCCGTCAAGGGGTGGTATCTTTGCTCGTCGTCCACGCCGCCGGGCGGCGGCGTACACGGCATGTGCGGCTACTATGCCGCGCGCGCCGCATTGAGCGACTCCCTACGCTCAAGATGACCACGCGAGTTTTGTGCGGTTGCAAGACGTTGCTATTCAGACAGCACGAACATATACCCCTGTTACGATTCTCCTGCCTGTAGGCCGCAATCGTTGAAGCAAGCTCCACCAGAGTTTGACGTGTTGGGCCGTGTGATATACAATCTGTGTTGCCGCATCAAGTGCAAGGGCGCCGGCACTTTATGGCAAGCCGTTCAGCTCTCTTGAGGACAATATACTATGCTTGAAGCATTCACCAATCCACGGGGCGTGGCTGTCGTCGGGGCGTCCCCGACTCCTAGCAAGCTGGGTTACGCAGTCTTGCAAAACGTGATCCAGTATGGCTACAAAGGTCGCGTTTACCCCATCAACCCCAAGGCGAACGAAATCCTTGGCCTGCCCGCCTTTCCCTCTGTTCGAGATATTCCTGGCCCGGTTGATCTGGCAGTGATTCTTGTACCCGCCAAAGCCGTGCCAGGCGTCGTCGAAGAGTGCGGGCAGAAAGAGATTGCGGGCGCGGTGATCATTTCCGCCGGTTTTCGAGAAGTGGGTCGCGAGGGCCGGCAGTTGGAACAGCAGTTGATCGAGATCGCGCGCAAGTACAACCTTCACTTGATCGGGCCGAATGTCTTGGGGATCATTGACACGGTTATCGGCCTCAATGCTTCTTTTGCAGCCGGTATGCCGCGCCGGGGCCGGATTGCCTTCATGTCCCAATCGGGTGCGCTGTGCACGTCTATACTTGATATGGCGCTTGGCCAGGGGATCGGCTTTTCTCGCTTCTATAGCATTGGCAACAAGGCTGACCTGAACGAAATTGACTTTTTGCGCGCCTGGTCGGAAGACCCAGAGACGAGCGTGATCGTCGCCTACCTGGAAGGCATCTCGAATGGCTCCGAGTTTATGAAGGTCGCGCGGCAGGTCACTTGCCAAAAGCCCGTCATCTCGATCAAGTCCGGGACGACCAGCGCCGGCTCTCGAGCAGCGTCTTCCCACACGGGGACCCTGGCTGGCTCAGAAAAGGCTTACGATGCAGCGTTCAAGCAAGTCGGCATCGTGCGCGCCGGTTCGGTGCAGGAACTGTTCGATTACGCCCAGGCGTTCGCTCGCCAGCCCCTGCCGGAAAGCGATGCCGTGGCCGTCGTAACCAATGCAGGCGGACCGGGGATCATGGCCTCCGATGCGATAGAGCGCAGCGGCATGCGACTGGCCTCGCTCACACCCGAGATCCAGCAAAAGCTTCGAGCGGCCTTGCCGGCGGCGGCCAGCGTGGTCAACCCAATTGATGTGCTGGGTGATGCGCCGGCCGACCGTTATGCGCTCGCCTTTGAGGCTGCTCTC
>Ga0315268_10003466_pt1 | contig 17378 bp, 22 predicted proteins | sample C1_top_MG_FD_204535 | JGI IMG/M metagenome (GOLD analysis project Ga0315268, IMG submission 204535) | Sediment microbial communities from Yellowstone Lake, YNP, Wyoming, USA - C1_top | ecosystem: Environmental > Aquatic > Freshwater > Lake > Sediment | place: USA: Wyoming | collected 2017-08-01
GATGGAATATATATTCATGGCAGTCGTTGATGAAACGCTTACCGCCAATAGGTTTGTAATGGCCGACGGAGACGTCTCCCCGTGGGCCGGGGTAATTCTCAGCCGCGGTTTTGCTGATAGCAATGGATTTTACCCAGTGAATCACATTCTGAAGGACAAAATGACCCCGCAATTGCTGGATAATGTCAAAAGGAATCCATGGATCGGAGGGCTTACCGCCCACATTTAAAAAGAATGACCCATCTTGTTTTAAAACTCTCCTTACTTCCAGGCATACTTCCTCAATCCAATTAAGATACTCTTCTCGCGGCCTTCTGTCGTAATATTTATTATAAGATACTCCGATATTGTATGGTGGTGAAGTAGCCACTACATCAACACTATCATCTTCAACATACTCTCTCATTCCCACTAAACAGTCTTTCATGTATAATGTAATATTATTACTATTTCTACCTTCCAATCTAATTATCGTCATGGATAAATTCTCCTAAGCTTATCCACTGCATCGGTTTTAGTATAGCCCATTGTGTTCCAGGGGGCCTATCCCAATCGTCACTCCTCAATTCACCGACAAGAATCTCGTTAACTCGGACTTGAAATTGTTCGCTTTTTTCATATTTGACAGTTATATAATAACCTTCATTTGGAGAAACCTTATTACCTTTTATATGTTTATTACTGGTTGCCTTTATCTGGATACCATCTCCAGTAGCATTAACTAAATCTGGTGTTCGCCCTCCCTTGGGAAAAAAAGTCCATCTAACATCAAGTTGGCTAATTTGCCAGGCTATCAGATTATGCAAGATTGCGGTTACAGTATTCATTTGCAGCCGTAAATGCAAAAGATGGATACTGCCATATCTGCCATTGTATCCCATACCAGAAAGTATCTCAGCCGCCCGGAGCGCGGCATTTATTATTACCTTATCGGCTAAGTCAGGCGTTCCATTAGGCATATGAGTCCGAGCCCCTTTCTCTTCCAGATTATAGACAAAAATATGAGCAGGCTTTACATCCAGCGATTCCGATTATACCTTAAAAAAAACCTTAGTAGAAGGTAACCCATGAAAGAAGCCAGATTCTGGGAAAGCCTGGAAGAACATAAAGTCCAGTGTCACCTGTGCGCCCATGAATGCAAGATCGACCCCGGCAAGCGGGGCCTGTGCCACGTGCGGGAAAACCAGGAGGGCACCCTTTATGCCCTGAACTACGGCCGCCTCATCGCCGAGCACGTGGACCCCATCGAGAAGAAGCCCCTGTTTCACTTCCTGCCGGGAAGCCGCTCCTACTCCATCGCCACCGTGGGCTGCAACTTCATGTGCCTGCACTGCCAGAACTACGACATCTCCCAGTACCCCCGCCTCCACGGCGGCGCGGTGCCCGGGGAGGAGCACCCGCCGGAGGCCGTCGTCGCCGCGGCCCTGGCCAGCGGCTCCCACAGCATCTCCTACACCTATACCGAGCCCACCATCTTCCTGGAATACGCCCTGGACACCGCGGTCCTGGCCCGGGAGAAAGGCCTGCGCAACGTCTTCGTGTCCAACGGCTTCATGACCGAGGTCTCGGCCACGGCCCTGGCCCAGGTCCTGGACGGCGACAACGTGGACCTGAAGAGCATGCGGGACGACTTTTACCGCAAGGTCTGCAAGGCCCGCCTGCAGCCGGTCCTGGACACCATCGTGCGCCTGAAGAAGCTGGGCGTCTGGGTGGAGGTCACCACCCTGGTGATCCCCGGCCACAACGACTCGGACCCGGAGCTCACGGAGATCGCCCAGTTCATCAAGGGCGTGGACCCCGGCATGCCCTGGCACGTCACCGCGTTCCACCCCACCTACAAGATGATGGACCGGCCGCCCACCCCTGCGGCCACCCTGATTAAGGCCAGGGAGATCGGCCTGGCCGCGGGGCTGCGCTACGTTTACACCGGCAATATCCCCGGGGGCCAGGCGGAAAACACTTACTGCTATGAGTGCCGGGAACTCCTCATCGAACGCTGGGGCTACCTCGTCCGCAGCTACCGCCTGGAGGACGGCAGGTGCCCCAAATGTCAGGCGGTGATCGACGGGGTGTGGCAGTAGGATCAGAGGGAGAGTCCCTAGTCCCGAATGGGGTCGGGGGAAAGGTGTGCTATTTTTTCCAGGGCGCCCATCGTGCGCTTTACCACTCAATGCCCCGGCGCCCGGGGACGCCGGCCGCGTGGTAATGCTTGACGGGGCGCATCTCCGTCACCAGGTCCGCCAGGGCGGTGAGCTCCGGCGGGGCCTGGCGGCCGGTCAGGACCATCTCCACCCAGGGCGGGCGGGTCTTCAGCATCTCCAGCACTTCTGCCAGGGGCACCAAGCCATAAGCCAGGGCCAGGTTGATTTCGTCCAGGATCACCAGGTCGTGCTCCCCCGCGGCCACCAGTTCCTTGGCCAAATCCAGGGCCTCCCGGGCCAGGGCCAGGTCTTCCGGGGCCGGGGCCTGGAAGTCGATGAGCGCCGGGCGGCCGAAGCTCTGCAGGGTCAGGTCCGGGGCCAGGCGCGCCGCGGCCCGGGCCTCCCCGGTGTCCCGCCCCTTGAGGAACTGGACCATAAAGACCTTGAGGCCCTGGCCCACGGCCCGCATGGCCAGCCCCAGGGCGCAGGTGGTCTTGCCCTTGCCGTCCCCGGTGTAGACCTGGATCAATCCCCGGGATAAGCGCTTTCCTGCCATGGCGTTTCCTCCATCGGTCCCGGTTATGACTTGGGACTCAGGACTCGGGACCCGGGATTCAAGACAGTCCTCCCCCCTTCAGCACCTCCCGGGCAATGATCAGGCGCATGATTTCGTTGGTGCCTTCGTAGATCTGGCCCGCCTTGGCATCCCGGAAGCGGCGTTCCATGGGGTGCTTGGCCAGGCAGCCGTAGCCTCCCAGGATCTGCACCCCCTCCAGGGCCGCGTGCATGGCCGCGTCGGTGGCGAACCTCTTGGCCATGGCCGCGGCCCCGGTGTAGGGCCGGCCCTGGTCCCTGAGCCAGGCGGCCTTGAGGGTCAGCAGGGCCGCGGCCTCCAGTTCCGTGGCCAAATCCGCCAGCTTCCACTGGATGGCCTGGAAATTGGCAATGGGCTGCCCGAACTGCTTTCTTTCCCGGGCGTAGTCCCGGGCTTCCTGGAGGGCCCCCCGGCCCAGGCCCACGGCGATGGCCGCGGAGCCCACCCGGGCCGCGTCCAGCGCGGTGAGCATCACCTTGAGGCCCTGGTTAAGCTCCCCCAGGAGGCTGTCCCCGGGCAGAAGGGCGTGGTCGAAATACAAAGGCACGCTCTCCGCGGCCCGGAGGCCCAGCTTCTCTTCCCGGGCCCCCCAGGTGACCTCCGGCGTGGCCGTTAGGTCCACCACAAAGGCGCTGATGCCCTTGGGCTGGCTCTCCGGGTCGGTGACCGCGGCCACCAGCCCGAAGCGGGCCTGGGCCCCGGAGGTGACGAAGTTCTTCTCCCCGGTGAGCACCCAGCCCCCGCCCTCCTGGCGGGCCGTGGTCTTGAGGCTGGCCGGGTCGGAGCCCGCGTCCGGCTCCGTCAGGGCGAAGCAGGCGAACGCCTCCCCGCTGGCGATGGGGGGCAGCAGCCGGCGCTTCTGCTCCTTGGTGCCAAAGCGGGCCACGGCGGTGCCGAACAGGGAGTGGTTCACGTGCAGGATCAGGGCCGACGCCGGGCAGATCTGGGCCAGCTCCATCTGGGCCAGGACGTAGGCTACGTAGTCCAGGCCCGCGCCGCCGTACTCCCTGGGCAAGGCCAGTCCGAAGAGGCCTTCTTGGGCCCACCGCGCCAAAATCTCCCGGGGAAACTGCCCCTCCCGGTCCAGCCGGGCGGAGAGGTCCTTCACCTCCCGGGCCGCGCTCCGGGCCTTTTCCTGGACGGCCAGCTGTTCCGGTGATAAAGTAAAGTCCATGGCCACCCCCTGGGCTTCACTGCAGGTGCAAAGTATCATTCCAGATTTGCCCGCCGGGGTCAACGCCAAAACTTCGGCGGCAGCAGGGATGACTCCATGACCCCGTGGCGCGAAAAGACCTCCGGTTTCCGCGTGGCCCTGGTCCTGGGCGGGGCGAGAAGCGGCAAGAGCCGGTACGCACTGAGCCTGGCCGCGGCCCTGCCGCCGCCCCACCTCTTCGTGGCCACCGGGGAGGCCGGCGACGCCGAAATGGCGGCCCGCATCGAGGACCACCGGCGGGAGCGGGGGCCCGGCTGGGACACAGTGGACGCGCCCCTGGCCCTGGCCGAAGCCCTGGCCGCGGCCCAGGGCCGCTACGGCGTCATCCTGGTGGACTGCCTCACCCTGTGGCTTTCCAACCGGATGCTCACGGCCAACGCCTCCGCCGCTGACGTTGAATCAGCCTGCCGGGACCTGGTGGCGGTGCTGGAAGAGGCCGCCACCCCCACCATCCTGGTGAGCAACGAAGTGGGCCTGGGCATCGTCCCGGAAAACCACCTGGCCCGGGAGTTCCGGGACCGCCTGGGGTGGCTCCACCAGCAACTGGCCCGGGCCGCGGACCTGGTGGTCCTGATGGTGGCGGGCCAGCCCCTGATGGTCAAATCCTGATACGAGGTAACTCCACATGCTGACCCCGCTGACGCAACTTATCGCCCAGATCGAGCCGCCGGACTCCGCCTGGCTGGGCCGGGCCCGGGAGCGCCTGGACTCCCTCACCAAGCCCCCCGGCAGCCTGGGCCGCCTGGAGGAGCTGGCCGCGGCTTACGTGGCCATCCGCCAGGACCCCTTTCCGCCCCTGGACAAGAAAAGGGTGGTGGTTTTTGCCGCGGACCACGGGGTGGTGGCCGAAGGGGTGAGCGCCTACCCCCAGGAGGTCACTTACCAAATGGTTTATAACTTCCTCCGGGGCGGCGCGGGCATCAATGTCCTGGCCCGGCACGCCGCCGCGCAGGTGGAGGTGGTGGACATCGGGGTCAACCACGACTTTGGCCCGGAGCCCGGCCTCATCTCCCGGAAGGTGGCCTACGGCTCCCGGAATATGGCCCGGGAGCCGGCCCTCACCCGGGAACAGGCCCTGGAGGCCCTGCTGGTGGGGGCCGAGCGGGCCCGGGCGGCCGTGGACGACGGCGTGGACGCCCTGGCCGCGGGGGACATGGGCATCGGCAACACCACCCCCGCCGCGGCCCTGGCCGCGGCCTTCAGCGGCCGCCCCGTGAGCGCGGTCACCGGCCGGGGCACGGGCATCGCCGACACGGTTTGGAGCCACAAGGTGGCGGTCATCAACCGGGCCCTGCTGCTCCACAAGCCCGACCCCAACGATCCCCTGGGCACGCTGGCCGCGGTGGGCGGCCTGGAAATCGCCGGCATCGCCGGGTTGATCCTGGGCGCGGCCGCGGGCCGGCGACCCCTGTTGCTGGACGGCTTCATCGCCACCGCCGGGGCCCTGGTGGCCCTGAGGCTGGCCCCCGCGGCCGCGGGCTACCTCATCGCCGCGCACCGCTCGGTGGAGCCGGGCCACCTGACCATGCTGGAGGTCCTGGGCCTGAAGCCGCTCGTCAACCTGCAAATGCGCCTGGGGGAGGGCACCGGCGCCGCCCTGGGCCTGTCGCTGCTCCAGGCCGCACACCGCATCTACACGGAGATGGCCACCTTCGCCGAGGCCGGGGTGGCGGAAAAATCCGCATGAAGTGTACCTTCCCCCTGGCCCTCACCTTCCTCACCATCCTCCCCTGGCCCCGGACGGGGCGGGCGGAGGCCGGGGACCTGGCCCGTTCCCTCTACTGGTTCCCCTGGGTGGGCGTGCTCCTGGGCCTCATTTTTTGGGCCGCCTGGCGGGCGCTCCTGCCCAATTTCCCACTCCCCGCAGCCGCGGCCCTGCTCCTCACCCTCACGGTGATTGTGACCCGGGGCCTGCACCTGGACGGCCTGGCGGACACCGCCGACGGCCTGGGCGGGGGCCGGCACCGGGTGGAGGCCCTGCGCCTCATGAAGGACTCCCGCCTGGGGGCCTTCGGCGCGGTGGCGGTGGTCCTGGCGCTGCTGCTGAAATTCGCCCTCTTCCAGGCCTGGGCCGGGCCCGGGCGCATTTTTCTTCTCTACCCCGTCATCAGCCGCTGGGGCCTGGTCTTTTTGGCCTACCTCTCCCCTTACGCCCGCCCGGAAGGGGGCCTGGGCCAGGCCATGACCACCGGCGCGGGCCTGCGCACCCTGGCCGGGGCCACGGTGAGCGCCGCGCTCCTGTCCTTAGTGGCTTATGACATTCCCGGGCTCCTGCTGCTCACTGCCGCGGCCCTGGCGGTCCTGTTCCTGAGCTTTTACTTCAAGCACCGGCTGGGCGGCGTCACCGGCGACGTCCTGGGCGCGACCAACGAAGCCCTGGAGCTCCTGGTCCTGGCCGGGGCCCTCTTGCTCCCCCTCCCCGGCGGCCCCCTTCCCGGCGCCTGGTTTTTCTGGTAAAATTAATTAGTGATTTGGCTGTAGGGGCGGGATTTCTCCGCCCGCCGTGTCCTTCAGGACCACGGCTTAGGTTTAGCCGGGGCTTCATATTCCGGCCCCATCGCTCCCCAGTGGCACAGGAGGCGCCCATGTTGGCGGATATTGCGGATCTTCGCAGCAAACTGCAAGCCTTTAAGGACCGCCTGGCGGTCCTCCGAGGTCATCTTTGATCTGGAGGGCAAACAGGTCCGCCTGCGCCACCTGGAGGAACTCCTGGCCCAGCCGGAGTTCTGGGACGACCAGGCCCGGGCCGCGGACATCCTAAGGGAGCGGGGGTCCCTCCTCCAGGCCCTGGAGGAGTGGCAGCAGCGCGTCAAGCAGGTGGAGGACCTAGAGGTCCTTCTGGACCTGGCCGTGGAGGAGGAAGACCAGGCCGCGCTCAAAGAAGTGGTGCGGGAACTGGAGCGCCTGGAAGGCACCTTCCAGGATTGGGAACTCCGCCTGCTGCTGGGTTCGGAAGAAGACCAGAAGAACGCCATCATCACCATCCACGCCGGCGCCGGCGGCACCGAGGCCCAGGACTGGGCCCAGATTCTCTTGCGCATGTACCTGCGCTACGCTGAGCGCCAGGGCTTCAAGACCGAGACCATCGACCTCCTGCCCGGCGAAGAGGCCGGGGTCAAGAGCGTCACCTTCACTGCGGCCGGCCCCTACGCCTACGGCTACTTCAAGAGCGAGTCGGGCATCCACCGCCTGGTGCGCATCTCCCCCTTCGACGCCAGCGGCCGCCGCCACACCTCCTTTGCCGCGGTGCAGGTGCTCCCCGAGGTGGACGACCAGATCCACATCGACATCCAGGACAAGGACCTGCGCATCGACACCTTCCGGGCCAGCGGCCCGGGCGGCCAGCACGTCAACAAGACTTCCTCCGCGGTGCGCCTGACGCACTTGCCCACGGGCATTGTGGTCAGCTCCCAGACGGAGCGCTCCCAGCACCGCAACCGGGAGCTGGCCATGAAGGTGCTCCGGGCCCGCCTCTATGACCTGGAGCGGCGCAAACGGGAGGAAAAGAAGCAGGAGCTGCAGGAGGCCCAGAAGGACATCGCCTGGGGCAGCCAGATCCGGTCCTACGTGTTGCAGCCCTACCGCCTGGTGAAGGACCACCGCACCAAGCACGAAGAGGGCAACGTGGACGCGGTCCTGGACGGCGACCTGGACGCCTTCGTGGAGGCCTACCTGCTGCACCCGGAAGAGAAGGCGTAAACCTGATTTCTCCCACCTCCGGTCTGCCCCCATTTTTTCCCTTGACTTGAGGTCTCACAGCTAATATAAATAGTCATTTATATATTTATATTAGTCTGCGAAATTGCATAATCATCTGCCCACCCTGGCCTTTTTAGCCAAGAGCCTGGCGGACGAAAACCGCCTGCGGATTCTTTTGTGCCTGGGGAACGGCAGGAAATCCGTCTCGGCCATCGCCGAGGAACTCAACCTGTCCCAGCCCTTGGTCTCCCATCATTTGAAGGAATTGCGCCGGGCGCTGCTGGTGAAAGTGGAGCGCCAGGGCCCTTTCATCTATTACGAAATGACTGACCAGCGCATTATGGACATCATGCAGGCCTTGAATGGCCTCGCCATGGAGCTGTTGGCAGCCAGGCAAACCTTTTAGGCGCGGGGGAGGCATGAGCACCCACCAGATCAAAGAATTACTGGAGACCTTGGACCCGGAAGAGGCTCTGAGCGCCCTCGCCGCGGTGGCCAAAAGCCTCTTGGCCGCCCTGGGGGACGAAGCCCGCCTCCATTTCCTGGTCAACCTGCTGGGGGAGGCCGCCGACGACAAAGTCAGCAGCCTGGTGCACCTCTGACTGGCCACCTGCATGGGCGAAGGTGTCGACCCCACGGAAATGTGTCAAAGCCTGATGGATAAGATGAGGCGCTCCCAGCAGCTGATGGCGGCCGCGGACCCCGACCTCCTGGTCCTCTTTGAAGATTGGCTGGAGGCCCTGGAAGACGAGGTGGTTTCCCGGGTCAAGGAAACCGCCTCTCAAAATCCCCAGGACCTGGCCCGGAAGCTGGGCCTGTCCCAGGAGGGCGCCGCCTTCCTCCTGGGCAAGCTCCGGAAGGAAGGCCGCTTATAAGCTTATAAAAAGAAATTGCCGTGAACCCGGCAGCCTGGCAAGAAAACCTTGGGAAGAAGTCGGCAAATTACTATCTTGTCATCCTGAGCGCAGCGAAGGATCTGGATTCTTCGGTCGCTTCACTCCCTCAGAATGACAATCTGAATTTTGAGTGGGGATTATGGGTCTTAAAAAAACCTTGCTTCTGGTCTTTCTGGCCCTGGCCCTGGCCGGCAGCGCCCTCTGCCTCACCCGGCCCCGGGAGGTCCAGCCCCGGGAGGCCACCTGGGAGGAAGTCCAGGCCGAGGCCCGCCGGGGCGGCTACCGGCTCGTAAGCACCGAAGAACTGGCCAAACTTTACCGCCAGGAACCTCGAAAGCTCCTCCTGGTGGACACCCGCCAGGACTGGGAGTACCGCAGCGGCCATATTGAAGGCGCGGTGAACTTCCCCCTGGAGCCCACCTGGTGGGGCCGCTTCCGGGCCCGGGGGCCCCTTGAGAAGCTGCTGGGGCCGGATAAGGACCGGGCTGTGGTCTTCTACTGAGCGGGCCTGGCCTGAGTCCGCAGCGACGCCGCGGCCCGGGTGGCCGTGCAATCAGGGTATCAACAGGTTTACCGGGACCCTCTGGGCTTCCCGGAGTGGCAAGCCCAGGGCCTGCCCGTGGCCCGGGCCCCCCTGGGGCTCACCGCCTGTGCGCCCGCGCCTCCCGGGCCCCTCTCCGGCTGGCCTCTGGCGGGCACCCTCCTGGGTCTCCTCCTGGCGGGCATGGCCCTGAACCTGACGCCCTGCGTCTATCCCCTCATCCCCATCACGGTCTCCTACTTCGGGGGCCAATCCGGCTCCGGCCGGGGCCGGCTCTTGCTCCACGGCCTCTTTTACCTCCTGGGCCTGGCCGCCACCAACTCCTCCCTGGGAGTGGCCGCGGCCCTGACCGGCGGCCTCCTGGGCAGCGCCCTGCAAAATCCCGCGGTCCTGATAGCCGTAGCCGCGGTTCTGGTGGCCTTTGCCCTGAGCCTCTTCGGCTTCTGGGAACTGCGCCTGCCCGGCCGCCTGACCCAGGCCGCGGCCAAACCTTACGCCGGCTACCTGGGCAGCCTCTTCATGGGCCTCACCCTGGGGGTGGTGGCTGCCCCTTGCATCGGCCCTTTCATCCTCGGGCTTCTCACCTGGGTGGCCCAGGTGGGCTCCCCCTGGTGGGGGCTGGTGACCTTCTCCACCTTGAGCCTGGGCCTGGGGCTGCCCCTGCTGGCCCTGGCCCTGGCCGCGGGCAGCCTGGAGCGCCTCCCCCGCTCCGGTGAATGGCTCCTGTGGGTGAAAAAGCTCCTGGGCTGGGTCCTCTTAGGGATGGCCGCCTACTTTATCCAGCCCCTGCTGCCGGCTTCCCTGCGGGTCCTGCTCCTGACCGCGGTGGCCCTGGCCGCGGCGCTGCACCTTGGCTGGCTGGACCGTACCGCCCCTGCTTTCCGGGGCTTCCAGCGCCTCAAAGACCTGGCGGCCTTAGCCGGCCTCACTTTGGCCCTGCTGCTCCCGGGCGGCTGGCTCCTCCGGGGGCCGGGGGTGGACTGGCACCCTTATTCCGAGGAACTGCTCGCCGCGGCCCACCGGCAGGGGAAACCCGTGCTCCTGGACTTCACCGCGGCCTGGTGCACCCCCTGCCGGGAGCTGGAAGAGAGCGTCTTCCACGATCCCCAGGTGGTTGAGGCCGCCCGGGGCTTCGTCATGGTCAAGGTGGACCTGACCCGGCCCCGGCCCGAATGCGACCCCCTGGTGGCCCGGTACCAGGTGGCGGGCGTCCCCACCCTCATTTTCCTGGATAAGCAGGGCCGGGAGCGCCAGGCCCTGCGCCTGGTGGATTATTGCCCCCCGGACCAGATGCAGAGCCGCATGCTGCAAGCTCAGAAAGACTGATTCAAGGAGGTAGAGATGCTCAAGGTGAGGGCCTTTTTGAACGAGCCCAACGGCAAGCCCTGAAAGCACTTCCAGGAGATGCTGCCCAGGTTGGGGCAGAAATATGACCTGGAGGTGGAGTACATTTCCAAGACCCCGGCGGAGTACCAGACGGATGAGTACTTCGAGCTGGACCTGCCCGTGGCCCCCGCGGTGATGGTGGCCGAAGAGACCGTGGTGGAGGGCGCGGACGTGGCCGAAGACGTCCTGGAGAGGGCCATCTGCCGGCACCTTAACCTGCCGGAGCCGGCCGCGAAGAAGGGGTTTCTGGCGCGACTATTTTCTAGGTAGAGCAAATCCCCGGGACCCGGGGGTTTATTTGCGCGGTCAGGTGGACCCCGGGGCACACTCCACCCGGCGCGCCTCCGGCGCCAGGTGTCCTGCCTGCGCGGCAATGGCCTCCGCGGCCCGGGCGTCCACCAATTTTTCCCCATAGAACAGGGCCCCCTCGGTGTAGGGGGAGCTCTTGAACCCCGTGTACCGGGCCAGCGCGGCCCGGTGGAAGCCCACCTTCAGCAGCAGCGCCAGGAAATCCATTCCCGGCAGGGCCCCGCCGATTCACTGGTACCAGTTCTCGAGGCGGCCCGCCTGGTCCTCGGGGAGCGGGCTCACCAGCACCATGTCCGCCAGCAGCAGCCGGCCACCGGGCGCCAGCACCCGGTGGGCCTCCTTGAGGGCCTGCTCCTTGTCCAGGGTCAGGTTGAAGACCCCGTTGGAAATCACCGCCTGGAAGGAATTGTCCGGGAACGGCAGGGACTCGGCCTCCGCCACCTCAAAGCGCACGTTTGTGAGCCCCACCTGCACCAGATTGGCTTCGGCCCGGGCGATCATCTCCGGGGTGGCGTCCACCCCCACCACCTGCCCTTTCGGCCCCACCATCTGGGCGGCCACGAACGCGTCGAAGCCCCCGCCGCAGCCCACGTCCAGGACCGCCTCCCCGGGGTAGAGTGGCCCCAGGCTGAAGGGGTTGCCCACCCCGCAGAAGGACTCGATGGTGCCCGCGGGAAAGTCCTTGACCACCTCCAGGGGATACCCCTGAAGCCTGAGGCCCTCCAGTCCGGTGGGGTAGGAGAAGCAGCAGGCTGTGCCCCTGGTGGCCACCTGCACGTATTTGCCCCGGATGCCCTGCCGGATGAGCTCCTTTTCCTGCTCCGTCATTTCTGCCATGGTTTCAGCCGATCTCCTTGCCGATCTCAAAGGCCCGGCCCAGATACTTCCCCAGGCCGTGATAGGTGCGGATCTCCGGGCCGAAGACGAGAGGCCGCACCTTGTCAATGTCAGGGAAGCCCTTTTCTCCTAAGACGGCTTCATCCGCCTTGACGTCCAGGATTTCCCCCACGAACAGGGTGTGCAGCCCGATCTCCAGGGTGTGCAGCAGCCTGCACTCCAGGACCAGGGGGAATTCCTGCACATAGGGCGCGTCCACCAGGGTGCTGGCCGCCGGCGTGAGGCGGGCCTGGGCGAACTTGTTCACCTCCCGCCCCGTGGCCATCCCCAGGTAATCGGCCTCCCGGACAAAACGCTCCGAGGGCACGCTGATGGTGAAGGCCTGCCGGGCCACCAGGTTGCCGTAAGTGTAAGTGGCCTTCCTAAGGGATACCCCGACGCAGGGGGGCTTGGAGCAGACGATGGCGGCCCAGGCCGCGGTCATGGCGTTGGCTTTGCCTTGGGCGTCATAGGTCCCCACCACCCACACCGGGGTGGGGAAAGCCAGGGTCCGGGGTCCCAGGGACTTTTTCATCACACACCTCCTAGTGGGAATTTAGGGCTTAGAGGATAAAAAACAAGGGAATAAAAGGAAAAGCGTGGGAGAGCAACTCCTGGAAAGCATTTTTTTCTTGCCTTATAATGCACTATAGTTCATAATATAAAAAAATACAAACGCGGGGCTTGCAGCCCGTCGGTCTTTGGCCTTAACGGGAAGAAGCGGGACCGCGCAGCCAAGGAGGTAAAGGAGCGAAATGCCACCCACCAGAACGTTTCAATGTTATGACTGCCAGCACCGCTGGTCCCTTCCCTACGGCACGGGCAGGCCGGTGGAATGTCCTTCATGCCACGGTGGGAATTTCTGTCGGGTCGAGGCAGAGGGTGGAACAGCCGGGGCCCCAGGCGCAGGCGGCCCTGGCCGCCGCTGCCGTTTCGGCCAGAAGCAGGGATAACTTACTAACCCACAATTTTTTTGAGGAGAAGTTCATGAAGATTGCGGCAGCTTCGGATGACGGCATTGCCCTCGCCCCCCATTTCGGGCGCAGCCGTTATTTTTTGGTGTTCGATGTCAGCGATGGCCGCATTACTGGCCCGGAGGCACGCGACAACGGCTGCACCGCGTCCGTCCAAGGTGAATGCGGCCATGAGCCTCACAGTCACCACGCCCACAGTCACGATGCCCTCGTTACGGCCTTAAGGGATTGCCAGGTGGTTTTAGCCGGAGGCATGGGACGCCGGGCGGCGATGGATTTGCAGGCCCATGGCATAGAGCCGCTGGCAGTATCTTTCACCGGCCCGGCGCTGGAGGCTGTCAAGGCTTATCTTTCCGGGTCCCTCCAACTTCTGGGCACCTGGTGCTGCGGTCATCAATAACTTGATAAAAGCCTTTCAGGCGCTCCAGGCAAGGATGGGACGCATGGTAAAAGAGCCCGGCAAATTTGCGGTGGTCGGGCTCTCTTAATCAGGGATTTCCGGATGAATCGGAATTAAATGTTTTATATCGTCTTTCTTGCGGAAATCACCACAAAGCCCCCCTGGCCGTGGCCGTCCCGCACCGGTTCCAGGCTCACTATTTCCCGTAAGGGCTTGAAAATGGTCTGGCAGGTTTGCACCCCCTCGTAGCCTAATTTTTTCAGCCATCCCCAGACCTGTTCCACCGCATAAAACCGGGCCTGGCGGTAAAATTTGCTCTCCTCTTTGTGCGCCTCATAAGACTGGCCCAGGGGACTGTTTTTGTCAATCTCGCCGACAAGGATCTGCCCGCCGGGCTTAAGCACCCGGGTCGCCTCCGTTAACGCGCCAAAGGGGTCCCGAATGAAACAAAGCGCGGTGACAATGACTGCCAGGTCAAAGCAGGCGGCGCTGAAAGGCAGGGTTTCCCCGGCCCCCCGCACGACTTTTATCCCACGTCGGCGGGCCAGCGCTGCCATGGCCCGGGCCGGCTCCACCCCCACCTCAATGCCCAGGGGAGCAGCAAACCGCCCCGTGCCCACGCCGATTTCCAGGCCCAGGCCGCCAGGGACGATAAATCTTTTTAATGCCTGGAGCTCCGACTCGTAGACGAGGCGGTGCTCATCAAACCAGGCGTCATATTCCCGGGCAGATTCGGCGAAGACTTGCCACAGCGGCTCAGCCATGGGTCAACAGCCCCTTGGAAAAAAAGAGCCTGACCGCCGCCCGGCGGCCAGGCTCCCCACACTCGCGACTGGAGGGGTTGGCTTAAATTTTATTCTTCTTCCTCGAGCTCCACGCCGTCCCGCTCGAACTGGGCGTCCCGGAGCTCCCGGGCCTTGGCCTGTTCCTCTTCGCTCCAGGGCTCGATCTCCAGGCAGTTGGCCACCAGCTCCCAGAGGTACAGGGTTTCCTTGTAGTTCCCCATTTCCTCCTTGAACTTCTTGGGGAGGCCCTTCATGATCTGGTCCCGGCAGTTGTGGCAGGGGGCGATGACCAGCTCGGCGCCGGTGTCCCGGATCTGGTCCACCTTCACCTTGCCATAAGCCAGACGCTCGTCGTCATAGGGCATGGCCCAGGCGCCGCCGCCGGCGCCGCAGCAGAAGTTGTTCATCATGTCGTCGCACATCTCCCGGTAGAGGCTGGGGTCAATGCACTGCTGGGCGATCCAGCGGGTCTTTTCGCCCATGTGCTCCCCGAAGGCCATCTGGGATTTGCGCACATAGTTGCAGGGGTCATGCACCGTGTAGGTTTCGTGATACTTGTGGGTGTTGAGCTTGATCCGGCCGGACTTGATGTACTCCTCCAGCAGGTCCATGACGCTCACCACTTTGAATTCGTTGTAGACTTCCGGAAACCAGTTTTTGAACCCGAACCGGGTTGCATAATAGGCATGCCCTCATTCGGGATACAAGATGGTTTTACACTTAAGTCGTCGGGCGTTCTCAATGACCCGGTGCACCTGCTCTTTCATGGCCGGGTCGTCCCCGGAGAACAGGCCCCAGTTGACCCCTTCCCAGTTGGTGGAGGACACGGTCCAATCTTCCTTGGCGGCGTAGAAGATGCGCCACCAGAATTTCATGTCGTCGGGCTCGCCGAAGGGCTCCTTGGAGTTGACGGTGACGATGATGTTGGCCCCTTCCTTGTCCACCGGCACGTAGAAGCCGGGGCAGGGCTGCTCCTCGTCCTCCTCCATCTCCTTGCCCAGATCGGCCAGGAGGAAGATGAAATCGTCCCGGGGAATGCCCAGGTTGTTGCCCCGCTCCAGGTTCATCATGGTGCCCTTGTGGATGGGCCCCGGCACCTTGTCCCGCTCCCGGGCGGTTCGGCAGGCCCTGAAGGTGCGCATGAGCTGGATGCCCATGGGGCACTGGTACTGGCAGCGGCCGCACAGGGTGCAGACCCACGGCCATTTGGAGTCAATGACCTCCTGCTCCATGCCGAAGACGATGGAGCGGATGGCCTTGCGGGCATCCCAGGTGGCCCCCTCCACGCCCTCGATGGGCACCAGCCCGGTGGCGGGGCAGCCGCCGCTGCAGGTGCCGCAGGTATAACAGCGATCCGCCAGCTCGGGGGCGATGTTCCCGATTTTGCGGTTCTTTCTGTCTACCCTGACTGCTTCCATGTTGTGTCCTCCCTAGTGGGTTCCTGGAAGTTTCCGTGAGCTGCCGGCCCGGAGCAGGCCAATGTTCAGCCCATGGACCTCGCCCTCTTTATACTAAATTTCCGCCAAAAGAGAAAGGGGTTTCTGGCGATGGATTATAAGGTATAAGGGGGCGGCCCCGCAAGTCAAGCAGAAAATACTTTTTTTCACATGTGCTCTCGTGCCCTCCCCGGTTATCTTTCTCAGTGGCCCAGGCTTCTAGTCTGTGTCCTCATCCATCATTTGTGATATTTTCATATTAAAAGGGACTTTCCCTCAATTTGCTTCCTTGCCGGACCCCCGCGGGCCGGTATTTGAGGTTTGGGAAAATGTCCACCGACATCAATGACCGGCTCCAGATGCTGGCGGACTTGGGGGACCGCCTGGCCCGGCGCCGGGAGGACCTGGCGGCCGCGGCCGCGGACGACGTGGGCGCCCCCTGCCGCATCGCCCGGCTGGAAGTGGACCTGGCCGTGGAGCACCTTCAGACCATGGCCGTGGAAGTGCCCCACGTGGCCGGCAAGGCCCCCTACGGCACGGTGGCCGCCATCTTCCCCTACGACGCCGCCTCGGTGATGCTGGCCCGGGTGGGCGGCGCCGCCGTCCTGGGCGGCAACCGCTTCCGCTTCAGCTTCTCCTCCCAGACTCCCCGGCAGGCCCGCCTCCTTCAGGAAGTGGTGGCCCCCTACCCCCAGTTCCAGCCCGTGGTGGGCCAGGACAACCGCGACTTCGGCGCCCGGTGCGTGGCCGACCCGGAAGTCCGGGTGCTGTTCATCTCCGGGGGCGGCGAGGTGGGGGCCATCTACGCCCGCCAGGCTGAAAGCTTCGACAAGCTCTTTTTCGCCGGCCCCAGCGGCCTACCGCCGGTGCTGCTCTTCCAAGATGCGGACCTCCCGGCGGCCACCCGCTTCGTGGTGCGCCGGGCCTTCATCAACGGCGGCCAATACTGCACCACCCTGAAGCGGGCCTATATCCACCGGGACATCTACGAAGAGGCCAAGGCCCTCATTCTGGCCCAGATGGCGGAAATCAAGGTGGGGGACCCCCGGGACCCGGCCACCTGGATCGGCCCCCTCAAGGTGGAGCGCACCCGGGTGCTCCTGGACCGGGCCCTGGAAGCCCTAACGGCGCCCCATTTTCTCCTGCCGCCCCGCCGGGACGGCGTCTGGCAGGGGCCTTTTCTCCTGGAGACCCCGGAGCCCCCGGACGTGGAGCTCTTCGGGCCCTTCCTGGCCCTGGTGAAGGTGGACTCCGACCAGGAGGCGGTGGCCCGGGTGCTCACCAGCCGCTACCCCTTTCTGGCAACCTGGTTCGGCACCCCGCCCCCCCGCGCCCGGGAGGCCCTGGCGGCAAAATTCGGCATGGTGTACGACAACCCGGACTTTCTCTTCACCCCCCTGCGTCTGCCCTTCGGCGGCAAAGGGGAAAGCGGCTGGATCCTGGAGCGCCGGGACGGCCGGATGGTGAAACGGGACGGCGCCTTCATCTACAGCGCCGAGCTGGTGCGGGATGCTGAAAGTAGCCGGTAGGGCCGGCCTCCGTGCCGGCCTGCCCATGAAGATAGCGGCCGCTGCCCACTGCCTTAAATGCCCAACTCTCCCCCACCCCCCTGGCCCCGGACCTATCAAGACGCGGTGGCCCTCCAGGCGGTGTTACGCCACCAGGTCCGCCTCACCCCCCCTCTCCCGCCCGCCCCGGCTGGCGGTGGGTGCCCCGGGTGAGCAGCGCAGAGATTCAACCCTTGGTCAAAGAGCGCCTGGCGGCCGAGGCGGTGATCAAGACCGATGGCTGGCAAGGCTACAGCTTCCTGGATGCTTCTCCCAGTCACCGCCACGAGTGGCTGGTGCCTCCTTCTGGGAAAGAAGCGCCTAAGGTCTTGCCCTGGGTCCACACCTTGATCGCCAATATCAAAGGCAATATTCGGGGCATCCACCACGGCGTCAGTCCCAAACATCTGCCCCGCGGCCTGGCGGAATTCTGCTACCGTTTCAACCGCCGCTTTTGGGAACCGCAAAGGTTCAACCGGATGCTGCATGCTTGCCTCAACTCTTCAACCATCACTTTCTCGGAGCTAAGGGCATAATCGAATTCATAATTCCTACTTATTCAGAAATAGCACAATAGCCA
>Ga0315268_10003467_pt1 | contig 17374 bp, 12 predicted proteins | sample C1_top_MG_FD_204535 | JGI IMG/M metagenome (GOLD analysis project Ga0315268, IMG submission 204535) | Sediment microbial communities from Yellowstone Lake, YNP, Wyoming, USA - C1_top | ecosystem: Environmental > Aquatic > Freshwater > Lake > Sediment | place: USA: Wyoming | collected 2017-08-01
GGACCTGCGGTCCCCCGACCCTCCCCTCAACATTTTACCGCTCCAACAGCCGGGGCAGCAGGTCGGCGCCCTGTTCCAGGAGCAGGCCGGTGGCCCGGGCGGCGGCTTCGGAGTAAACGCGGTTTTGGTTCCTGGCATGGCGGGAATCAAAGAGGATGAAAGGCACCGGCTCAGGCGTATGGGTGCGTGCGATCAGGGGAGTCAGGTGGTCGCACAGCACCAGCAGCCGGTGACTCCCCAGGCTTTTCAAACCCAGCCTTAGGGGTCCCACCACCTGTTCGTCAAAGTCGTTGATGGCCTGGAGCTTGAGCTTCAGCTCGCCGCTGTGGCCGGCTTCATCCGGGGCCTCCACGTGGAGATAGACCAGGTCCACTTCCTCCAGGGCCTCCAGGGTGGCCGTCACTTTGCCTTCATAATTGGTATCGAGATAGCCGGTGGCCCCGGGGACCGTGATGGGGTCCAGGCCGGCATAGATGCCGATGCCCTTGATCAGGTCCACCGCCGAGATCACCGCGCCCTTGAGGCCGTAGCGCTCATGCAGGGTGGGAAGCTTGGGCGGGCGTCCCTGGCCCCAGAGCCAGATGGAGGTGGCGGGCTGTTTCCCTGCCGCCCGGCGGCGGCGGTTGACTTCGTGATCCCGCAGCACCGGCCAGGAGGCCCGGACCAGCTCCCACAGGGGGCGGGCCGGACCGGCCAGGTCCATCAGGGGACTCACGTCCTGGCCGCTGTGGTCATGAGGGGGATAGGTGCGCCAGTCTGCTTTCCCTTCGGTCCAGACCAGCAGGTGGCGGTAACTGACCCCGGGGTAAAAATGGCGGCCGTCCCGGCCCAGTGCGGCTTCGAGCGCGGCGATCAGCAGGCGCGCCTCGGCGCTGTCGATGTGCCCGGCGCTGTAATCCGCCATGATGAGGCGGGAGTTTTCGGGCCTAAGGGTCACCAGGTTGCAGCGGAAGGCCACCTCGTCGGCCTTCAGGGTCACTCCCAGGGCCGCGGCCTCCAACGGCGCCCGGCCGGTGTGGTAGCGGGCGGGCTCATAGCCCATGATGGCGAGATTGGCGATGTCGCTCCCGGGCTCCATCCCCGGGGGGATGGTCCGGGCCAGGCCCAGTTCCCCCTGCCTGGCCAGTTCGTCCAGGTGGGGGGTGGCGGCCGCTTCCAGGGGCGTCCGGCCCCCCAGTTCCGGGATGGGATAATCCCCCATGCCGTCGCCCACTAAGATGACATATTTCATAAGCCTGTTTTCAGTTTTTGGTTTTCGGTAAGGAAAAATTTTGGTGGCGCCGGTTTTCCAGCCGGTGCCGGCGCAGGCTAAACGCGCATGGCCAATTATTGACCACCCCCGAGAATGAAAGTTCCTTTGTAGGGGCGTGATTTATCACGCCCTTGAGGGCGCAATGAATTGCGCCCCTACATTTAACTGCAAGGTGCAAGCGGCGATTTGTGTACCGCCCTTAACGAGTGAACTTTCACGGCAAAGCCTGCGGCTGCATTTTTGCGGCTTAAATCTAGCTTAAATCAGGTCGCCAAAGCAAAAATGGTCCGGGCACTAATGATATTTTATCTTAGATGTTGGCTATGTCTCTAGAATTCCTGAGAGTAGGCAAATTTAGGTTCGAAAAAATATGGTGGTCAAGCAGTAAACGGCGGCCAGGGGCCGCCTATGATTGCCGGGCCTGACGGGCGGGCACGCCGGTTTCAGCGGCCGGGGGCCCGAGGTCTTGGCCGATCAGGCACCCTCGAGACGCCTGCCCTGCCAGCCGCAAAGATGCCTGCGCCACCGGTCTGCCGTTGGCTTACTCGGTTTCGGCGGGTCCCACCGCCCGCAGTTCCGGCGGCCGGCGCTCCAGCACGTGCTTGATCTCCGTCAGGGTCTCGTTGATGCGAAAGAAGACGATCAGGATCTCGCAATAGATCCGGACGGTCAGGGGGCCCAGGAAGAACAGCAGTATCCCTTTCCAGATATAGGTCCCCATGCCCTCGGCATAGTGGGAGACGCCGAAGATAACCATGATGGCGCCGGCGATAATGGTGATAATCGCCCCGACCCAAAAGATGATCTCGATGATCACCGGAGTGATCATGGACCGGAAAGCCCAAAAATCTCTCATAGTCATCTCCTTCGAAAAGTCCGGGGGATTTGCCTGCGCTTGCCCCCGGTAATCAACTGCCGCCGGGCGGGGATAATTCGCCCAACATTCAGTATTGGCAAATGTGAAACCTGATGCCAGCTTGCGGGTTACGAAGATTATTTCGTCTCTGGGAAAGTTTTCCTTTAAAGGGGACGTCTTCTGGAAGACAAAAAAAGTGGAACCCCGGCCCCGGGGGTTTTGGCCCAGGCTAGGGCGTCTGCAGTACCTGCCCCCTAGAGCAGGCACTCCACCTTGCCGTCGATGAGCAGGCAGTAATTTTTCTTCTCCTGGTCGCTCAGCTTCTCATACTCTTCTTCGGTGAGGAAGCACTCCAGGGGGAGGTTGGTCATGTCTTCCTTGTAAGGGCTGCGGCCCACATAGAGTTCGCAATTCTTGTGGATAAAGCTTTTGGACATCTTGAACCCCCGTCCAGAGGCAGGTCATAAAGCTCACAATGCCTATAAATTATTCATTTTGGCGAATTAATCAACGGGATTGTGGGCTGGCGGGGGATTTTTTGCACACCCGAGGGAAGCACAGGCTGGAAAGCCTGTGCCACCAGAATTTCTCTCATGCTGAGTATTTCTTTAAAGCCAATATCCAAGGTGCCCAAGCGGAGCTTGGGAACGAGTTCATGAGGTTGGCCCCGCCTTTTTCCCCGGCCATCTAATATTAAGGGGTTGGGGGAGGGGGTTTTGGGGGAGGGGGCAGGGGCCCACCGGCCCCTGGCCTCCTCCCCCAATTCTCACCCTCCTCAAATCTGGGCGGCGTGGAGGTGGGGGTCTTCGATGCGGTAATAGACGGTGGGGGGGCTGACCACGGGCAGGTGGTCGATCTCCGCCAGGGCGGCCCTGACGTTGGCCTCCACGGCTTCGTGGGTGATCATAACGATGGGCACCGCGCCGGCCACTTCCCGGCCTTTCTGGATCACGGCGGCGATGCTGATTTGATGTTTGCCCAGGATGCCGGAGATCTGGGACAGGACCCCGGGGCGGTCCAGGGCGGCGAAGCGGATATAGTAGTTGGTCACCACTTCGTCCAGGGGTTTGATGAGGCGTCGGGAAGAGAGGGCCGCGTCGCACCCCAGGGGCGGGATCCGGCGCTTCAGCCCCAGGCTGAGGTTCCGGGCCAGGTCCAGGATGTCGCTCACCACGGCGCTGGCGGTGGACATCATGCCCGCCCCCTGGCCGTAAAGGAGGATGGGCCCGACGGCGTCCCCGGTGAGGTACACGGCGTTGAAGGCGCCCTCGACGTTGGCCAGCATATGGTCCCGGGGAATGAGGGTGGGATGGACCCGGGCTTCGACGCGCTCGCCGTCGTCCCGGGTGATGGCCAGGAGTTTCACGCAGTAGCCGAATTCCCGGGCGAATTGCAGGTCCAGGGGGTCCAGCCCGCTGATGCCGGACACGGCAATGGCCGGGAATTCCAGGCGGGCGCAATAAGCCAGGCTCATGAGGATGGCCAGCTTGTGGGCGGTGTCGATGCCCTCCACGTCCAGGGTGGGGTCGGCTTCGGCGAACCCCTGGGCCTGGGCTTCGGCCAGGGCCTGGGCGTAAGAGGCGCCCCCCTGGGACATCTGGGTAAGGATATAATTGGCCGTGCCGTTCAGGATGCCGAACATTTCCCGGATGTGGTTGGCGGCCAACCCCTGGCGCAGGGCCAGGATAATGGGAACGCCGCCGCACACGGCCGCCTCGAAGGCCACCTCCACCCCGGCCGCGGCCGCGGCGGCCAGAATGTCATTGCCGTGCAGGGCCAGCAGGGCCTTGTTGGCGGTGACCACGTGCTTGCCCCGGGAAATGGCGGTGAGCACGTACTCCCGGGCCGGCTCCAGGCCGCCTATCAACTCCACCACGATGTCGATGTCGGGATCGTCCAGGATGGCTTCCGCCCGGGTAGTGAGGCGTTCCGGGTCCAGTGTGACCGGCCGGGGCCGGGCGAGGTCCAGGTCGGCCACCTTTTTCAGGCGTACTGCGGCACCCAGGCGCCGGGTAAGCCACGCGGCCCGCTCCGTGAGTAGCCGCACCACCCCGGCGCCCACGGTGCCGAAGCCGATCAGTCCGATCTCCACCGGCTTCATCAATGCTTCTCGCGCATGACCTGGCGCAGCCCGCGGATGGCCTGGTTGGTGCGGTGCACGTTCTCCACCAGGGCGAAGCGCACATATTCATCCCCGAACTCGCCGAACCCCAGGCCGGGTGAGACGGCCACTTTGGCTTCCCGGATCAGCATCATGGTAAACTCCAGGGACCCCAGGTGCCGGAATTTTCTAGGGATGCGGGCCCAGACGAACATGGTCCCCTTGGGGGGCTCCACCCGCCAGCCGATGTTGGTGAGGCCCCGGCATAGGGCGTCCCGGCGCTCCTTGTAGGTGGCCACGGTCTGCTCCACACAGTCGTAAGGGCCGTTCAGGGCAATGATGGCGGCGATCTGAATGGGCTGAAACACCCCGTAATCCAGGTAGCTCTTGATGCGGGTCAGGGCGTGGATCAGGCGCTGGTTGCCCACGCAAAACCCCATACGCCAGCCGGGCATGTTGTAGCTCTTGGACAGGGAAAACAGCTCCACCCCCACCTCTTTGGCCCCGTCCACCTGGAGGAAACTGGGGGCTGCATAACCGTCGAAAACCAGGTCGGCGTATGCGAAATCGTGGACGATGAGCACGTTGTGCTGGTGGGCGTACTCCACGATGCGCTTGAAGAAATCCAGGTCCACGCACATGGTGGTGGGGTTGTGGGGAAAGGAAATGATGAGCATCTTGGGCCGGGGCCGGATCAGTTCGGTAATTTTGGCCAAGTCCGTAAAGAAATCCCGGTCGTGGGCCAGGGGAATGCTCACCAACTGCCCGCCGGCGATGACCACCGAGTAGGAGTGGATGGGATAGGTGGGGTTGGGCACCAGGACCACGTCCCCGGGCTCCACCGTGGCCAGGACCAGGTGGGACAGGCCTTCCTTGGCGCCGATGGTGGCGATGGCCTCGGTCTCCGGGTCGATGTCCACGTCGAAGCGACGCCGGTACCAATCGGAGATGGCGAGCCTGAGCTTGGTGATCCCCCGGGAGGCTGAGTACCGGTGATTCTGGCCTTTTTGGGCCGCCTCGACGAGCTTGTCCACGATGTGCTGCGGGGTGGGCAGATCGGGGTTGCCCATGCCCAGGTCGATGATGTCTTCGCCCCGGCGCCGGGCCTCCATCTTGAGGGCGTTCACCGTGGCAAAGACATAGGGGGGCAGGCGTTTCATCCGGGGGAATTCTTCGATGGCCATGGGGCTCTCCTTGAGACTAAGGGGCAATGTATCGAAGAATTATTATCTCAAAGGTCCCGGCTTGTCAAATTGGGATTGGGCCGGGTTTGGCAAGGCGGGTTAGGTCTTAAATCAACCCGTACCTGGCATCGGTGGTCTGGCAGGCAGGGAATCTGGGAAAAACTGATCTTATAAAAACTTTATGTTATCCTATAATAAAATTTACCCTCTTAAAGTGACCCTGAATGTTCGCTCAAGGAGCTCACTGTGCCCAATAAAAAACCTGAACCCACCCCCCTCCACGCCCAGGCCGTCATCGAGACGGTCCGGGGACCGCTGCTGGTTCTGGATGGCGACCTGCGCGTCATTTCCGCCAATCATTCCTTCTATGAGACCTTTCAGGTTTCCCCCGTGGAAGCGGAAAACCGACTCATTTATGATTTGGTGGACCGCCAGTGGGATATCCCGGAGTTAAGGAGACTGCTGGAGGAAATCCTGCCGAAGAGGACTCAGCTTAACGATTATGAAGTGAGCTACCATTTCCCTCAAATTGGCCTGAGAACCCTGGTGATCAACGCCCGAGTCCTCCCGCAAGAGGATATCGGCAAGAACCTGATCTTGCTTTCCATCGAGGACCTCACCGAGCGCCAGCAGGCTGATGAACAACTCCGGGCCCTTCCTTCCCAGCTTTTGGCTGCGCTGGAAGACGAGCGGAAGCGCCTGGCCTTAGAACTCCACGACGCCATAGGGCAAAACCTGTTGTCCCTGAAGTTACGGTTGGCATCGATCTATAAACAGCTCCCCCAAAAACTGCCGCAACTGGAAGAGCTGGGGGACGCGCGTGATTTTATTACCAACATTATTGAACAGGTCCGCTATATTTCCTATAGCCTGGTTCCTCCCCTTCTGGACCTGGGGCTTTCTCATGCTATCTATAAGCTGGGCGATGAATTTTGCAAGTACTTCGATATTGAGGTTTGCACGATTAATCTGCTGGAAATCGATGGTTTGTTTTCCAAAGAGGAGGAGATCCATGTCTTCCGGATAATTCAGGAATCTCTTGCCAACATCGGTAAGCATGCCCATGCCAGTGAAGTCAAGATAGAGGGAAAACAACAAGAAGACCACGTCTCTTTCATGGTGGCGGATAACGGCAAAGGTTTTAAAATGACCGGGGTTTTAATATGTGGCAGGGGCAGGGGACTGGGTTTATCCTCAATGCGTGAACGGGCGCGACTCTTGGGAGGGTCCTTAGGAATAACGAGTCAAGAAGGCCATGGCACCAAAATTTCATTTACCATTCCTTTAAGCAAAAAACTGTGACTCAGGAAATCGAGAGCCAGGTAGCGTAAGTTTTCCCAGGAACGGTGCGGAAATGTGGTGTGAGAGCCGGACCGGCCGGTTCGGCGGGAGCCTCCAGCCCGGGATTTGACATACCGCTGGATTGGCGCAGGTCGCCAACCGGGGGCAGTAGGGGAAAGGCGAAGAACCCCCAGCTCCCCAATCCTGGGGGTTAGGGTAGCCCCAGCCGCCGGCCGGTCAGCGGCATGATTAACAGAGTAAGAATGGCCGAGGCCGGGGGGAGGGACCCGGCCCGGCCCTAGTTGGAGCCGGCCGCCTCTACCAGAGACATCTCCGGTTTAACCGGGTCGGTCAGTCCAACAAGATTTTCCGCCACCCGGACCTGATCCCGTCCTGATTGTTTGGCCCGGTACAGGGCCGCGTCGGCGGCTTGCAAAATCCCCTTGGCGGTGGAGCCGTGCTCCGGAAAGACCGCCACCCCCAGGGACAGGGTGACGGTTCTCAGCCAGCGGTAGACATGCCATACTTTCAGGCGCTTGGCGTCTTCCCGGATCTGCTCGGCCCGTTCCATGGCCACCTCCAGGGTGGTATCCGGCAAGATCACGGTGAATTCCTCGCCCCCATAGCGGCAGCCTATATCGCTGCCCCGGATGTGGCGCTGCAAAAACAGGCCCAGCTCCCGCAGCAGGATATCCCCGGCGACGTGGCCGTAAGCGTCGTTGAAGCGCTTGAAGTGGTCCAGGTCCAACATGATGATGGCCAGGGGCGCGCCATGGCGGGCGGCCCGGGAGAGTTCCCGCTCCAGGGATTCTTCCATGTAGCGGCGGTTGTACATGCCGGTCAGGGGGTCCCGCAGCGACTGATTGCGCAATTCTTCGTTCATCTTCAGGTCGGCCAGCTCCTGCCCCAGGCGTTCGGACACGCGCTCGGCCAGGCGCTGCCGGGTCTTGAGCCAATCCGGGCCAGGCTCGCCGGGCGGGCCGGCCAGCACCTGCAATAATCCCAGCTCCTCATATTGGGAGGATACCGGCATGCACAGGCAGCCCCGCCCGGACTGATGGACATGCTTGCAACGTTGGTACCCGGGCCCTGGGGAGGAGACGTGGACCTGCCCCCGGCGCATGCCGCAGCAGTCCGAGGGCGCGAAGACCTGCTCGGTGGGAGGGGCTTCCCCCCAGGTGCCGGCGGCTTCCAAAAGATTTTTGGATTTTTTGAAGACAAACAGGGACCCGGAATCCCCCGGGAACAGTTCGCTCATGAACTGGGTGGCGATGGCGTAAGCTTCATCCCCCATGCGGGAGCCCATCAGTTCGTCGCCCATCTTCGCCAGCAAAGTGATTTCCCGGTTGGTTTGCTCCGACTCCCTGAATTTGGTCAACAGACTGTCATGGGATTCCTTCAGGGCTTCGGACATGCGGTTGAAGGCGGTGAACAGCTGACCCAGTTCGCCCTCGGGAATCTCTTGGATCTTCACCCCCAGGCCCTCTCGGGTGAGACTCTCCACGCCGGCTCTGAGCTCGCCGATGGGGCGGCCGATGGTGCGAATGCCCACTGAGGCAAAAAGCGCGGCCAGGATCAGGCAAGCCAGTCCGACTAAACCATAAAAGATAATGTTCGGCTTCAGGTACTGAACATGATTATCATAAATTTGGCTATAATCGAAAACTAATGCCCCCGGGAGACTGTTGCCTTCCGGTTTCAAGGGAACGACGACTTTTCTGAAAATCTGTGAATCCGGGCCGGTTACCTGGAAGGTTCTGACCTTGCCGTCCTGTATAGTTTTCCCCACCTCATTTTGGCTGTCATGCTGGTAGGACTTGAGCAGGTTCTGGGTGTTGGCCGCGGCGATGATGGTTTTTTTGTAGTCCAGGATGATGATATCGTAATTCAGGCGCTGTTTGAGCTCGGCCACCATGGCCTGCAGAGTCATATTCCTTTCGGCCCTGAGAGGGGTTCTGATGCCGCCTGCTCCCAGGGTAAGATTACTGGAAATCGTGCGGGCCAGGTGCTGGGCTTCCGTTCTGGCCGCCTCCTCCATGGCCCGGAATTGCGACTGGGCGGCAAACCCGGCCACCAGGAGCGCCCCCAGGGCCACCGTGGCGAAAAAGAGCACCAGTTTATTTTTTATTCTCATGGGGACGTTCCTTCTCGGTGGTCCGATGGTTTCTCATTTCCAGGCCTGGTAAGCGTAGTCATAGGCTATGGGGTATTCGGGGCGCGGTTTGGCAGACCGCTGCCGTTCCCGGATCACTTCTTCATAAAGCTTGAAGCAGGCTTCCACCACCGCGGCGTCATAAAAGACGCCTTTATTTTGGCTGATTTCAGATAAAGCCAGATCCAATCCCAGGGATGGCCGGTAAGGACGATGGGAACTCATCGCCTCTACCACGTCGGCCACTCCCAGAATCCTGGCTTCCAGGAGGATGTCCTCCCCTGTCAACCCGTGGGGATATCCCGACCCATTCATCCTCTCATGGTGTTGCACGATGATCTGGACGATGGGCTCACAAAATTGCAGCGGCTGCAAGATTTCGAAGGCAAGTTTGGGGTGCTTTTTGATCATGGCAAATTCGATGTCCGTTAACTTGCCCGGTTTGTTGAGAATGGCTTCGGGAACGCCGATTTTCCCAAGATCGTGGATGGTGGCGGCCAGATATAAGATCCGCAGGCGATCTTCAGGAAGGCCGATTTGGCTGCCGATGGAAAAAGCCAGTTGGGCCACCCGCTGCTGATGATAGACCGTATAAGGGTCTCTGGCGCCGATGGTGGACTCGATGATCTTGATCATCGCCTCCAGGGCCTTTTTCCAGGCAAAGGTATCCCTTAACTGGACTGGCCAAGAAGAAAAATCACTCCAATCGCAGAACCGATCCATGCTCAGCCTCGCCCGAAAATAATTTCTTGCACCAGAAAAGAAAGCAAGTTTTATACCAAAGTTTAACTTATTGAATTTACAGGAATTAATAGTTAGGATTGTCTGAGTTTTGGACAATAAAAATATTCTCTCCGCCGCAAATGTTTTAAATTGAGATAAGTCATGGATAAGCTCCGGAATTTATTGAGAATATTATGATTTCGTAATGCTTTTCCAAATGTTCGAAATCGGGACAGAATGGCGATGACAGAGTTGGATTTGGACAGAATCCGGACAGGTGTTGGAAAGCAGGGAAAATGGATGGCAGGAGAAAAATTTGACCTTGAATGCGCCCCTTATCCACCAGGGGAAAACTTGAGGGCTCCCCATTACTGCCCGTAGATCTTCTGATATTAATTTAAGACCTCTGCAAAAATGCTCCAAACAGGGATTATCGATCTGGCTTAGGCGCCCTCGCCGGCGCCAAAACACCCGGGGGCGGGTGTTCTACATTTTCACATCTCCCCAGAACCGATGTTTTCAGAGGTCTTAGCTTCAAATGAGAAACCCTTCCGGATCAATCCAGGGCGCTCGTCTTCCCTTACCAGCCCGGACCCCACGCGCCCCAGCCGGACCCCAGGCATCCCAGTCCGTCTCTTCATGCAAGGTATTCCTGAAACACGGCATTAGGACATAGTAAGGCTGACCAAGGCGCCGGATTCAAATAATATTGCCGTCCCTCACTCCCAGGCAAAGATCTTCTTGAAATCCTTTTTCATGGAGATGACGACCCAGCCGCGCTGCTTGGCCTCGTCCCACAGCGCCTGGGGGAACCTGCCCACCCCGGTGTCCGGCAGACCCTGAGCAGGGCCATAAGCATACTCGCGCTGCGGGTCGTCGTGCAGCACCAACATCATGAGCCGGGCTCCGTTGCCCGCGCCGGTCCATTCCAACATTTCCCGGTCGCCGCCGGAGTTGCCGAAGGCCGCATCGGGCCGCTGGCCGATAAAAAGATTGATGCCGATGGCCTTGCCGGCGTGGTCGTCGATGAAAAACACCTTGGGCAGCCGCATCAGCACCGGCTTGCCGTTTTGGTATTCGTAGCTGGTGGCAACGCTCGAGCCCACCACCTGTTCCGGGGGCACGCCGTAGACCTGCTGGCTATAAACCCGGACAAACTCCTGGCCGCCGCCGGTGACAATATAGGTCTTGAAGCCGTTGGCCCTGAGATACTGCAGGACCTCCAGCATGGGCTGGTAGACGAGTTCGGTGTAGGGCCGCCTAAAGCGGGGGTGCCTGGAGTGGGCCAGCCACTCCCGGGCGATCTGCAGAAACGCCTCGGTGGTCATGCCGGCGTGGGTGGCGGCGATGAGGCGCTGCCAATCCTGCTCGGTGAATTTTGCCATCGCCGCTCGGTCAACAGAGAGCACCGACTTGAAGGGCTCAGTGGTCTGCCACTCGGGGTGTTGGGGCGCCAGTTGGCGCACCCGGTCCAGGGCAAACATGCCCTGCGCGTACAGGGGGTGCTCCACCCACAGGGTGCCGTCCTGGTCGAAGGTGGCGATGCGCTCCCCCGGCGGCACATACGCGGGGCCGGACTTATCCGTAACTTTCTGGACAAAGCTGACGATGGCCTGCTTCACCGGCCCCTCATTCCAGGAGGGCAAAGGGTCCTGGTCCCGCGCCAGAGTCAGAGTGGTCAGGACCAGGGCCGCAAAGGCCCCGATGAGGCCAAGAAAGGCGATTTTCCTGAGAACATTGCTCCGTTTCATGGGATATCCTGGTGGAGATGAAAGGGGTGGCAGCCTGGTGGCAGACCCTCTTTGCTAGTGAGTGCCGGGGTTATTGCCCTTTTGAGAATCCGGGTTGTTCAACTTCTGGAGCGCCGCGGCCACCCGGGCCCGATCCCGGGGAGAGAGGGCCTCCCCCTGGAGGGCCTGGCGGAGCACGGCCTCGGCCTGGGGCCGTTCGCCCTGCTCCAGGTAAATCCTGGCCAGCAACAGATAGCCGTCCGTAAAGCCGGGCCGACGCGTGAGAAATGCTTGCATAGTTGCCGCCGCCCCCCGGAGGTCCCCTCGTTCTTTCTGGTAGAAGGCCAGGGTATAGGCATATTTGGGCTCCTGGGGGTTGAGGGCCACCGCCTGGCGGCACCAGGACAGGGCCTCCGCCGGCCGGTCTTTGCCCGTGAGGATGCAGAGATTATAGGCCGCCGGCGCCATCTTGGGGTCGAGGCGGATGGCTTCCTTAAGCTGGCGCTCCGCCTCCTTGACCCGGTTCTGCTCGACCTGGAGCAGCCCCAGATTGAAGTGGGCGGCGGCGTTGTCCGGGGCGATTTTAATTGCTTTCAAGAGGGTCTGCTCGGCCTGGCCCGTCTCACCCATCCGGGCGTAAGCCAGGGCGGCGTTGACCATGACCATGGCCGCCCGGGGCTCGATCTTGAGAGCGGTGTCGTAGGAAGCCAGGGCTTGCCTGGCCTCATCCCGGTTGAGATAGTAGTTCCCCAGGTTATAGTGGGAGGTCCACTGGTCCGGCCGGGCCTTAAGTGCGGCCAGGTATTCATCAGTGGCCGGCTTCACCTGCGCCTGGTCCTCGTCCTTGAACCACGCCGCCGGATAATGGGCCATGGAGGCCGCGGCCCGCACCCGCACCAGCCGGCAGCTATCCCCGGCGGCAGCCACCAGGGCCTGGAAGCTTTCCTTGCTCGGCCGGAACGACAGGGCTTCCGCCGCCGCGGCCCGCACCAGGGGGGATGGGTCCCGGCCGGCTTGGAGCCAGGCGGGGAGCAGCCTTTCATCCTGGGCGGCCATGGTCAGACGGATGAGGGAGGCGGCGAAGACCTCATCCCGCTCCCGGCTCGTCATATAGGCCAGCATCTCCGGCAGCTTCCGCCAGTCGCGCTTCCGGGCCGCGTCGATGAGGCCGGCCCGCTGAAGGACTGGCGCCTGGTAGTCCCGGGTCCGCCACTGCCGCACGTTCTGGTCGGCCCAGGCCGCGTCTTTGTCTTTATGGCAAAGGTTGCAGGCGTTGGGCGAGCCGAACTGCAGGGTCGCGGCCGGCGCCGGGGGCAGCATGGAGTGGTCGCTCCGGTTCATGCGGGCAAAGGCGGTCATGGGCATGTGGCAGGAGACGCACCTGGTGGGCACGCCGGGCTTGTCCGCCGGATGATGGATGTGCTCCGCCGCCTTGGCCACCCGTTCGGCGTGGCAGGGGAGACAGGCCTCGTTGGCCTTGGCCTCGTCCTTAAAGCGGTAACGGCCGCTGGAGGTGTGGCATTTGATGCAGTCAAGCTGGCCCGACTTAACGCAGGGGCTCATGAGCCAGGTGGTGTAAGTGTAATTCTCCCCCAGGTCCCGGCCGTCGGGATAGTAGTCCGGGTTCTCCAGGGTCGCGAGATCGAAGTGGTCGAAGAACCTGTCCCCGGGCGGAAAAGCGGTGGTGAGGGGCGCCACTTTGGCATGACAGGAGCCGCATGAGGCGTTGTGTTGCTCATGGGTGAACTTTTTCGCACTGATGATCTTGAGATCCGGGGGCGCCTGGCCTGGGGGCGCCGCCTGCATCACGGCGTTGTGCTCCTTGGAGGGGCCGTGGCAGGTCTCGCAGTTGATGCCCGGCTCCGCCCAGGCGGTGCGGTAGGTGTCGGTGGCCAGGTCATAGTTGGTGCTGAGCTGGCTGACGTGGCAATTGAAGCAGGCGGTGTTGAAGGTGTAGGGCCAATCTTTCCAGTGGACCGGTTCCTCGGACGTCCCGGAGCCGAAGTGGCGGATGCCGCTGGCCGCGGTGTCGAACCACTGCCTGGTGCGCACGTCATAAGCCACCGGCAGGGTCTGGAGGCGCCCCCGCGCCAGCGGGGTCAGAAAATAATAGACGTTCTTGCCGCCCAGGGCGTGCAGGATGGGGTATTTTTTCTTCCTGCCTTTGGGGTCGGTTTCCAGGACCCAGCCGGCCTTGGGGCCGAGGTCCGCCCGGTAGCGGTACCTGCCGATGACCAGGTCTTTCGTTGGCGGAGTCAGTTTAGCCCGGGCGAACTCCGGGGTGTAGGGCTGCATGGCCAGCCCGTGGCGGGAGGTCGACCAGAGTTGGTAGAATTTACTATGGCACTCGATGCAGCTCTTGGAGCCGGCGTAAAGGGAGAGCTCCGGGGGGAGAGCCGGGTCAGCCGGCTGCACCGGCGCAGCCGCAAGAGCGGCAAGGCAAAACATCGCCCCTGCGGCCGCTAATGCCGCGCCGACATTGAAGCTAAAAAGCCTTGGCATGCGACCTGGCCCCCCGGCGCTTGATTCTACCAGGTTTAAAGTCAGACAGGAAGCAAAACGAGATGCCCTGGGTGCCGGCGGTCAGTATCCGCAAGAGTCGACAAGCCATTTCAAAACTGCACTCTTCTGTCACCCTGAGCGTAGCGAAGGGTCTAGGTAATTGAAAAGATAGATTCTTCGCTTCGCTCAGAATGACAAATTGTGCGAATTGAGGTTTTGAAATGGCTTTGAGTAAAAGAATGGTAGCAAAGTGGTCACAGAAAGGAAAAAAGGGTTACGGTCTAAGACCCTAACCCCTTGAATTTGCTGGTAGGCGGTACTGGATTTGAACCAGTGACTTCCACCGTGTGAGGATGGCACTCTACCGCTGAGTTAACCGCCCGTGGTCGCTTGCCTAAAAATTTAATCCAAAAAAACTCGTTTGGCAAGTCTCCCTTCTCCGGTTACCCAATTTTTTCGGCCCAATCCGGGAGTGGTCCCGGAGAAAATTTTCTCCCCAGTAGGGTCCGGCAAGTTTTAGGCAGCGCCGGCTTAAATGAAAGACGGAAAATGACCCCGCCGGTTCTATCGTGAAAGCCGCCCTGAAAATCCCCCGAAATGCCAATGCTGTCAATAACGCCCTTAGGGGCGGGGTCTCCCCGCCCAGGCATAAGAAGGCCCATTTGTCGGGCGGGGGAACCCCGCCCTTACAAGAAATAGATGCTTAAGTGAAAATCATTGCCCTAAATCCCCCTTTTTCAAAAGGAGACTTATGCCAAGATGCGCTCATGGAAGTAAGGTAAGCCTCTGCCCTGTAGGGGCGCACCCGCGTGTGCGCCCGGAATTCAGGGCGGACACATGGAACCTGTCTCAAAACCTGGCATAACGAGGCCATGTCATTCTGAGCGAAGCGAAGAATCTAGTCAATCAAGGAGTTCTAGATCCTTCACTTCATTCAGGATGACAAAAAAACCGTTTTGAGACAGTTTCCATGGGTCCGCCCCTACAGGGAAATACTCCTTTGAGGGCATCCTGGTATTAAAGAGCAGTTCTGCAAATCTTCCCCCCCAATTTTTTTCTAAATGGGGGAGGGGGGATTTTCATTATCGGGGGCGGCCAACAAATGCCCATGGGCGGTTAGCCTGCGCCAGCACAGGCTGGAAAGCCTGTGCCAGCAAAGATTTCCTTACGGGGAAGAAGTCCCGGGACTTGAAAAGATTTCATACCCGCCCCTTTATGGCGGGCAGTGCCCGCCCTTGGAAATACCCTCAATCCGGGTACGTATCGTCCGGGGAGAAAGCTTCGTCGGGCCCGTCTTACCGGTCTGGGGATAGAGAAGCGGAATTTACGGCCCGATGGCAGTAACGTTGTTGGTTTCGCTAATCCCCCAATTGCCCGCCATTACCACCTCCGCGGCCGTCGTGAAATTTTGGGTCACGGTCACGTTCGTGAAGGTCGAGGTTGCCGGCGAGATGTTGAGGAAACAGGTATTGGGTTCTACAGATAGGTTGTGGCTTATCTGCACGTCAGAAGACGGGCCTCCCAGATTGATGTGACCCTGGCGGGTAGGGTTGGAGAGCGAGAAGGAGTTGCCGTTGATCACCCAGTTGGAACCTGAGAGATTCAAGGCCCACCAGACCGTACAGTTGCAGACCGTATTGTTGATCACCTGGACGTTGCTCCCGGCCAAATCCATGCCACAGGCATACATGGAGTTGCCGGCCAGGTTAAAATCGTGACTCTGGGGGTCGCTATAGATCGCGGCAAGTTGACAATTTTGAATGTCAAAGCCTTGGATCGCCACGTAGCAGGCACTGGCCTCCAAAAACCAACCGTAGGCGGTAGCGTTATTCTGGCCGTCCAAGACCGCTCCGGGTTGACCGGAAAAGGTAATCCATTGGCTGGCGGTGCCGCTGCGGTTCAAGTTAACGATGGCATAGTAATTTGGATCAGTGGTTTGATAGGTCCCTGATTGCACAATGACGGTATCTCCCGGGTTAACCAGGTCGGCGGCCTTTTGGATGGACCGGAAAGGGGAATTCTGGGAACCGTCATTGGTGTCGGACCCACTCGTGGAAACGTAGTAGGTGGTGGGGTTGGGATTGGTGGTGGCCGAGGAAGTCCCGGTGTCGGTGGAGGAAGTCGAGCCGGGGGTAGTGGCAGCTGAAGAAGGGGAACCGGTGGTCGCGCCGGTGGTACCGGCCGCAGTAGTGGCGCCGGCCAAGGTTGAGGAGGTGTTTGCAGTACTGGCAGTGGTGGCAGTGGTGGCAGCTGAGGTGCCGGCGGTAGTGCTATTAGTCGCAGTTGAGACAGTCCCGGGGGTTGGAGTTGAAGTGGCAGTAGAAGCGCCAGTGTCAGTCTGGCCGGTGGTGGAAGTAGACCCCGATCCGCCCCCTTGGGAGCACGGTCCGGCTCCCAGGGTCAAAAATAGTGACAACACCAGTAACAGGATTACCGAAGAATAATTGTCGGTTACGGCAGTCTTTTGCTTTTTTATTGTAAACATTGTCATCAGACCTCGCCTAATCCCTGCATCAGGAGGACGAAGACAGTAACAATCGCTGGATGAGTTTGACAGGGAGGGTTAATTAGATGATCTATTTCTGAGTGTTGCTGAATATTAAATACCAACTGAATAAAGGAGACAATCGGGCAAAACCTGATTTATACGCCCGGAATGCATGATTTTCGCCTAAGAGCACATCGGCGCCGGCGGGGCGGGCCTCGGTGCCCGCAAAATATTTTCAGGTTTCGTTGTCATTCCTGGGAACTCCCGGGACGTTGGGCTCTCCCACCAAGTTTTCGGTCCTGGCCGGCCAGAGGCTAATTATGTTCACCTGCCAGGCGGCTTCCTGGCGGATGATCTCGCCGGCCAGGTCCACCACCTGTTCCCTGGCATCGATGAGGGCGCTGTCGCTGGTGGCCACGGGGCCTGGGAAGGCCGTAAGCTCACGCTCCGGGACCGGCACTGCGGCGGCTTCCACCACGAGCCCCCGGGCAGCCCAGAGTTCCCGGGTGCGCTGGGCCAGTTCGCCGCTGCGGCTCAGGGGCGCGTCGAAGAAGACGTGGACCGGCCCAGGATGGCGCCCTGCCAGGAAATCCGCCAGGAGGGAGAGGGCCCGCTCCGTCCGGGTAGAAGCGCGAAAGGCCCGGGAGAGCTGGGCCACGTCCCGGATGAAGCCGTCGTCCGCGGCCACCAGGGGGAGCCCCTTGAGGGCGCACTCCAGGGTGATGAGAACATTGTGACCGTCCACCCCCAGGGGCAGGCCGGGAAAATCCTCCAGGCGGCGGAGCTTGGCCCGGCGGTGGGCGGCTTCCTCGGGGGAGAACACCCCCCGGTGCAGGATTTGCCTGGCGGTGTGAGGCAGCCGGTAGCGGTTGCCCACCAGGGTCAGGGCCGCCCCCCGGGGATAGCCCCGGCTAAGTAAATAGCGGAAGTCCGCGGCCGCTTCGCTTAACAGGGCAAGTTCAAGGTTCAAAGTTCAAGGTTGAGACCTCTGCGAAAGTCTCATGAAAAAGTTTTAAATCAACCCAAAAAAACAGTTTAACATATTGAAATAACGTGCTAATCTGCGATTAATGAACAATATCGGAGGTCGCAGATGCTGGGCAAA
>Ga0315268_10003468_pt1 | contig 17369 bp, 15 predicted proteins | sample C1_top_MG_FD_204535 | JGI IMG/M metagenome (GOLD analysis project Ga0315268, IMG submission 204535) | Sediment microbial communities from Yellowstone Lake, YNP, Wyoming, USA - C1_top | ecosystem: Environmental > Aquatic > Freshwater > Lake > Sediment | place: USA: Wyoming | collected 2017-08-01
AAAGGTCAAAGGTGACCCCATGGGGCAGAGCTTTGGTGCGGTGCCGGCGCTGGTCGCGGGCTGGTCGTACACAGTGCACTGTTACGTCGGCGCACCGGTGCTCGACGGTTACGGCGCGATCGTCGACTTCCAGTTGCCGGTGACCCACTCGTTCCAGCGCAACCTGACCAACATGACGCCGCCGACGTTGACCAACTGGATCTACTTCCTCAACGATCTGGCCGACAACAAGCCGTCCGATTCCGAGGGCCGCTTCACCTTCACCCGCACCGGCGGCGCCACGGTCAACGACAACGGCTTCACCGCGATCGGCATCTACCACGTCGCTGGCGACAACTCGGTGACCCCGCTGTGGACGGTGATGGCTGCCGGCGATCAGCAGACGGTCACGCTGCCCGACCTGACCGGCGAGTCGCGCATCGGCAACATCCCGACCGGCAACCACCAGTACCAGGCACTGCAGGCCAAGGTGCCCAACTTCGACTTCAATACGATGCAGGCCGACGACCGGACCGCGCTCAACTGGTCGGCCGCAGTGCAGTCGGTTCCGATGGCTCTCACTCGTTAGTTTCGGGTCGAGCAGGACACGCCAGCGCCGCGCGCAGCCGCGGGCCGACCTCGTCGTCGTCGAGCAGCAGCTCGAACAACGCCCCTGGCAAGCGCGAACGGCGGCGGCCGCCGATCGCATCCAGTTCGATCGCCACCGCTGCGGTGTCCTGGTCGCGCTGTACGCGTAGCTGCGAGCCGGTGCTGATGTCACGCTTGAGCGAGCGCAGCTGCTGGTACCAGCGCAATGCTCTTCGCCCGTGCGCCTCGGTGTACAGCGCGAAGTTTTTGTTTCGGCTGAAGCGCAGGGGTTCGCGCCACAGGTTCCGCACAAGCTCGATTTCTGCGGTCGATGCGATCACGAGATTTTGGGGGAGCCTCCGAGTCGCCCTGGTGGACGACTCGGAGGCCAGGAGACCTCGCATTGCGAGGAGAAACACCACGACAACAACGCGACGATATTATTGAGGCGGGTCGACTTGTCAAGATGTGAAAAACAACTTTTCAAAAGTCGATAAGATGTTTGAACTTTTTTTTTGGCCGCCGACCGCGGCCTGCGGTCATTGCGGAGCATCTGTTTAACTGTTTGATATCTAATATAAAAAAGAACGCACCCCGCTTCGGTCTGGTGGCTGCCCGGCGCGGTCTGGTGTCAGGCTGCGAAATGACAAGTGATTTTGTGTGCTAAATGAGCGCTCTTGTCGGCGGTGCAATTTATGACTCGCGATGGTCCAAGAAAGAGCCATGCGCGAAAAGCGAAATGAATCCAGCTGATTCTGAAGACCAGACCGTCGCACCGCCGGCGTGACCATACAAGTATTGCATCGGCAGGCTGAGAAAACGAGATCAGGCGTCTCGGGCGAGCCGGATGTAGAAGCGCGATCCGCCGCCCGCTCGCGGCTCGTAGCCGGCAGTCCCACCGTGCTCGATCGCCACGTCGCGGGTCACGCTCAGCCCGAGGCCCGTGCCGTCCTGCTTGGTCGAGAAGAACGGCTCGAACAGGTGGGCGGCTGCGCCCTCGGCGATACCCGGCCCCTCGTCGTCGACCGCGATCTGGACCGCGCGCTCCAGCGCCTGCACCGACATCGTCACCGTGTGGCCGGTGCCGGTAGCGTCGGCCGCATTGCGCAACAGGTTGAGCAGCGCGAGCCGAACCTGCGACGGGTCGATCGCCAGCCGTGGCAGCGAGGTGGGCACGTCGACGTCGAGGTGCAAACCGCGCCGTTCGAAATCCGGTCGCACAAAATCGGCCACGTCGATGACCACCGGGCCAAGGTCCGCCACCCGCTTGGTGGCGTCGGGCAAGCGGGCGTAACGCAGGTAGCCGTCGGTCAAATCGGTCAGCCGATCGATCTCCTTGGAAATGGCACCGAGCAACCGCTCGACCTCGGGATTCTGCTGGCTGACCGCGCGCACGTCGTCGGCGAGCAACTCGCAGTTGAGGCCGATCGACGACAGCGGGTTGCGGATCTCGTGCGCCACCTGCGCCGCCAGCCGACCCATGGCGGCCAGGCGTTCGCTCTGCAACAGCCGATCGCGCGTGCGCTCGCGCTCGGTGACGTCGTCGAGCAGCACGACCAGGCCAGCGATGTTGCTCGGCGCGCCCTGCTGCTTGAACGGCAGCACCCGCACGTCGACCAGCAGCGTCGGCGCCTGGCCGACCTTGAGCGACTGGGTCTCGATCTGCAGCAGCGGCCCGTCGTCGAGGATGGCGCGCAGCGCGTCCAGATGACCGGCCAGCAGCTGTTGCAGCGGCAGTGCTTCGAGCGGCTTGCCGGTCGGGTCGACCAGCGCGTAGCCGAGCACGCGCCGCGCCGCGCGATTGATGACGGTGATCTCGAGCGCGCGGTTGCAGACCACGACTCCGGTGGCCACCGAGTCGAGTACGTTTTCGAGAAAGGTGTTGAAGTTTTCGAACTCGACGCTGCGCCGGGACAGCACCGCCTCGCGATCCTTGAGCGCCTGCGCCATGTCGTTGAAGGCCGTGGCCAGGGCGGCGATCTCCTCGCTGCCGCCGACCGGCACGTGCACGTCGAAGCCGCCGCGGCTGATCGCGCGCGCGCCGTCGGTGACGCTGCGCAGTGGCTGTAACGCCCGCGTCATCAGCAACGTGACCACCAGCCCGGTCAGCAGCGCCAGCATCGACAGCAGCAGCAGCGCCCACACCGCGTTGCGCTCCTCCTGCTCGGCCCGGCGCACCCCCTGCGCGATGCGGTTGTCGAGGTTGAGCGCGACCAGTCGGATCTCGCGGCCGAGCGCAGCGCTGCTCTCCTTTTGCCGGGTCGCGGTCTCGGCCGGGACCGCGCTCTCGAACGCCTGGTCGAAGAACTCGGAGGCGGCGGCCTCGGCCGCCTTGTTGAGCTCGATCGCGTGGTCGAGCCGGTCGGCGATGTCGGCGGCAAAACGACTGTCGACGGCCGGGACGTCGCCGCTGGCCACAGTACGCGCCGACGCCGCCAACTCGGCCAATCGCTCGCGCAGGACGCGCGGGTAAAAGTCGCGCGCGTAACGCACCAGGTACTGGCGCACCCGCGGGTCGCTCTCGGCCAGCGCGCGTTCGACGTAGGCATCGCGCGACTCGGCGATGGTCTTGACCTGGGCCAGCGCGCGGGTCAGCTCGAGATAGCCCTGGCTGGTCAGCTGCAGGTCGCGCCGGATCGAGTCCATGCGAAAGACCGCGTACAGCGCCGTGCCGCTGAAGACGACGACGATGGCGATGAAGCCGAGAAAGATGCGGATGGTGAGAGACGTACGCACGGTCGCGGTCGTCCTGTCTCGCGTCGAACCCGCCCCAGCGTACTATTTTTTTGCGACGAAAGCTGCGACCAGCGACTGGGCAGCGCGGGTCGGTGTGATCTGGCCGGCGGTGACCTGCTGTTCGAGCGCCGCCAGCTCGCGCCGCAACGCCGGGAGCGCGAGCAGACGCTGGCGCAGCTCGTCATCGATCAGGTGCTGCAGCCAGCTGCGCGCCTGCTGTTGCCGTTTGCGCGCAATCTGCTCGGCTCCGACGCAGCGCCGGTGGTCGAGCACGGTCCGCCACAGCTCGGCCACGCCGCTGCCGACGGTCGCGCAGGTCAGTAACACGCGCGGTCGCCAGCCGCCGTCCATCGGCGTCAGCAGCTCGAGCGCAGCCTGGTAGTCGTGGGCGGCGCGCTCGGCGGCAGCGGGCGCCTGGTCGGCCTTGTTGACCACGACGATATCTGCCAGCTCGACCACGCCGCGTTTGATCCCCTGCAGCGCGTCGCCGGCACCGGGCAGGATCAACAGCGCGAAGAAGTCGACCAGGTCGGCGACCGCCGACTCGCTCTGACCCACGCCGACGGTCTCGACCAGCACCACGCTGTGGCCAGCGGCTTCGCACAGGATGATCGCCTCGCGCGTGCGCCGGGCCACGCCGCCCAGCGTCCCACCGGTCGGGCTCGGGCGGATGAAGGCGCGCGGATCGGCAGCCAGCTTTTCCATGCGCGTCTTGTCGCCCATGATGCTGCCGCCGGTGCGCTTGCTGGTCGGGTCGACCGCCAGTACCGCGACCCGCTCACCGGCGTCGATCAGCTGGCTGCCGAGCGCGCCGATCAAAGTGCTCTTGCCGACCCCGGGCACGCCGCTGATGCCGACCCGGATCGCACTGCCGCTCGCCGGCAGCAGGTGCTCGACCAGCTGCTGCGCCAGCGCTTGATGGTCACTGCGTCGGCTCTCGACCAGCGTGATGGCCTTGGCCAGCGCGCGCCGGTCGCCGCGGGCAATCCCGGTCAGGTAGTCGTCGAGCTGCATCGGGCGGCCTCTCTTCACCCAACCAGCACTAGTCCACGGCCTGCTCGAGTTGGGTCAGGATCTCGTCGGCGGCCGCGGTCAGCCGCGTGCCCGGACCAAATACCGCGACCACGCCGGCCGCCCGCAGCATCTCGTGATCGCGTGGCGGGATCACGCCGCCCGCCACCACCAGCACGTCGCCCGCCTGTTGCTCGCGCAGCGCCGCGATCAGCGCCGGCACCAGCGTCTTGTGCCCGGCCGTCATGGTCGATACGCCGATCACGTGCACGTCGTTTTCGACCGCCTGCCGCGCCGCCTCATCGGGGGTCTGGAACAGTGGTCCGATGTCGACGTCGAAGCCCATGTCGGCGAGGGCGCTGGCGACCAGCCGCGCGCCGCGGTCGTGCCCGTCCTGGCCGAGCTTGGCGATCAGGATGCGCGGCTGCCGGCCGCTGCGCTCGGCAAACGCCGCCACCCGCTGGCAGATCCGCTGGTAAGCCGGGTCGCCGGCCAGGCCGCGGCCGTAGACGCCGGCCACGGCACGCGCGTTTTCCTGAAACCGGCCGAACACGCGTTCGAGCGCAGCGCTCACCTCACCGACGGTGGCGCGGCTGCGCATCGCCTCGATCGAAAGCGTCAGCAGGTTGCCCTGGCCGCTCTCGGCTGCGGCCGTCAACGCGGTCAACGATCGCTCGACGCGCGCGCCGTCGCGCCGCCGCTTAAGCTCGGCCAGCTGCGCGACCTGCTGCTCCCGCACCCGGCTGTTGTCGACCTCGCGCACCTCGATCGGTGGCTCGTTGGCCAGCTGGAATTTGTTGACGCCGACCACCACGTCCTCGCCGCGCTCGATGCGCGCCTGCTTGCGCGCCGCGGCTTCCTCGATGCGCAGCTTGGGCATGCCCGACGCAACGGCCTTGGTCATGCCGCCCAGCGCCTCGACCTCGGCGATGATCTGGCGCGCGCGCTCGGCCAGGTCGTGGGTCAGCCGTTCGATCGCGTAGGCGCCGCCCAGCGGGTCGACCACGTTGGTCAGGCCGCACTCCTCCTGCAGGATGAGCTGGGTGTTGCGCGCCACGCGGGCCGAGGTCTCGGTCGGCAGCCCGAGTGCCTCGTCGAACGAGTTGGTGTGCAGGCTCTGGGTGCCGCCGAGCACTGCGGCCAGCGCCTCGATCGTGGTGCGTACGATGTTGTTGTAGGGGTCCTGCGCGGTCAGGCTGAAGCCGCTGGTCTGGCAGTGCGTGCGCAGCAGGCGCGACGCTGGCAGCTTGGGACCGAACGGCTCGATCAGCTGCGACCAGAGCAGCCGCGCCGCGCGCAGCTTGGCGATCTCGACCAGCACGTTCATGCCGATGGCAAAGAAGAACGAGAGCTGCGATGCGAAGTCGTCGATGGCCAGCCCGCGGCCGGTCGCGGCGCGCACGTATTCGACGCCGTCGGCCAAAGTGAAGGCCAGCTCGAGCGCGGCGTCGGCACCCGCCTCGTGCATGTGGTAGCCCGAGATGCTGATCGAGTTGAACTTGGGCATGGTCTGGCTGACGTGCTCGATGACGTCGGCCACGATGCGCATGCTCGGTTCGGGCGGGTAGATAAAGGTGTTGCGCACCATGAACTCTTTGAGGATGTCGTTCTGGATGGTGCCCGACAGCTTGGCCGCGGCCACCCCCTGTTCCTCGCCAGCGACGACAAAGGCGGCCAGGATCGGCAGCACCGCGCCGTTCATCGTCATCGACACCGACATCTGGTCGAGCGGAATGCCGGCGAACAACCGCTGCATGTCCTCGACCGAGTCGATGGCGACTCCGGCCTTGCCGACGTCGCCCACCACGCGCGGGTGGTCGCTGTCGTAGCCACGGTGAGTCGCCAGGTCAAAGGCGACCGACAGCCCCTTCTGCCCGGCCGCCAGCGCCGCGCGAAAGAAGACGTTGGTCTCTTCGGCCGTGCTGAATCCGGCGTACTGCCGGATCGTCCACGGCCGGCCCGCGTACATGGTGGCGCGCGGCCCGCGCAGGTACGGCGGCAGCCCGGGCAAACTGTCGACGTGGTCGAGCCCGGCGACGTCGGCCGCGGTGTACAGCGGTTTGCAGACGATGCCCTCGGGCAGCGTGCGCTCGAGTTGCTGCGGGTCGCGGCCGCCCAGCTCGCGCTGCGCCAGCTGGCGCCAGGTCTCGAGGTCGAGCGTGGGTGCCATGCGGCTCCTCGCGCTAGGTTTTTTTGGCGACGTCCGCTGGCCAGTTGACCGTCGGCGGCGGGAAGGCTGGTCTGGCCAGTAGGTAGCCCTGTCCAAAGTGCGCGCCAGTGTCGATCACTGCGCGCAGCTCGTCGCTGGTCTCGATGCCCTCGGCCACGACCAGCGCGCCGAGGTCAGTGCACAACCGCACGATGCCGGTGACCAGTTTTTGCTGTCGCTTGGACTTGTGCAGGTCCATGACCAGGCAGCGATCGATCTTGACCACCTCGGGCGACAGGTCGGCGATGTACTTGAGGTTGGAGTAGCCGGAACCGAGATCGTCCACCGCCAGGTTGATGCCCTTGCTGCGCACCTCGCGCAGGATGCTGTGGCAGAGCTGAAAGTGGGTCAGCGGCACCGACTCGGTGATCTCGATGTAGACGCCCTCGAAGTGGCGAAATACCGGATCGTCGGGCCGCACCAGCCAGCCCTCACCCAGCTCGGCCGGGTGGATGTTGATGAACAGCACTGCCTCGGGAGACTGGCTGACCGCCAGCTCACGGATCAGACGGCCGAACTCGCCGATGGTGCCGGTGGCGACCGCGTCGTCGAGCATCTCGATCGGGCCCTTGTACAGCGGCGTGCTGCTGCGCAGCAGCACCTCGTGTGAGAAGATCTTGCCGCTGTCGAGGTAGACGACCGGCTGGAACGCCACCTTGAATTCGCGCTTGGCGAGCACCTGTTTGAATTGAGCGGCGGTTGCTTCGACCACGGCGATCTCGCCTTTCTCTTGAAAATGTCGCGTTCCACTCTAGCCCGAATTGCGGCGCAGGTGTAGCGCTAACGAGGCGCCCGGTAGCCGGCTCAGCGCGCCGTTCGCTGCCGGCGGGCCCGGGCCAGGCCCGTAGGCCCGGTGCGATCGCGCTCGCGCGGCGGCAACCGCGGCACCAGCTGCTCGAGCAGCTTGACCACGCGTCGCACGTGGGGTTCGGCGGCAAAGCGGTTGAACGGTGCCGGGCTGGCGACCAGCAACAGGTAGATGCTCGAAAACGAGAAGACAAAGCCAAACGGCGGTTCGCGGTGGCGGCACAACCGCAGACGCCCGCCGCGGTGCAGCAGGCCGCCCTCGAGCGCGGCCTCGGCGCTTTGCCACAGCGCGGTCAACTGATCGGCGACCGCCGGTCGCTGGATCGGGCCGCTGCGCCACCAGACCACCGGCGACGAGGTGTCCTTGACCAGCGCGCCTCGAGCGGCGAGCGCCTGACGCAGACTCTTGAGTAGCGCGTTGCCCTCGGCCACGACCCGTTGCATGGTGCCGCATGCTAGCGCGGTCGGCTGGTGGATGACAGCGAGCACGCGCTTTGAGCTACAATCAAATGTCGTGACGCGGGCGAGGTGGGCGATGCGGCGTCGGTGGTCGGTCTGGTGTCTGCTGCTGTTCGCGCCACTGCTGTTGGGCGCAGCCAAGCGACCGGTGAGCAGTGCGCCACCCGGCTTTGTCGAGATGTTCGTGGCCGGGGTGATACCGGCGGCCGACGGCAATACGGTATTCCTGCACGACGCCGGCAAGAAGTTCTTCATCCCGATCGGAATCGGCGACAGCGAGGCGCACTCGATTCAACTGCGGCTCGAACGGCGCCGCTTCGAGCGGCCGCTCACCCACGATCTGGTCGATGGCCTGCTGCGCGAGTTGGGCGGCCGGCTGCTCAAGGTGCACGTCGACGACCTGCGCAGCAGCGTCTTTGTCGGCACCATCTTCGTCGAGGCCAACGGCCGCGTCTTCACCATGGACGCGCGGCCGTCGGATGCGATTGCGCTGGCGCTCGGCAACCAGGTGCCAATCTATGTCGCGCAGAGCGTCATCGACCAGACCGCGATCGGGAGCGACCGCGTCCCGGATGCTCCGGCCGAGCCAGGACCGCCGGCGCAGCCGCAGAGCGCGCCGTTCCCGCGCGATCCCAAGCGCGATCCGATCTCGCTCTGATGTCCCTCGTCACAGGCTTTTTGGGGCCAACTTCAGATCGCGGGTGATGTGCCAGCCGTGCTGGTGCGCGGCCTCGAGCAGCGCCGGATCGGGCTCGATCGCCCAGGCCACGCTGCGCGCCAGCTCGAGCATGGCGACGTCGAGCCGCGAATTGCCCGCCGCCAGCAGCACGCGGCGGTCGCCGGCCGCGGCACGGATGCAGTCGGCCTTGCCCTGGCCGGCGGTGGTGATGCCGACCGGCCAGCCGGTGATCGCGCCCGCGTCGTCGAGCTCGAACTCGAGGCCGAGCAGGCGCTCGATTGGCAGCTGGCGCAGGGCCGGCTTCAGAAACTCCGTCGGCGAGCAGGAACAGACCCAGACCGCACAGCCGTGCTCGACCAGCCAGTGGATGGTCTCGACCACCGGCAGGTTCCAGCGCCGCCCGGCCTGCCAGAAACGCTCGACGTGAGGCTGCAGCGCGGCGAGCTGCCAGCCCTGGTAGAAACTGAGCAGAAAACGGCAGCCCGCGGCCGCGTCGACCTGGAAGATGCGCTGGTACTCGGCCCAGAGAGCGCCGGTGTTGACGTGGCCCGCCTCGATCATGGCCAGCGTGAACTCGTCGGCAATGTCGCCCTGCCAGAGCACGCCATCGGCGTCGAACACCGCCAGCCGCGGCCCGTCCGGCAACGGCATGGTGCGGATGAACTCGGGTACCAGCTCGGGGCGGCGCGCGGCAGAGAGCGGCATGCGGGGCTCCGGTTTTATTTGAGGGTCTGTCGGCCAGACCCTCTGCCGTCGAGGAGACCTCGACGGCATTCACCCAAGCAGCGCTACTTTTTTCTGAGGGTCTGTCGGCCAGACCCTCTGCCGTCGAGGAGACCTCGACGGCATTCACCCAAGCAGCATTCGTACGTACGTGGCATTCGCCCCAAACGCTGCGCAGCAGTAGCATAACGTGACCGATCGGAAAAGCAGGGGCGTGACAGGCCAGCGTCAGGGGCATCCAGGGATCACATGCAACCTTCGCTCGTCGTCATTTCGGGTCCGACCGCTGCCGGCAAGAGCGCGCTCGCGCTGGATCTTGCCAGCTCGATCGGCGGCGAGATCGTCAGCGCCGATTCGCGCCAGGTCTACCGCGGTCTTGACATCGGCACCGCCAAATCCAGCGCGGCCGAGCGCGCGCAGCGGCCGCACCACCTGCTCGACGTCGTCGACCCCGACACCAGCTTCGACGTCGCGCGCTTTGTCGAGCTGGCGCGCACCGCGATCGCCGGCTGCCACGCGCGTGGCCAGCTGCCGCTGGTCGTGGGCGGCACCGGGCTGTACCTGCGTGCGCTGTGCGGCGGGCTGGCGCCGGCCGCCGGTCGCGACCCACGGCTGCGCCAGCTGTTGGAGGCCGAGCTGCGCGAGCGGGGCAGTGCCGTGCTGCACCAGCGGCTGGCTGCGATCGATGCCGAGACCGCACGCCGGGTCGCGCCAACCGATCGGGTGCGCATCGTACGCGCGCTCGAAGTGCATGCCCTGACCGGCCGCCCGCTGAGCGAACAGCAGCGCGCGCACGGCTTTGCCGACCGGCCGTACCGCGTACTGTGGCTGGTGGTCGATCGGCCGCCGGCGGTGCTGCGCCAGCGCATCGCCGAGCGCTGCCAGGCCATGTTCGACCACGGTCTGGTCGACGAGGCCTGCGCGCTGCGCCAGCGCTGGGGCGCCATCCCGCTGCTCGACACCATCGGTTACCGCGAGGCGCTGCAGTTCGTCGACGGTGGACTCGACCGCGTCAGCGCCATCGCCCGCGCCACCACCCGGACCTGTCAGTACGCCAAACGGCAGCGCACTTGGCTGCGGCGCGAGCCAGTCGACCGCTGGCTGGTCGACCCGCGCACGGCCGAGCTGCGCGCGCTGGTCGAGGCGTTTGCGCTGGCCGACGCTGCTGTTCCCCTGCCGCCCGCTCCCTGATACTGCTGATGCTGCGTGGATGTAGAGAGGCAGCGCAATGAATCTCGAGGAGCTGTACGCGCTGCGCCCGACCGCGGTGCAGCGCCGCTTCGGGCGGCAGAGCGGCGCGCTGGTGCTGTCCGGATCCGATCTGGCCACAGCCGCGGTCAACGCGGCGGTGCCGGTGTGCGGCATCGACGTGCTTCGGCTCGAACTGTTGCCCTGCCTGTTGCGGGCGGCCGAGGAGCTCGATGTCGCGCTGCAGCTGACGGTCGGCGCCTTTGCACCGGTCGATCGGGGTGGCGACGAGCCGGCGGCGGTCGCCGGTGCGCTGCTAACGCTGGTCGACCGGGCGCGTTTTGTCGGTCCGCTGGTGCTGGCGGTGCAGGTCGACTGGGCACTCTACCCGACCCTGCCACCGCAGGCGCTCGAGCGGTTGCTCGGTCTGATCGACGCCGGGTTCACCAGCTTTCAATTTCCGCTGCCGCAGAACCGGACCGAGCTGACCGCGACGCTGCAACTGATGCGCATCGTCCAGCAGTACGGGCTGGGCAGCGAGGTGATCGATCTGCCGACGGACGGGCTGGCTCGGGTGGTCGAGCTGTTTGCCCAGCGCGGCGTCGCCCTGGCAGCGGTCGGCGAGGCGGACAGCGGGGTTGGCCGTTTTGCGGTCGGCGGTGCGCTGGTGCCGGCCGAGCAGTCGCAGCGGCTCTCGTTGCCCAATGCCACGCTGCTCAGCATCGTGGCTCGCAGCCTCGAGGTCGAAGTTGACGAGGCGGTCTTTGCGCCGATCGATGCCGTGGCCGGCGAGCGGATCGAGGCAGTGGCCTATGCCGAGGCGCGGCGCTTCATGCGCAGCGCGCGCCTGCTCGGCGGCGGTTCGAGCAGCCTGGCCGAGCTGAGCGGGGCGATGTGACCGATGCTGCGCATCGTCGGCGGTGAATGGCGCGGGCAGCGCATCCGGGCGCCGCGCTCGACCCGCGTGCGGCCGACCGCCGAGCGCGTGCGCGAAGCGATCTTCGACCTGCTCGGGCAGCGTCTCGACGGACAGCGCGTGCTCGACCTGTTTGCCGGATCCGGCGCGTTCGGCATCGAGGCGCTGTCGCGCGGCGCGTCGCACGCCACCTTCGTCGAACGCGATCGCACTGCGGCCCAGCTGATCCGCGCCAACCTGGAGCAGCTGGCCGCGCTGCCGCGATCGACGCTGGTGGTGGCCGACGTCAGCCTGTTTGTGGCGCGGCCGGCCAGCGAGCGCTACCAAGTGGTGTTTGCCGATCCGCCGTACCAGGAGCTGCCGGCGGTCGAGTGCTGGCAGGCGGTGATCGCACGATGGCTCGCGCCGGGCGGGCGTTTGGTGATAGAAAGCGCGGCGCGGAGCCCGGTCGATGTCGACGCTCTGGCGGCGACCAGCGATCGACGGCGCTACGGCGACAGCACGGTGACCATCGTCGTACCGCAGTCGCCAACGGTGCCATGAGCAGCGGTCGGTGAGGGCGCGCTGCGCGGAGCTGACGAGATGCGTTGTGCCATCTATCCAGGCAGTTTCGATCCGGTGACCAATGGTCACATCAACCTCGTGCAACGCGGTCTGGCCCTGTTCGATAAGCTGATCGTGGCGGTCGCGCGCAACCCCAAAAAGGACGCGCTGTTCGACCTGGACGAGCGGATCGACCTGCTGCGCCAGAGCTTCGGCGGCGAGCAGCGGATCGAGATCGACACCTTCGAGGGGCTGCTGGTCGACTATGCACAGAGCAAGGGTGTGTCCGTGTTGTTGCGTGGCCTGCGCGCGGTGAGCGACTTCGAGTACGAGTTCCAGATGGCCAACATGAACCTCAAGCTCAATCCCAACATCGATACCATCTTCATGATGACCAGCGAGGACCACTTTTACATCTCGTCGGGAATGGTGCGCGAGGTGGCGCGGCTGGGCGGCTCGGTGCAGGCGCTGGTGCCACCGCCGGTCTACGCGCGGTTGCACGCGATGTTCGGTGACAAGAAACGCTGAGCGTGCTGCCGGGGGTGAATCACTTGTCCAGCTGAGTTTGCTCGGAGGCGACGCGCGCCAGCAAGGCGCGGATCTCGTCGTCGCTGGGAGCCAGCGTCTGCGCGCGCTCGAGCAGCGAGCGCACCACCGGCAGCGTGCCCGCGCGATCGTACTTGGGGTTGGAGAGCAGCACGCGCGCCAGCGCCGCCAGGTAGCTCGGCTGTTGCGCGTCGAGCCGCACCGCCTCGCGCAGAGCGTTTTCGGCCTCGTCGAGCTGGCCCTGGGCAGCGCGGTTGAGCCCCTCGCGGAACTTGGCCGCCGCCGGTGATTCGGGGCCGCCGCTGCTGGCCGCGGCCAGCGGGACCTTCTCGCGTGCCGCGCTGCCGCTCGCCACCGCCGGCGTGGTCTTGGGTGCCTCGGCCGGCGGCACGAACGACAGGTCGAAGGCTGACGCGAGCTGGGCGTCGGTACGGTCCTTGTCGCGCGTTTTTTTGGACCCCTCGCTCGCCGCCGGAGCCAACTGCTCCTCGGGCCCGAGCCCGACCTTCTCGCGCTCGATGCGCGGCTCGGTCTTCTCCTCGACCTGCGGTGCCGTCCGGAAGTGGCTCGGGGTCGATCCGGTCAGCTTGATACCGGTGCCGGACTCGACCCGCGCCAGCGCCTTTTCGAAGGTATCGATCAGACGCTCCTCGCGCGCCTGCATCTCCTCGCGTAGCTTGAGCAGCTCGCCGCGGTGCTCCTGCTCGGTCACCCGGATGCGCTCCTCGAACTGCATGACGCCCGGATTCCAGGCGCTGACCAGCCCCAATCCGCGCAGTGCGCCAAGCAGACGCGACGCCCGCTCGGGAGTGATCTCGGCGCGTGTCACCGCCTCCTCGACCACGTAGGCCATGCCCAAGAATCGCAGCAACCGCTCGTCCTCGGCTTCAAGGCCGAGCTTGGGCCGGTAGGCGGTCAGCTCGTCGGTGCCAATCAGGTAGAGCTTGCGGATGTTTTCGAAGAACGCCTTGACCTCGCCCTCGGGCGCATACTGGCGATAGCCGGCGACGTAGATCTCGCCTGGCCCGAAGTCAAAGCGCGGCGACTCGGCCGGCGCGATGGCGCCGGTGTTGAGCGTGAAGCTGCCCTCGGTCATGCCGAAGCCGTTGACGATCTGGTCGCGCGTCAAAAAGCGCTGCTCCTCGACCAGCCGCTCGGCGTCGATGAACCCCAGCTCGAGCAGCGCCTCGGTCAGCTTCTGCCCGCGCTCGACCATGCGCCGGGCCGCAGTCAGGTATTGATCCTCGGAGATGCGACCCTGCTCGACCAGGATGCGACCGAGCCGATCGCCGCGCTCGGCCGAGGTGTACGCAACTGGCTTGCCCTCGACGAAGTAGATGTCGCGCACGACCGAGCCCGACCGCAACGACATGGCGCCGGTGAAGCGCGTCTGCAACAGCCGCCCGAGCAGGCGCGGGTAAGGCAGGTGCTCAAACCGGCCCTCGTTGGGCGGCGGGCTCTCGTCGTTGTCGAACATGCCGCCAGCCAGGTCCGGCAGCGGCCCGCGCGCCTCGCGCAGGTCGTCCTCGAGCTTTTTGATCTTGCGCTCGGCCAGCACCTTGTACTTGCGCAGTTCACGCAATTCTTCGTCAACCTGCTTGTTCTTGGTGGGATCGACCTCGTTGCCGCGTGCCATGGCAACCTCTGCTTTTTCAAGTACCGGTTCGGGTTTGGGCAGGCGCTCTTTGGCCCGGCGGTCGGCCTCGATGCGCTCGCGCGAGATGCGCTGGCTCTTGTCACGATCGGACTCAACCCGGTCGCGCGGCCGCGGTTCGGGGATCGGTGGCAGCTTGAAGTCGTCGCCAGCCATGGCGTCGCGTCCTTTGAACGGGTTGGACTCGTCGGCGGTCTCGTCGAGCACGTCCAGCCCCAACGTCATGATGTTGAGATCGATCGCGGTCTCGTCGGCGCGCGAGCCTTCGCTCGCCGTCGCCGCTGGCGCCGTGAAGGCGCTGCCGGCCCGCGCTATCGGAGCAGCGGCCGGGATCTCCGCTGGCGCCGCCTCCTCGGCTGGCATCGGCTCATCGATTGGCTCGCGTGCGGTCTCGAGTTCGCTGACCACCTCGACCGGCGGCGCTGGCTCGTCGCGCGGCCGCCGTGCCTCGGGCGGCATCGGGATCGCGGTCGCCCTGGTCACCTCGCGGTGCGGGTCGGTGTCGATGTCGCTACCGCCATCGCCATTGCCATCGTTGGCGCCGCTGCCGTTGGCGACCTCGTTGAGCTCGACCACCAGGTCGAACGGGTCGGCGCCCTCGTTCATTGTCTTGGTCGGGATGAACGGCATCGCGTCGACCGCGGTTTCATTGTAGCCGTCGACCCGGGTTGCCACCTTGACTGCCTCGAGCACGGCGTCGGCGCCGGTGGTGTTGTGCAAAAAAGCCCGCACGTCGTGCTCGCTGACCCACGGATTGCGCTCGTCCTCGTTGAGATTGTGATCGCAGATCAACACTGCCGGCAGCGAGACGCTGCGCGCGACCTTGAGCTGGCGCAGCAGGTCGGCGCTGCCACGACCGTCCAGGTAGCGGTTCTGCGCCACCACCGCCACCACGTCGGCGTCGACGCCGCGCACCGGCAAATCGAGCGGGTTGGCGACGACGGCCCCCTCGAAACCGATGCGGCTCAGTGCGGATGCCACACGCGAGGCAAGCGCACCGTCGTCCAGGCTTAGCAGTACCCGCCGTCCCATGATCGCAATGGGCTCCGTATAGAGGCCTAACGTGGACCAGGGCAAAATGCTCGCCCACACCCCGGCACTGGCCAAACATAGCTCTAACTCGGCGGCCGGTCAGCAGGAAAACCGGCCGTTGTCGCCTGGCCGTTTTCTTGACACGGTGCAGCGGCGGGGGCTATCCAATTCATAGTGGTAAATTTGTGCGACACCGCCACGGCAGGTCCCCGACCGGGGCGGTGCGCTGCCGGCGCTGAATCTTTTTTGCAGGCCGGCCGTCTATGGATCGCGTGGTCATGACATTGGCTGGGAGGCATGCGATGACACGGAAGATACGCGCCGCACTGCTGGCCGCCGGCCTGCTCGCGGCGAGTGCACCGCTCGCTGCCAAGAGCGTCTTTCTCAACGGGGTCAACATCGACGGCGTAGCCAACCAGACGTTCGAGAATTGCGCCGTCGAGATCGATGCCCAGGGCAACATCCACATCAAGGCCAAGGGCTACCAGGTGCAGACCCAGGGCACGCAGCCTGCCCAGCAACCGGTCGGGGCCGGCAGCTCGGTGCTGTCGCGGCGCTACTGGATCGTCACCGAGAAGAATTTTCCCGGCATGACCCAGTACGACGTCGACGTGTTCATCAACAGCGTCTGGGTGCGGCGCTTGACCAGCGACGAGGAACAGGTGGTGTTTGAGGTCACCAAGTACGTCAAGACCGGCAACAACGTCGTGCACTTCACCGCGACCAAGAACATGGGCGCGACGCGCAAGAGCCACTCGCCGCAACACTACTTCAAGGTCATCGTCGGCGAGGGCAACGTCGGCGGCGACAACGTGATGATCGACAACCCGCTGCTCGAGTACAAGCGCACGGCCGCCGAGTCGCGCACGTTCAACGACGATTTCACCTTTGTGGGGCGGTGAATGTTCAGGCTGGCGCCAGAGCTCAGGGCGGTCGCGGTGCCGATCGAGCGCATCGCGAGCATCATCGAGGGGCTCAACTCGCCCAGCGTCGTCATCCCCGGCTTCGATGCCGAGCCGACCCGCTGCTGCGTGGTGGGCGTGCGTAACCTGGACAACAGCTTTAGCATGTTGATCCACCTGTTCCAGCCCGAGAGCCAGCGCGTCGCCATCTACGTCGGCGAACCGCGGTCGTTCCCGTTTGGCCATTTTTCCTCGATCCAGAGCGAGGCGCTGCAATTCGTCGAGTCGATGGGATTCATGGTCGACGATCTCAATTTCATCCATCTGCCACCCGAAAAACAGAAAGAGGTGGTGGGGCGGCTGCCGGCCTTTCACGAGGCCAAGACGCCGCCGCGCAAGACTGCGCGCTTCGACGAGCTGGAGGAGATCGGCGACGAGGGCATGCAGCTCGACGAGCTGGAGGAGCTGGAGCCGCTGGCTCCGGTGCGCAGCGGCGAGGTCAGCCTGCCGCTGGCGACCGTCGAGTCGTCCGGCATGCTCGCGCTCTCCCGGGCCGACCTGGAAGAGGTGGCCGGTGCCTTCGCCTCCGGCTTTGCCCCCGCAGCCACGCCGATGACCCCCGAGCAGCGGCGCGCGCTGCTGCAGTTGCTCTCGGCTTTTTAACCAGCTGCAACGGTGGTACAAAGCAGCCATGAAAACGATGGCGAAGATGTTGGCGTGCGTGCTGTTGCTCGGCGTCGGCGGCTGCAAGACCGTCACGCCGGAGGACAAGCAGAAGGCGCAAGACACCACGGCGATCGCGGTCGACCACATGAGCAACGGCCGCTACCGCGAGGCGCTGGCCGAGTTGCTCAAGGCCGAGCAGATCAACCCGGAGGACGCGGAGACGCAGTATTCGCTCGGGCTGACCTACCTGTACGGGTTCAAGCGTTACCAGGATGCGCGCGAGCACCTCGACCGCGCGCTCGTCCTGCGCAAGGATTTTTCCGAGGCCGAAAACGTGTACGGCGTGACGCTGATGGAGGAGGGACGCTACCCGGAGGCGATCCCGCACTTCGAGCGCGCCATGAGCAACCTGCTCTACACCACGCCGCAATACGCCGAACAGAACCTGGGCTGGGCCTTGTACAAGATGGGGCGCAGCGAGGAGGGCCTGGCCCATCTGCAGCACGCCACCGAGGTGGCGCCTGAGCTGTGCGGCGGCTACTACCAGCTCGGTGTTGCGTACGGCGAGCTCGCCCAGCCGGAGCAGTCGATCAAGTGGTACGAGGCGTTTCGCGCCAAGTGCGACGGTACGGCACTGAGCCAATACGTACCGCCGGCGCAGCTGGCCGAGGTGGTGTACCGTCTTGGCATGGCCTACCTCAAGGCTGGCAACGCGGAGCAGGCGCGCGGCA